>JAABUZ0100007612.1_pt1 | contig 13003 bp, 10 predicted proteins | sample 5562091 | NCBI WGS metagenome assembly JAABUZ01 (sample SAMN12813069, study PRJNA571459) | rock metagenome | isolation source: Antarctica rocks | place: Antarctica: Victoria Land, Linnaeus Terrace sud | collected 2015-12-21 | reverse complement strand
GACCGTCGCATTAAAATTTCAGGTGCTCAGTGGAAACGGGAAAACGTCCCTCAAGTGCTAGCTCATCGTTGTGCTTACCTGAATGGACGCCTTGCTGTCGCTTGAATAAAAAGTGGGATGCTCCCCTAAAACACTTCTTCGTGTTTCATCTATTTTAACTTGTCTTCACCAACCTCCTTGCACTTACCCTTGCGTGTCATTCGCTTTAAAAAAGTAACCTCAAACACACAAAGCGCAATACTTCGTTGGAAAGACGCAATCACACTGCTGCCTCCCTAGGATTGTAAGGGTTGGAAGGATTTGAAGGAGTAGAAGATTATGGACAATTCATCGACCCGACCCCTGGCTGTCGTGACTGGTGCCTCCAACGGCATCGGCTACGAACTTGCCAAACAGTTTGCTCAAAACGGCTTTGATCTCCTAGTCACAGCCACCGGTCCGAGCATTAACGAAGCAGCTCAAGCCTTCGAGGGGCTGGGTGCCAAGGTCGAGACGGTGCAGACCGATCTCGCCACCTATGACGGTGTCGAGACGCTCTACAACAAGATTAAAGCGACTGGCCGACCGGTGGAGGCGATCGCTATTAACGCGGGCGTCGGCGTCGGCGGCGATTTCGCCCGCGAAACCGACCTGAAGGACGAACTCAATCTCATCAACCTGAACGTCGTGTCGTCCGTACATCTTGCCAAACGGGTGGTGAAGGATATGGTCGAGCGCGGCAATGGTCGGATACTCTTCACTTCGTCCATCGCCGCCCTGATGCCCGGGCCATTCGAGGCGGTTTACGCAGCCTCCAAGGCGTTTGTACACTCCTTCTCGGAGGGGCTACGCAACGAATTGAAGGACACGGGCGTAACCGTCACCGCGCTCATGCCTGGGCCGACCGATACCAACTTCTTCCACCGCGCGGATATGGACGACACCAAGGTGGGCGCGAGCAAGAAGGATGACCCGGCTCTTGTCGCTAAGCAGGGTTTCGATGCCCTGATGGCAGGCAAGGACGACATCATTGCAGGCTCGCTCAAGACGAAGCTTCAGGGCATGGTGAGCAAGGTCTTGCCTGAAACCGTCAACGCCGAACTGCATCGCCAGATCTCTGAGCCGGGGTCAGACAACAAGTAATCCGCCGCGCGGGCTTATAGGCACTCGACCTCTAAGCCCGCGTGAAGCTGCCGTACTAACTCCACGCTTTCCTGCCGTGGCACAAGACGGGCATGTTGCGCTCACATCTGTAGAGAGCAACCCAGGATTTTCACCAAACTCGTACCGCGCCATATAGCAATCCTATCTGAGTCGTGAGATATGCGCGTGGAGTCAGTAGTCAGTAGTCAGTAGTCATCAGTAGGCACTCTTCTACTGGCTACTGGCTACTGGCTACTATTGCCAGAAACTATTTTAGAAATCAAATAGGATTGCTATAGTTGTCGTTATCACCGCTTCCACATCAAAGTTGTAGTAGTCATCTGACCAGGGTGCTGTACTTTTCATCAGCGTGAAGAGGGCGGTTTTGTGGTGGCATTATTGTCAATGACACACGCCTCAAAAGCTTTTCCCCGGTTATGTTTTGAGTGTTTCTCACCAGATGGCGGTAACCATTGGCTAGCATCTCAACAACCGGCTTGATGGGCGCAGAGGTACGGTAATGAAGAGACTTTGACTTGTTATAACAACTGTATCTAAATTTACTGTATTGGGGTTACAAAACATCTAATATTTTACCTAATAACCCGTGTAATAGCAGCCTAAGTCGGGAAGTGGTGCTTTCCACTCTTTCCTTTTTCCAATAATTAAACTATGACAACAACTAAGAATTGGGGTCAGGAAAAATTTTGGGGTCTTGATTACAATTTCGACCCCCAATGGATATTGACTCCAAAGCAGCAAGAGTTACAGGCTAAATTAATTGATTTATGTGCCAGTACCCTTCGTAAGAATGCAATTGTATCCGATCAAAATCTCGTCTATCCCCGCCAGAACTTTGAAGCTCTGGCAACTCTAGGACTGCTGGGGCTACTAGTGCCTAAAGAATGGGGCGGATTAGGTGAGAATCATACCTGTGCAGCGATGGTGGTGGAAACGATCGCTCGCTACGGTTGCCCCAGCACCGCCATGTGTTACGTCATGCATCTGGGGGCAACATCTGCCGCCCTCTTCCGGGCTACAGATAATCCTGAGCTACAGAAAGTGCTTTCTCGGCTAGACCAGGATGTTTTTATTGGCTCCCTTTCCTACTCTGACCCGGAGACAGGTTCGCACTTCTGGTATCCTGTCTCCTCTAAGGCAGAACGAGTGGCTGAGGGCTGGCGAGTGTTCAAAAAGGCATCCTGGACTACCTCGGCGGGTTTTGCTGACTGGTACATTGTCCAAACTAGCAGTCCAGAGTTTAACGGTAACTACTCGGATCTATCTTGCTTTTTAATATACGCTTCGGAGATTAAAGCTGAGCCGCACAAGTGGGATGCGTTGGGGTTACGGGGAAACCAGTCAGGCACTTTGCTAGTGGATGGTGTCACAGTGCCTCTGGAGTGCATGGTGGGTCCGAAGGGAGACGGAGCCTCTTCCAACGATGAAACCGTTGATCCGTTCTTTTTATTGTGCTCTTCGGCCTGCTGGAATGGAATTGCGATGGGGGCGATCGACATTGCCAAGCGCCATACCACCCAGAAGAAGCATATGGATGTGGGTATGCGGGTAGCTGACTATCCCACCATTCAGGACTACTTTGGCGAAGCAATCATGGACACCAACGCCTCTCGCTGCTTTGTGTTCTCGATGGGCAAGCTAATGGATGACATCACCAACAATTGTGATTGGTCAATTCACAAAGACTTGAGTGCTATGCCAAGAGCCGCCTACCTGTCGTGGTACTGGCAAATCAAGTTCATTGCAGCAAAGAATGTTGCTCATGTCTGCGATAAGATGCTGCACGCCTGTGGAGGCAGCGGTTTCAAGAAAGATATGGAAATTGAACGCTACCTGCGGGATGGCAAAGCGGGTTGGGTAATGGGACCCACGAATGAAGTCCTCAGGCAGTTTGTGGGCAAACTGGCGCTACTGGGCATTGAGTCTTTGGACTACTGGAATCAGAACGTGAATGAGCGGGTCTTACAGAACGAGGTTAAGAAGCTAGACCTGGAAGCAAAGAGGAAACTAGCTGAGAGCTTGATGGAGCAGGTGGCGCAAGAAGAGGCCAAACAATCTATCAACTCCTTGAATGGAAGCGCAATTTAAAACGCGATTAAACGCACGCAACATGTACCTCTAAGTTAGGAGCAGCGGAAATCTATGACAAGGGATGAAGTAATTTCTCCAGGGGTTGAAACCACGACCGCTGGAATGAAACGACAGATTGGTTGGAAGGATGCCTTCTGGATTGCCAGTGGTGCATCTACTTTGGGTTTATTTTCTATTGGCTCGATCGCCGCAACTATTGGTACGCCCTCTTGGATTATTTGGCTAGCTTCATCGGCAATCGGGTTCGTACAACTATTTATCTACGCCGAGATTGCTGGGATGTTTCCTAGCAAGTCGGGGGGAGCCTCTGTTTATGGTGCCGTTGCCTGGATTCGCTATGGCAAGCTCTTTGCCCCGATTAATATCTGGAGCTATTGGCTTGCTTGGTCTCCCGTGCTGGCAATTGGTGCAGCCCTTGCTGGCAGCTACGTTGTGACGGCTTTCTTTGCAAACACAGCATTTGGCAAGTTCTCAGTGACGCTGCTCGATCTTTCTGCGATTCTACCGGGAATTAAGCTCACGTTCAGTGGCTCCATCCTGATTGGCATTGTGATCTTGCTGCTCAGCTTTTACATGCAGCATACAGGCATTTTGCGAGCGGCGAGAACCCAGTTTTTCCTAGCGCTGCTGTCCCTGATTCCGATAATTTTGCTTGGCGTTGTCCCCCTGATTACCGGGAAGGTGAATCCAGCCAACTTTGTGCCGCTGATTCCACTTGGTACGACCAGTTGGTTCAGTCAACAATCCTTCACGCTGATCATGGGTTCGATGTTCATTGCTGCCTGGTCAACCTATGCTGCCGAGACAGCCGTTTGTTACACCAGTGAGTTCAAAGATCCTTCCAAGGACAACCTTCGGGCAATTATATCTTCTGGTGTGCTTGCTTTTTTCTGCTTCTCATTACTTCCATTCACTTTCTTGGGCGTACTAGGGATTAAGACTCTGACTGACCCCACTTTTGCTGGAGGTGATCCTCAAGCCGCGGTTGTCAAGTTAGCTCAAATCACCTTTGGTACTGGATCTGGCAACCTGCTGAGCTTGATGCTGATTTTTGCTTTGATTCTGTCGGTTAGCACGGCGATGGCTGGGGGTTCCAGAACACTGTATCAAGCTTCAATCGATGGCGTCCTGCCTAAGTTCCTGGGCAAGTTGAACAGTCATGGTGTCCCCACCACCGCCATGTGGTGCGACCTAATCTTCAACATCTTCCTGCTGACCCTAGGAAGCCCGATTTTTGTTCTGGCTGCCTCCAGCGTTGCCTACGTGCTCTGTATTAGCATGGACATGAATGCCGCCTGGATGCATCGGCTAGACCGCCCCAGCCTGTACCGCCCCTACCGTGCCCCGAACTGGATGATTTACGTTATGGGACCCATCCTCTCCTTACTCAACTTAGCTTTCATCATCTTTGGTGCCAATGTCTACGCCCCGAATGCTCTGTGGTACGGTCTAGGCATAATTGCTCTAGTCATCCCCATTTTCTGGTACCGGCATTACATGGTAGACAAAGGCGTGTGGCCTGAAGCAGCTCAAAAGCATTTGCAAATCGAGCGTCGTGGAGGTTCGAATTAATATGGTAAAAGAAGCATCAGTTGTTGGCTCAGTAGTATCCCTATGGCGCTACCCCGTTAAATCCATGATGGGCGAAGAATTGAATGCAACCTACGTCATGGAAAACGGATTGCTCGGCGATCGCGCCTACGCTCTAGTAGACACAGCTACAGGCATGGTAGTGAGTGCCAAGAACCCTCGAAAGTGGGCAAAGCTATTTGATTTTCGAGCCGCGCTGGCTGAGTCACCGAACAAAGGAGCAAAGCTGCCATCGGTTAAAATCACTCTTCCAGACGGTTCGCTAGTAATCGGTGAAGCTGAGAATGCGAACCACCTCCTCTCCAGTGTTCTGGGGCGTGAGGTGAAGTTAGAGACTGCAGCGCATGAGCAGCCAAGTTTGGAGGAATACTGGCCCACGGTAGAAGGATTGCCCCATCAGGATACAGTAACAGATGAAGCGACCCTCTCCAACACCTTTTTTGACCTAGCGACCCTTCATCTGCTAACCACAGCAACTCTCGATTGCCTCCAGGCACTCACCCCCACTTCCCGATTTGAGACGCGACGCTTTCGCCCCAACATCGTGATCAAGCCGACAACTGGCGAGAAAAACTTTGTGGAAAACGACTGGATTGGTCATACGCTGGCGATAGGCGATGAGGTGCGCTTGAAGATTACAGGTCCCTGCCCTCGCTGTGTGATGACTACAATGGCACAAGGAGAACTGCCAAACGATACCAGCATCTTACGTACTGCCGTTCAGCATAACCAGGGGAACGTTGGTATTTATGCCAGTGTGGTGCAGGGGGGAACGGTGCGTCGGGATGATTCCGTCAGATTGGAGTAATTTTTGAACAATGGCTGTGCATCTAGAGAGCGTATCTAAACCGTTAGCCTATCCAGATTTACCGGAGCCCTTGGGAAAAGTAGTGGCGGAGTATCGGATTGCGGCGGCAACAGCGATCGCCTACCCCGTCAAAGCTGGACAGTATATCCAAATTATTGATGTTGAGGGGAATCAGTGTTCCGACTTCCTTGCCTTTGCCGGAGTAGACTACGCAGAAGAACTGGATGGCACAGTCACCCGGACACTCAATGGCTTAGCCTTCCCTCAAGCAGGGTTGCATGGCAAGTACTTCTCTCAACGCATGCAACCGCTATTTGAGGTGATTCAAGACACCTGTAGACGGCATGACAGTTTTCTTTTAGCCTGCACGGCTAGCTACTACGAGGATGCTGGCTATCCGGGGCATCCTAGCTGTAGCGAGAACTTTAACAAAGCACTCCAACCCTATGGCATTGCTCCCCGTCTCGGATGGGCAGCGGTGAACTTCTTCTTTAATACAGAGATGGATCGTGAGGGTGCGATCGCCGGGGGTGAGTCCTGGTCTCGTTCAGGAGACTATGTGCTGCTGAGAGCCAGTCGAGATTTACTTTGTGCCAGTTCCTCCTGCCCGGACGATATTGACCCTGCCAATGGCTGGAACCCCACTCCAATTCATGTGCGAATTTACGATGCGGCAGAAGAGTTTGAGCGAGCGATTGGTCGCCGCGCAACAGCCGATGCTCCAGTTCGCCTGACTCAACCGAGTGCTTTCACCCCTCGCATCCAGGCACTCACCGGAAACCTAAGTGAATACAACGGTTTTTGGGTGCCTAACAGCTTTGCCAATCGGGGCATACATGACGAATACTGGGCACTGCGAGAACGAGCTGTGCTAATGGATCTGTCAGCGCTGCGGAAGTTTGAGGTTCATGGAGCCGATGCCTTTGCGCTCCTGCAAATATCGTTTTCACGGGATGTCGGCAAACTGGCAGTGGGGCAATCTGCCTATGGCTGTCTGCTCAACCCCCACGGTGGTATTATTGACGATGGCATTGTATTTCGCCTGACAGACAGCACCTACCGCTACGTAGGCAACTGCGACACGGATGCTGATTGGTTAAAGCGCGTTGCCAAACAACACAATCTTCAAGTCACTATTGAAGCCTCTAGTCACAATTGGCATAACCTGGCAATCCAGGGTCCACTTTCGCGGGATATTTTGCGCCCACTCGTTCAACTCGTCCCTGGTGGTGCAAAGACACTAGATGATCTCGGCTACTTCCGCTTCGCCATCGGCACTGTTGCCGATATCCCCGCCCTGATCTCGCGCACAGGTTATACAGGGGAGCTTGGCTACGAAGTATTTGTCCATCCTACTAACGGTGCCGCTCTGTGGGATGCCCTAATGGATGCAGGCGAACCTATAGGTCTGACCCCGATGGGCATGCTTGCTCTAGACTGTGCTCGAATTGAAGCAGGGCTGTTGAGCGCAGGGCGGGAATTTGACGACTTGATTTCCCCCTACCAAGCAGGTATCGGCTGGGCAGTCGCACCCAAAAAGCCCGACTTCATCGGTAAAGCAGCCCTAGAGCAAATTAAACTCCATCCTCCTAAAGTTGCGATTGGACTGGTGTTGGAAGGCAATGAAGTCGCTGCCCATGGGCAATGCGTTCATCCCGTTGGTGAAAGCTGGCGCGTCGGCACAATCACCAGCGCCACTTTCTCTCCCATCCTGAACCGCAGTATCGCCATGGCTCAGGTTGTCCCGGAATATACAGCCATTGGCACTGAACTGGAAGTAGGCTTTGTCGATGGCATGAAACGCCGCGTCAAAGCTATTGTCGGTTCCTTATCTGCCTACGATCCCACTAAGAGCCGAGTCAAGTTATGAGCCATAGCGCTATTCCCCAGAACCCTACGTTGCTTGACTTATCTGGCTATCAGCTCTGGGACTTTGCTGGGGTAGATGGATTACAATTTGCTAAGGCGTTATTTGGGGAGGCGTCTGGCAGAATTGCTCCCTTTCAGTCGCTTGAAACTAGCTTGAATGGATGTCTCTGTTCTGTGCTGCGGCTATGTGAAGGAAATTTTCGCATCGGCTTGCAGGGCGAAGCCACAGTGTTTGAGCAGGCTGCCCAACTCCAACCAAACCACCAGATCTGGGTAAAGCGGTGTGAATGGATGAGGGCTCTAGCCATTCCCGAAACACTCTTGTTAAACTTACTGCCCCAAATCGCCATCTCTAAAGCTCCTCACCGCTTGGAGGGATTGCAGCGTAGCTGCGCCGCCCCTGCCCGAATTGATGGCATCTCCGTCTTAATCTGGCGACATCAACTCCTAGGACAGCCTGCCTTTGAATTACACACAGCTGTAAAAGATGTCGAGGCAGTTCAGGCAAAAGTATTGAACTGCCTGATATTTTCTGGGTAATTAGCGGTGACTAGATTGGTTTTTGGTGAGCACTACAGAATAGCAAAGGCGATCGCCCCTGGAAAGCGCCTCACCACACACCACAGGTTTATTATTTGTCGTGTAGGCAGTATAGGAATAGACCAGTAGCGGACTTCCCAAGGGAATATTCAAGTATTGGCTGGTTTCATAGTCCGCTTGGGTCGATGCGATAGTGGCCTCAATTTCCTCTATCAATACATTGTTTTGTTCCAGAATTGGGAATGTCATACGGCGTTTCAAATCTTCTGCGAAAGCTTTGCCCAAATCAGGAAGGATGAAGGTGGCATCGACGGCAACGGGAACTTGGTCAATCAATAGTAGCTTTTTCTGAAAGTAAACCTTAGTCTTCTTGGCGGAAAGCTTCAGTGTTTTTTGAACATCATCTGGTGCGGTGACTTGCTCGAACACAAGATTATGGATCGAGTTGGTGACACCTTGCCGCGCCATGTCTTCATCGAAGAGAACGAACGGACTAGAGAGGGAGTAAGTTACTTTACGTTGCTGTTTGACAAACACACCTTTGCCATGACGAGACACAACCAAACCTTGCTGGGCTAGGTTGGAGAGCGCCCGTCTCACGGTAATCCGACTAACCCCAAACTGATCCATCAACTGATGTTCACTGGGTAACTGTTCTCCTGGCGAGTATTGACCGCTGACAATCCATTCGCGGAGCTTCTCGGAAATACAGAGATGCAGAGGAACTTGATTTTTATCCGAGGCTAATCTCGCCATTGAGTCATTAGACCTATCCGTAAAATAGTGTAGAATGTTAGTGGAGCGGGCTTCTAAATCCCTATTAGGGATTGAAATTATTCTATCCTTGCTCCAAGGACTTCAGGCGTCTTGGATGACACCAGGGCATCCTGGCAGTAGTCAGTTAGAAATGGGGTACGGTAGCCGTCGTGAGTCCACAGGATCGGGAAAAAGCTTTCATCCATGCTAGTATCGCCTACACGCTTATAGCGCCCGTAAATGTAGCCCGCTTTATTTGTTGGATGGAACTGAGCATCAGAATGAATAGTGTGTAGACCAATGCTATGAAAGGTTTTGTCTAAGCGAGTTGTCTTGGCTAACCCGTGCCACATTCTTCCATGATGAAAGGCACATCCCCCAGCAGGCACCTCAACCACCACCAATTCTGGTTCGGCAACTCCAGCCTGTTCCGCAGCCTGGAGCATTGCCCACCGATAGTCCTTAGTTGGGGCGTGAAACTCACCCTTTGTTTCAATCAAGGGCCAGTTGTGAGAGCCTCTGGCGTAGACTAGAGTGCCGTCCGCTAGAGTCGCGTCATCTAGGGCTATCCAGCAGGTCATCATTTCAGGCGGCGTTAGGTAGTCGATATAGGCTCCATCTTGGTGCATCGCAACTTCTTTTGCCCCTGGTGGCTTAATCCACATGCTGTCCTGACCAATCCGCGCTCCATGCCAGCCTGCAAGGGTTGCGGTTAAACGCCCAACCTCTGCGGACAGCACCAAACTGGCGATCGTCAGATCGCACTTCCAAGCGTTGCAAATCTCGCGCGTTACATCTGGTAAACTAAGTTGGGGTCGCCAGTACCATTCATCGGGATAAATCCCAGTCTCAAAATTGCCGTAAAACAACGAACTCATATGCTCAGTCAATTGAGCAATCAGTTCGGATGGAAGAAATTTTTCCAGAATCAGAAATCCATCTTCTTGGAATTGAGTAATTTGCTTTTCGGTTAGCTGAATTGGTTCATATCCCATAGGTTTTTACCTGATTAAGAAACGATTTGTTAGTTTCTGACTTTGTATTGAGTCCGTATGCTAACTTGTTATAATAAGTCATTTTTTGGTAAGAATAGTAGCCACAGATACAGTTGATAATTTAGTTTTAGAAATTTCACGATTACTAAATTAGAGTAAAGTTAAGACATCGGGTGTAACCTCCAGTTGTTGGGCAACATAGGCCACTGCTGTACCAGGAGCGGTGGTCAAATCGTCTGTATCCGATACTACTCACCCCCCGACAATGGTTGCAATAGTTTGCATTCTAAAACTACAAGAGAGGCAATTGTTGCAATAGTTCGCATTACTGAGTCTAATCTAGCAAAGGCACTCATAATAGGAAGAATAAGTTTGCTAGATCAGTAGGTGAGTGTAGAACAACTAAACGTGTTTTTGAACATATTTTTCAGTTATTGTCCAGTCAAATAGCCAGTCTGGTCTATTGAGTGTTGGATTCAATTTGACCTAGTTACGAGGAGGCTATATGTTTCACAAAGTTCTAGTCGCAATGGACTTTTCTGGAACCAGCAAGTATGTTTTTGATCAAGCCTTGTCCCTGGTTGACTGACAAAACTTTAAGGGAAGTAGGTCAAACCTATCAATTACAGGCAGTCCATGCTTCACTTGATGGTTACCACACACAAACAATAGAAGCAATGGCAGCGACCTCCGGTCTCTATAATGACTTGCTCGACCTACTGGGTCAATCGAAAAACTGGACAGACATCAGGCACTTGAAGACCCTGGGAAGGATGGTTATCGGACTGATCTGTTCCGAGTAGATCAATCTAACTAAGTGAGGAATCTACGTGCACCCGCCGAGCCAACTTTGCCCAAAGTCGCCAAAGACGGTTTAGTCGTTGGTGCTTCAGCAAATGGCACACTCGCTAAGTGTAGCTCCAGAACCTAAAACCTGGGTAAATAAGTATTTAACGCTGCGCACTTTCCCTTTAGCTTAGTGCCACTCGGTTCCTACCCTGACTTTAGTCATGGTAGAATTCATGACTTTTTGGTCATGTAAGTATCAGTTCATTTTTTTTAAAATGAGAGCAAATCAGTTAAATTAAACCGGAGAATTTTATGCGTTTGACCACGCGTTTGACCAAACTTTTTCCGCTTCTGACTGGAGCGTTTCTTCTGAGTGTTGCTGTAACTCCTCCAATGCCAGTTCAGGCGCAAGAGTCTCAGCCTGCGCCTATAGAGCGGCATCAGCAGTTAATGGAAGACCTTAACCTTACCCCTGAGCAGCAGGCTCAGATTAAACAGATTAAACAGGATACACGCAATCAAATTCAGGCTGTCCTCACTCCTGAGCAGCAGGCCCAATTCAAAGCTGCAAGAGAAAACGGTGAAAAACCACGTCAAATCTGGTCTAACCTTAATCTCACCCCTGACCAAAAAGCAAAGATGCGGGAAATCAGGCAATCATCCAGGCAGAAGTCTAAGGCTGTCCTCACATCCGAGCAGCTAGAGAAACTGCATCAAATCCGTCAGTCTCATCAAGCAAATAAAAACTAATTAGTGAATTTAATCACAGTTAAATAACGCTGGCCCCAGTTGCTCACTACACTGGGGCTTTTATTAGCAATCAATTCACTTTAACTGCCAATTGGCACATCTTAATCAAACGAGGGATTCTCACCTTTGCTGTCGGTGCCTTCGCGCTAGTCACAGGTAGGGGCGGCAAAGTTTCTGCCCGTGATCTACTCAAATGCTCGCGATATCTGCCTTCCGACGCCCGCACAAATCCAAAAACAGAGCGTTTTTCAGTGGGTGTTTCAAAAATAAGATGCTTTGCCCTGGCGCTTGGGCTAGTCAATAATCTGCTGGGCGTCCTGGCTACAGGTGAGTATAAATGTAGTGTTCGGGGTGGCACGTGAGCAGCAATTTTCACTATTAGGGGTCAGGCCCTAGAATCCAGTTTTTTGTTGCTAGGTCAAATGTAATATTAGCTACTTTTTTAATTTTCTACTGACTATACTCTTTTTTTCATCGCGGTAGAGGTTAGTAAATCAAACGAAGGCAGAAGGAAAACCCTTGGGCTTGTCTCAAAGGCTTGAACAAAGACGCTTTGAGCAAGAGTGCATGCATCTCGGTTCATTTTTTTTTCGCCCACTAGAGGACGAGGCACGTACCTAATCCATCTTGACTTCGCTAAATCAACAACTCCACAGCATGTCCCACGATTTTATCATGATTAATTAAACGGGAAGACTTGATCACAAAAACTATGGAACGTAAAGCCACTCTGTTTGTTACCTCAACAATGCTAATTGGACTGTTTTTCACGCCTCTAAAACCACTAAAAGCAGAACCATTAAAAGTAAAACCATTCTGTATTGAAGAGGCCACTATCCCAGAAATGCAGTCAGCACTAAAGTCACATCGGATTACCTCAGTAAAATTGGTCAGAGAGTATCTGGCTCGCATTGCCACCTTTGACAAACGGGGGCCGAAGATTAACTCAGTGCTTGAAATCAATCCAGATGCCTTAGCGATTGCTGCCCGTCTGGATACTTTGGCACTGAATCCACACCTGAAGCGGGGTCCGCTCTACGGCATTCCAATTTTGTTAAAAGACAACATCGACACGGCAGACAAGTTGCATACCAGTGCTGGCACGCTCGGCCTTGCCGACAATATTGCACCAACAGACTCGTTCGTAGCGAAGAAGTTGCGGCAGGCCGGGGCGATTATCCTGGGCAAGGCCAACATGACCGAGTACGCCAACTTCATGAGCGTCGGTATGCCCTCCGGTTATAGTTCCTTGGGTGGGCAGGTTCTCAACCCTTATGCTCTGGAAGTCGATCCGAACGGCATTCCCATCGTCACCCCTGGTGGTTCTAGCTCTGGTCCCGGTGCAGCGGTCACGTCCAATTTTTCTGCCGCCGCCATTGGCACGGAGACTTCCGGTTCGATCCTTAGTCCATCTTCTGCCAATGGTGTGGTGGGCATCAAGCCAACCGTTGGCCTGATCAGCCGCGCGGGTATCATCCCAATTTCAGCCAGCCAGGATACAGCTGGTCCAATGGCACGCACTGTACGAGATGCGGCTATCGTCCTAGGGACGCTCACTGGAGTCGATTCCAATGATGAGGCTACCTCCGCTAGCGGCGATCAGTCTTACACCGATTACACCCAGTTTCTCGATCCAAACGGCTTAAATGGTTCCCGTATCGGCGTTCCGCGC
>JAABUZ0100007611.1_pt1 | contig 13003 bp, 10 predicted proteins | sample 5562091 | NCBI WGS metagenome assembly JAABUZ01 (sample SAMN12813069, study PRJNA571459) | rock metagenome | isolation source: Antarctica rocks | place: Antarctica: Victoria Land, Linnaeus Terrace sud | collected 2015-12-21 | reverse complement strand
CGAGACCCAAGCCGCCGATCTCCAAACCGACCTGGACGCCGCGCGCGAGGCCTCAGAAACACTCGAACGCCGCGCCCACGAAACCCAGGGTCGAATAGAAGAGCTCGAGCACGAGCTCTCGGACGCCTGCGACGACGTCCGAGAGCACGCTGAAGCCCTCGCCGAGGGTCGCGATCTCGTCGCCGCCAGCCAAACCCGGGCCGCCGAGCTCGAAGCCGCGCAGTCCGACAGCCAAGAGCTGCGCGCCGGCATCGCAGCGCTAGACCGACGCGCCGCCCATGCCGAAGACGAGGCCGCCGCGCTCAGCGAGGACGCCATCAAGGCCGCCGAACACGCCACGGTCCTTCAAGCCCACGCCGCCGACCTCGAAACCGACGCCGCGGGACTCCAAACCGAGCTCGAGCACGAGCTCGCGGACGCCTGCGACGAAATTCTCGAGGGCCGCGGCGCCCTCGCCGAGGCACACGCCACTAACCAAGCGCTTGAGGACGAACTCGCCGAGGCACGCGATCTCCTCGCGGCCAGTCAGGCGCAGCACGTTCTCACGGTCACTAAGCGCACCCCGAGCGCCCAAGCAGCCGAGGAGGAACTCGGCGCGCTGCCCGAGCTGGACCCGACCCACAATGCCCCCTTTCCCAGCCAGACAAGTACCGCGGAGAGCGGGCTGGTGTCCTCGCAGTTCGGCGAGCGCTTGATCGCGGCCATCCTGATCCTTCTGCCTCTGATGATCGCCTTGCTTCTCCTCACCGGGGTCCTGAAGCTCTCGTTCGGCTCGGGATAGGCGCCGCAGGCGCCGCTACGATCGGCCGCCCGTGCACTACCCAGTCGAGACGTTTACCGCGACCGAGCGAACGCGGCTGGAGCCGCACTTCACGAACCTCGACCGCCCGGTGTTCGGGCTCGTCGACCTCCCCGAGACGGTCAAGGGCGCTCTGTTCGCGCGCTACTCGCGCTATCAGGGGACGCTGCGCCGGTTATTCCTCGATGAGTTCGCGGACTCGCTTCCCGCCAGCTCGATCAGCACGCAGCGGGAAGAGGGTCAGCGGGCAGCGGAACTCTACGAGCGCATATTCGTCGGCTACGGGGACGACTCGGTAGCTCAGCTCGGCGGAATGCACGTCGCTTGCGAGTGGGTGTCGAACGTGCTGACGAAGATCCTGCAGCGGCCCCGCCTGGGCGCCTACCTCGAGCAGTCGACGCGCTACATCGCCTACGACGCGCCCATGCCCGGCGGCCGATACCGGTACTACGAAGACCGGGGGCTGGGTCACGAGTACGCCGCGGCGATGGATGATCTCTTCGGGATCTACTCCGCCTCGCTGCCCCGGGTGCTCGCGTGGGTCGAGGGGACCTACCCCCGCCGGGAGAGCGACTCCCCGGCGGCCCATCGCCGGGCGTGCACCGCCAAGGCGCTCGACCTTCTGCGCGGTCTGCTTCCGGCTTCCTCGCTCTCGCACATGGGGATCTTCGCCACGGGCCAGACCTACGAGCAACTCATCCTCCACCTGGTCGCGCACCCGCTGCCGGAGGCCCAGCGCTACGGGAGGATGATCCTCGAGGCGGCGCAGGACGTGATGCCGAGCTTCGTCTCGCGGGTCGAACGGCCCGAGCGGGGCGGAGAGTGGATCCGCTACCTCGAGCGCCGCGAGCACGCCGGCCGACGCTGGGCGGAGCGCCTCGACCTCGAGGCGAACAGCGGCGATCCCGGCCCCTCGGTGCGGCTGCTGCGGGTCGAGGGTGACGAGGACGACCTGCTGAGCGCGCTGTTGTTCGAGGCCGCCGCTTGCCCCGAGGACGCCATCCGCGAGACGGTGAGCAACCTCAGCGCCTCTGAGCGCGAGCAGTTGCTCGGCGACCTCGTGGGCGAGCGGAGCAACCGTCGCCACCGGCCCGGCCGAGGGTTCGAGGCGCTGCGCTACCGCTTCGAGATCGTCTCCGACTACGGTGCCTTCCGAGATCTCCAGCGGCATCGGATGCTCACCGTGCAATGGCAGGCGCTCAGCCCGGCGCTGGGCGCCGGCGTGCCCGAGGAGGTCGAGCGAGCGGGTTGCGGTGGTGAGTACCGCCGCGCGCTCGCGCTCTCCCGCGAGGCGTGGCAGCGCCTGGTCGACGCAGGAAGGGGACCTGCGGCGGCCTACGCGCTCTGCCTCGGCTACCGGATCCGGTACGTGCTCGATCTGAACGCGCGTGAGGCCATGCAGCTCATCGAGCTGCGCTCAGGCCGCGAGGGTCATCCGAGCTACCGCGCCGTCGCGCACGAAATGCACGCGCTGATCGCCTCGCGCCACCCGGCGGTCGGCGCGGCGATGACGCACGTCGACCGTGACACCGAGCCGCGGCTGGAGCGCATCCTCAGCGAGATGCGCACGCAGGCGCGGGCACGGGCGCGAGCCTGAACGGCCGTCCACCTGGACGAAGCTTCGAGCCCAGACGGGTGAAGTGCAGTCGGGCGCCATCGCGGCCGACCCAGGAAGGGCATGCCGCTCGCCCGCCACCTCGCCCTCGCCCTCGCCCTCGCCCTGCTGCTCGCCGTGATGCCGGGGACGGCGGCCGCCGCCGATGCGCCGCCCGTCTCGATCGGCGTCAACCCACCGAGCGAGCCGCTCGGGCCAGCGATCGACAGCTACACGCAGCTCGCGGGCGCCGCCCCCCGGATCGTCATGTGGTACCAGAGCTGGTCGGAGCCGCTCTTCTACGACAGTCAGGTTCGCGACGTCGCCGCCCGCGGCGCCACGCCGATGGTGACGTGGAGCCCCGAGCTGAGCGGTGGCGCCGGAGTCCCGCTCGCCGACATCGCGGCCGGAGCGCAGGACGACCGCGTCCGCGCCGCAGCGCAGCTCGCGGCGGCGTGGGGCAAGCCCCTGCTCGTCCGCTTCGCGCACGAGATGAACCTGTCCTCCTCCCCCTACGGGCCGGGCGTCAACGGGAACACACCCGCCGACTTCATCGCCGCATGGCGCCACGTCGTCACAGTGTTCCGCGCCGCCGGGGCGACGAACGTGCGCTGGGTCTGGACGCCCAACGTCGACTGCGGCGGCCGCTGCCCGTTCGAGGCGTTCTACCCAGGCGACGACTGGGTCGACTGGGTCGGACTCGACGGCTACAACTACTCCACCGTCTCTGGCGTGCCGTGGATGAGCATCGAGCAGGTGTTCGGCCCGTCGTACGACTCGATCACCCGACTCACGAGCAAGCCGCTGATGATCGCCGAGACGTCGTCGGCCGAGGCGGGCGGCGACAAGGCGGCGTGGATCCGCCATGCCTTCGAGGAGGCGCTGCCACTGAGGATGCCGGCCGTACGGGCGGTGATCTGGTTCGACCGCGTCAAGGAGACCGACTGGCGCATCGACTCGTCGCCGTCGTCGCTTGCCGCCTACCGCGCCGAGGTAGCAGCGCCGCGCTATGCGGGCGCCGACGTCATCGATCCGCCCGCGCTGCCGACCGCTACCCCCCCGGCCGAGCCGCCGGCCGCTGAGCCGGTGCCTACGCCACCTGTGCTCACCATGCCCGCACCGCCCGTCGACATCACGCCTGCGCCGCCGGTCGTCACTATCCCCGGGCCGTCGGCCGCGCCCCCGGGGCCTCCGGCGAACGCGGGGGCGTCCGGCAGGCCTCCTGTGAGCACGCGTCCCCCGGCGCCTCGAACCAAGCTCCGCACGGTCCTACGGCGGCTCAGCTGCCGCCGAACCATCCGCGTAGGAGTACGCGGACGCGGCGGCCGGCGCCTCGTCGTGCGCCGCTGCGCGCCGGCTCGCCACCGTTCGTCCCGGCGCCGCGGCCGGCGCGGCGCCCGCCGCTGAGAGCGGCGTTCACGGCTGCCTGGACGAATTACCGAAGCAGCGGGCCGCTGACTTGGCCTCGCGGCAATTGCGGCCGAAACGCGGGGCATGCCCTTCAAGCTCGCTCGTCGCCTCGCCCTACTGCTCTCGGTCGCCCTGGTCGTCTGCGCGGGCGCCGCCGGCAGTGCCCGGGCGGCCATCACCGTCGGTATCAACACCCCCGACGCGCCCTACCCGGCCGAATTCGAGGCGTTCAGCCAGCTCGTCGGCGCCAAGCCCAAGCTCGTGATGTGGTACCAGAGCTGGGCGGAGCCGATCTTCTACGAGAAGCAGATGGCATGGGCCGACTCGACCGGCGCCACGCCGGTTGTCACATGGGCGCCGCAGAACGGCGCGCACAGCATGCGGCTGCGCGACATCTACCGCTATAAGCGCTACGACCGGTACCTGCTGCGCTCGGCCACGCTGGCGCGCGAGTACGGCAAGCCCTTCTTCGTCCGCTTCGGGCATGAGATGAACCTGCCCGGCAGCGCGTTCGGGCCCGGCCGCGGCGGCAATCGCCCGCGTGACTTCGGGAAGGCGTGGCGCTACGTGGTCCGTCTCTTCCGCCGCCACGGCGCGACCAACGTACGCTGGGTGTGGACGCCCAACGTGGACTGCGCCGGGAAGTGCCCCTTCGGCAAGTTCTACCCGGGCGACTCGTTCGTGGACTGGGTCGGCCTCGACGGGTACAACTATGGTGCCGTCGACCGCACCCCGTGGCTCAGCCTCGTCGACGTGTTCCAGCACTCCTACCGCGCGATGCGCCGGCTGACCCGCAAGCCGCTGATGATCGCCGAGACCGCCTCGACCGAGCACGGCGGCGACAAGGCGGCGTGGATCCGCCAGGGCTTCGCCGAGCTGCCACAGGCCATGCCGCAGGTGCGCGCGGTGCTGTGGTTCAACCGCCAGAAGGAGACCGACTGGCGCGTCAACTCGTCGGCCACCTCGCTGGCCGCCTTCCGGTCGGTCGTGAGCTCGCCGATGTACGACGCCCAGTCGCCTCTGCTGGGCGCGCGTGCCTTCCGCAGCTACGGCGTACGGCGCGCGCGGCACAGCCGCCGGGCTCAGCCCGCCCGCCGTGGATAGGCCCAACCCGCCGGCCCTCACTAGACTCCCGGCATGATCCGCCGCGCGCCGGCGCGTCTCCTCGGGGTTCTCGTCGCGCTCGTCCTGGCGGCGCCCGCGCACGCGGCCGACCATTTGCAGCTCGGGATCTCCGTCGGAGACCCGGCCTCCCCGCACGCACTCGACCACGTCGTCCGAATCACCGGCGTCCGGCCGCCGCTGGTGATGTGGTACCAGAGCTGGTCGGAGCCGCTCTTCTACGACAACCAGATGCAGGCCGTCGAGCGCGTCGGAGCGACGCCGATCGTCACCTGGGACCCGCGGACCTCGGCGGGGCCGATCTCGCTCAGCGACGTCGCCAACGGCAGCCACGACGAGTACCTGCGCGAAGCGGCCCAGACGGCGAAGGGGTACGGGCGGCCGCTGTACGTGCGCTTCGCCCATGAGATGAACCTGCTCACCACGATCTACGGCTCGAGCCACCGCTCCGACACCCCCGCCTCGTTCGTAGCGGCATGGCGGCACGTCGTCTCGGTGTTCCGCGAAGCCGGCGCCACGAACGTGCGCTGGATTTGGTCGCCCAACGTCGACTGCGGCGGGCGCTGCCCGTTCACCGCGTTCTACCCGGGCGACGCGTGGGTCGACTGGGTCGCCCTCGACGGCTACAACGTCGGCACCGCAGCCTCATGGTCGCAGTGGACTCCGCTCGGCTCGCTCTTCGGCCACTCGTACGACACCCTGGCCCACCTGACCGACAAGCCGATGATGATCGGCGAGACCGCCTCCACCGACGCGGGCGGGAGCAAGCCCGACTGGATCCTCGACGGTCTGTTGCACGACGTGCCCGACCGGCTGCCGCGCGTACGCTCGGTCATCTGGTTCGACCGCGACAAGGAGCACCGCTGGCAGATCGACTCGTCGCCGGACTCGCTCACGGCCTTCCGTGCGGTGGCACGTTCGCCGCTCTACGTGGGCCACTCACCCGCGATCGCGCGACGGCTCGAGCGAGCGGCCCGCCACCGCACCGCGCACACGGACCACGTTGACCGGCTCTTCTGGGGCATCGCCATCGTGCTCGGCGCCGGCGCGCTGATCCTGATGCTGATCGTGCTGATCGGCGGCCGACGCGAGCCGCTGCCGCGGCGCCGCTCGGCCCCCGACGCGGGGGACGTCCCCACGGAGCCTCCGAAGGCCCGCGCGCGGGTTACCGTCCCCTAGGATCCTGACCGCGCCGGCCACCGCGAGCGCGAGCATCAGTCCCACGTACAGCGCGCGCGGCATCTCAGGGCTCACGTCGGAGAGCGGCCACCACAGCGGCACCCCACCACCGCCCTCGCCGAGATCGCGAAGGAAGTGGGCCACAAGCCCGACGGCCACGCCGCCGGCGACGAGACGCGCCTGCGGACGACGCCGGCCGATCGCGAAGCCGGCCATGAGCACCACGGCGACGGTCAGGAGGGAGTGCGGGTAGGGGCGCGGCGTGCCCTGCGTGAGCCAGTGGCCGCCAAGCACTCGAGGGAGGTGATCGGCGTCGATCAGCACGGACGCGGCGAGCAGCCCCCACGCGAAGCGGCGCGGCCGGGGCGCCAGCGCGGCGAGGACGAGCACGCCGGTCGCGGCGTGTCCGGCCTCGTCGACGACGGCAGCCAGGGCGAATGCGTAAGAGCCGGGGCGGCGGATCGCCGTGGTGGCGACGATGATCGCGAGCGCGGCCGCGACGCCGGCCGGCCCGACCGCGAAGAGAGGGCGCCTCATGGGCCCGAGTCTAGGCGCGGGACGCCTACCATCGCTGGCTAGCATCAGCGCGCCTCCGCTGCCCGGCGCGAGGCCGATCCCTACCGAATGCGCTCCGAAACCCACGATTCGAGCAGCCACGTCTACGCCTCCACGGTGGCCGACGGCCTACGGGCGTGGCTGGCCTCAGGCGCCGTGCAGTCGCCGTCCGGGGCGTTCTGCGCCTGGCGGGAGAGCGATACGGGGAATCTGGCCTTCGAGTACCCCGAGATCACGGGCTACGCCCTCACCCATCTCGCCCAGGACGAGCCGACCGGCGGGGAGCGTGCCGCCGCGGCGCGCGCGGCGGGCTGGCTGCGTGAGCGAGGTTCTTCCGGCGTTCTGGCCGCCCGGAGCGAGTGGGACGGCCAAGCCGTCTACAACTTCGACCTGGCCATGATCGCCTCCGGGCTCATGAGCTTCGGCCGCCGCACCGGCGACGAGGAAGCGACCGCGGCCGGGGCGACGCTGGCCGAGGACCTCTGCGCCCAGCACCGCGCCGAGGGAGTGCTGCCCTCGATCCGCGCGAGCCACCGGCGGCCGTCGGCGCGCTCCGCCTGGTCCACCGAGGGTTTCGCGCACCTCGTAAAGACGGTGCAGTGCCTGCTCCTCCACGGTGGCGAGGAACCTCGGGCGGTGGCCGGCGAGATCATCGACGCCTCCCCCGCCTCCCAGAAGCCCGACGGCCGCTTCGTGACCCACCCGGACGACGTCGAGACGATGCTCCACCCTCACCTCTACGCGATGGAGGGCTTGTGGATGTTCGGCGAGGCAACCGGCGACGAGGACGCGCGCGAGCGCGCGAAGGCAGGCGTGGACTGGGTGTGGAGGCATCAGCTCGAGACCGGCGGCTTCCCGCGCTTCGTGCCGACCGCGCATGTCGGGAAGGTCCCGCCAGAGCAGTTCGACGTCACCTCGCAGGCGCTGCGGATGGCGGTGCTGGTGGACGTGGGAGGGGACGGGCGTGCGAACGCTGCCGCGCGGCTCGCCGAGGTGGCGCGCGTCGACGGCGAGGCCGGCCTCGCGTTGCCCTACCAGCCGGGAGACGGGCCGGTGCACCTGAACGCCTGGGTCAGCATGTTCGGCCATCAGGCGCTGCGGGTGGCCCACGCGGGCCGCGCCGCCCTACCTTGGCAGTATCTGGTTTGAACCGGACTGCCGGCCAGCCGCCTCGGCGCGTGACGGTCGTCGGCTCGGGCACCCGGTTCCTCAGCGGGATCTCGTACTACACGCATCACGTCGCAAGCGCGCTGGCCGAGCGCCACCAGGTGGCGGTCGTGCTCATGCGCCAGCTCCTGCCGACGCGCCTCTATCCCGGCCGCGAGCGCGTGGGCACTGCGCTGGCCCGCTTCTCCTATCCGACCGGCGTACCCGTCTTCGACGGCATCGACTGGTTCTGGGGCCGCGGGATCGTTCGCGCGCTCCGGTTCCTGCGTCGCGCCGGGCCGGAGGTCATGCTGCTGCAGTGGTGGACGGGCACGGTGATCCACACCTACATCGCGCTCGCGCTGCTCGCCCGCCTGCGTGGGGCACGGGTCGTGATCGAGTTCCACGAGGTGCTCGACACGGGCGAGCTGAACATCGCCGCGGCCGACGCCTACGTACGTAGCCTCTCGCCCGTGCTCCTCGCGCTGACCGACGGCTTCGTCGTACACTCCGAGTTCGACCGAGCGGCGCTCGAGGAGCGCTACGGGTTGGGCGAACGGCCTGTAGCGCTCGTCCCCCACGGGCCGTACGACTCCTTTGCCGCCCCGGGCGAGCGGTCGCCGGGCAACCCCCGCCCGGCGACCCCAGAGGATCCATGCCGGCTGCTCTACTTCGGCGTGATCCGGCCGTTCAAGGGCGTCGAGGACATCGTCACCGCCTTCGACGGGCTCTCTGAGGAGGACGCCTCGCGCTTTCGCCTCACCGTGGTCGGCGAGACATGGGAGGGCTGGACCACGCCCGCCGAGGCCATCGCCGCCAGCCCGCGCCGCGAGCGGATCGACTTCGTGAACCGCTACGTCAGCGACGACGAGGTGCAGGAGCTCTTCACCGAGGCGGACGTCGTCGTGCTGCCCTACCACCGCTCCTCGGCGAGCGGCCCGCTGCACGTGGCCATGAGCCACGGGCTGCCGGTCGTCGTCTCGCGCGTCGGCGGGCTCGTAGAGGCGGCGGCCGACTACGAGGGGGCCGTGTTCACCGAGCCCCGAGATCCCGACCGGTTGCGCGCCGACATCCTGCACGCAGCGGAGCTGCGAGGCATGCGCTTCGCCGACCCGCAATCGTGGTCGCGAACGGTGGATCGACTGTCCGACCTCTTCGAGACGGTGCTGGTCCGATGAGCGCCGCCGGGCGCGGCATCACGCCGCGGGACTCGACCGAGTTCGACCCGGTCCGCATGCTCGAGATCGAGCTGTCCGACCCGCTCGTGCCCATCGAACCCGCCAGCGACGGGCGGCGCTACCCGCGTGCGATCGCCTTGATTCGTCTTCACGCACAGCCGCTCGGGCTTGCCGAGCTCGAGGTGCCGGCCGCCGGGCTGGAGCCCGCCGCCGTCGCCGCCGCCGTTTGGCCCGGGGTGCGCGACGCGGCCACGGCGCATCTCGCGCAGGACGAGCTGTCTGCCCCTGAGGAGCTGGGCGCCGGCGGCCTGTTGACCGAGGACACTCCGCCCTGCATTGGCGCGCGAGAGGCGTTCCTCGCCACCGCGCCGTTCCTCAGCGTCCTCATCCCTTCGCGCGAGCGGCCCGAACGGCTGCGGCGCTGCCTCGACTCGATCCTCGCCAGCGCCTACCCGAGCGGCCGCTTCGAGGTCCTCGTGGTCGACAACGCACCCAAGACCCAGGCCACGCGCGAGCTCGTCAACTCCTACGCGGCAGACGGTCGCGTGCGCTACGCCCGCGAGGACGCACCGGGCAGCGCGAGCGCACGCAACCGCGGGCTGCAGCACGTACGCGGCGAGCTCGTCGCCTTCACCGACGACGACGTCGTGGTCGATGCGCACTGGCTCACGGAGGTGGCGCGCGCCTTCGCCGCGACCCCCGAGGCGACCTGCGTCTCGGGCCTCCTGCTGCCGCTCCAGCTCGATACCCCCGCACAGGTGTGGTTCGAGGAGTACGGCGGCTTCAGCCGCGGCTTCGAGCCCGTCCGCTACGACCGCGAGGGGCACCGGCCCGCCGACAACGCGCTCTACCCCTACAGCGCGGGGATATTCGGCACCGGTAACAACTTTGCTTTCCGCCGCTCGGACTTGGTCGCGATCGGCGGCTTCGACCCGGCCCTGGGCAACGGTACTCCCGCGCTTGGCGGCGTCGACTCCGAGGTGCTGCTGCGGACGATCCTCGGGGGCCGGACCATCGTCTACGCGCCCGGGGCGCTCGTGTGGCACGCGCACCGGCCAGATCTGGAGGGACTGAAGCGGCAGGTGCACGCCTACGGTGCGGGACTCGTCGCGTACCTGCTGAAGACACTGCTCGACAAGCCGCAGCACATCCAGGACTTCGCAAAGCGAGTGCCCGCCGGGCTGCATTTTGCGCTCAGCCCGTCATCGGCGAAGAACGAGACCAAGCGCGCCGGCTACCCACGCGAGCTCACGTGGCTCGAGCTCCGCGGGATGCTGTTCGGTCCTCTTGCGTATGCGCGCTCCCGGCGGCGCTACGGGTCGCACCGCGCACCCCGATGATCGCCGGCGCAAACGTGGCGGAGGGGCAGGATGCCGTGCGCCGGTCGCTGTTCGCCATGCCCGCGCTCGCCCTGGTTGCGGCCATCGGTTTGGTGGTGTTGTCCCTCGGCGACAACGCCGCCCGCCGCGGGGAGAGCTCCGGTGACCCGTTGTTCTGGACCGGACTTGTCCTGATCGTCGCGCCCGTCGCGTGGCGGCTCCTATCGGCGCGTGCGACCCGCTCCGAGCGACTCGCGCTGTGCGTGGTCCTGGGCGTCTCGCTCTACCTCATGAAGCTGCTGCACAGTCCGATCCAATTCACCTTCCACGATGAGCTCGGACACGTGCGCAGTACGTCCGACATCCTGCGCAGCGGGAGCCTCTTTACGCCCAACCCGCTGGTGGGCGCCTACGCCGTATATCCGGGCACGGAGATAGTGACGGCAGCGCTGGCGAAGCTGACAGGCCTATCGGTGTTCACGGCGGGTGCGCTGACGATAGGTGTCGCTCGCGTCGTGATGCTACCGGCGCTCTTCCTTCTCTTCGAGGAGGCGTCGGCGTCAGCACGATGGTCCAGCGCCGCGACTCTCATCTACGTTGCCAACCCCAACTACCTGTTCTTCGACGCGCAGTTCGCCTACGAGTCGCTCGCGCTTCCGCTGGCGCTGATGGTGGTTCTGACGACGGTCGGCCGGACGGGCTCGGACCACGAAGCATCGAAGGCTCCGTGGCTCGTCCCGGTGATCCTCGGCCTCGCACTGGTGCCAACCCACCACGTGACGTCGCTCGCCGTGATTGTGTTCCTCCTGCTCGTGTCGGTCGCCACGGCGGTCGGCCGCCGCGAGCTGCGCAGTGTCATCCGAACTCGGCCCGTGGGGGTGGCGATAACGACGCTGGCCGCCGCCGGGGCCTGGCTGGCCATCTCCGGCCCCCGCTTGAGCCAGGAGCTTGTGCCGGTGGTCACCCGCACGCTCGACGCCGTCGGAAACCTGGTGGTCGGAGCTACAAGCGCCAAGCAACCGTTCGCGACCCAGGGAGCGGCCACCGACTCGACGCTCGCGCGCCTGATCGGCCTCCTGGCCGTGGCGCTGCTGCTACTAGGTCTGGCCGCTGGGCTCTGGGCGCTCCTGCGGCGACGCCCCGTGCCGCCGCTGCCGACGATCCTCGCCCTCGCGGCACTCGCCTACCCGGCCACGCTCGTAATCAGGCTGACCGCCGCCGGCACCGAAACCGCCAACCGCGCTTCCGAATTCCTGTTCGTCGGGCTCGGCTACATCGTCGTCCTCGGCGCTATGTGGGCTTGGGGAGTGAGGGCCGTGGGGCCGATCCGCCGGAGACTCGCTCCGCGACTTCACGGTCCCATACTGGCCGGCGCGGTGACCGTACTGATCCTCGGCGGCCTGATCGTCGGCTGGGCGCCGTACACCCGCCTACCGGGGCGCTACGCGCCCGGCGCCAGTTCACGCTCGATCGACGCCCCGGCCGTGGCCGCAGCGCACTGGGCCGGAGACCACCTGCCGGTCGGAGCGGTGGTCGCGACCGACGGCGCCAACAGCACGTTGCTGACCGCGTACTCGCAGGTGAACCCGCAACGCGGTGAGATCGGCGGCGTCCCGGTGGCGACCCTCTTCTTCTCACCCACGTTCGGGTCACGAGAGCGCACGATCATCCGTGCCGACAAGATCAGGTACATCATCGTCGATCGCCGGCTCAGCCAGGGCAAACCTCTCTCCGACCGGTTCTTCGAGGGCGCCGACCCTCCCATCTTCAAGGGCCGGATCACCTCCGTCGCGCTGGCGAAATTCGCCCACGTCGCAGCTCTGAGTCTCATCTACGACAGCGGCGCACTCCAGGTCTACGACGCATCCCGGCTACTCGGTGATTCCCGCCAATGAAGCTAGTGCTTGCACGCGGCGAGACGTTTCTCCTCGTATATCTGATCCTCTTCGCGCTCGTTACGACGCTCGCGACTGGCGTAGTCTCGCCGGTGCGTGCGGTCGGAGGGATTCTGCTGGTCTTCGCGCTTCCCGGATTCGCGCTCCTTCGCGCATCGACCGGCTCACGGCGAATGGAGGGCCTACGGGAAACGCTGCTCGTGCCCCTTCTGAGCATTGCGAGCACAATCCTGTGCGGTCTGGCGCTGGACCTGCTCTCGCACGGCCTCACCCAAAGCCACATGGCACGCGCCCTCGGAACGGTGGCGCTGCTGGGAAGCCTCGTCTCGTTCTTGCGCGGCACCCGCCGTCTGCCTCAGACTTTCCCCCCGCGATCGATGCTGCGGATCGCTCTTCTGCTCCCGGCCGCCGTCCTGGCCGTGTTCGCGCTCGTACTCGCGCGCCACGACGCCAAGGTCGTCGCACGCACCGATGCCCGGACGGTGCTGTTCGTCCAGCAGGGCACCGGTAAGCGCCTTCTATTGAGTGTTCGGAGCGAGGAGCGCTCGCCCGTCAACTACACGCTCGAGTTGACCTCGCGCCGCGGGCTCGTCGGCTCTTGGACCAGCGCGTTGTCCCAGGGAGAAGAGCGTCAATTCAGCGTCGCTCTGCCGAACCGCTTCCGCGGACGCCTGCGCGCAGTTCTCTTCCGAGGAGACATGCCGCTCGTTGCCTTCCGAACCGCAGCCATCGTCCTCAGATGACCGGCAACACGGACGTGCTCGTCATTTCGGTCGGTACGACGATGGGGCTCCGGCAGGCTGATC
>JAABUZ0100007610.1_pt1 | contig 13004 bp, 13 predicted proteins | sample 5562091 | NCBI WGS metagenome assembly JAABUZ01 (sample SAMN12813069, study PRJNA571459) | rock metagenome | isolation source: Antarctica rocks | place: Antarctica: Victoria Land, Linnaeus Terrace sud | collected 2015-12-21 | reverse complement strand
AGATCACCGAGCATCATCGCAGCGTGCGGCCCGGCGAGCGCGCGCGACAGGTCCACCACCACGACGCCCGCCAGCGGACCGACTTGCGCCTCGGTCACGCCACCGCCTCCGTCGCCAGCACGCCTAGGTGGTCGCAGCCGGCGGTCAATCCCCCGGCCAACAGCACATACCTGGGGCCGCGATCGAAGAATGGCTTGTCACCGCGGCCGGCGCCCCGCAGCTCGACACGCAACACCCGCGGCGGGTCGACGTCTACGGCCGGCTCGTCTGGTGCACCGGTGAGCACCACACCGTAGTCCGTGGCCGCCGCCAGACGCCACCCCTTGCTCCACAATGCGGCGTACTCCGCCAGGTTGACGTCGCGGTCGAGCTGGTCGCCCGATCCTCCGGCGCCTGTCGTGCGGATCCGGATGACCGCGCTGGCCGGGACAAACTGGGCATCGACGAGCGCGCCCACGTTGTCGTCGTCGGGATCACCGGGATCGACCGCCACCTGGAGCGGCTTGCCGGCCTTGCCAGGCTTCAGCCCACAGCAGGCCAGGATCGTGCGCCAGCGAGGCTGCTGGTGACATTCTCGAGCAGCACGGGGCCGGCGACGGGCGTGTCGGTGAGTGTGGTCATAATTGCGACTCCGTGTCGGGGGATCGCCGAAGCCGTCGGCGCGATCAGCGACACCATCAAGGCTGCGACCCCGGTAGGTGATCGTTTGGGCACTGGGATCGCGGATCAATCGTTGCCCGGTTCCTCGCGTTGCACCAGGTGGATGACGATCCCTCCGGTACTGCGCCGGTCGGCGAACACGATTTTGCATTCGTTACTCCTCCCCCCTTGACGGCTCTTCCCGGTTCCGAGTGAATGCGGGTTCGCGGTGATGGGTGTCCATCCTGCGCTTCGGGCCGCACTGGTGAGGAGAATACGGGCTGAGTAGTGCTGTTCGTTGCGGAAGCCGCGGGCGGTGCGTTTGATGTTCTTGATGCCGGTGTTCACGGCCTCTGTCTTGGCGTTGGTGACACCGGTGATGAGCAGCACCTCAATGGCCGGCCACCAGCGGCACAGGATGTCCCACAGCCGGTCGGTCTCGGCCATGCTCGAGACCTGAACGTAGGACCCGAGGCGCATCTTCTCCTCGTGAGCTTGGGCGAGGCTGCTGCAGCCGAACAGTCGCCGTATCTGTTCCTTCACCCACCAGGTGGCGGCGAGCTCTCCGGTGGGATCGTCGGCGGCGAAGGTTGCTTTCAGGCGGGTCCAGCCGCTGGGTGAGAGGGTGTTCGCCCCGCAGCAGCAGCAGCCGTCGGTTCGCCCACGAAGGGTCCGCGGTGTGGCCACGGCGCCCGTTGTTCTGGTGTGAAAAACGTCGCCGTTCGTGCCGATGGCTTTCGCGAACGCCGCGGACGGGTCGATGGCCACCACCTCGATCCTCTCTCGCCACGCCGGGGTGCGGGCGGCAAGCCAGGTATTACCCCGGTGTTGCTGCGGCCGTCGCCGACGCCGAGGACCCGTCCGGTGTCCAGGTCGACGATCGTGGACATCCACAGCTCGTGCCGCCACCACACCCCGGTGGGCAGCCGAAAGTAACGGACCCGGCGGAAGCGGCGCTCATCAATCCCGATCCGCCGCACCACCACGGTGTCGACGTCGCTGATCAGCGCCGCGGCAGCAGTCAGGGTGATCTGCACGAGCCACCAGGACACCGAAAACGCGGCCGCGGCCTCACTGGCCGCCCGCCCGGACGTGGTCACCGCAGCGACCAGGGCTTCCCGCAGACGCCCCGCGGACCCGGGTAGGCCGGTCCCTGGGCGGTGGCCCTGGAGAACGTCCTCTTCCGCACACTGGGTTGTCGCAGAACAAGCGGCGCTTGCGCCAGATCGCCGTCACCGCACCCGCGACCGGCATATCCCGCACCCGCTGCGACCGTGTGGAATGCACCCGCATCCCGGTCACCCCACAGCCCCAACACTGGGCTTCACCGTCGACTTCGAGGTCGACCCACCGCCCGGCGGACGGCTCCTCACCGACGGTGATCACTCGGTATCCGACAGGTTGAACAACATGCTCGCAGCATCACGCTGCGAGCCGATACGCTCGGCCATGGCTCGTGGATCCTTCACTGTGACGGTGTCTCGACAACACGAATCACGACAGACCCACGGGCCCCCCAACGTCTTACGACACAAGACCAGATTTCACGCGGGACCGGGGAAGAGCCCCCTTGACTCCCCAGGCAGGCCCCTAATGTTTTCCTACCCTGGGAGACGGTATATCGTGCCGTGAGATGGGCACCGACATCCGCCAGTTCACCAGTTCGGCGGCGGCCCGGAAGGCGGGAAGGACGGGGTTGGCGTACGGGGAGCGAATCGGCCGGGCGGTCCAGCGGCTCGAAGCCGTCCGGATCCCCACCATCGCGCCCATCGACGGGTACGCCGTCGGCGGCGGCGTGTCCATCCGGACGTCCGCGAAGCTGGCCTCCCTGGTCAGGCCGGGACACGCCAGGATAATACCCCTCCGCCGTACGAACGGGCAGGCGAAGACATGACGACGGGGAGCCCGCCACTGCTGATCCGGTTCGGGGACGATGAGCCCGAAATCGCACCGGACGCCTGGATCGCGTCGGGTGCTGCGGTCATCGGCCGCGTCTCCCTCGGCTCTCGTGCCAGCGTGTGGTATGGCAGCGTGCTCCGAGCCGACGGCGACGCTATCCAAATCGGAGCGGGAAGCAACGTTCAGGACGGGTGTGTCATCCATGCCGATCCCCCCGGCTTTCCCGTCGTGCTGGGTAGCGGGGTGTCGGTTGGGCACCGCGCGGTGCTGCACGGCGCGGTCGTCGAGGATGATGTGCTCATCGGGATGGGAGCCGTGCTCCTCAATGGCGTCCGCATCGGGCGCGGATCCCTCGTCGCGGCTGGCACCGTGCTGCTCGAGGGGACACAGGTGCCGCCAAGATCACTCGTCGCAGGCATGCCCGGCCGGGTACGCCGGGAGCTCCGTGACGCTGAGCAGCAACTCCTACGGGACAACGCCCGCGAATACGAGATCAAAGCGCGCCAGCACGCTGAGGCCCTTCGGAGCCCGGCGACGAATCGGATCAGGTGATCCGGCGACAGTCATACGTGTACTGCGGTCATGGGTTTCCACTGTGGTACTCCTGGAAAGGATCCGCAGGTAGGTGTTGAACTCGCGCAGAGCGGTCAGGAACTGGGCCTCGAGGCTGGGCTGCGATCGACCGGGTCGCCCGCCGCAACGACAACGGCCACCACCTGTGGTACTCGGGCAAGCACAAAACCCAGGGCGGCAACGTCTAGATCGTCGCGGACCCCGCCGGGTTCCCCGTGTGGTCCGCCCCGCTCGAACCGGGCAGCGTCCATGACATCCCCGCAGCCCGGGCCCATTGTCTCGGTGCGCTGTACGCCGCCGCGGGACGCGGGCTTCCTACCTTGGCCGACAAGGGATACGCCCGCACCGGATTAGTGGCCTGGACTTCCACCACCTCGCGGGCACGTCCCCTGGCCTCTCATAATCTTGCCAGGCTTACGCACTACCAGAACTATCATGGCATGAAGGCGCTCGCAATCCTAGGCTGATCGCAAGCAGTGGTCAGCCGATCCAGTGCACCAGCCGCGGAAGAGCCGAGGTAATCCCAGGGAAAACCACTAGGAGAGCCAGGTCGACCAGGAGAGTGAGAAGGAATGGAAAGACCGCCTTGATGAGGCGTTCCACAGTTACACCCCCTATTGGCGCGGCAATATATAGCAGGAAGCCGATAGGAGGCGTCAGCAGCCCCACAGCGGAACTTGCGAGGAAGACGATGCCCAGTTGGACCGGGTCTACGCCGGCAGCGAGGAAGGCCGGCATCACCAAAGGCACCAAGAGGATGATCGAGGAGTTCGTCTCCAGGACGCCGTGGATAAGAATGAGCAGGAGGTTCAGCAGCACGAACAACACCAAGGCGTTCTTCGAGAACGACAGCATCCAGGATGAGAGTTGCTGAGGTATCTGCTGGATCGTGAGCGTATAGCTCAAGAGAATGGCCGCCGAAAGGATCAACATTACCCGCGCCCCGCCAGTAGCTCCCTCTCGGAGAGAGGCTAAAATAGCGCGCGGTCGAAGATCGCGGTAGACGAACGCCGAGCACAGCAGCGTGTACGTGACCGCGATGACACCTGCCTCTGCTGGCGTTACAACGCCGCCGAGGATCGATCCGATGATAATGATCGGCGCCATGAGGGCTGGGAGGGATGTCACGAAAGCCTTGGCGCCCTCCCCAAGCGGAACCGCCTTCTCTCGGGGATAGTGGTTTCGACGCGCCGTCACCACTATGACGACACAAAACGAGAGGACCACCAGGATGGCTGGGAGAAAACTGGCGAGAAACATCTCGCTGACCGAGACGTTGGCGACGTAGGCGTAAACGATTGTCGCAATGCTTGGGGGGAACATGACGCCCAGCGTGCCAGCCGCAGCCTGGACGGCGGTCGAGAACTCTCGGGGGTAGCCGCGCTTGATCATCCCAGGCAGCATGACCGACCCCATAGCGGCGGTATCGGACACGGCAGAACCGGAGATGTCAGCGAACAAGGCGCTAGCCATGACGTCCACAAGAAGCAGTCCGCCCCGAAACCGTGCCACCAAGACGGAGGCAAAGCCGATAAGCCGCTGCGCCATTTGCCCATTCTGCATCAGAGCGCCGGTCAACATGAAGAGTGGCACGGCAAGTAGAATAAAGTTGCTGCCGCCTTGTAGCAATTGTTCGGGGACGATGGTCACCGGACCGCTGTTGGATGAGAGTAAGGCCATGAGGGAGGCGAAGATGAGAACGAATGCCACGGGGAGTCCCACAGCAAAGCCGAGCACCAGCCCAAGAATCAGGACTGCGTTCGCCGAACCGTCCAGCAGGGGCGTGGCCCAGAGCGCCGCCGCCACAAGAAGCGATATGGCGGCGGCTTGCAACCATGCCACAATCGAGGTCAGAAAGGAACGAGCAAGCCGATTCGAGAAGTGCAGGAAGAAACCGACGCCCGCGATGGGGATCACCAGCATCACATACCCGAGGGGGATCTGAGTGGCAGGAGTCATCTGCGACATAAGCTCTATGGACGCCTGCCACCCGTACCACACCAGATAGATGCTCAGGGCAGCGCCCAGGATGTCGCCCAGGGCGTTACCGATCGCGCCAGCTCTCGTCGGAAGCCGCTCGACCAGGACTCTCAGAGCGGGCGCGTCTCCCTGACGCACGCCCACCGTGCCGCCGATGAAGATCAGCCAGGCGAAGGCGAAGGAGGCGACCTCCTCTGACCAGCTGATCGGGTTTGCGAAGGCATATCTGCTTATCACCTGCATCAGGACCAGCACGGTCAGGCCGGCTAAGATGAGCTGCGAGAAAACCAACGCAACGACGTTGTAGCCGCGACTGAGGATCTCGGTCACCTGGGCGACGCGCGAAGCAGTGTCAGCTCGCTCGGATTCACCGATATTGCTCTTCATGTACGCTCCTTAAGTGTATGCACAGCATCGGCCTATGCGACAATCACCTGAATCCCCAATGACTTAAGCTCGTGCTCGTAGGTCGCCGGAAGGGGTCGGTCTGTAACGACGACATCTACACATGTCAGCGGCCCTAGACGGACCGGCAACTCCATCCCGAACTTTGACCCGTCGGCAACTAACACGACATTCCTGGCCACCGCCAACATCGCATTGCGCACCTCGACCTCCTCGAAGCTGAAGTACATGAGCCCTCGCTCCGGGGTAATTCCACCCGCACCGAGAATGAGGGTATCGATACTAAGCTGCCTCACGAAATCGGAGGCGGGCTTACCGATCAGCGTTCTTTCCTGCTCCGTCCCATAGACCATCCCGCCGATCAGCAGGATGCGGTTGCCGGAGCCAGAGAGCTCAACAGCTGTCTCTACGGAGTTCGTGGCGAGGAAGAGGTCGGACCGCTCCCGCAGGGCGCGAGCAACGTAGAAGACCGTGGTTCCTACGTCAAGGATTACGCTGCTTTCCGGCGTCAGAAGCTCAGCCGCCGCCCTACCTATTCGGGCCTTCTCGGCCCCGTGCGCCTCAGCACGAGTCCGAAAAGGATCCCGCACAGGTACAGGCGTCGGCACCGCACCGCCGTGCACACGGCGGGCAATGCCTCGTCTGTCCAACTCTTCCAGGTCGCGCCTGATCGTCATCTCCGAGACACCCAGCTCGGCGCTCAGAGCGACCACGGTGACCTCGGACTCGCCGCGCAAGCGTCGCCCGATCTCCTCCAGCCGCTGGATCCTCAGCACGACCGGTACCTCCTAGGGCAACAGCGATCGGAGGTTGACCGCGATGTGAGATCGTGCAAGGCTATGTGCGTTCGAACACAGAGTCAACGCCTCCTCGCGTCAGGATTCCACGCGGGGGGCAAGGCGCACTTTGGCCCGCACTAGCAGAAGTCCCAGCGCTCGATCCCCTCTGTCTTTGCCATCCCCGCAGGCCGCGCGCGTACTGCCGGGAGACCGGGGCACTCCTCAGGTCCACAGGACTGCCGGAGACACGAGGGGCGAAGCAACACGACTCGTCCACGCAGTTCCGAGTGCTGAAGAGGCACTCCGGCATCGATGGAGTACTGGCTATGGGTAAAAAGGGAGTACTGGCTATGGGTAAAAAGAGGGCTGTGGCGCTGATCTTGTTTTTGGGGCTAGTGGTCGCTGGATGCAGCGGGCAGTCCACTCAGTCGGGCGGCAGCGGCAAGGGTGCGACCGTTACTATCCGACTCTCCCACAGTGTCCAGGCCGGGGATCCGATCGGACAAGCGGCGGAGAAATTCAAGGAGCTGGTGGAGAAGAACTCCGGCGGTTCCATCAAGGTGCAGATCTTTCCCTTGAACCAACTCGGCGGCGAAAACCAGGTTCTTGCCCAAGTCAAACAGGGATCGATTCAGATGGCGGTCACCGCGGCAGGTACCGCCGGCAATCTGGTACCGGACGTGAGCGTCATGGATGCGCCCTATATCTGGAAGGACTGGCCTGCCGAGGAAAAGGTGCTGTCGGGGCCTGTATTCACTCACTTCAAGAAGGAGTTCTCGGATACGCAGGATATCCAGCTCCTGAGCGCCAGCTGGTACTACGGTCTGCGTGATCTGACGGCGAACAAGCCGGTGAGAAAGCCTGAGGACGCCGCTGGGCTGAAGATTCGGACGCCCCCCGCACCAGTAAACCTGCTCTCTGGAAGGGTTCTTGGAGGTAGCCCTACTCCCCTGGACTTCGGACAGGTCTACCTGGCCCTAAAGTCAGGAACCATCGATGGGCAGGAGAATCCGCTGCAGACCACGTTGACTAACAAGCTGTATGAGGTCCAGAAGTACATCATCCTGACCCGCCACATTCAGCAGTCGCAGCTCGTCACCATAAACCAAAGGTTCTGGAAGAGCCTCAGCAGTGATCAGCAGAAGGTCGTGCAGTCGGCGGTCGATGAAGCCGGAAACTACGCCGTCACGCTGACCCAGCAGTCTATGAAGAAAGCAGAGCAAGAGCTGGCCTCGAAGCCCGGCGTGACGGTCATCACGGACCCGGACATCGCGGCCTTCAAGGCGAGGGCGCGCGAGATGGACCCGCAACTGGCTAGCACCTGGGGCGGCCTGTACCAGCAGATCCTGAAGGCTCAAGGCTGATGCGCGCGGTAGTCAAGACGTCACCAGGTCCTGGCGCGGAACTGATTGACAAGATGGAGAACCCTAGGCCAGGAGACGGGGAAGTCGTCATCGCGGTCGCCGCAGCCTCCGTCTGCGGCACAGATGCTCATCTCTACGAGTGGTCTAAGAGCGCTCAAGACTTCCACCCGAGATTGCCTCTCGTGATGGGCCATGAGTGCTCCGGGACCGTCACCGACGTCGGTCCCGGGGTCAGCCGCGTGTCCCCCGGAGATCGCGTGGCCATCGAGACGCACCTGTACTGCGGTCACTGCTTCGAGTGCCGAACGGGTAGCGCCCACAACTGTCGTGATCTGCGTCTTCTCGGTCTCACGACGGACGGCGTCTTCGCCGAGCAGGTCCGTGTTCCCGAGAGCGCCTGCTTCATTCTCCCGTCGACAGTCTCGGAAGACACTGCCTCCCTGTTCGAGCCGGCGGGAGTATCGGTCCACGCACTCCAACGCGCTGGTTCTGTGGCCGGAGCGCGGGTGCTCGTATCCGGCTGCGGGCCCGTAGGTCTGGTCGTCGTGCAGCTCTGTCTGCTGTTCGGTGCCTCGACTGTGATAGCCACGGAACCAAATCCCTTTAGGCGCCGGCTGGCCGAGAAGCTCGGCGCCATCGCGGTCGACCCCCTCCAAGCGAGCGCCGAGGAGGAGATGGCCGCCCACGCCGGAGACCGATCCGGCGGCGTACAAGTCGCCTTCGAGACCTCTGGGGCTGCGGCTGCCTACCCGCTGATCTGGCACTCCCTAGCACGAGAATCCACTTTGGTAACCGTCGGCCATCCTGGAGCCGAGATCTCGGTCGATATAGCACGTTTCGTGAATAAAAGGGGTATTACCGTCAAGGGCATCTTCGGCAGAAGGATCTGGGACACATGGGAACAACTACTGGCTCTCGTCGAGTCCGGACGACTTGATCTGTCCTGGATCATCACCCACCGATTCGAGCTTGAAGACTTTAAGGACGCGATCAGCCTGTTGAGCCAAGACGCCGCCAAGGTGATCATTTACCCGAATGGAGTTCCGGCATGATCGCCGACGTTCCAGCAGTCAGCTCTCCTCGCTTGATCCCGTCCCCTCTTGCAGAAGGATCGGGAGGCAGCGGTCGCGACGGCGAGGAAGTGATAGCAACTTACCTCATCGAGTCCTACTACCCCCTTGCGAAAGCAGCGGACGTCTTGGCGGGGGAACAGTCCTCGGGAACGTTCATAGCGGTGCCCAGGGAGACTCAGGCGCTGCAGGACCGACACCGGGCGAGGGTGGTGGAGATCCAAGAATACGAATCACGGAACACTCCCTCGCTGCCCGGTGCGGCCAAGCCGAGTGATAATGCGGACGTGGTGAACAGGGGGCGGATCAAAGTCTCGTTCCCTCTCGAAAACTTTGGACCTTCCCTGCCGAACCTCATGGCCGCGGTCCTCGGGAACCTCTTCGAGCTGCGAGAGTTGGCTGGTGTGCGACTCCTCGACTTGGATATTCCGGCGGCATTCGCTGATCGTTATCCCGGCCCGGCCTTCGGGATCGAGGGAACTCGGAAGTTGATGGACGTTCCACAGGGCGTGATGGTGGGGACCATCATCAAGCCGAGTGTCGGGCTTCGCCCCGACGAGCTGCGGGAGCTGGTCAGAGAGCTGGTCGCCGGAGGCATCGACTTCATCAAGGATGATGAGCTGATCGCCAATCCTGCTTACTCTCCCTTGAGTGAGCGCGTCAGGGTGGTCATGGAGGAGATCGACCGCGGCGCGCAGAAAACCGGCAAGAAGACGATGTATGCGTTCAATATCACCGACGACCTAGATCGCATGCTAACCAATCACGATGTCGTCCTCAAAGCGGGCGGGACATGCGTGATGGCCTGTATTAACCTGGTCGGATTCGCTGGAGTGGCACACCTCAGGAAACACTCGGCGCTGCCGATCCATGGACACCGCGCGATGATCGGTGCGTTGATGCGGCACCCAGCGCTGGGGATCGATTTCGTGGCCTTCCAGAAGCTGGCGCGCCTGTCCGGAGTGGATCATCTGCACACCAACGGTATGGACAACAAGTTCTACGAGACTAACGAGGAGATTCGGGTCTCGGTGTCCTCCGTTCTGACTCCCTTGTTCGGGGGCTACTCGACGCTTCCGGTGCTCTCCTCGGGGCAGTGGGCGGGCACGGCCCAGGTTACTCATGAACTGATCGACAGCACGGACTTGCTGGTACTCGCCGGGGGTGGTGTTCACGCGCACCCCAGTGGACCTGCCGCCGGTGTCGCCAGCATCCGCCAGGGTTGGGAGGCCGCTCTCGCTGCTGTCCCCCTGGACCAGTACGCAACCAATAGAGAGCCTCTTCGTCAGGCCATCGAGAAGTTCGGGCGCAATCGCTGAGATGGGCCTCGGAACGCGACCGGAGAAGGACTTCAGGATCGGTCGGAATCATTCGTCGCCGATCATCGGGTTCTACGGGGACGACTTCACGGGATCGACTGATGCCCTCGCACAGTTCACCCGCTTCGGACTCCGCGGCATCCTGCTGCTGAGGGCGGTGACTTCGGACGGGCTGGACCCTCCACTTGAAGGTTTCGATGTGGTAGGCGTGGCGGGGGTCAGCCGGGCGCTGCCGACAGATGACATGGAGACCGAGGTGCGTCCCGCGCTCGCCGCGCTCGCCGGCTTGGACCCGATGGTGGTGCAGTACAAGGTCTGCTCAACGTTCGATTCCTCTCCAGCGGTAGGCAGCATAGGTCGGATGTTGGATCTTGGGATTGAGATGTTCGGGGCAGCGCCCGTACCGGTCCTCGCGGCACAGCCCGGATTCGGTCGATACACCGTGTTCGGCAACCACTTCGCCGATCATCGCGGCACCGTTTACCGACTCGACCAGCATCCCATTATGTCTGCTCATCCGTCGACGCCGATGAACGAGGGCGACCTCCGCCGGATACTCGCGGAACAGACGCGCCTGGACGTGGGCCTGCTGAGCATCCTGGATCTGGACAGCCTCACGGGCGGCACGGCGCCTCTTTCGGCCACCAGTGTGCTATCCGTCAACGCAGGAGCCAGCGCCGTGGTCGTCGACGCCTTGACCAACGACGACCTCGTCCGAGCAGCCAGCCACATACTCGCCACCTCGACTGGGCATACGCCGCGATTCGTCGTCGGTTCAGGCGGCCTCAGCTACGGACTCGCCCGCAACCTCGGTGCGCGGCAAGAGCGCGTGCTCGCGCCCCCGCCAGCCATGAGCCAGGTCATTGCAGTGTCCGGCAGCTGCTCCTCGCAGACCCGCCGACAAATCGACTACGCCGTCGCTCACGGCTGGTTCCCTGTACCGGTCGATCCCACCCACTTTAGCAAACCTACCGAGCGTCGCGGCGCAATGGAAGAGGCGACACAACAGGTAATGAACGCGCTCGGGCGTGGCCTCAGCGTCGCGGTCCACTCCACCACGGGGCAGGAGAAACCTGAGCAAGTCACCCGGGGCTCCGATATCCCGCCGCTCGAACTGGTTCGCCACATAGGCGACTTCTATGGCGACCTCCTGTCCTGGGTTCTGACCGAGACCGACGTGAACAGGGCCATCATCGCCGGAGGCGACACCTCCGGATTTACCGTCAGAAGACTGAACGCATACGGGCTCGAGGTCGAGGGAATCCTTGCCGAAGCCGCTTCCCTGTGCAGGCTGATATCAGACAACCCAGGCATCGACGGCGTTCAGGTAGTCCTGAAAGGCGGACAGGTCGGGGCTGACGACTTTTTCGAGCTCGTACGCGGGAGTTGAGCAGCCTCTTCGGCCGGGACGCTACGTGATGACTCTTGTCGCGAGCGTCCTACTCACTCGGCACTGACGGACAATGAGAAAGGGTAGCAATGGAGACGCGAATTCTGAATGGCACCGGCTTACATACTTCACGATTGGCTCTCGGTACGATGACGTTCGGTTCACAAGCGGACCAGTCGGGCGCCTGTCAGATGGTGCAGCGAGCGCTGGATGTGGGCATCACCCACTATGACACTGCGAACGCTTACGCTGACGGGGAAGCGGAGCGCTTACTCGGCAAGGCCTTGGGGAGTCGGAGACAAGAAGTCCTTGTCGCAAGCAAACTGTTCAACCCGATGGGTCCTGGGCCTGACGATCGCGGCTTGTCTCCGGCAGCGATACGCAAGGCCATCGATGGCAGTCTCTCCCGCCTTGGTACAGACTATCTAGACCTCTACTACCTCCACCAACCCGACCCAAGCGTCCCGATAGAGGAATCCCTGGGTGCTATGACAGAACTGGTGCACGCAGGAAAGGTTCGCAATGTTGGGGCGTCCAATTATGCCGCCTGGCAATTAGCCGAGATGAGGCACATCGCCATTGAGCGCGACTACACCTCCCCCATGGTTTCCCAAGTCATGTACAACCTGATCGCCCGTCGTGTCGAGGACGAATATCTGTCCTGTGCGCACAACTACGGCGTCAGCACAGTCGTCTACAATCCGCTCGCCGGCGGTCTGCTCACGGGAAAGCACAGTGCGTGGAGCACGCTGCCCGAGGGTGGTCGGTTCAGCAATCCGGCATACCGCGAGAGGTATTGGACGCCGTCGCAGTTTGACGCCGTTGACCGCCTCCGCGCCATCGCCGACGGAGTCGGTATGTCCCTGGTGGAGCTCTCACTCCGGTGGCTGCTCGCACAGGACGCCGTTGATTCGGTCATCATTGGGGCGTCCTCGCTGTCGCAGTTCGAGACCAATGTAGCAGCGGCGTTGGGAAACGGCCTCGACCCCGGGACGCTAGCTGCTTGTGACGATGTATGGAGCGACTTGAACGGTCCCACCCCTCGTTACAACCGCTGAGAGCGTCCGCATCGACCGGAGGGCTGAGCGGCCCGCTGTGATCACCGCTCGGGCGTCTGGCCGCTGCTGATGTGCGGTAGATCGTCATCGGGCTGACCGCACAGGATTGGGCGATCTCGGCCATGGTGAAGCGGTGTGAGTCGTACATTCGCTGCGCCTTGTCGACCAACGCGGGGGTCATCTTCGGTTTGCGGCCTCCGTGGCGGCCGCGGGCCCGGGCGGCGACGAGACCGGCTTGGGTGCGTTCTTTGATCAGCGCGGCCTCGTACTGGAGAGCGGGACAAATTGGGGGAGGCAAAGGACGCCACTCGGCCGCTCGGTGAGTCTCTAGCGGCCGCGTCGTCGGGCGGCGGGGTCGGTGGCCGCGGCGTGGCGGGCGAGGGCTTCGGGGCCGGGTCGGGCGTAGCGCTCGAGGGAGCGCATGGAGGCGTGTCGGGACCGGGCGAGCAGCATCGGGGTGTTGGTGCCGCTCTCGGCGTCGTGGGTCAGTGCAGAGTGGCGCAGCTGGTGCAGGGACCACCCTGTCGG
>JAABUZ0100007606.1_pt1 | contig 13010 bp, 15 predicted proteins | sample 5562091 | NCBI WGS metagenome assembly JAABUZ01 (sample SAMN12813069, study PRJNA571459) | rock metagenome | isolation source: Antarctica rocks | place: Antarctica: Victoria Land, Linnaeus Terrace sud | collected 2015-12-21 | reverse complement strand
CGCCCGTGCCCGCGAGCGGCGCGCCGTTAGCGTTGCAGCGCATCACGCCGTGCGCGGGCGCCTGCGGCTCGGCAGGCGGCCGCGGCTTGGTCGGCGCAGGCGCGTGCGGCGTCGACTTCGCGGCGGGGGCGGGCGCTGCCTCGTCGCCGCGGCGCGCCGCCATCAGCGCCTGCGCCGCGGCGGCCGCCCTGGTGAACTCGGCGCTCCCTCCAAGGGCCGTGGCCGAGGCCTGGCCTAGCTGCAGAGCAAGCTGCTAAAAGCGGGGGCTGAAGCATGCTGAAACGACCGCAGCGCGAAAGCCTCGCAGCAGGCCGGGCACCGTGCGTGCTGCATGTGCCGGGCGGGCGGGGCGCCCGCCCGCCCGGCGGCAAACGCGCCAGTTGGCAGACAGGGCGGGCCCTGCGGACCGGGACCCTATTCCTACCCTATTTTACCCTGCAAGGGCCGGGGCGCGCACGTGCGTGAAGTCCTCGAGCAGGTCATCAGTGTGCTCGATGCCGACCGCGACGCGCACCAGCCCGTCCACGATACCGGCCTCCTGCGCTGCCCACGGCCGCCCCGCTCGCCCACACATCCAACCCTAACCCTAGCGCACAGTGCGGGGCCCCAGCCCACTCGCCAGCCTGCTGCGCGCGCCAGCCGCACGCGCGGAGCCCCGCGCGCACGGCGCCGCCTGCCCGGCAGACCGAGCCGGGTGCCCGCAGGGGGTGAGCGATTGGCGAAGCGGTGCCGCCTCCTCCTGGCGGCATGCTGCAACACAGGCGCATGCGTAAGGATGCAGACAGAAGAACACAGAGGCGAGGGATGGGCGGGCGCCTATCAACGACGGGTGCGTGCGCTGGCCGACGTGCGCGGCGTGGCGCGGCAGGGTATAGGGTAGGGTTAGGGCGCGCCTGGCGGCCGGCGTCGCCCAGGTGCAGGTGCGAGGTCAGCGCCGGCTGCGTGACCAGCGTCTCCACGCCGCCCAGGCTGGGCGCGACCGCCGGCAGCTCCAGCGCCTGCAGGGCATGGTGGAGTGGGTAGGGTTAGGCCGCGCGCACACGTGAGCCTTCTGCACCAAGTTTGACCCCTATGCGTGACCAGCATCTCCACGCCGCCCAGGCTGGGCGCAACCGGCGGCAGCTCCAGCGCCTGCACGGCCGCGCGCATGCGTGAGCCCACACCCTAACCTACACCTGTGCATGACAAGCGTCTCCACGCCGCCCAGGTTGGGCTTCAACCGCTGACACGCCCAACGACTCCTCTGAACGAGCGTCTGGAAGCGCGCTGGCAAGCTGGCGCGCCCGGACGAGCGCAGGCGCGAGCCAGCAGGAGGGCGCGCGCACCGCCAGGAGCGCGTCCGCGGCCGCCTCGCCGCCGCGCACTTCAAACGCGAGCACGCCGCCGCCGGCGCCGCCGAACAGCCGCGCGACGCGCTCGTGGTCGCGCGAGCTCGGCAGCGCCGGGTAGTGCACCTTTGTTACCTGCCGGCCCGCCACGCGCCCGCCGCTTACGCAGTCGGAAAAAAAAAGAAAAAAGGCGCACCGGGCTGCACAGAGCACTCGGGCAGCCCGGCTCGCCTCGCAGAGCAGCCATGCACGCGAAGTAGTGAATGATTCGTTTTGTCACATCCCTCCTGACACGTCCGACCATACGCCAAGGGACCCGCTAGTGCCGCATCGGGGATCGGGGACGCCACATGGCGGGCATGCATGCGCGGCGCCGGCTCTCGCGCCGCCGGGGCCGGCAGGCCAGCAGGCTGCCCAGGGGCCGTGCGGCGCGCGCCTGCGGGTGGCCCTCCAGCATAGGAGTAGGGTAGGGCGCGTGCCTGCGGGTGGCCCTCCAGCATGTGCGCCAGCGCGAGCGCCGTGGCGCACTGCTGCCGCATGCGCAGCGCGAGCGTGCGCACGCCGCGCTGCACCAGCCACGCGGCGTGCGGGTCCAACACGGTGCCATAGACGCGCACGTGCTCCGCCACCTGCGCGCGCGGTCGCGGCTCGCGCCTGCCACCAACCCCTCGCGCTGCGGGGCGGGCCGCCTCACCGGCACGCATGCCACCGCCCGGCCCCAGGGACTGGGCGCGCCCCATCTCATTTTGCAAGAGCAGTTTGCACGAGCGGGCGCAGGGCCTCCCGGGGGCGTGGCGCGCGGGGCCGGACGCGCGGCGCTACGCACTTGCACGCAGCCCTGCCGATCCGGCTGCCGCGCTGAGCGCGCACGCGCTGTGCACCCGCTCCCTTCCTCTTCACGGCACCCGCCTCGAGCTTCTTTCCTCAGGAGGGAGCTGCAGCGCGCCTTGGCGATGAAGGCGCTGGTGCCGGCCACGGCGCCGGCGAGCACGTCCGAGTGGCCGTTGATGTACTTGGTCAGCGAGTGCAGGACGACGTCGAAGCCGAGCGCCGCGTGCGGGCGCAGCAGCACGGGCGTCGCAAACGTGGCGTCGATGACGGAGGTTAGCCCACGGTCGCGCGCGAACCGCGCGACTGCCGCCAGCTCGCCGACCTCGACCAGCGGGTTGGACAGCGCCTCGCAGTAGATCACCTGCGCGGCGCGCCAGGGTTGGGTAGGGTGTCACGCGCAAACCGCACCCCCGCCGCCAGCGCGCCGGCCACGCGGGTTGGACAGCGTCTTGCAGTAGGTCACCAGCGCGTCAAGGGTAGGTTTACGTTAAGCCCACCCTCATTTTACCGCGCCGCGCCACGAGCTGACGACTGTTCCGCCTGTCTGCTCTGAGGCGCCAGTGTTGGGCTCTCTTCGCGAGGGCGCCGCCAGGGCTGCGGCTGGCCGGCGCGCGACGGGGCGCCACGGCGATCAGATGCGGTGCCAGGAGGCCGCGCCAGCGTCACGGCGTGCGCTGGGCACACCGCGGGCGCAGGAGGCACGCTCGGCGCGGCCGCAGCCGTGCCGGCATGCCATGCTGCAGCCGCCTGCTTCCAGCCCTCACTGTCCGCCCCGAGCGCCCCAGCTCTGGACGATGCATGCGCTCCGGCCGCCGGCTGCCTGCAGCCGGGCATGCAGGGCCGCCCCCGCTCCCGGCCCTCCCCGTGCGCCCCCAGCGCGCCGGCCCCGCGGGGTGCTTGCGCAGGGTCATAGGGTAGCGGCCGCGCGCGCCTTGGTGGTCGGCCGCAGCGCGTCCGGCCACGTGTCCGGCGCGCGCAGGTCGACGACGGTGTGCGTGATGCCGAGCCGCGCGAGCTCGCCGCGCATCAGCTCCCACGTGCCGCCGTACACAGCGGCCTGCGCGCCGCGCCGGCGCCTCCTCAGGCTGGCTGAGGCCTGCGCGCGGTGGCGGGCGGCCGGCGGCGGCGCCGCCGGAGCGCCGCCGCGACGCCGGCAGCCCGAGCGCAGCGACAGGACGGCGCCGGCAGCCCTGGCGTGCGTGCGGGTGGGTGTGCGGCCCCACCTGCGTCAGTAGGTGGTCGCCCGGGCCGAGGAGCGAGAGCAGCGTGGCTGAGACGGCGGCCATGCCGGAGCTGACCGCGACGGCGGCCTCGGTGCCCTCCAGCGCGGCGAGCTTGGCGGCCAGCACCTGCGCGCGCGCGGGTTCGAGCCGCCGGCGCGCGGGTGCGAGCGCGCCTCGCCTGTGGGCCGGGCCTGGCGGGCCTCTGCGCTGCGGCTGGGCGGGGCGTTACCGTATGGTTGGGCGTGTCTGCACGCAGCGCGATGGTCAGCCGCAGAACACCAATGTAGTGAGGTGCGGCGGCGGCAACAGGCAAGCGCGCACCTGCCGGCCGCATGTATGTGTGCAAGAATGTGGCGCTCTGGTACACTGGCATGACAACCGCGCCGCCTGGGTGCTCCCGCGGCTCTCCTGGGACGTGGCACACCGCTCTCATGCATGCATGGGCACGCACATGGGCGCCTGACGGCCACCCTTCCCGGGGCAGGCACTGCCGCGTCACTGACAGGCAGGACACCTCCGTCACACACTCTTAATGATATGCAGACCTGGACCGCACGCACCAGCATGGATTAGCTGCGTTTCCAGCCTCATTGTGCCAGGTATACACGCACTAGGAGAGCGCAAGGATAACACGCTTACACAGACGCCGCAATTGCTTCAGTAAGCTTACTGCTGAAGTAGCTTCACGAGGTAGCGGGCCTTCACGTAACCGCGGCAGGGCTGGCAAGCCCTGCCAATCAGGTCAGCTTGCAAGCCACATTTTGACAGCCGTTTGCTGTATGATTCCGGTAATGAACTCCATGCTTTTCACTGCTGGTTGATGCCTGGCTTGGCATGAGCGCCAATGTCGTAGCAGGCGCACGCCTTTGGACACAGCTTTTAGCTGGCGGGCCTGGATGTCAGTGCTGGGATGCAGGGAGAGCTCACAGCGGTGAGAGTGAGATTTGCGCACGGAGCACACAGCGTTGCAGACCTGCAGCTGCTTATACCGCAGTCCTGCACGGTCGCGCACCTCAAAGCGCAGGTACGTCCAGCGCCAGCAAGACTGGCACGCATGCTGTGCGTCCGCTTGCCTTGGCGTGCGCGGATGCCATGCCCTGTGTTTCGTGCTTGCACATTTTGGTGCACAGGTGTGCTGAGTGGCTGCTGTCCCATCTTTTTCACCAAAGGCACCGCCGTGGCCTGGTCCTGCACTGGTGCACTGCGTACCCACCAGCCACTCCCAGTGAGCGGAGGCGGTACGCGTACTGCAGGATGGATCACTGCGGCGCTGTCCTGAGACCTGTACCTCAGCGCGCTGAGCAGCCGTGCGTGCGCGTGCAGATACGCCTGGCGCGGCCCGGCGTGGTCGATGCGGTGCTGCGGCTCACCTGCGGCGGCCGGGAGCTGTGCGACGGCGGCAGCGCGGCGTGCATCTCCGGTGTCGTCCTGTGTCTGGTGCACCATGTCGACCCGAGGGACAAGGGCACCGTGCTCCAGGAGCCCGAGGCTGTGCACTACTCTGACCTCGACACGCTCCCACCAGACTGGGTGCGCCACTGGACAAATCTCCACTCATCAGTGCGTCATCCAAGTGTGCTGCTGTTGGTCAGATAGCCTTGCACACTAGCACCCTGCACAGCAGATTCTGTCAGCTCATCACTTGGCCTGAGCAGCTGGGAGGTGAGGCGCTCGTGGTGGCGCAGATGGACTCTGTCGACCCGTCCGCCGTGCTCGGGTGGACGTTCGGTATACTGCTCATTGCTGTCGCCGCCTGGCACACGTTCTCAGGTGTGCGCCGCCCCCTGCAGCAGCGCCTCGAGCGCCTGCTGTGTGGGTGTGTCCATGTGCAGCGCTTTGCCGCGTGAGGGCGGTGTGGGATGACGCGCTGATGAGTCAGCGGGCCGCGGGCGGCAGGGGAGCCGTGCTCGCGGTCCGTGCTGATCATGCTGGCATCCATGACGGCCGTCTATGTGATCCTCTTCCTGCCACAGCTGCGGACCTGCCTCGCCCTGGTCCCGCCGGTGCGCCGCGGGCCGGCCCTGCGCGCACCGCCCTGCCGCGCCGGCCCTGCCTGCTGCGCGGCGGGGCTGCTGTCTGCTGTGTGAACGCCGCTCCGTGCTGCTGTTTGCTGTGTGAGTGCAAGGACGCGCTCCACGCAGGCCTCCTTCCTTTTGCTGTGCGTTTGCTGCGCATGAAGCGGCGCACACAGTGTTCGACTCATCCCGAATCAAAGCGGCGCCTTGCAGACGTGGGCGGCAGGTCAGTCTGTTTCCCGAAGTCCAATGTGTTGCTGTGTATCTGTGGGAACATAGCATGGGAGCATGCGTGCAGAGGGATGCGACGGAGTGGGAGGTGTACGACGCCTGCGGCGAATGCGCGGGTGCGCGCCCCTATACAGACTTGTGACATATCCCATTTGCCGATCCAAGCAAGAGGATGTGCCACCTGTTCCCTGATCAGCCGCGGCGGCCGCCTGTCACTGGGACTGCGCTGACGACATCGTCCTGACGTGCAGGGCTGCCCAGCGATGTGCCCGCGCGCCCGCCTGCTCCCCTGGCCCGGCGCACCTAGTGCGCGTGAGGTCTGAGGGGCGGGGCCAGTGCGCGCGAGGTCTGGAGCATGAGGCGGAAGCGGACAGCGACAGGCCGCTGAAAGCTGAGCCTGGCTCCTTGCGGCGCCGCGCGCGCGGCAGCCCCGCGGCCGCAGGCGCGTCCCATCGCCGACGCTGCGTGAGGAAAATATGGTGCGACACGGGTGGCGTCCGCCCCACCCGCGGACGGAGAGGCGTGCGGGGCACGCCAGAGGGGCCAAAGGCTGGACCCTGCACATGCAGGTCATGCGTTCCGAGACGCGCTGGCGGCACCCCAATGAACCCAGCAGCCTAGCTACAAACTTTTGGTCATCACAGGGCATGCGTGCATTGTGCTAGCGCTGGGGGTTGCCGCAGCTTTGTAAGGCACATGCGAGCCTGTTTGGGCCGCACATGTGGTATCAGAAAAGCGTTCGCAAAGGGCCGCTCCGCATTGTTTGTAGACTGAAAGCCTTGCCTTCAGGCACGGCATTGCTGCCTGGAAGCCTTGGGCGCAGAGTTGTCGCTGCGCCATACCGCAGCTTTGCCAGCTGGCAAGGAGTGCATCAGTAACCGCACTGGCCAGCCAACAGATCCTGCAACACATGCTTTCCTTGCTGGACGCTGGGGCTGCCCAAGGCTGAGCATCGCACACCAGTAACAGCTGGGAGTGGGCACGCCTGGGGAGAGCTCCAGGGTGTCTCAGGCGTGCCTGCCTAGACACGTATCACCGAGGCAAGCAGTCTTGCGGTAAATGAGTTGATGCATGCTCGCTCGCTAGTGCTGGGCGTGTCCAAGGTAAGAACATGTCTGACTGGTCAGTCCGAACGGTTTGTGCGCAGACTTGCTTACATGCAATTGTGAAACAGAGTGTGAGGCGAAAAACTTGATCGTGGGCGGAATGCATGTGCGCGCGTTGTGCCAGGGGAGGTCATCAGCCTCGTCTCGCAGTTCTTGAAATGCAGGGGATCCACGTCCTTGCCGCAGGCAGCTAATGAAGGCCCACCACAAAGCCAAAAAGCAAATGCGTATGCACATAGTGGGTCAAGGCAGGCAGCGGCCTGCGGCAACGACGCTCTGGAGGCGCCAATTGAGAATCAGCTGAGCTGCTGCAGTGGCGCGGTGTGCGCATATTCACGTGCAGGTGGACACAACAGCATGCTCAGAGCTGGTCAGTGGGCCCAGACCAGCGGTCTTGCTGCACTGGCGACCAGGCTGCCGCAACAAGCTCATGCATGCCAGCAAATGCCTGCCTCTGATCACTTTCCTCCGGCACTACATGACGACAGACATGTGGCATGAGCCATGGCAGCTTTGGCAGCGCTCCGCACCCAACAAAGGAACCCCCAGCAAATTATGGGCGAAAGGAACAAAGAGCGAGCACTGATCGGGCCACGCGCGCGCCAGCGCACGGCCGCAGCACAGTGTCGCTCGCGGCGCGCGCGGCGCGCGGCCGGCGCGCCGGCGGCAGTAAACATGCCGGCGCGCGCTTGCCACGCCGCGCGCGCTACATCATCATGGCCGGCGGGAGCGGGGCGGGCAGCGACGGACCGGGCAGCGACGTGGGCGGCCGCAGTTTAGCGCTGGGCCGCAGCGCGTTGGCGCCGCCGGCCCGCGCGCGGGGCTGGCGCGGCGGCCGCGCCGGTGGTTCGAAGGGCGCCATGGCCTGCAGGCCGCGCGTCACCACCGCGCGCACCGCGTGGCGCATGTTGTCGGCGTCCTGCATGGCGTGCTGCGCATGTCAGGTCATCCTAGGGCTTGCACCACAGGCAGCGGGGCGACGTGTCGAGGCGGGTGACGCCCCCGCACAGTGGTCTGGCAGCCCAGTGTGCCAGCGGGGTGCCGGCGGGGCGCTGCGAGCCTGAGGCAACCCCATGGGCCGCTCCTCTCAGGAGGCGGCAGGACCGGCGGTCCTGGTGCCAGAGAGGACATCAGGGCGCGCCGCTGCACGGCCGCTGCCAGCCACGACGACCGCTTGATGCTCTGGCTCTTGCACGCGTGCAAAGCAGCGCGCGGGCCGCAGCGCTCGGTGGGAGCCCCGCGGGGCGGCGCGCACGTGCGCCGTCGTGCGGAAGCTGCACCGCCACTCCACCAGCGTGCTGCGCGTGACGGTGACGCGGAACAGCCGCAGCTCCGCGCGCCAGTCCATGAACGCGGCCGCAAAGGGGTTCTCATTGAGCTCGTGCGTGATGAGCACCCACTTCCTGCGCCGGCGCGGCGCGCCCGATTAGGCGGCGCGCAGCCGGGCCCCGCGCCCGTGCCCGAGCGTGGCCGAAGATGCAGCAGGCGCCCAGAGTCAGGCGACGACTCATGGTCTCTGCCCTCAGCACGCGTGCCGCAGCCGGGAAGGAGCGCGCCAGCGGCGAGTGCGCCTCATGTTCAAGGCCGGCCAGCACAGGACGCTGAGCAGGCAGTGGCCTGCACGTGGGGGCCTCGGTCATGTATGTGCTCGCAGCAAGGGTGCGCGGAGCATGAGGTGCAATAGCCAGGCGCGAGCCGCCGCCCCCCCGCAGCCAGCTCGGCAGCTCTGGGGCGGCTGCTCGCGCCTGGTGAACGCACATGCCAAGAGCGGCGAGCGCCTCTGCACGGACACAAGCATGGAGTGCGCGCATGACCCCGCACTGCCGGGGGGGGGAGGGGCGGGCGGCGGGCGGGCGCGCACAGCATGAAGAGGCGGTCGTCCAGCGCGAGCAGGCGCTCCACAAAGCCGCCGCCGCCGCCGGCGCTGTCGCGCAGCAGCGTGTACCGCAGCGCACCCAGCGCCGTGTGGTCGGAGCCCGGCTGCGCGCGCGGCGCAGGCCCCCGTCACGCCGGGCACGTGTGACCGGTTTTTTGCGCGCGCGCTCCTGACCGACACAGCAGTGGCGCCAGGCGGTGCGGCAGGTGATGACGTGCAATTCGCACCCCCTGCCGCTACGCCCTGCCACAGGCAGGCAGGGGCAGCCGGCGGGCGCCCGCCGCGCAGGCGCGCGCGCGCAGGCGGGTCCGCGGGGGCGGGGCGCGCGCCAGCAGCGTGACGGAGCAGGTGCCGTCCGACCGCAGGCCCACGCCGTTGCCGAATTCGCGCAGGTCGGCCCAGACGTCCTCCACGCGGCGGTCGATGTGGCAGCGCTCGTCCACGCTCACGCTGGTCAGCTCCATGCCGCCCGCCTGGCGCGCGCGCCGCTGCCCCGCTCGCGCAGGCATCGCGAGTATGCCGTGGGATGCCGAGCGCAGGTGAGGGGGCGCGCGGGCACGCGTGCGCGTCTTGTTGTTCTGGCGCCGCTGAACGCGAGGTGTCCCGAGCACCCCGGGCCATGACTGCAGCACGTGAGAGGTGTCCCAGCGGCCACAGGCGGGCTGGTGCTTCAGCGCTGATGGCCGCTGCGAGCCTCTCATGCCACGCTTGACCAGCGCCCAAGTGCCGCCACAGGCATGCAGCAGCGGCCTCCTGAGCGCCGTTGCGCAATGCGCATCACTGGGGGAGGTGACCTGCGAAGCTCGGCAGGCCTCAGGGCGCCGCGCGCTCGCAGAGCTTGCAGGCGTTGCAGGAGCGTTGCGCAACTCTTACACAAGGTGCCAGACATGCTTGCTGAAGCAGACGCAGGCTGCAGACGCAGAGCAAAGCGTGAGGTGTCCACCAGCCCGGTGACCTGCCGAGCGGCTCCCGCACGGCCAGGGCGCACGGTGAGGGCCTAGGCTCCAGCATTGGCGGCGAGCATGCGCCGCAGGGCACCCGCCAGCGCCGCCGTGTCCGCCACCTCGGGCGCCCGCCGTGCTCCTAACGCTGTGCCGCAGTCGCAGCCGGGGAGCAGCGCGCCGCGCGACTCGAGCTTAACTCGGGAGTGCTGGCTCGCTTCCTGCACAACGCCGTGGAGCAGACTTACAGCAGCGGTGCAGGCTGACGCTGTCACAGTCTCAGTCAGGCAGGGGCCACTGTGGCCGTGCGAGTCCTCTGCGCAGTGAGCGATGGGGAGATCAGGGCTTGAGACCTGCGCAGTGGTTCAAAATTTATGACTACAGACTCCTCGGTGCGTGCTTGCTTGCCACTCGCGCACTTTTAGGTTGTTGAGCGACCGCACGCACAGTGCTGATACCGGAGGTCGTGCTGCTCGCTTGGTAAGGAGGAGGCGGTGCCCCGCAGTACATCTATCCCGAAAGCCAGCATGTTCAGCGACGGCATGCGCGTTGCATCGCAGCGCCGGGTGCGCGCCCGAGAAGGGGGACTCAGGAGGCAGATTGCCGCCTCTGTGGCTGCCCCGCGGGTGTAGCTGGGCATTGCCGGCACATGCCTGCATGGGTGCCTGCCGGCGTCTGCTGCGAGCGTCTACGAGCGTCAGCCTGGACTGTGTGCCGCGTGTATTGCCGCTCGCGAGGCCTGCAGACCGACTAGCCGGGATCGCCTCATCACGGGCCACCACGTCTCGTTGTACTTCAGTACTCAGGACTTGTGAGGGCCTGCCCAGAAGCACGCAGCAAGGCGCCGGCGCGGCCGCGCCTCGCGCCGCCCGCTGCAGCGCGTGCGCCCGAGGCGGTACGCTGCGCGCAGGCCGCCAACATGCTGGCCAAGAGTGAGCGGTGCGACTCGCTGCCGTCCGGCGTGGCGAGCCCGTCCGGGCCGCTGGGCGCACCGCACTCGTCTGCGAGCGGCGCTGAGGACGGGCGCGGCTGCGACGACGAGTCCGGCGACCCGACGTATGCGCCCGTGCCGCGCAAGGCCAGCCTGTCCTCCGGCGACTCGGAGTCCGCGCCGGAGCACGCGCACTGCCTGTCCGCCTCCGGCTCCGGCTTCAGCGACGCCGCGCACCTCGGCGCGCGGGTGTGCAGCCCGCCCCCGCCGGTGGCGCCCGCTGCGTGATGCCTCCGATTGACCCTGCGGCCGCAAGAAGCAGCCGCATAGTATCCGCAGCGCTGCTGTCGCCCTGGATCCAGCGTCGCTGCTGCAGCGCGCCAGTCTGTGTGGCCGCCAGCGCATACTGTTGTAAGGCTGGGAGCAGTGCGGGCAGTACGGCTGGGAGGAGTGCGGGCAGTACAGCCTCGTGCATGCCCAACTCTTGCGCCACCACGTCTGGAGAGACCAGCTTGCAGCAGCGGGTGGCGTGCGGCCACTCCTGCAAGTACACCCCGGTCTCCACTGAGGACAGCTGGCCTGGTATCCTCCGCGCGCGGCTACAGCGCTGAGGCTGGTGCCTGTTCTGGAGCGCGCAGGCGCCGCCAGTGAAGCGCAAGGTCGGCCGCCCGATTGCCGACCATAGGCACCCCGACTCGCCCAGCCTGACGCCGCAGGAGCGGCGCCGCATCAAGCGCCGCATTGCCAACCGCGAGTCCGCGCGCCGCGTGCGCGCGCGCCGCCAGGGCACGCTGGAGGAGATGTTGCACCGGGTGCGCCACCTCATGCCTGGGAATGCGCAGTCTTGTGGCACAGCGCCTGCACGCCAGGGCATGTGGGGGAGAGCATGCCGCATCGGGTGCACCGCTTTGGTCAGCGTGTGCGCCTGTGGTGTGCGTGGGCGGTCGGATGTACGGGAGTTCAACTTAGTATGTTATGGTTGAGCTGGGCTACCACATATACAAAAAGATGTGATATGGTGATGACGCTGATACATCAAGTCCAGCTCTTCACTGTAGTAATTGTATGGTGTCTTGGATACTCGATGCCGGTGCCTATTGCAAGATTTTGACGGCAACGCTGTGCAGATTGGCGAGCTGGAGGGCCATAACAGCGAGCTGCTGCGGCACACGGTGGAGTGCGAGAGCCACTGCCATCAGCTGCGCGAGCAGGCGTTGCAGTTCGACGCGCGCTGGCGCGCCATGTCTGTCGAGAATGAGCGCATGGAGCGTGAAGCGGGCAGCCTGCGCCTGCGCCTGCAGGCGCGCCCCCTTTCGCCTGGGCTTGAAATGGACTGGACTGTAATGGTTCACGGCTGCTAGCGCGCTGCCTGGTGGCACTGCGCCGGGGGTGCCAGTGGCCGCGCTCGTCACAGCTGTGTGCACACCTGCCCCAGCGGTACCGGGGTGTGGACGCAACTGATCGGGCGCTGACCTGCACGCGCTGCTGTGGCAGGGCCTGATGGGGCACGATCTCCCTGCGGCGGGCGTCCTGGCGGACGGCGGGAGTGCGCCCGCGTCGCAGCCTGCACCGCACGCGGCGGGGCAGGCAGCGATGCGCCGCCCGCGCAGTCGGCCAGCCGCGGCGCGCCCAGCTGGCGGTGCCCCGCAGGAGGCTGCGTCAGGCGAGATGCCGCGCGCGGCCAGCGGCTCCCTGGGTCAGGTGGGGTTCCTGGCTTCAACTGCCACGTACATTAATTTGCTTGCAGCCTGCCAGGAAGGACTGGACGTGCGCTTTATGCGAGTGTGTCACCGCCCACACGCGAAGCGTGTGCATTAAAGAGACTGCGGGTAAGCATGCCGTGCGTCGGAGTGGGTGCATGACTGGCGAGGTATGCCAAGACTGTGCCCCTGGGGCAAGTGTCATATCACAGTAAATTGAGCTTCACTTGATATCAGTTTTGGTCGCGGCGGCAGGTGATGGGCTGCGGGCGCGCGGTGCTGGCGGCGGGGCGCATGAACACGGCGGAGATGCTGGACGTGCTGCTGCCATCGGCGGACTCGCTGACGCTGCCGCCGCTGGACGCCTTCACCAGCCCCGTCTTCTGACGGTGACGGATGCCAGGCAAAGCGTGCGCCGCTGGTGCCGCTGCCGCTGGACGGTTGAGCGGTACTGTGTGCTGAGCGCGGCACGCGAGCGTGTGGTGCGCTGGAAGCGGGCACGCGGACGGCAGGCATTGCGCGTCGACTGTTACGACCGTTAATGAGCTGGGGTAACAAATCAAAGACTACTATAGTTCGCCTGGTGTAGAGCGTCCGTCAAGTGGGCGTGGCCGTCGTCACTGGGGTGGCGATGGTGGGGAGTGTGAGGTGGCTGCTGACTGGGTGCCCGTGGAGGGGAGGAGAATTTTATAAAGTCCTCAAGGCATGCTTGTCAGATGTCAAGCGTGTCAAGAAGAGGGAACAGGTTACCAACATCCTTGTTCTGGGGTTGGCATGTGTGTTCATCTAGCCCGTGCGGGCTCTGGGACAGGGGCCGGGAGGGTGACA
>JAABUZ0100007605.1_pt1 | contig 13011 bp, 4 predicted proteins | sample 5562091 | NCBI WGS metagenome assembly JAABUZ01 (sample SAMN12813069, study PRJNA571459) | rock metagenome | isolation source: Antarctica rocks | place: Antarctica: Victoria Land, Linnaeus Terrace sud | collected 2015-12-21 | reverse complement strand
CCACACCCAGGCCCGCTGCCACAGCCGGCTGGCCACGACGACGACCGGGATCGCCAGCACTGCCGGCCAGCTCACCAGCAGCGCGATGCCGACGCCTGCCGCCAGACACAGGGCGCGGATGGTGCGAGCGTCGGGCTCCCAGCTCCGGACTCGCGGGCCGGGCCCGGTGGCTCGGCCGGGGATCAGGGCCAGCAGGACGAGCCCCAACGCCAGCAGGGCCCCGGCCAGCAGCTCCCAGCGCAGCAGGATGCCAGGGTTGTTCGTCAGCACGACCGTCCCGGCAGCACCTGCCGGCACGAAGTACCCCTGCTGCCAGCCGTCGAGACGAACGGACTGCAACGTCTTGCCGTTGAGGCTGGCGGACCACGAGTCGTTGGCGTTCTCGTGGACGGCGAGGAAGACGGCCGGCCCGGCTGCGAGGGCAACGCTGCGGTGCTCAGGTGTCGAGGTCTGCAGCTTGGCGGTCCGACTCACCGGCACCGCAGAGATCGCGGGATTGCTGCTGAGCACGAACTGGTCGACGCCCCGGATGCCCACTTGCGGCAGCGTCTGCAGGTTGTGCGTCCCAGCGGCGACCGGGATCCCGGCCGGCGGCGTGCAGAGCCGCATCGACACCGGGCGCAGGGCCGCGACGTCCGCCTTGGAGCCGGTCAGGGCTGTGGAGATGAGCTGGTCGTCGAGCAGGACAGTCGGGCCGCTGCCGCACTCGAGGGTCTGCCGACCGCTCGAGGTGAAGGGAGACGCTGCCGACGGGTCGACCAGGACGGAACCCGCGCCTGTCAGTTGCAGCGCCCGTGGTGCCACGAACTGGCGCGAGAGCTCGCGCTCCTCGTCCCGCTGCAAGGTAGGAGCGGGGTCGGTGCGTGCCCGGTCGAACACGTACGACGCCTCACCGATCGAGCTGCTCCACGGAGCGGCTGTCACGTCGGTCGGCAGGACGACAGTGCGCTGGGCGGTGGTGCCGAGGCCCTGGATCTCGCGGATACCGGGGCCGAGCAACGGGTACCCGCGCTGCGAGATGCCCGCGAAGGTGATCCGGAAGGTCTTCGTCGAGCCTTCCGGCACGCGCAGTCGTTGCGGAGCCTCGGACGAGGCGACGGGTGTGACGATCGACCCCTGGTCGGTCGTCACCCGAAGCGCGGTGACCTTCGGTCGCAGCGGGCTGTCGGCGAACAGCCGGACCGTTACCGCAGGCAGGGTCCTCGCCGTGGTGAAGTCCACCTGGAGCCACTGCCCCACGTCGGTGCGGGGCATCGCAGCCGCCTGCCATGCGGTCGAGTTGTCGCCGTCGACCGCGTAGAACGGTGCGTACATCGGCGATGAGCCCAGCGGGAAGCCGTAGGACGATGCGGAAACCTTTGCCACCCCGGCATAGGCGCTAACGGTCTGATGGTTGGCGGGGAGCACGTTGAGCCGCTGCTCCACCGGCCCCTTCGAGCCGGCGGGCAATTCGCCAGGCGCCAGCAGGTAGGAGACGTTGCGGTGCACCTGCCCGAAGTTCTCGTCCCGCCGCTGCAGCGTGTCGGTCCCGAACCAGGCCACCGGAGCCGGGAGGGCACCCGACAGGTCGCCGGCCATGATGATCGGTCGCTGCCCCAGCAGTCCCCGGGCGGCGAGGGTGGGAATCGCCTCCGGCCCGCCGGACACCACGGTCTCCTGCGAGGCCGGGTAAGTGTCAACCAGGCCGGCGCCCCCTGGTACCTGCCAGACCTCGAGCCGGGCGTCGCTGGTGCCGGGCTTCTTGCCGAGCAGGCGCTCCTCGGGCGATGGAGCTGTCGGCCGGACGGGTCCGAACGACTGCGCGAGGGTCAGCCCGGAACCGGCAAGCGCGCGCCGCAGCTCAGCCGAGGTGGGGCGGGGGTCGTTGCTCGTGGGATCAAGGTCGTGCCGCACCAGCAGCTGGCTGACGCCCGCCCGGCGCATCACGTCGGCAAGGCGGGGAGCACTCCCCTGCGACAGGGCGGTCTCGATCCCGTCGAGTAGCCGGGTCGACCCCTCGCCGCCGAGCGGGAGCAGCGAGCGCGTCCCCCACGGGGTGCGGGCGAGCCAGCTGAGCGGCTCGTCCATCGGCCGGCCCCACTCGTACTCACCGAATGCGCTGCCCGGCAGGGCCAGCGTGCGACCGCCCTGCGCGTGGTCGTCGAGCCAGGTCGCTGCCTGCTTCCAGTACGCAGGGACGGCGGTGAAGGAACCGTCGGTCGTGATGCGGGAGACCAGCAGTGGTGTCGCGGTGACCGCAATCACTACGAGCGCCAGCACGGCAGCCACAGCCTGGCCGGCTTCGGCTCCCAGCCTTCGGCTTGCGGGTATCCGCGCGAGCAGGTGGGCTACGCCGAGGGCGAGGGGAAGGCGCACGAGCGGCTCGAACTTAGCGACGTTGCGCAACGGCGACAGCGAGCCGGTGAGCAGGTCGCGGTACTGCGAGCCGAGCAGACCTGCGGCCGGGCCGTAGTACCCCGCGGCGACCAGCACGGTCCCGAAGCCGAGCAGCCCGATGAGGAACAGGCCGCGGCGCCGCAGCAGCCCGAGCCCGACCAGGCCGGCAATGGTGACGACCCAGCTGGCAACGATGACCGGCACGGACGTCAGGTACGTCATGCCGGCCGGCAGCCACACCCGGCCGACGACGAGCAGCGACAGCCAGTCGGGCGTGCCGCGCAGCACCTCCGGCGAGGAGGTGACCGACGTGGTCACGTCGGCTGTCTCGCTGTAGGCAACAAAGTTCATGCCGTAGCGGCCCTGTAGGAAAAGCGGGACCAGCCACCAGAAGCACGCGAGAACTAGGCACAGAACCCACCAGCCGCGTAGCCGCCACGCGGCCGATCCCCGGCAGGTCAGCAGCCACAGGGCGGGGGGCAGGACAGCGGCGAGCGTGACGCTCGCATTGACGCCACCGGCTGCAGCAATGGCGAGACCGGACAGGGCCGCCGCCCGGCGCGGCGACAGGCGGGCGTCGGTGCGGGTGACCAGCACCAGGGGCAGCAGCGCCCACGGCAGGACGACGGCGGCAAGGACTCCGACCGAGGTGCTGCCCAGCTGGGAGAGGAAGAACGGTGAGAGCGCATAGGCGAGGCCGGCGAGCACGCGCGATGCTGCCCTCCCGATGCGCAGCGCCTCTGCCAGGCGGACCACGCCCCACACGGCCGCGGACAGCAGCAGGGCGAGCCACAACCGCTCGGTGACCCATGCCGCAATCCCCAGTACCCGCCCCAGCAGGAAGAAGGTGCCCATCGGGAACGCGTAACCGACAGCCTGGTTCTGCAGGGTCCCGAAGTCGGTCGCCGGGTTCCACAGGTGCATGGCGCTGGCGAGGAAGCTGCCCGGATGGAGGATCATCGGCAGCTTGGTGTCGGCGATCAGCTGGCCGGGGCGTTGCAGCAGGCAGGCTGCCGTCAGCAGCGCGGCTACCCCCAGCAGCACGCGCCGAGGCGTTGCTTCTGAGGAAATACCGTGCCTGACCAGCTTGCGTGGGGGGCTCAGAGAGGCCCGGGAGGCCCCCACCACCCGCGGTGCGGTCGAGACCGCCGCCGAGACGCCGGCATTGAGAGGCGCGGTCATTCAGCAGCCCCGGCGGCAACCTGGTGTCGGGCGCGCGGGGCGACGGGCCGATTGAGGTCTATGACAGGCGGCTGCTTGGTCGCGCCAAGGAGCTGAACGTGCTCGCGCTGCTCCGCGCTCGGCTCATCGGCTGCGGCCCAGGTGAGGGGTCCGAGCGGAATGGCCGGCTGACCGTTCCCGCGGCGGGCACGGAGCCGGTGGCGGCGCGCCCGCAGCAGGTCGAGCAGCATGCCCGTACCGTGCCGGGCTGCAGACGCGTGGCCGCCGTCGACGGCCGTCCACCTGATGGGGAACTCGTCGATGCGCAGGCCGAACAACTCGGCAAGCGCGAGGACCTCGACATCAAACCCGAAGCCGTTGGACTTGGTGAGGCTGAACAGCAGCTTGGCCACCGGCGCGTGGAAGGCCTTGAAGCCGCACTGCGTGTCAGCGAAGTCGACCAGTGCCACGCTGCGCGCCAGCCGGCTGTAGGCCGCACCACCTAAGCTCCGAGCGGCCGTCCGGCCGACGACCTCTGCCCCCTCTTTGAGCCGCGAGCCGAGAGCGATGTGCGCGTGCTCGAGCCTCGCGACGAGCGCCGGGAGCTGGTTCAGGTCGCCGGCGAGGTCGGCGTCCATGAACACGATGACCTGGCCCCGGGCGACGCTGACGCCGCTGCGGACGGCCGCGCCCTTACCCAGGTTCCACGGCAGCCGCACCACGCTGGCGTTGGGCACCCCCTCGAGGCACTCGTGCGCGACGGCTGCGGTGTCGTCAGTGCTGCCGTCGTCGACGAGCACGAGCTCGTACCCAAGGGTCGAATCACGGAGCAGGGCGACGAGGCGGGTCAGTGAGGCTGGCAGGCGTAGCGCTTCGTTGTACGCCGGCACGACGATACTGACCGTGATGACGTCCGTCACACCGCGTCTCCATCCTTGGAAGCTGTGTCGTCGAAACTGTCAATGCGGAGAGGGTGCACGATCGGGCTTGGCCGCCGCCGTGCAGATGGAATTGTGTGCGTTCTTCGAAAGTCTTCTCAACGGATCGGCTCTTGCCGAACCCGCCGTTACCCGGACCGTAACCTGCGTGTTACCGAGGGAAGCACCCTCTTGGGCGAATGTAGACCGCCATGGCCAAGCCAGCAAACGGAGGGGGTGTCGGAACTCTCCGTAACCACTAGCTGCCAACCAGCGGAGCAACTGCTAGTAAAGTACGGCAAACGTCCGCACCATGTGCGGCATGCGGCCACGCGCCGTGACCTACGTCTCAGTCTGCTTCCACCGCACCAGCGGAGCGGCACCGACCCGCGCTGGCCGCCGTTTGACCGCGCGGACCGGCGCCCAAGGCGCAGCAGGTGTCCAAGGACTTGTCCTCGTAGCCGTTGCAGTGCGCCCGTCTTGTGGCCGTTCGTCGGCGAAGGTGGCGCTTCGGGAGGCTCGTACCGGTTCGGGCATGGGTTAAGTTCACGCGTAGGTAACAACTGCATGACGACTCTCAGTAGCAGTCTCGGTCTCGGAGAGTAGTAACTATGTACGGTGAGCCGCTGTCTGACCCCGGTGGTTACGCACTGCCCCGGCACGGCGACGTTCTGATCGATCCAGCCTTGATCGATCAGCGTGTCGTCGACGCGGCAACGCGCCGTCCCGACTCCATCGCTGCCTCGTTTGGTGACGGCAGCTTGACCTACGAGGCGCTCGTCGGGCAGGCGCGGGGCCTCGCTGAGACGATCCGGGCTCGCGGTATCGCGTCCGGTGATGTGGTCGGCGTCTGCCTCGGCCGCTCCGCCGACTTTCTGGTTAGTGCGTTGGCCGTGCTGATGACCGGCGCGGCATACCTGCCGCTCGACCCCGGCTACCCCGACGAGCGGTTGGCCTTCATGGTCCACGACTCGGCGACCCGGTTGGTTGTCGCCGACGTTGAGCAGGTGCCCCGCTTCGTCGGAACCGAAGTCGTAGGACCTCGGCCGGCTTCGGCCGCAGCCGCGGAGACGCCAGCCGCACCCTCGGGCGGTGCTGCTCAGCCTCGTCCGCGGAGCGCAAGCGACGTCGCCTACGTCATCTACACATCGGGCTCCACCGGCACCCCCAAGGGCGTCGCCGTGACCCACGCCAGCCTGCTCAACCTTGTCCGATGGCACCAACAGGCCTTCGCCATCACGGCTGCCGACCGCGGCACGCAGGTCGCGAGCCCGAGTTTCGACGCCGCCGTCTGGGAGATCTGGCCGTACCTCGCTGCCGGCGCCTCGCTACACATTCCCGACGACGCCACCCGCACCGACCCGGCCGCGCTGCGCGACTGGCTCGTGGAGCGGCAGATCTCGGTGAGCTTCCTGCCCACCCCGCTGGCAGAAGCCGTGCTCGCCCTCGAGTGGCCGCCGTGCCCGCTGCGCTTCCTGCTTACGGGCGGCGACACCCTGCACCGACGGCCCCGCGCCGGCCTGCCGTTCCGCCTCGTCAACAACTACGGAGTGACCGAGGCAGCCGTTGTCTCCACCTCCGGCATCGTTCCCGTCGACGACGAATCGCCGGACGCGCTCCTTGCGGGTGCGCTGCCCTCCACCGTGCTGCGCTCCACCGTGCTGCCCTCGATCGGCTGGCCGATCGACGGAGTTGCCGTGCACGTGGTCGACGACGCATTCCACAAGGTGGCGGACGGCGAGGTCGGCCAGCTGGTGATCGGCGGGGTGTCGGTCGCGCAGGGCTACCTGCACCGCGCGGACCTGACGGAAGAAAGCTTTCGACCCGACCCGTTCGGCCACGACCCGACCGCACGGGTCTATCTGACCGGCGACCGGGCTCGCCGCCTTCCGAGCGGGGAGATCGAGTTCTGCGGCCGCAGCGACGAGCAGGTCAAGATCCGCGGCTTCCGAGTGGAGCTGGGCGAGATCGAAGCCTCCCTGGCACGGCACCCTGCCGTCCGGGCCAGCGCGGTCGTCGCGGTCGGCGCAGTCGGCGCGGTGTCGGCTGAACGGCGGCTCGTGGCATACGTCGTTCCCGACCCTGGCCGTCCCGGGGGGACGAGCGAGCTCCGTGCCTACCTCGCGCAGAGGCTGCCCGGCTACATGCTGCCCGGTGCCTTCCACGAGCTCGACGCCCTTCCGCTGACGCCCAACGGCAAGCTCGACCGCGTCGCCCTCACCGCGACCGCTGCCGCCGAGGCAGCCCCAGCGGCAGCCGACGCACCTGGCACGTCTGAGGTCGAGGAAACGAGGACCGAACTCGAAGAGGCGGTCGCGGGCGTGATCGCCGACGTGCTGGGTGTCGAGCACGTCGGGCTGAATCAGAACTTCTTCCTGCTGGGTGGCCACTCGATGCTGGGTGCCCAGCTCGTGCAGCGGATCGGTGAGCGGTTCGGCCTGGAGGTCTCGCTGCGCACCGTGTTCAGCCACCCCACCGCGGCGGCGATGGCGAGTGAGGTCGAGCGGCTGCTGCTCGAGGAGATCGAGGCGCTCACCGACGAGGAGTCCAACCGACTGGCTGACGGACTCGCGGGGGACCCGCCTTGATGGCCGGCGCGCCGGCTTCGACCGCGCTCCCAGCGACGACTCCGACATCCCTCCCAGGTGAAACCAGTGGTGCCGCCAAGGCACGGGACGCCGAACCCCTGAGCCTGTTCCACCTGCTGGACCCCGATGTCCTGGCCGATCCCTATCCGCTCTACCAGCGGCTGCGGACCGAGGCGCCCGTGCTGTGGGACCCCTACCTGCACGCCTGGGTCGTCACGCGCTACGCCGATGTCGTCAGCGTCCTGCAGCAGTTCTCGGCCGACCGCACGCCGACCCCCCAGAAGCTTGCCGAGCTGCGGCTGGAGCAGCTGGCGCCCGTTGCTCAGGTCATGGTCCGCCAGATGCTCTTCCTCGACCCGCCGCAGCACGGGCGGGTCCGCTCGCTGTCGGCTGCGGCCTTCACGCCGCGCCGCATCCAACGCCTGCGGGCGCACATCGTGGACATCACCGACGGGCTGCTCGACCCGGTTGTGGCCAGGGGCGAGTTCGACGTCATGTTAGAGCTCGCCAACCCGCTGCCGGCCATCGTGACAGCGGAGATGCTCGGGGTGCCGACCAGCGACCACGGCAAGCTCAAGGACTGGTCTCAGGACTTCGCCGAGATGCTCGGCAACTTCCAGCACAACCCGGGTCACGCCGCGCGGATGCTGGCGAGCCTGGAGGAGATGACCGACTACTTCCGCGACGCCGTCCGGCAGCAGGCCGGTGGTGCCGAGAGCGGCCTGATCGGAGCGCTGACCAGCGCCGAGGTCGACGGTGACCGGCTGACCGAGGACGAGGTCATCGCCAACGTCATCGTGACCATGGTCGGCGGCCAGGAGACGACGACCAACCTCATCGGCAACGGCCTGCTCACCCTGCTGCGCAACCCGGCGGCTCTGGAGCGGCTGCGCGACGACTCCAGCCTCATGCCCTCGGCCGTCGAGGAGCTGTTGCGATTCGAGAGCCCCAGCCAGCACACGGCGCGGATCGCCCCCCGCGACATCGAGCTCGGTGGCCAGCAGATCGCCGCCGGGCAGGCCGTCATTGCTGTGATGGGCGCCGGCAACAGGGACCCGGACCGCTTCCCGGAGCCCGACTCGCTCGACCTCGCGCGTCCTGACAACCGCCACCTCGCCTTCGGCTGGTCGAGCCACTTCTGCTTCGGCGCCCCGCTGGCCCGGATGGAGGCGCACATCGCCTTCACCCAGCTGCTGCAGCGGCTTCCCGACCTGCGTCTGGCTGCTGAGTCCTTGCAGTGGCGGGCGAACCTCGGACTGCGGGGGCTGACCGAGCTACCGGTCGCGTTCTCCCGATGACGAGCTCTGCGGCTACCGAGTCCGCTGCGACGCCAGCGCGTGCGGGGCAGCTGACGGCCGCCCAGCGCCGGCTGTTGCAGTCACGCATCCGGGCCACCGCAGCGTCCAGTCGTACCGCGTCGCCCTCTGTCATGGCGCCCCAGCCCCGGCCGCAGCAGGACGAGCCGGCGCCGCTGTCGATCGCGCAGGAGCGCCCCTGGTACTTCAGCCGTCTCGCCCCAGGTATCCCGATCTTCAACGAGGCTGTGACGATCCGCAAGGACGGCGCGTTGGACATCGACGCGTTCCGCCGCGCGTTCAACGAGCTCGTCCGTCGCCACGAAGCCTGGCGCACCACGTTCACCGAGCTCGACACCGGGCCCGCTCAGATCGTGCATCCGGCGGCTGCCTTCGACCTACCGCTGGTCGACCTCAGCGCACTGTCGCCGGAAGCGGCGCTCAGGGAAGCGGACCGACTTGCCGCCGAGGTGGCCAAGGCGCCGTACGACCTCGCTGCCGGGCCACTCCTGCGCCCCATGCTGGTCCGGTTGACCGACAACCACCATCGGCTCTACCTGGCCATGCACCACCTCGTCTTCGACGGGGTCTCGCTCTACCGCACGGTGCTGCCCGAGCTCGTGGCCCTCTACGACGCCTTCGCTGCCGACAAGCCCTCACCGCTGTCCGAGCAGGCCGTGCGTTACACCGACTACGCAAGGGCCGAGCGGGCCTGGGTGGCAGACGCCCGGCTTCGGGGCAACCTCGACCACTGGCGCAGCCTCGCGAGCGCGCCGCCACTGGAGCTGCCGACGGACCACCCGCGGCCCGCTCGCCAGCAGTTCCACGGCGGCATGCTCGCCGTCGAGGTGCCGAAGGCCATGGTCGACTGCCTGCAGCGCATCGCCCAGCAGAACGGGGCGACGCTGTTCCAAGTGCTGGGAGCCGCCTTCGGCGTGCTGCTGTCGCGCTACAGCGGCCAGGACGACGTCGTGTTCGGCACCGAGAGCGATGCCCGACGCGGCACCGAATGGAGCTCGCTCGTCGGCTACTGCCTCACTCCCCTGCTGATCCGGTGCCAGCTCGCCGACGACCCGACGTTCCACGAACTGCTGCAGCGGGTCCGGGCCGACGTGGTCTCGGGCCTGGATGCGCCGGTGCCCTTCGACTGGCTCGTCCACGAGCTGGCCCGTCCTCGGGTGGGCGCCAACCGGCTGTTCCAGGCGATGCTGATCCTCGAGCCACCGCTGGGAGCGGTCGACCCGGAGTGGAGCCTGCACCAGATGGAGGCCGGGATCGGCGACGCGATCGGGCACGCCAAGCTCGACCTCAGCCTCGAGCTGGACGAGCGGCCCGACGGCCACCTCGCCGGCCGGGTGATCTACGACAGGGACCTGTTCGACCGGCAGACCGCCGAGCGCATGGTCGGCCACTGGCTGACACTGCTCGACGGCGCGCTCGCCCACCCGGACCAGCCCGTCTCCAAGCTGCCCGTCCTGACCGAAAGGGAGCGCGAGCAGTTCACCGACTGGAATGCAACGCAGGCCGACTACCCGCGGGAGCGCTGCCTGCATGAGCTCATCACGACGGGCTGCCGGCTGAACCCCCACGCGGTTGCCGTGCAGTTCGATGGCTCCAGCCTGACCTACGCCGAGCTCGACCAGTGGTCCGACCGCGTGGCCGCGAGGCTGCAGGAGGTCGGAACCGGACCAGGCGAGGTCGTCGCCTTCCACGCCGACCGCTCCCTTGAGATGGTCGTCGGGCTCGTGGGCATCCTCAAGTCGGGGGCGGCGTACCTGCCGCTTGATCCGGGCCACCCGCCGGACCGGCTGTCGTACGTGATGTCCGATTCCGGTGCCACCACTCTCCTCACCGCCGGTGGCACCCAGGCGATCTCCGGCTGGCAGGGCGAGCGGGTCGCTATTCCGGGCCGCGCCGGGCACGCGAGAAACGGGCGGCTACGGCCGGTAGTTGCTTCGCCGGAGGACCCGGCCTATGTGCTGTACACGTCCGGCTCCACCGGCGAACCCAAGGGCGTGCGGGTGCATCACCGCGCGGTCGTCAACCTCGTGACCTCGATGGCAAGCCAGCCCGGGGTCGACGCCCACGATGTGATCGTCGCCGTCACCACACATGCCTTCGACATCTCGGTTGTCGAGCTGCTGCTTCCGCTCACTGTCGGCGCCCGGGTCGTGGTCGCCTCCCGCGAACAGGCCGCGGACAGCCGCCTGCTCGCCCGGCTGCTCGACGCGGTCGGCGCCACCATCCTCCAGGCGACCCCGGCGACCTGGGAAGCGCTGCTCGAAGCCGGCTGGGCAGGCCGGGCTGGCCTGGTTGCCCTCTGCGGCGGTGAGAGCCTTCCACCCAGCGTCGCCGCTGGCCTACTCGAGCGCGGTAGCGAGCTGTGGAACTGCTATGGACCGACGGAGACCACGGTCTGGTCGACGCTCGCCCACGTCACCCGGGCCGACGACGTCACCATCGGGCGGCCGATCGCCAACACCAGGGTCTACGTGCTCGGGCGGCACGGTGAGCAGACACCCATCGGGGTGTCCGGGGAGCTGTGCATCGGCGGTGACGGAGTCGCGGAGGGCTACCTCGGGCGGTCCGAACTGACGCGGGAGCGCTTTGTCGGCGAGCCAGGCCACCCCGGCGAGCGGATGTACCGGACGGGTGACCTGGTGACATTCCTCCCGGACGGCATGCTCCGCCACCTTGGGCGGCTGGATCATCAGATCAAGCTCCGCGGCTACCGCATCGAACCGGGAGAGATCGAGGCCGCGTTGCTCGAGGAGCCCGGCGTCAGCTCTGCGCTCGTCGTCGCCTCCGGAAGCGGCGTGGGGGCTCGGCTCGTCGGCTACGTGCTCGCTTCCGGGAGCCCTCTCGACGCCAGCGAGGTGCGCGGCCGGCTGCGCACCCGCCTGCCGGACTACATGGTCCCCGCGGCGGTCGTGGCCCTCGATGCGTGGCCGCTCAACGGCAGCGGAAAGATCGACCGCGCTGCCCTGCCGGCGCCGGCGTTCGAGGCTCACCCCGACCAGGGCGGGCAAACCCTGCCCCGCACGCCGCTCGAGAAGCAGCTGTGCCAGGCGTTCACCAAGACGCTGCGCGTCGCCCGGGTTGGGATCGATGACGACTTCTTCGAGCTCGGCGGCCACTCGCTGCTCGCCGTGCGGTTGATGAGCGAGGTGAAGCGCCGGACCGGGCGGGATCTGCCTCTCGCGGCGCTGTTCGAGGTGGGGGCCACCCCCGCCAGGCTCGCGGCTCATCTCGATCCGGCGGCGACGACGGCGCCGCCAACGGGGGAGCCGGCGTCGTCCACCGGTTCCGGCAGGCCGCTGTTCTTCATCCATCCCAACCAGCCGAGCCTGCTGACCCTGCGGCACTTCATGGGCGCTCTGCCGGCCGACCAGCGCCTCGTCGGCCTGCTGCCCGAGCAGCCGCATGTCGGCACGCCCGGCAGCGGCATCGCCGAGCAGGCCCGGACCCTGCTGGCGTCGATTCGGACGACGCAGCCGTACGGTCCCTACCTGCTGGCGGGCTACTCACGGGGCGGGCTCCTGGCGTACGAGGTCGGTCGCCTGCTGACGGAGAGCGGGGAGCGTGTGGCGTTCCTGGGCCTCGTCGACACCGTGCCACCCACCCTGGCAGCACTCCTGTTTGGTGAGCGAGCCCGGCAGCGCTTCATCCGGCACTGGTCGGCCGGTCCGCGCCAGTTCCTTCGCGCGTGCGGTGAAGCGATCGGCGACCGCAGCCGGGCTCTGCGCGCACGGATGCCGAGGAGCAAGCAACAGCTGGACTACTTCGACCGCGCGAGGGTGCGTGCGTGGTTGAAGGACTACGACATCGCCACGACAACTGCGCCCTTGACCCTGTTCGTCAGCGAGGACGCTGCGGCGACGCTGTGGCTGAAGGAGTGGCAGGCCTTCCACCCCGGGCCGCTGCAGTCGCATCAGGTGCCGGGTGGGCACACCACGATGGTGCTGCAGCCCAATGTCGCCGTGCTGGCCACGACCGTGGCCGAGTCCGTCCGTCACGCGCTGAGTGACAGTGCCGAGCTGGTGGGGTGAGTACGCCTCTCGCGCCACCGGGCCTGGACGACGTGCACATCTGGCAGGTGAGCCTCGATGTCGGGAGCGACGAGCTGGAGGCGCTGGCCGCGGTCCTGACGCCAGACGAGCGTGAGCGCGCCAGCCGATTCGTCCAGCCGTGCGACGCCGCGCGCAGTGCGGCTGCGCGCGGGCACCTGCGCCAGCTGCTCGGTGGCTATCTGGCCTGCCCCGCAGCGGAGGTCAGGCTAGGAGCCGGCCGGGCCGGCAAGCCTTACGTCACGAACCCTGGTGCTAACTGGCTCCGTTTCAACATGTCGCACTCGGGCGACCAGGCACTCATCGGCGTCGCCAACGGGCGCGAGGTCGGTGTCGACATCGAGCGGGTTCAGCCCGAGCTGGCGGACCCGAGCCTGGCAGGGCTGTTCACTCCCGCCGAGCAGCGGACGCTGGCCAGTCTCACTCGGGACGAGTACGTCCGACAGTGCTTCTGGCTGTGGACGCGGAAGGAGGCGGTGGTGAAGGGCCTGGGCATCGGGCTGATGGCACCGTTGGACGGCGTTGACGTGCTGGACGACCACGTTCTACTTAAGCGCAACCTGAATGAATTGCTGAGCGCGTCGACCGCGCAGTGGAACGTACGGTC
>JAABUZ0100007604.1_pt1 | contig 13011 bp, 15 predicted proteins | sample 5562091 | NCBI WGS metagenome assembly JAABUZ01 (sample SAMN12813069, study PRJNA571459) | rock metagenome | isolation source: Antarctica rocks | place: Antarctica: Victoria Land, Linnaeus Terrace sud | collected 2015-12-21 | reverse complement strand
GGTGCAGGGAGAGTATCTGATCGAACTGAAACGGGCGCAGAACGCGTTGACGAGCGACTGGTACAAGGTGGCCGCGCAGGTGCCGCAGGTGGAGGGCGCGATGCAACAGTTGGCGCAGGAGATTCGGCTGCGCCAGCGGGAGATGGCGGCGAGCGCGCGGCTCGTGCAGCGGGTGGCGGGGATCGCCGTCGCCGTGATGGTGTTCGCGGCGGCGGTGACGGTCGGGGTGCTGATCCTGATCGCGCGGCGGCACCTCTAGACCGGACAGCCGCAGCGGTGCGGGGTCAACTGGCGGCGCTGGGGTGCGCGCGGTACGAAATCGGGGTGCATGATCCGGCGCGGGGGATGCTGACGCACGAGGGGAGCGCGGACGAGATCGTGGCGGGGATCGGCTGGCTCAAAGCGCTGAATGCCCAGGGAAGCGACATCTCCGTGCGTCCGGCGGAGAGCAGCGGCGTGGTGCTCGTGGATGACCTGAGCGCGACGGCGCTCAAGGAACTCAACCGGGACGGGCTGACGCCGGCGGCGGTGGCGGAGACCAGCCCCAACACCTACCAGGTATGGGTCCGGGTGAGCGATGGGCCGCTGCTGCCGGAGATCGCGACGGAGGCGGCGCGGGCGGTGGCGGCACGGTACGGGGGCGATCCCAACAGCGCCGACTGGCGACAGGAGGGGCGATTGGCGGGCTTCACGAATCAGAAGCCCGAGCACACGCGGGCGGATGGGCAGCAGCCCGACGTGCGGCTCACGGAGGCGCGGGGTGGGAATGCACCCGCTGCCGCCGCAGCGGTGCTGGCGAAGGCGCAGGAGCGCTTTGAGGCTCGCTTGCAGGGACCAAGGTCCGAACCCATGTTGCCGCCACGACGCGAGGATAGCGCGGCGCCACGGGAAACGCGGGAGCGGGATGACGGGCGCGGCGATCGGTGAGCGCGGCGCGGGCGGTCTCTTGATCCCGCGCTAATCGTCGGCACCGTGCAGTGGGGCGGGTGCCGGGCGATCCGCCTGCGCCAGGAACGGGCGCGCGAGCGCCACGAGATCCGCGCCCGCCGCGACCGATTGCATGTCGCCATCGCCGCTGAGCGGGCCGCGCAGCAGGACGACCGCATCGAGAGACGCCGGGCCGAACTCCGCGACGATCGCCGCCACGGCGGCGAGCGCGGCCGCTTCCGTGGCGAACTCCTCCATCAGATTGCCCGTGCGCGTGCTCCACATCTCCCAGACTTCACCGTTCATCGTGCTTCCTCGTCTCCTTCCACCGGCACGACCCAAACCACGCAGGCGAGGAGGGCGTCCGCGTCGCTCCACACCGTGTAGTGCCCCACGCGGCTCCCCGTGCGCTCGGCGCGGAAGCGCGGGGTAACGGGGAGGTCGAGCGCCGCGACGAAGGTGCCGAGCATGGGTGCACGCCGCGCCGTCGCGCGTGCCTGGGCGAGCGTCTCGGTACATGATACGCCACGCCATAACCGGCGTTCCACCACCGAGAGGGCGCGACGCGGGACGATGCCCGCCTCCTCGTTCGAGACGAAGTCGCTTCGGGTGGGCGGGTCGGTGTGTACCACGCGGAACAAACGGCGCGGCGGCGCGTCATCCATGCCCCGCGTCGTCCGTCTCGCCTCGCGCGGTGCGCCGCCGTGCGTACTTGCCGCGCCGATCGCGGTATGTCCGCCGGTACGCCTCGATCTGCTCGTCGGCGATGAGGAGCAAGCCGGCGCGCTGCCCCCCGCCGCCGATGCGCACCGCCGTCAACTTGCCCTTCGCGATGGCATCGCGCACCGCCCCCGCTGTCATACCGAGGTGGTGCGCTGCTTCTGCGACCGTCCGCATCGTCGCGTCCATGCCCCCATCATAAGATGCAAATAGGCAAATTGCTAGCCCAGACCCTTTGACAGATTAGACAAAAGATGCTAATATGCATTTATTAGAGGAGCCGCCCTCTCCGACCGAAGCGTCCCCACCGGTGCGGTCACACCGACCGGGCGGTGCAGAGGTGATATGTGCCATCTCTCCCTAATAGGAGGACTGATCATGACGACCATCCGCGCACGTTTCACGACCCCGACAGTCATCGCGACGCCGGCGGCGCTCGAAGTCCTTGCTGTGGCCGACATCTCACCGGCGACGGTACTGGCGCGTCACTTCGCCGGGGAGTGGGGCGGCCAGCCAGATAACGCCGCGCGCAACGAGGAGTATCTGGCATCCGGGGAGGGGATGCTACTCAGCGTCTTCGCCGACATCCCAGGCGGGCCGCTGTGGATCATCTCGCACATCGGCTACGGCGACGACGATTACACGACAATCCTTCTGCCCGACGAGTATTGAAGACATCTCACAAGCCGCTTTCGACGTTCGACGATTCGAATGTTCGAGGATTCGTGATGGTCTCATCCCGCATGAGCAACGACGAACAGTATCGGCAGGCATCTCTCAACCTCATCGCCGGTCCCGACGGTGTGGCACCTCCTGGCTTGGAAGGAGGCAATCCGATGGACAACGACCGCAATGTGGCTCAGTTCATAACTCTATCCACTGCTTCCCAGCGTGATCAGTCGTGGTCGCGAGGCACATCCTCATCCACCGACGCTTGCTCCCAGGTCTCGCAGATCACCCGCGCGATCGTCCGGGAGAGCACCGTGCGCTGCTCATCGTCCTCGTCGTCTCGCATAAGCCCGTAGAGCGGCACGTCCGCATTGATCCGCAGAAGGACGTAGCGCTTCCCGGTATCGGGATGGATCACCGATACGGCACCTCCCGCCTCGAGGTCCAGCATCGTCGTGTTCATCGATCACCCTCCTTGACTTCTCGCCCCGTTACCCGTTGCGCGATTCCGTGAGTCCTTCCGCCGCGCCCAGCACCCGATCGCGGAAGGCCGTGTCGTCCAGTGGCTGGCTGCCGACACCCAGGATTGCGGCGGCAGGCGAGACGAGAGAGGCGACTGGCCACCGGTCATCCACCGACGCATGCCAAACGATGTTCACCGGTACCATGCCACAGAACGTTCCCAGGGCACATGGCCGTAGATGCTAGCCCCGTCGGGTGGATTCGGCAGCGGACCCACGATCCGCTGCGGCACCCCGCCGTCGGCGCCGATCAGCCAGACCGCGTTGTCGCGCAGATACAGCAGGCGTGTCCCGTCGCGCGACCACTGCGGGCGGTCGATGCCCTCCCCCGCCGCTGTGAGCGTGCGCGCATTCGCGCCGGTCGCGTCGGCGATCACAAGCGTGCGTGTCAAACTCCACGTCGCGGCCGGCACGCTCCCGAGCCCGCCAGACGCGCCGGCATCCTTGGCGCGCACGAGGGCGACAGGCGATCCTTCCGGCGACCACGCCGGGGCGAAGGAGACGGCGTCGGGAGGTTGCGGGAGCGACCGGCAGGTGCCCGCACGCACATCGCACGTCGCCAGCGTCTTCCGGTCCCATGCTGGCCGCCAGCCCCGTTGCTCAACGAGCAGGAGTTGGTCGCCCGCCGGAGACCAGGATCGCCAGTCGAGATAGACTGGGGTTTTAATGAGGTCTCGCGGGGTGGCGCTTCCCAGCGCGAGGCTTTGCAGCATCAGGCCGTCCAAGGCCACCGACGACGAATGGTCGGGTTCCGGCCAGAAAACGAGCCCTTGGCCATCCGGCCACCAGTCTGCCACGACCAGTCCGGTGTTCGCTGCGGCGACGAGCCGTTGCGTGGCCGTACCGCCGCCGGGGACGGTGAACAGAGCGTCGGGGCGCCCTTGGATGGAGAGCGTCGCGGTATAGGCGAGCGTTTGCCCGTCCGGCGACCACGCGAATGAACCGACAGACTGCCCTTGGGCGGCGGCCTGCTGGATGCTGCCGTCGGTATGGATCAACCAGAGACCGTCGGCACCGGGGGTGCCGGAGAGCACGACAGCGAGCGTCTCCGCCGTGGGGGACCACGCCAGCGACGGCACGAGATACCCCTGGGCAACGGGCGCGGGGAGTCCAGATACCGCGTGTGCCTGGCTGCCGTCGCTGCGGACAAGCCAAAGGGTTGTCATGCGCGCATCCGCGCTCGCAGCCCGCAGGTAGGCGAGCCACTGGCCGTCCGACGACCATGTGGGATAGCGGGCCTGGCCGCTCCCCGTGACGGTATGCAGCGTGACGCGCTCGCCATCGAGGATGGTGAGGCGGTCATCAGCGACGAAGGCCAATTTCCCCTCGCTGCGGAACGCGGCCACATCGACCGGTGGTTGCGCATCACCGGCAGCGGCCACACCGGGATCGGTTGCCGTCGCCGGCGATCGCACCGCTGTCCCGCCACAGGCCGTGAGGATCAGCGCGCATGCCACGAGCAGCGGAATCCGGCGGTGCGGCTGTTTCACGGAGGGTCTCCTTGCGAATCCGTTTCGTCTGCCGATGCTACCACGGCCATGAACCGCGCGCACCCGCTCACGGTGAAGGAGGTCCTCAGCATCGGGAAGCCCGTGCCGCTGTGTGGAGAGCGGCCACGCTACGGGGCGAAGGGTGCGACCGCAACGTCGATGACTTCCAGCCCCTGCGGGCCTGCACGCAGGCTGAATTCCACCTTGACGCCATAGATTCCTTGCGGCGTCGCAAGGCGTAGCCCGTACCACGGACGATCGCCGGCTATCGCTCCCTTCGGCAGCAGGAGACCGCCACCGGTGCGACCGCCGCGCTGGCCCGGCAGCAACATCGCCGGACGAAAGAACTCCTGGACGTTATCCGATGGTCCCCATCCCTCGCCAATTGGCCCCGGCATCTCCGCCCCTTGATACTGCCATTGGATGGCCACACCGACCCCGGCAACATCGGAGACGAACGAGGGTTGCGACGCCTGTGCAGGCAGGGTGATGCGCGGATCATGGTAGAGCGTGGCCGTGAAGACAAACGGCCCCACCGCACACGTCCCCCCACCCGGTAGCGCGCCCGCAACCACCGTGGCGTCTACCGGGAATGGCGCACTGCTGAGCGATTGGACTCCCTGGGCACATTGGCTGACTGGGGTCGCAGGCTCGGTGGGGAACGCGGCGGTAGCGCCGGGGGTACCGACCGGTGATGGCGACGATCGGACCGGCGTCACCGTGGGCGTTTCCGCGCGCGGTGCGACTGTCGGTGCTGGTGGGGGCAAGGAGGGGGACAAATTGCTCCCGCAGCCGACGGTGAGCAAGAGCACCACAATCACCGAGAGGAGAGGAGCGCGACAGCCCACCATACCGCATGCGACATGGTGGGCTGACTCCAATCCCCACCGACAAGCATGGTCTGCGGGAATCACGGCGAGGTGTACGAGACGAAGTGATTGCCGTAGTTTGCTGCGTTGGTACACGAATTGGTGCTCGCCTGCTCGCACGCGTTCCCGTCAGGTGATCCAGGGCAGTGGCAGACGTCACCCGGGAAGAGGTATTGCCCGAAGTAGACATCGATCCAGTTCGTGCCCTCGGCGCATGCTGGATCGCCGTTATCCTCGATGTAGAACTGATACTGACTGTATGCGGTACCGGACGAGCTGATCAGCTGGATTGGCCCGTTCTGGATCGTGATCTGCGTTCCCCATGCCACATTGGACAGGGGATCGCCACACGCCGGCGGATGATTGGCAACGTACCCAAGGGTCAGGGTGCCGCCACTCGCCCCTGTCGCGTTCCCGAAGGCGTAGCCGGTAGAGTTTCCGTCGTACGCGAAGACGTTGGCTGCACCGAGGAAGGGGAAGAGCGACAGCCATGCCCCAACGACGAGAAAGGTCATCAGACGGGATTTCCGCAGCCTGCGCATCAGAATGCTTCCCATGTCGCCAATCCTCCGTTCACGGCAACCACCTGGTCCTGCGAGAGGAAGGTCATCGACGTAATCTCATTGCTGCCGGAGCAGCCACTCTTCGTCGGGTCACTGAGGACATTGGCCCACGTTTGACCACCGTCTGAGGAACGGAATATCCCGGTACGGAACCCGCCAGCAACTGCGGTGCGGGCATCCGCGCTCACCGCGAACCCGGTAACGTTCTCTTTGAGCGTCGTGGTCCAGGTCACCCCGCCATCCGTTGAGATTGCCACCCCCTCATTGCCTTGCGCGATCACCACCCCTTTCGTCTCGACTGCGCCCACGGTGCGCTGGGCGCGGAGGGAGAGATTGACGGGCGTCGTTTTCGCACCGTCGATGAGGAAGGCGGTCGTCGCGCCATCGCGCGGGATGGCCAGAACGTGCTGGCCACCATCGGTCAGTGAGAGGCGATGCCCCCCGTCGCGGAGCTTCTGCCATACCTTGAGATCGGTTGATCGATAGAGGCCGGCATTGCTCCCGAAGCCGATGCTCGCAACGATCTCTGCGCTGGGTTGCGCCGACGTGGAGACAAGGAATTGCACCGGGCCGGATGGGATCCCATCGGTTCTCCTCCATGAGCCGCCGTCGTTTGTTGATACCCAGAGCCCGTCTGATGTCCCAACCGCGACGGCACGACCCGTGCCTTGGACGGTCGCCGCAGTGATCTCGTATGCCCAAAAGCCCGCATCAGCGGGGAGCGGACTCAATGCTTTCCAGGTCCGCCCGCCGTCCGTCGTCCGGTGAATACGAACAGCATCCAGTCCCGGCTCAACCGCGTATGCGCTACCGTTCTGTTCTGGTATCGCGCCAATCCCCGTCACCAGCACACCCGTAAGGTCGCTCGCCTGCCAAGTCTGACCCTTGTCCGATGAGGAGAGGATGCCCCCTTGCGTGTACTTGTGAACAAGGGCGGCGACTTGTGTGCCGGAGGACGGATCGAACTCGACCCTGACACCTTGTCCGTGATAGTTCCCGATCACCCCGAGGACCGGCTTGCTATCCTTACCGGTGTCGAGCGTGAAGAGGTAACCGTGTGCTTGTCCCGTGGCTGGGGTCATCGCAGGCTTCGCCGCCCGTGCCGCTTGGATAGCAGCAGGGCTATCGAACGCCGGTTTCTTCACGAGGCCAACGAGATTCCCGCCGATCGGCTGCTCGTGTGTCTGCACAGCCGCACCGTCTAGGATGTCAACGAGCAGCACTTTGTCGCGCTTCTTGTCGGCGACAAGCATTGCGCGCCACGCCCGGCGGGTGCCATCCGTTCCCGCTTGGCTCTGTTCGTCTCCACTCGACGGTACGACCGCCTTCATGTCATAGCTTGACAGACTTGCGGGCATCGCATCAGCGTCCCATTTCTTCCCGGCTTGGAGTGCCACATCCCATGCCTGTCCAAGCGTGATCGATGGCGCTGTCGGAAGCGCCGCCAGTGGCGTGTTCGGCTGTGCCGGGGGTGTAGGTGATCCAATAGCGGCACCCACGATCAGCGGACCCACGCGATATCCGCCGGCAGCAACACCGAGTGCCGCTGCCGAACCTGCCGATACTTTCAGAAACGTTCGGCGATCCACAACGCTACCCTCCTCACGATCTGTGGCATTGGGGGACGAACAAGCAACGTCGACGTGCGGTTCGATACGATTCCCTCCTTTCTCTACGCAGATCTTTGTGTGCCGCGAATGTGCTCTTATCTTGAAGACGAACGAGCAGTGCGATAACGCACATGTGTTACGGAGGACGCATCCGGAATGGAGTCGAGGGCGGCAGGTTTCCTCACCCATCGCCGTGTGGGACAAGAGAGGTTTTGTGCCTCTGCATGTAGAGACGAACGAAGGATGCGAAACCGCACAGCGATCACGGAATAGATTCGGCGATGGCGGTGAGCGCGGCCGCGACCGACGCGCGCCACGGTCGCCGACGACGCTCTATCACCAATGCTTCACTGGGTCATCCGCGTCATCCGCGTTGTTCGGTCCCGGGCGCGTGCGTTCGCGGCGGGTTGGCGGACCGGAAGGGTTGGGGGCGGACATCGACCACGATGGCGTCGGGTTCCTGCGGGAGGACAAAGGAGAAGGGTTGCGACGGGACGGCGACATTGAATGCGACGAAGGTCACCGCAGCCGTGACCGCCGGCACATTCCCTACCGTGAGCACATCCTTAAGCACGAAGAACGTCTGGGTATCGATCCACAAGATGTGTTGCGTCTCCTTCTCCCTTTCATTGGCGTTCGCGGCGAGGCAGGAACTGACGCCAAGGTCGAGCACATATGCCTGGCGACCGGCAATCGTCTCCTCGCCTGCCATGATCGGGTGATAGCACGCGGCGGCGCGTCGGAGGAGTTCGTTCGCGGACTGGGGAACGGACGACAAGGCGGGGGACTCCTCGCCGCATGATGTGAGACACGGGCGTGCATTGAGGCTGGCAAGGACGGGTCATGGGAAAAAGGTTACGAGGACGCCTCCCCCATGAACGGATCGGCGAAGAGCGGCAGCTGCCCGGAGGCGGGCAGTCGTGCGCGGCGCGGGCGATAGTCCGGTGCCCGCAGGATCGTCAGCCATTCCGTCGCATCCGACGCAAACAATCGCAACTGCGGCGAGCGGAACGGCGTCTCGAAGATCTGTGCGTCGGTCACTGCCTTGAGTTGGTGGTGATCCGGTTGATACCTCACCCGGTATTCCGCCAGCGGTTCGTCCACGAAGGTCACCGTCAGGTTCTCCCGGTACAGCCAGACCGCCACCTGCTTGCCCGGTAAGCCCTGTTCGCCATAGAGCCGCCAATGCCGGAAGCGCACATAGCCAGTCCGATCGAGTTTCCGCCCGAAGCGCGTCGTATAGAAGACGCGGTGCAACGCCTCCGGCGTCCATTCCCGGCCGCTGACCCAACCCAAGACTTCCGCCGGACTCCGCCGTCCGTCCTCGCGCTGCCGGTGCGCCCAATGGCTCTGATAGTTGAAGTCGGCGACCCACTGGTCGTGGACGGCGAGCAGTTCGGCCCACGTCGTCGCCCTGGCGAAGTCCCAGTCCGCCATCCGGGATTGCACCCCGAAGTTCGCTTCGATCAATGACTGCCACGGTTGGCGGCGTTCGATCTCTTCCTTGCGGATGCCGAGCGCCTTGTAGATCGCCTTCGCTTGCTTGGCGGTCGCGAAGATTCCGCCGTTGTCGCTGACCAACACGTCGGGTGCGCCGTGCTGCCGGATCGCCGCGTAGAGCACCATCAGATAGGCCGAAAGATCCTGCCGCCGGGAAAGCGCGCTCGCGAGGATCGCCCGTGAGTAGTTCTCCAGAATCGAGATGACGTAGATCTTCCCCTCATCCAAGGTGTGCATATCGATGTAGCGCAGATCGACCGTCCAATACTGATGCCGACGCTGGGCGGCGAAGGGGAAGGGCTTCGGCTCGTGCGGCTGTTTCGTCGCGCTGGGTAGTCCATAGACGGCACGATTGTGGGCAAGGATCCGCCCGCAGGTGCGGGGGCTGAGGAAGATGCCGAGTTGCCGGAGCTTCGCATGGACGCGAAACTCCCCCAACCGGGGATTCTCCTGCAACTCCCTGACCGTCGCGATCGCGCGCAGATCAGCCTTGCGCACGCCCGTGCGGGCATGGGACTTGTCGTCGAGTCCGGCGACGCCCTCGGCGACCCACCGGCGCAAGGTCCGGTAGACGGTCTCGCGCCCGGTCTCGAGATAGGCGGCGATGCTCTTGACCGCCCACCCTTCGCTGTGCAAGCGGATCACGGCGAGCCGACGATCGGCGGGGTCGGCGATCCGATGGTAGGGCGGGTAGCGGCGCGCCAGATGGAGGGTCGGCGGGCATTCCGCGAGGATGCGTTTGATGGTGTGCGGGCTGGGGCGGCGATCGAAGCGGATCTGACAGATCCGTGCGATCTCGCGGAGCGTGAAGGCCGGATGCTCGGCTTTGAGCGCGACGATGTGTCGACGGATCGGCTCGGGCAGGGTGCGATGCTTCTCCACCTTCGTGGGGCCGAAGAGGCTCGCCATCCCTTCGGTGGCGAAACGCGCGGCGCGACGATAGAGCGTCCGTTCCGGCGTCCCCGTTTGCCGGGCACGTTCCGCAGGTGTGTGATCGAATAGGACGACCGGGCGAATCAGTTCGTACGTGCGCTGCTCGGGGAACTGGACGCGCAGTTGGAGTTGCTGCCAGTCATCGGTTGGCTCGACCCGCTGCCGCTTGCCAATCATGCTACACACCCCCGCCGATCCAAGGAGAAAGAGAGAGGCAGGAGTATAACGAGGTAACGCTATTATGTCGAGTCAGGGCGATGGATCATTCTGTCAGCGTCACTGCACACCCGTGTCTCGGATCATACGGCGAGGTGTCCACGGGAGGGGGTTCTCCCGCACTCTCGATGCATCGAAATCGCTGCATTGCCAGTCGCAGCAATAAGCTCCATCGGTCGGCACTGATTCGTGTGGCCGCATTCCGTCTCATACGAGCTATCGTCCACCCGATAGCGAGGAAATGAGCCGTTCGGCATCATCGGGATTGCGGGAGAACCGGGAGGGGGTACACATTCCGCTCATAGTTTTGACGGTTTTGTGATCAGGGAAAGAGCCGTCCTTGCTCCTCGGTCGTGCTCCGTTCCCCGCAAGGTTTCATAGACACGCGGACGGGTCGTCTCTAAGTAGCCTGCGATCGATTTGATGTTCCAGCCGTCGAAATAGAGATGAACGATGGCGAGGCGGCGCTGCCGAGGTTCGGCAATCTGCAGGTACGGTGGGTAGCGGCGTTGCGCAAGCGTTGGCAGCGGCCCGTCGGCGAGAATCCGCTGCACCGTCGTATGACCGACCCGGCAATCGTCCCGCCGCCGACAGATCTCCGCGATCTCGTGCGGCCGGAAGGTTGGATATTCCGCTTGCAGCGCGAGGATGCGATGCCGGATATCGGCAGGGACGCGGCGGCATCCTCCGGGGCCTCCTCAGTAGACGGGAAGAGGCTGGCCATCCCTTCGGCGTCGAAGCGATCAGCTTTGCGGCCGAGGGTGCGCTCGGAGACGCCCGTCGCCGCTGCTCACTCGGCGGCGGTTTGGCCGAAGAGGACAATCGGACGCAGCAGTTCGTCGGTTTCCTGCTCAGGGAAACCGACAGAAAGGCGCGGTTGGTGCCAGTCATCCGTCAGTGCGACGCGCTGCCGTTTGGTCATGCTCTTTCCGTCCAGAGACGAAGAGATCGCCCCGTTCCCAATGGAAACAGTGGCGATCCCAGATTATGTCTAGTTGTGACAGGATACCGACTGGTCAGGAAGAATGCAAGGGCATGTTGTTCCAGATTATCCCGACCGTATGTGAACGCCTCCCCGAGAATGCGATTGCTTCGTCATTCGTGCCATGTCCAGCCAACGATTGAACGCGGTCTGATACCTCAATGCGCGTGCGCTCACGTCATCAGTGTAGCGCGCGCGAATCGTCGCAACCGCGCTCGCAATCGCCTCGTTGTCCACTCCGACCTGCCAGACTGGCCCGAGTGGGACAAACGCCGGCTGCGTACCATCCTGCCCGTCCCAGTCGTTGACCGTGAGCCCGATGGCTGCCAGCGGCGGATCGTGGGTTGCATCCATCAGTCGCCATCGCTGACCAAGGAACACCTCAAGCGCAGTGTGGACATCGTCACGCGATGGGAGCAGGGCGACCTCAGCGGGTGCTCCGGGGAGGCGATAGAGCCACCGAACCGTCCGTACCCGATACCCCAACTGGGTGAATCCGCAGGCGAGTACATCCGCTTTGGCGAGACAGTTCCCCCGCCGGGCGCGAATGAGCGTGGCGGCGTCTGATGCGGCATCGGTCGCGTAGGGGAGGTCGCGCACCGCATTGAACAGTGCGATGCGCGCGGATCGCGGCGAGAAGCCGAAGACCGTATCGCGCACAAAAGCCTCGATGACGTCGGGAATATGCGCAGCGTTCCTGTCCATAACACAGATGCATTATACACGGAACCATGCAGCCGGTGTGCAATTTTCGTCACCAATATGAGCGGAATGTGTACCCCCTCCTGGCTCTCCCGCACTCTCGATGCTGTCAATCAGGCCGCGTGCAGCACCCGCTGCCGCAGCAGATCGAACTTGCCCCGCCCGTACATCGCCCGCTTCACCAGTTTCAACTTGTTGATCTGTCCTTCGGTTTGCCCATTGCTCTCCGCTCGCGTCAGTCCCGCTCGGACGGCCGCAGCAGCATCTTGTAGCCCCAACGCGAACCGACGTAACTCGGCGATCTCGCACTCAGCGGCCACCTCCATCCATCTGTCCAGCCGCTCACCATGACGCTCCCGTACCATGCACAGGAAGTCCTGCGTCACGCGGTGTGCGGTCGCAATCGCCACGTCGCTCTGACACAGCTGCGCCAGATACGCTGCCTGCTCATCCGTATACTCCTCCGGACGCTGTACGAAGAGCGACACCACCCGGCGTGCCGTCGGACCACGCACACTCATGAACGGTGAGCGGGCCCGAGGCAATCGTCGTGGCGACCCACTCTGGCGACGTAACTGCGTGCAGAAGCGCTGCACGTTGGTCACCGAATACGCAAAGCCCTGATCGCGGATCTCCCGCCACAGGCGCGTCGCCGTGTGACAGCCTTCCTCCCATCGCTTGAGGAGATAGGGTTCCCATGCTTCCAGCACGCGCCGCCGACCATGCGGGGTCGGACACCGGCGTTGCGGCGGTCCGTCGTTCAGATAGCGATAGACGGTCCGTCGGGTAACGCCGACCTCGCAGGCGATGTCCATGATGCTCGCCCCCTTCGCCCGCAACGCGCAGACCGCTTCATACTTCGCGTGACGCAACGCCAAACGGCGCGCACTTTCTTCTGCGGCACGCTGCTCCCACAGGCGCGGTGGCGGCTGCCGACGCCGTCCCTGATACATCGTGCCCTCGGCTGGTTGCACGCTCAGGGCCTCATTGGATGAGGGTGCTGTAGCGATCAGTGCCACGGCTGCCTGTTTGAGGAGTGGCCCTTTGTGCAGCAGGAACTTTTCCAGCGTTTCTGCGAGATTGTCGATCAGGTGCCAGCGATCCGCGGGTGCCCTCTGGGCAGTATGGATCGCCTGCGGCGCGCCACGCCTGATCCCGTCGGCATACAGGCCGCTGCGGTCGCATACCGCGTCATCTGATGGGCTACATATATCGTTCATATCGGTGACGGAAATTTGAGGCCTCGCTTGACCATCCTGCTGAATCCACTTCCTTGCAGGGCAAGGATAATGGGATAGCGGCAGCCGAT
>JAABUZ0100007599.1_pt1 | contig 13017 bp, 18 predicted proteins | sample 5562091 | NCBI WGS metagenome assembly JAABUZ01 (sample SAMN12813069, study PRJNA571459) | rock metagenome | isolation source: Antarctica rocks | place: Antarctica: Victoria Land, Linnaeus Terrace sud | collected 2015-12-21 | reverse complement strand
GATTAGCGCCGCCAGGGCGATACGCATCCCCACACCTTTGCCCACAACATAAGCGGTTGAACGGAACAAACGATACTTCATTTTCTTGTGCCTCCGAGCGTCCGCCAGACCCTTAGGTAAGGGACGCTACACTGTTCGCCGATGTGCAAAAGGTCGCCGGACCGGGAACCGGGGACCGGCTGCCGCTGCGACACGGGATGGTGCGCGCATGCTCATCGCAACACTATGGTAACATCAACGTTATACAATACTTATATGTGATGACCAACAAATGCGAGGACTGGCACCATACCGCGGCGCGCCGTTGGCTCCTCCACCAGCATGGTCGTGCCGTCATAGGTCAGGGACGACACGGACGTCAGGGACGACGATGAGGTGCAGCCCACATCGCGCCGCAACTATTATATAAGATGCGCTCACTCGTCCGAACCTTACGGAGCAAAATTGGGCACGATGCGCGGTTGGATGATGCCTCATCTTCTTGTGCCTCCGAGCGTCCCGCTAAATACTTCCACAGTGATACTGCGGTACGGACCACCCCTGATAGCGAGCGTACATCCCACAACTACTCGTGGAGGCCTTTAGAATCTTGGGTAAGGGACGCCAGACTGTTCGCCTGCGTGCAAAAGGTCGCCTGACCGACGACCGACGACGGGCTGCCGCTGCGGCACATAATGGTGTGCGCCTGCTCACCGCGACATCATGATAACATTAAAACCACATGATTTACACATGTGATAATCGATAAATACGAGAGCTAAGTAGACACTGGTACCTAAGTTTGGTCCAAAGTAACGGCGACATGCGCGGGGGCAAGCAGAGGGCGCAAGGTGGTGACTAACGGGGCCGCCAGGGGGGGAGGCGGCGGCCAAGACGACGCGGCGCACGTGCCCGGTGGCCAGGTCGAAGGAGAGGAAGCCACTGACCTGCCAGAGATCGCGCACCAGACGCAGCAAGCCGTAGGGGGCCAAGGAGGGCGCGTGGGCGACCAGCCAGGCGCGCGCCCAGACCAGGGTGTTGTGGGCCAGGGTGCCCAGGGCCAGCACCATCTGCTGCGCGGCGAAGCGTTTCTTGGCGCGCCGGGTCAGGCCGAGGCCCTGCTTGTCCTCCTTAAAGGAGGTCTCGACGCCGCCCCCGCGCTGGTCGTAGAACGCGACGGAGGCGAGGAGCACGGCGGTGGGGTCGTCCGCGCGGTCGATGGGCTGGCGCGTCAGGAGGATGACGTCGCGCGGGGCCAGCGTGGAGATCAAGACGCCCACGCCCCACTGGCCGTTCTTCTTGCGGGTGCGCACCGCGATGCGTCGCACGGGGCGGACATAGGCGTCGGTCTGCTTGGTGACCCAGCCGACCTGGCGACCGGGCACGCGCGGGTCGTCGACCCAGTCGGCGACCGTGGCGGCCAGGGCTTGCGCGCGGTGGCCGGAATAGTCCTTGGCGTGGACGGCGTAGCCGCGCGCCCGCAGCGCGTTGATGTCCTCCAGGCTCCCGCCCCCCGCATCCACGCGCCAGATGGTGCGCGCCCGCTTGGCCGCCGCGGCCTCCCCGGCCAGGTCCAGCGTCCGCTCCGCCGCCGCGACCAGGGTGGGCAGGGCGGCGGCCAACTGCACGGTCCCCGCGAAGAGGCGATCCACCACGATCTCGCCGTAGAGGCTGGCCAGCACACGGCCCACCTGCCGCCCGCGCCGGTTGCGCTGCTTGGCGAAATAGCCCTTGGTGGCGAAGGCGGCCGTGGGGCCGCAGGGCAAGCCGCTCATGTCGCCGTCGAGCACCTGCCAGGCCTGGGCATAGTCGTGGCGATACCCCGCCCCCTGCTGGCGGTAGATGGCGTCGAGCGCGTCGTGCATTTGGGCCACGTTTTCCTCCGTGCAGGCGTCGAGCGTCTGCTGCACCACCGACTGCTCCGCGCACGCTGCCCGCCCCATCGCCCGCTGCAGCGTCGGGTCGCCGCGCAGCCGCGTGTTGATCTCCACCAGGCCGTGCGCCCCTGTCAAGATCGCGATGAACCCATCGTACAGCTTCTCTAGCGGCGTGTGCCGCACCACCTTCTGCGCGATGCGCACCCGCGCCCGGATCGGCCCGAACACATCCCGCTGCCGCAACAGCACCCCAATCCCCGCTAGGCTCGCATGCGCCGAGAAGTGACGCCCGCCGCGCACCGTGGTAGACTGGCCCATGGTGATGATCCTCCTGTCCGTTGTGCGCTCACACATACCTACAGGCTTGGAGCATCACCAACTTCCGCGCCACGCGTTCCCCACCGCCCCTATTTTGGACGAAATTTAGGTGGTAAGTTCTTGCACGGCTAGCATGCCTGGATGTATCCCTCGCGTAGCCTGTGTGAGTTGCACGAACTTAGCAACACCTACTTAGCGCTGCGGCGCGCTGGTCACCCCTCCTGGTCCTGGCTCCCGTCGCCATCCGAGGCTGTTTGTAGGTCGGATGGCGACGGGAGCCAGGACAACGGTTGCAGACGTGCGTCATGCGTTCGCTCGCGCGGTCATCACCCGTATTGGCATGGTGATCGGGCTCAATGCGGAGGCGCAGCGGGACTGCTTTCTGAACCTGCGCTATTACGAGACGTGCCGCAAGGGATCTGTCAGAACTCGGAATGCAGTTCTGCAAACCAACGTGGGAGTAGTCAAAAGTGTCAATCCACCTTCAAGATTGAGAAGGTCTTGGCTGCTGGTCTGGAGCGAATCAGAGGCGAGTAGCAACGTGTGTTCTGAGTTCTGACAGATCCGGCCGCGCGCACCCACGCGTCCGTCAGCCACAGTTGCGTCAGACTACGCCGGCGCGCGCCGTTATACAGATCGCCGACGTGCCGGATCGCCCCGGTGACGGGGGCGAGGGACCCGTCGGACAGGTACAGACCGTCCGCGTCGAGCACGCCAATCGCCGGCGTTACGGGCGTCGAGGTCGCCATGCTACGCCCCCTCCCCTTGCGCCGGCCCCGCCAGATCGCCCGAGACCTCGGGCGGCGCGACCTCCAGGTACCACCGATGCAACCAGTCCATGGCCTCCTCGTAGCGCGCTGCGGGCAGCGATTTGTAGGCGCTGATGCGATAGCGCCGATAGAGGGCGGAGTACACCTGCGCATAGCCCTCGCGGTTGCCCCCCGCCTGCAGCCGTTGCCCGATCGCCTTGACGGCCAGGGAGATCTCCGCTGCCTGGCCGTCAGTGATGGTCGTGCCCTGCCCCGTGACCTGCTCCAGGGCGCTCAGGCGCTGATGCGTCTCGACGATGAACCCGCGTACATAATCGGCCATCACGTCGTGCCGGCCGGCGACATCAGCCACCCGCTGCTCCAACTCCAGTTGGTTCTGAGCCAGGTGCTGCACCGCCGTGGCGATCTCCAAGGCGAGGGCCGCGCCGGACGGGGCGACGGTCGTGTCCGCAGCGGAGGGACGTTGCCCCTGCGCGTCGCCCTTGAAAGCCTCCCACAGCACGCGGAAGCAGTCGGCGCGGTAGCGGTCGAGTTTGGCGACCAACTCCGGTCGCACCTTCCCGGTCGTGACCCCAAAGAGAAAGCCGGGCAGGAGATCAAGCGGCACGCATAACACCTCGCGCTGACGTCCGTCGGCGGCGGTCATCGCGAGGGTGCGCACGCGCGGGGCCATGACGCGGTCGCGCAGGATGCGGAGACGCTGCGAGCTGAAGGCCAAGCCCAGGTGGTCGGTGATCGGGCGCACCGCGACATAGGGTGTCCCATCGGGGACCTGGGCCACCGGGATGCCGTCGCCGTAGAAGTCCACGCTCTGTTCGCGGACGGGCACGAGGATTCCTTCCGCACCCACCTCTGTTGTGTCCATGCCGGTCCCTCGCGTGCTCATCTCCACCTCCTCCTCTCCATCCCGTTATCAACCAACGCGCTGGCGGGAGGCGCCTCGCTGCCTCCCCGGCCGGCAACCGTGTTCATAATGAACACGGTTGCCGTATCTCCTCTCGTCATCCGCCTTGATGCGGACCCCGCGCCGAGAGTTTCCCTCGCTCGTGCCGCCGGCACCGCAGAACATGTCGAAGGCATCGTAGTCGGAACTGTGCCGCGGCCGGACGTGCTTACTCATCGGTAGCCTCCTTCGCATGGTGGCGCGATGATCTTTCTCTACGCAAATGATACACAGTAATTAACATCCCGTGTGTATCTGTTGCGCAGGAATGCGCTATCATGGACGCATGGAGATGCCCGAGAATACACCCCCTGTCCGCAAGCCCGGCCCGGTTCCTGGACCGCCGACCGCCCGCTACCAGGTCCTCCTGGAGCCACGCGACGCCGAGTGGGCGAAGGCGCAGCCGGGCGGCCTGTCCGCGTTGGTGCGCCGCCTGCTCAGGCGGGAGTACGACCGGGCGCACGACGTGAGGTCGAGCGCACTGGACACGCCCCCCGATCCCTCCGATCTCTAACGCCGCGCTCACGGCAGACCTCCCTGTACCGACACGGAGACCATCCCTCCTGCTGGCATCAGTGTGTCCTGTGTGAACGCGCCCCACGGATGGTCCCCGCGCCGGCAGCAACAGGGCGCAGCGCGGCAGGAGGGGCACACTCCCCTCACGCCCCCCTCACCCGGAGACGCGCCGCCCCCCGCTCCCACGACGTCGTATGCGATGCGCACGCCGGCGTGGCCTGCCCGCTCCAGGGCCTGCCGCACCCGTCCGCCCAGCTTGTGCGCCAGCCAGTCCGCGTGGAACGCCGTCGGCACGGCCACGCGCAGCACGTCCCCCTCCAGGGCAAGGGGACACGCCGGGGCGAACCACACGGCGTAGTTCTCGGGCGTCAGCACCTCCCGCACCTCGCCCAGCACCGCCCGCCACACCGCAGCAGCCGCGCCGTCCGCCGGCGGATCGTCCTCAGCGCCAGCGGCCGTCGCACCCACGCCGGGAGCACCGGGAGCCGACGGCGCGGGCTGGACCGGCGCGGGCACGATGGTTACGCCCGGTCCTGGCCCGGCTCCGGACAGCCCTGGGTCAGGTCGCCCAGCGCCACTGGCCAGGGGGGCGTCCGGCACGTGGGGCACCTCGACGAGGTCCCGCAGCGTGGCGAGCAGGTAGGGCATGCGCACGATCTCCCCGTTCCGGCCCCGCCTGGTGATCGCCGCCGTCTGTGATCGCGCGATCGCGGCCGCCTCGGCCAGCAGCGGCAACACGGCCGCCTCGGCCAAGCCCGCGCCGCGCTGCATGTTCGCCACGCGCGTCCGACTGGCTTGGGGGGCATCGTCGCCGAACTCGGCCGAGAGGTCCGCCACCGCCGCAGCGACGGGCGATGGGCTGTCACCCGTCGTGGCCATGGAGGTCACACCTCCCGATGATGCGGTCGAATCGGTCGAGGCGAGAGGAGCAGGTTGGCGCGTGGGAGCCTTTCGTTTCGAGAGAACTGTTTGTTGTCTCGTGTTTGTTGTTTCGACTGTTTGTTGTGGGTACGATCCGCGCACTACCGGTGGTACGATGCGCGCACTACCGGTGGTACGATGCGCGCACGACTCTCTGGGGAGGCCGTGGCCGGGTCGTTGTCGGTGGCCTGCCCCTCGGTCGCGGCACAGTCAGCGCCCCTCTGGTCGTCGTCGCCCGCGAACCACAAGCTATAGCGCGTGGTCGCGCGATCCCCTTTGGCGTCCTGTGTCTTGGAGGAGCGGACCAGGCCCCGCTCTTCCAGCCGGCGCAGGGCGGCCGCCAGGGTCGTCCGGCTCCTGAGGCCACAGCCGCGGTCGAGCACCTTGCCCTGGATGCGTCAGGATTCAGAATCACGGGTGGTCGATAGATGGCCAGTCGGGTATCCTTCTCCTTTTATAGATTATAGAGATGCACGGAGGAGAAAACGATGGCCTGCCCGTATTGCCAGGGGGACGCGACACAGCAAGTGGAGCGGAGGACAGCGTTGGGGTACCGCCTGTTCCGCTGTCGTCCCTGCCGGCGCACCTTCAACGAGCGGACGGGCACGCCCTTTAACCACCTGCAGGTGCCCACCGACATCGCCCTGCTCGTCGTCCTATGGCGTCTGCGTTACAAACTCAGCTTGCGCGACCTGGCCGAGATGTTCCTCACGCGGGGCTTTACGTTCACCCACGAGACGGTGCGGGAGTGGGAGGCACGTTTCACTCCGCTGCTGACCGAGCGTTTGCGCACCAAGCGACGGGGCAAAGCGGGGGTGAAGTGGCACTGCGACGAGACCTACGTCAAGGTGGACGGGCGCTGGTGCTATCTCTACCGGGCGATGGACGCCGACGGGAACCTCGTCGACTCGATGCTCAGCGAGACACGCGACATGGATGCCGCCAAGCGTTTCTTCACGCGCGCCCGCACCGTGGTGGGTCACACTCCAGAGAAGGTGACGACGGACGGGCACGACGCCTACCCGCGCGCCATCCGCGAGACGCTGGGGCCGGAGGTGCGCCACCGCTGCAGCCAGTACCTGAACAATCGGATGGAACAAGACCATCGCGGCATCAAGCAACGCTACTACCCGATGCGGGGCTTCGGCTCCTTTGACGCGGCGGCGCGCTTCTGCTCTGCCTACGACGAACTGCGTGACCACTTGCGCTCTCGCCAGCACCTGAATGAGACGGTGTCCTTGGCCGAGCAGCGCCGCTTGTTTCAGGACGGCTGGGGCGAGGTATGTGCCGTGCTGCAGGCGGCGTAGATGCCATCAGGCCGGGGCCACCGCAGGCTGACGCGCGCCACCGCCCGATTGCGTTCCGAATCCTGACGCTTCCCCGGTGACGCCGGCGCGGGGTGACGCCGGCACGTGCGAGACTGAGGGAGGGGGCCAAACTCGTCGTGGGGGGAGAGGACGCGATGACGGGACACGCGACCGGGGCAGGATGTCTGTCATTTACGGGCGCAAGGCTGTCGTGGGGTGAGAAGAGTAAGGCAAGGATCGGGACAGAAAGGACAGCAGAGCGACGATGCAACGCTGGGACTATATGACGTGGGTCGTCGGATACACGGAGACCACGAAGGCGGGACGCGGGCAGGGGGGAGTGGTTAAATATCGCGACGACGAGGAACTTCCCGACTGGAAAGACGGCCCGAGCTTAGCGATCGCTCTACGCGAGGCCGGCGCGCAGGGGTAGGAGCTCGTGTCTTTCCAGTACCCGGGGGCGCGGCTGAACAGTCTCAACATGGCCCCCCAGGATGCGCTCTACGTGTTCAAGCGCCCGGCGCGTGACTAGTCGCCGGCGTCACCCTCGCCGTCGTCTCACAGGATGCACTCAGGGGCCGGGACCGCCCGACGACACAACACAGGGCGCACGCCGTTGGGGCGAGGTTGGCCCCACTGTGGTGGGGAAAGACCGATGTCTCGCTCCGTCCGTGTGTCCTGTGGCCGCGTTCCGTCGTGAGGGGCGCCTGACCCCATCACGGTCCCGTGACAATAGAGTACACTCCTGCTATGGACGGCTATCTCACCTTGCGAGAAGCGACGGAGCAGTTCGGGCTGAAGGACGCCAGTGGGTTGCGTCACGCCGTGCGCCGTGGTGCGCTGCGGACGGAGCGCGTGGGCCACATGCACGTCACCCGACAGGAGTGGCTGGACGCCTACGCCGCGCACGCCCGCGCCTATCGCGCCCGCCGCGACGCTCTCCCCGCATCCCCGGAGGAGAGCGATCCCCCGCGAGCGGCCGATGAATGAGCAGCAGCGCGCCGTGGCGGCCGTCCAGGGCTATGTCACCGTGCAGGTCATCGTTGAGCGCGTCTCGCCAGCCGCTGGTGAGCGCCAGCAGGGCATCTATACCGTTCGCGTCTTTATCAAGACCGACGACGCCACGGTGACCATGACGCCCGATCCACCCAACGTCCGCGAGCGGCAACGGGCACTGATGGAAGCGCGTCGGCTCCTGCAGCAGAGAGAGGAGCGCGCGGAGACGGGACATGATCGCCAGATGCTGACGCACGCAGTCAGCATCCTGACGCGCGAGATCGACGCACTGCCATGAGCGACACCCCTGCGCGCCAGTCCTCGCGGCATCCGCGCAAGAGCCATATCGTAGGACCGGCGCGGCGGGACGACGGCAGGACGACGACGGCGTACCGCGCCGTGGCGCCGCACGTGTGCGGGCAATGCGGCGCGGAGATCTCGCCGGATGCGCTCTTCTCGCGTCGTACCGCGTCAAGGGTGGGGGCCTCAGCGATTAACCTGACGCAGGCGCCCGTGTGCGTCGCCTGCCGCCCGCTCCGGGTGGAGGGGGATGCCAGCGGGACGGACGACGCGCGACACCAAGGAGGAGAGGAGAAGCATCATGCCAGGTGAGTGGGTCTGCAAGAAGTCGTCTTGGTGGCAATACCGGCGGGAGGGCTAGGAGCGGCCCTATGCCGATGTCCTCCGTGAGCGCGAGGATGGGCCAGACGGGGCGCTCTGGGACGCACTGCCAACGGGTGGCATCGGGATAGCGCCGTTTGTGGAGGGCGTCTCACTGGAGGAGGCCAAGGTGGTGGTGGAGCAGCACGCCGCGCAGCGGGACGGGTGACTAGAGAGGAGGGGATGTCCATGGACCGGAGCACAGGCCAAGAGCGCGAGCAGGTGGTGCAGGATGAACGAGCCGCGGCACGCGGGCGGGTGCAAGCGGCCCAAGACCAGGAGGTCAAGACGCAGGGGGCGCAGCAGAGGGAAAGACAGCGCGTGACGGACGATCGCGCGCGGGAACGCCGTCGCGCCGCCACGGCTGCAGCCGACGACGACGCTGCGGATGCAGCGGCGCGTGCGCGCGGCACGGAGCGACGACGATGAGGGTGAGGGTGAGGGCGACAGCTCTCGCGGGCCAGATGGCGCCTCCGCATGAGGACAGGGGAGCGCCATGACCGTTGATGGTAGTCCTGACGAGCCAGGGGCGACGTGGGCGACGAGCTCGTCGTCCACGATCCTCTGGCGCCCTGTCGTCGGCCGCGATCTCTTCGAGGCCCGCATCCCCGCACGGAGCGGCCGCAGCCCCGGATGGTACGCCGGCTACGTGGCGCGCACGCCGGGCGACGGCGACGACGAGTGGCGCGGGTACATCGGACTCACACACGTGCCGATTGGCATGGGGCGGCGTGAGGCGGTGCAAGCGGTCGTGGAGCGGCGCGTGCGGGAGTTGCTGGCCACCCGTGCCGCTGGCGGGGGCGATGAGAGCGTGACGAGGGGTAAGAGGGAGAGCAGGGAGAGCGTGGACCATGCCTCGTGAGCGCGAGACGGCCGTCGTGCCGGAAGGGTATCAGGCGCTGCTCGGTGACCTCAAGGAGCGCATCCGTGCGGCGCAGCTCGAGGCGGCCGCGTCGGTGAACGGCGCGCTCGTGGGCCTGTACTGGCAGATCGGCCGCGCCATCCTGGAGCGGCAGCGCGAGCACGGGTGGGGGACCCAGGTGATCGATCGCCTCGCCGCGGACCTGCGCCGGTCGTTCCCGGAGATGAAAGGGTTCTCCCGGCGCAACCTGCACTATATGCGCTCTTTCGCCGCGGCGTACCCGGACCACGCCGCCATGGAGGCCGTCGCCGGGTTACCCTGGGGGCACACCATGCGCCTGCTCGACAGGGTGGCCGATCCTGCGGCGCGCGCGTGGTACGCCCGGAAGGCCGCCCTGCACGGCTGGAGCCGGGCGATCCTGGAGCACCAGGTCGCGTCGGACCTCCACGGGCGTCAGGGGCGGGCGCCGACCAACTTCGCGCGGACGTTGCCGCCGGCGCAATCGGACCTCGCGCGGGAGGTGCTCAAGGACCCCTACACCTTCGATTTCCTGACCCTGAGCGACGACGCCCAGGAGCGCGATCTGGAGCGGGGGCTGCTGGCCCATCTCCAGGCATTCCTGCTCGAGCTGGGGGTCGGTTTCGCGTTCCTGGGCAGCCAGTACCGCATCGAGGTGCGCGGCCGCGACTACTACATCGACCTGCTGTTTTACCACACGAAGCTGCACTGCCATGCGGTCATCGACCTCAAGATGGGCGACTTCGACCCGGCCTTCGCCGGCACGATGAACTTCTACCTCTCGGCGGTGGACGACCTCCTGCGCACGCCGGGCGATGGGCCGAGCATCGGCATCATCCTGTGTAAGAGCAAGGATCGGGTGATGGTCGAGTACGCCTTGCGCGGCACGACGCAGCCCATCGGTGTGTCGGAGTTCCGGTTGACCGGGGCGCTGCCCTCGGACCTGCGCGGGAGTCTGCCAACGGTCGAGGAGTTGGAGGCCACCCTGGGCGATCTGGGCGACCTAGGTGCCCTGGGCGACGTGGGGACGGGGACGGACGACGGGTGAGCGACGGGCGAGACGGAGGTCGGGAGTCGCGAGGGTGCGCGCGCCAGGGGACGCAACCGCCAATTGTGCAGCAGCTGCTGCACAATTGGCAGGGCTCGCCGACGTGGCCAACGGAGAAGGCTTATAGACACACGCCGTGGGGTGGCGCACTAATCTCAACCGTGTCGAGACGATCGTGGGGCGACCAGCGATAGGGCAGCTTACTGCCCTGCATGAAGAGGAGTGAGGAGGCGCATGACGCACATCATCGCCGTGGCCGGCCGCAAGGGCGGCGTGGGCAAGACCACGACAGCGCTCAACCTGGCCGGCGTGTTGGTCGAGCGGGGCCTCCAGGTTCTGCTCGTCGACCTGGACCCGCAAGCCTCGCTGACCCGGTTGATCCTGGGCGACGAGGCGGCGGACATCGACGGGATTGGCCAGCGCATTCTGGCGCCCCAGCGCGGCGTCGAGGGCCTATCCCGACCGGTTTTCATGGGCGTCGATCTCTGGCCCGGCGACCGCGCCATCGAGACGGCGTCGTTCGCCCTCGCCGACGATCCCACCGGCCCGCTGCGCCTGCGCAAGCTCCTGGCACGCCTTGACGGCTACGATGTCGTGCTCCTAGATACGCCGCCCAGCCTTGGCTTCGCCCTCAACTCGGCGATCCTGGCGGCGCGCACGGCCGTCCTGCCGACGCTCCTGGTGCAGCAGGACCTGGACGCCCTCACCGACACGCTGGAGCTACGCGACCGCCTCTCGGAGCTGGGGGGCGCTGCGGAGCTCATCGTCATCGTCCCCAACGCCTACCGCAACGACGGCAACGACCGGCAGACCCTCGCCGTCCTGGGGCAGGTCTACGGCGATCAGGTGGCCGCACCGATCCCGCTCACGGTCAGCATCAAGTACGCGCTCAACGCGCGCAAGCCGGTCTCGCTCTACGAGCCGAGCGGGACGGCCGCGCAGGCCTACCGCGCCCTGGCCGACCGTCTCTTCGCCGAGGTCGCCGAGGTCGCCGAGGGGGCGCACCATGGCTAGGAAACCACCGCCGCCGGCGATGCCCGGCCGCGGCCAGGGCGGGCGGCCGGCCCCCGGCGTCGACGCGGCGCGCCAGTCGCACGGGCCGCGCATCCTCCCTGGCGCCATGTCCGTGCCCATTGAGCAGCTCGTGCCCGACCCCGACCAGCCACGGCGCGACATGGGCGGCGACCGCCTCACCGATCTCGCCGCCTCTCTCAAGGAGTATGGCGCGCTGCAGCCGCTCCTCGTGCGGGAGGATGGCTACCTGGACGACGGGCGCACGCGCTACATGATCGTCGCTGGCGGCCGGCGCTACGCGGCCGCGCTCCTGGCGGGGGTGACGCGCCTGCCTGTCGTGGTCAAGGAGACCGAGGACGCGGCGCTGCGCATGACGCAGCTCGTGGAGAACATTCAGCGCCAGGATCTCGCGCCCCTGGAGGAGGCCCGTGCCTTCCAGGAGTTGATGGACGCGGAGGGATTGACGGCTGCCGCGTTGGCCACGCGCCTGCACATCTCGCCCCAAAAGGTGCGTGATCGCTTGCTGGTGTTAACGGATCAGGTGATGGCCGACGCGGTACAGCGCGGCCAGATCACGTCGACAACGGCGCGTGACGTGCTGCGCATGGCCGACGAGGCGCAAGTCCCTCTACGGGCGCGCATGGCCGAGGGCGAGCGCGTCGACGGCGCCACCATACAGGCGGCGCGCGCGCAGGCGGCGGTGTCTGGTATCGCAAACCAACGATCTAAGGGCGGGGGCCGTTCGGCCCGCTCGCGCCCTCCTACGGAGCCTGGACCGCCCGCGCAGGAACATACGGCGTATGTTCCTGCCATCCCTACCAAGCACGCAGACGGCCCGCCTATAGACGCGCCCGAGGCTAGGGAGGCCCACTACCAACGCGCGTTAGGGAGTGTGGACGGTCCCGCTCTGGAAGTCGTGCTTCTGCATGGGGTTGAGCGCGGATGGTCGTGCCAGGAGCTGCTGCAGGCGATCCGTGAGCGGCAGGGCCGGCAGCGCTCGGGAGCAGAGGACGACAAACGATGACACCTGACCACGACGCCGACCCGACCCTGATCCGCGGCGCGACGCATCCCGACGATGGGACCGCCACGGACGCCTGGTTAGGCACGAGCCACGGCCTGCGGTTCCGCGACGCGATGGCCCACATCGTCCAGGCCTGTGACCAGGCCCTAGCCGATCCTCGCCTGATCACGACCAAGGACCTCGACGGACCTCTCCAACGCCTCGTCGCCGACCTGCGGCGCGAGAAGGCGGCGGCCATGCGCTGTCGCGCGATCTTCGAGGGCCACGTTGCGGCGGCCGTGGCCGAGATGCGCGACGAGGCCCAGGCCACGGGCGACACCTCTATGCTCACGATCGCGGCGGCGTTGGAGGCCGACGCCTACCACGAGTTGGCGCCCTAACTGACAGATTGCGTGGTAGGCGTCCCCTTGCTCTGTTTGCTCTGTCCCACGCATCGAGACATTCTACGCCTACTCGCGCCAGCGAGATGCCCCGACGCCCCGACGCCCCGACGCCCCGACGCCCGGCGCGGCGGGCGCGGCTCGGGCGGTTCAGGATGCTCCTTAAGGGATGATCGACCTACCGACCGCGCCCCCCTCCCCGCCCTCGCTCCGGACCTCGATCCTGCCTCCGGTCCCGGGTCCGCTCACTCTCCCGTCGGCGTTCCTGCTCCTCTTGACGTTCCTGGTGGGCGCGCAGGGCGTCGTTCCAATCCTTCGCCCCACCCGGCGGCCGCTCCCGCACGATCTGCTCGGCGCGCGGGTACGCCTCCTGGACGCGCTTCC
>JAABUZ0100007597.1_pt1 | contig 13019 bp, 18 predicted proteins | sample 5562091 | NCBI WGS metagenome assembly JAABUZ01 (sample SAMN12813069, study PRJNA571459) | rock metagenome | isolation source: Antarctica rocks | place: Antarctica: Victoria Land, Linnaeus Terrace sud | collected 2015-12-21 | reverse complement strand
CACGTGAGCACTTTTCTGGGCACCCAGAATATGCGGGCGGGGGTGGTGGGCCGGCCAAAAGTGAAAACGCTTTTACTTTTTTGGACGTCCAGAAAACGGGGCCAGTGTCGGGATCAGGACGGTCGGCTTGCCGGGCCACAATTCTCACCGGCGAGAATTGTGGCCCCTGGCGGCTAGAACGGTGGGGGTTAGCCGGGCCAAAAGGGACCACGTGGTCCCTTTTGGCCCCACGGGGGGCTAGAACGGGATGCAGGTAGCGCAGTACTCGGTGTTGGTGGTGGGCTGGCCACAGGGGCACAGCGTGATCCGGCCCGGGCGCACGCTGTCAGCGGCCACGGCCAGACGCTCCCCCCAGCCAGTGGGGTCCTCAGCTAGCGCCGCCTGTTCATAGTCATGGCAGTAGGCTTTGAGATCCTCGGCCAGCCTCCGCACGGCGGCCACGTGCAGGGCGTGATCGTCGCCGGGGCGTGTGCCCTTGCCCTTGCTGCCTCTCCCTAGCCCCAGGACCACCTCACAGGCCCCCAGTGGCGCACCTGGCGCGACATGGACCGAGAGCCGGATATCGTTCTCGCGGGGCGCGGTGGAGACCTGCAGGGGCCTGGTAGGTGGCGGCGTAGAATAGCATACGGATGGGGTGGTAGTTGGTCGCATCATCGGCGGCTCTCTCCTTCATCTTGGGCCCGAGGGGGTGACACCAATCCCGCCCCCTCGGGCCGCTTCCACTACGCGGCGGCAAACAGCTCAGCGAATGCAGCGGGCGCAGGGATGAAGGCGGGTGCCCTGCGCGGGGTGGGCCGGCCGGCCGTGGCCGGGTCGTCCACGCGGCAGATCAGCGCGCCGGTGCGCAGGGAGTAGACCTCGTAACCCTCACCCGTGCTGGCCACCCGCACGCCCAGGCCGGGCTCAGGGGCCACGGCCGCCACCTCTGGAGTGGTGGGGCGCTGGTGGGTGGGAGCCAGGCGGTAGGCGTGCGCGGCCAGGGCCAGGCGCGCGTGCTTGCACGTCTTGCCGAAGTCAGACGAGCGGCACTCACACTGGGCGCGGCCGCTGGGCATGACGGTCACCTTGTAGATGATCTGGCCGGCGAAGCGGTCACTGGGCACCAGGTACTCGGTGGCAGAGAGGAAGGTGATGCGCGGGCGATAGGCGGGCTTCGTGCTCCGGGCGGCTGTGGTCGGCTTGCGTGCTACCATGGTCGTGACGCCTCCTTGTAGGGGGTTTCACCTGGCGGCCACCTGAACTCTTGCCGGAGATGGTGGCCGCCTTTTTCTTTGCTCCCTACACCTATAGTTTACCATATCTGTGGTATTTCGTCAATAGCCACAGGGCAGGTATTTGTGATAGAATGGGGGCATGGACAGTGATCACATTCTGTTGCAAGAGGCGGCCCGGATCATGGGCTACAAGGACGCCTCCAACCTTCATCGGGCTGCCCGAGTAGGTCGGCTGAAAACGGCTGAGGTGGGGCCGCTGCGAACTCGGGTGACGACACGGGCCTGGCTTGATGAGTATCGTCAGGGCCTGCGGTCTGGCGGCTACCATCGTGGCCAGCAGCGTAAGGGCCAGGACGCCGGCGGCGAGCAGGGGGGAGTAAGCAAACGATGAAGCTCTACTACTACGCGTCAGGGGATGAGGCAACGGCCATTCTGGAGCGGGGCTTTCGGGACACGGCCTACCATCTGGATATGTTGAACTCCACGATAGAAACCCCCGCCGTCTTCCTCATAGAGGATGCCCCGAAGAAATCAGACATCCTGCTCGGTGCTGTGCTGGAGGTGACGCTCTCCCTGCCAGACGAGGAACTGAGCCGCCAAGCACGGAAAGCAGAGCGCTACGGCCGCCGTGAGTGGTATGTGCCGGCTGCCCTCCTCAACGCGCACGGCGCCCCACGCATCATTGCCTTGGGGGAGCGCAAGTGGGAGGAGCGGCGAGCAGGGAGCATCATCGTCGATCCCGAGTTTGCCGCACTCATCCCTCCTCTGAGTGATGAAGAGGATAGTGCGCTAGGGCACAGTATCAGCACGCATGGGTGCCGCGATGCTCTGGTTGTCTGGTCCACCCCGGACGGGGATATCCTCCTCGATGGACACAACCGCTATCGCCACTGCACGTTCTACAAGACGCCGTTTGCCGTGGTGGCAGCGCCGTATGTACGGACACGCGACGAAGCCATCGGGTGGATGATTGACAACCAACTGGCCCGGCGCAACCTCCCGCCCGAACACAGGGCATTCCTGATGGGCAAGCGCTACAACCAATCGAAGGTGCGGACCACATTCCGCGGCAATCAGCATACACCTGGTACCCATCACGGTGAGGGAGACCACGCCGCCGATCCTGGACCGACCGCCCAGCGCCTGGCCCAGGAGTATAAGGTGTCTGTTCCCACCATTGAGCGCGCCGGCCAGTTCGCGGCCGCCATAGAGACATTGGCTGAGAACGTGGGGCCGCAGGTTGTGGGGACCCTGACGACGGGGACGAGTTCGCTCTCCCGGCAGGAGGTCGTGGCTCTTGCGCAGGCTGCCCCCGCCGAGCAAGAGCGCGTGCTCTCCTTTGCCACGGATGGTGAGGTCAAAGCCGCAGCCCGGCAGATCCAGGAGCGCGAGAAGGCAGCGCGGGCACAGGTACGGGCGAACGTGGCTACTCTGGAGGAGAACGAGAGCGAGAAGAACAAGCAGGCACAGGTGCACTACACCGCATACAAGAAAGACACCTTTCTGGGCCGCGTCATCTGGCGGGCACACACCCTCCTGGGTGTTCCCCCCGCTGACGCGGCCGCCCTGACAATCCGCTTCGGGCTCCTTGATGCGTTCGTGCAGAACAACAAGGAAGCGGTCGATGCGCTGATTGAGTGGCTGCAAGACTACTCGCGTGCCCTGGGGCGGCACCTGGGACCACAGCCGCTACTCCATCCTGAACCGCGCACGCTCCACGCGGTTCCCCTCCCACGCCAAAGTAGTGCGCCTGAGGGTGATGCGGACGAAGACGGCCCCAGCTCCGGCGAGGCTGGGGAGTAGGCGTGTGAGCACAGGTAAGGCCGTGGGCGGGCTGACGACACACCAGGCCGCCGCTTTGTTGGGCGTCAGTACCCAGTCGATCCGCGGGTTGGTGACCAAAGGGCAGATCAGGGCGGAGCGCATCACGCCGGTGGGCAGGATGTATCTCCTGCTGAACAGAGAGGATGTGGAGCAGGTGCGCCGGGAACGCTCGACACAGGACCGTGGGTAGACTGAGCAGAGGAGACATGATGGGTGGCACGGCAGACGGTGGGCAGGCGGCGGGCCAGGACGCTCCCGAAGACCTGGTGAGCGTGCGGGCGGCCGCCCAGGCCGTGGGGATCACGATGGAGGTCATGGAGGGCTGGATAGACAGAGGGCGGGTCACCGTCCATCCTTCCCCATCTGGGCGCCGGGTGAGCCTGGCTGCTGTGGGTGCGCTGTGCGCCCTCGTTGATGCTCAGATGCCGCTCGAGGCACACACCCTGGGCGATGTCGCCCGAGCCGTGAGACTGTCGAGTTGGCACATTGTGCTCTGGGCGCAGCAGGGATTGCTCCCCAGCTGGCGCGGGCCCCATGGCATGCTCGTCCGTGAGTCCGATGTGCGCGCCCTCGCCCAGCAGCGGGGCCTGTTGCCTCCTGGCGACGAGGTCGGGGAGTAGTGCCATGCCCGTGAACGACAGCCCCCAGGCGGTCCCCGAGGACCTGGTGAGCGTGCGAGAGGCCGCACAGGCAGTCGGGTTCGCTCCGGGCACGGTGAGGGCCTGGGTCAGGAGAGGGCTACTCACTGCCCAGGCGGCTCGTCATGGAAGTCGGGTGAGCCTGACCGCCGTTCAGGCTCTGGTGGCCCCTCCTGGCCCCCAGGTCCCTGCGGACGCCGTGGCCATCTATGAAGCCGTGCGTCTCACGGACGTCACCAGAAGGAACATCGAGACCTGGGTGACGCAGGGCCGGCTGCCCAGCTGGCGTGGCCGCTATGGCACGGTCGTCCGCGTGGCCGATGTGCAGAACCTTGCTCAGCAGCGCGCCATGACGGCCGCCGCGGCAGGGGATGGCCCGCCGATGCCCCCCGACGTCCTCTCCATTCGGGATGTTGTGCGCCTCTGTGGCGTGACCAAGAGCAGTCTCTACCTGTGGATGAAGAAGGGCCTGCTGCCGGTCTGGCCGGTGCCCGGGACCGGGAGGCGTGTCCGCCTCGCTGATGTCCTGGCCCTGGCAGAGCGCCCTGGCCGTGCGCTGTCCCGCAAGCCAGTAGATGAGTCATGAGCAGCCAGCAGCCCCCCTATGATCCCCCGCGGCTGCCCCTGCGCATCCACGTCTCCGTGCGTGGCCAGCTCGGCGACGGCTCGGCGATCATTGCCACGGCCTGGCGCACCCTGGAGCCCGACGAGCCGGAGTATGAGCAGGCCTACCAGGAGGCTGCCCGGGCACATCGCATCTATGGCTGGGAGATGCCCTATGCCGAGGTGAGTGCCGACGACGCTGCCCCAGGCGCCTAGACTATGGACAGCAGCGCCGACGAGGGCGACTACCTTGCCGTACACCTTGCCGCTCAGCTTGCCGGCGTGTCCGAGCGCACACTGCGCCACTGGATAAAGCGCGGCAAGGTCCCCAGCATTGCCGGCAATCGCGGTGCCCTCGTCCGGCTCGCCGATGTGCGTGGAGTGGCCGACCTTGCCGGCATGACTCGGCAAGAGTCGGCAACATTGCCGAGTGACTCTGAGGACAGCCACCTTGCCGAATACCTTGCCGACAGTGGCCGGCAAGAGACGGCTCTGGAGACCACGCGGGAGGACCAGACGCCGGCCCTACTCGCCGTAATCGAGGCAGCGTATGCCGGCCAACTCGCGGCCAAAGACGATCTCATTGCCGAACTGCGTCGGCGGGCCGAGGTGGCTGAGGAGCGCGCCGCCCAGCTCGAGCGCGCCATGCGACGACAGCAGCGGCCCTGGTGGCTGCGGTTGCTCGGCTAATGCGCCCCCGCAGGGGCAGACCTGGCCAGGGGGGCCACGGCGACGGGGTGACCTGGAGGCGCCGCGCCGCGAGCGAGATGCGCATCATGGAGCGCGACTATCTGGCCCGGCACCCCGAGAGCATGGCCTGTCCGCTGTGTGATGAAGCGCAGGCCAACCCGGGCACCTGCCCGAGGTGCCGGCATATCATCATGGAGGCGTACCGGCCCCGCGATGACTGAGCCCGCGCTTCCTGGGCCGCTAACGCTCTAGGGGTCTGCGGTACGGCCGGCGCCCCCTTCTTTTTCCCGGTAGTCGTCCTGGGGCCGCGCTTAACGCCCGCGGCTCGACGTGTCATCCCGGCCTCGGGTCGTGCCCCGGCTGCCGTGGTCATGCTCCTGGGGAGATGGCCGGTCCGCGTGCTGTCTCTGGTCACGCAGCGCATCGTTCCAATCCTTCGCGCCCCGTGGCGGCCGCTCGCGCACAATAGCCGCCGCGCCCGGGTAGGCCTCGGTCACCTGTGCCCAGAGCTTTGCTCCCCCCGGATCATTGTCGAACGCGCAATGCACGAGTGCCCCGCGCGCGAGGGCCTCGTCGATCTGCCGGCGGGGGACCGCGCCGGCTCCATCGGTGGAGAGGAATGTCAGTTCCCCGCGCTGTGTGGAGAGCAGGGCCGCCAGGCTGAGGGCGTCTATGGGCGACTCGGTGATGTAGACCTGGGGCGCCTGGTAGGCGGCGCGCGTGCCCGTGGTGAAGGAGAAGTACCCCTCGTCGCGCCGGCTGCCTGGGGCCAGGCCCTTGAAGTCTGAGCCGGGCAGCGTGCCCCGCAAGGAGGCCCCCACCGGGGTGCCCGCGTCGTCCTGGCGCAGGAAGACGGCGTTGCCTCGGGCGTCGGCGTACACCGTGCCCGCACGGTGCAGCGGATCCACCAGGCCGGCGGGGAGAGCCCGTTCCCCCGTCAGGTAGGCCCGCACCTGCGGCCAGCGCCAGGCGGCAACCTCCGGCAGACGGCTGGGCGCACGCTCGCCCCGGTCCACGATCTCCTGGGCCTGCTGTGTCCGCTCCTGAGCCCCGTGCTGGGCGGCGGCAGCCACGGCGACCAGGGGGCCGCTCTCATGGGCCAACCACGCCACAGCCCCCGTGAAGTCATAGCCGGCCACGTGCATCACCAGGTCAATGGCCCCCCCGCCGCCCGTCTGCTTGTCGTGGTTGTACCACTTCTGCCCGCGCACGCTGATGTGGTCACCGTTGCCCATCTCCCACTTCTGCTTGTCATGGCGGTCCGGCTGCCCACCCAGCGTGCCAATCACTTCCCGGAGGTCGGCGGCGCGGGCCTGGGCGATGTGCTCCTTGTAGGTTGCCTCCAGCTCACGCACCCGAGCGGCCAGCATCACGTTGTTGGCCTCCGCCCGGGCGGCCTGCTCCTCAAAGTGGCGAGCCTTGACCAGCGCGGCGTCCACCGCGGGGGCCAGGCGCTCGGCGATGCGCATCTCCTGCTCAGCGGCCCACTTCTCAGGGTTGGCCACGAGCCGGCCCGGCCGGTCCACGTCCACAGCACGTAGCACCTGGCCCAACCCCGGCGTCTCTTGCTCTATCTTGGCGTAGAACTCCTGGACCGTCTGATGGTCAGCCACGCTGCCCTTAATCCCCCTCTGAAGACCCAGAGACGCGACAGCGCGGGCATAGCTCGTCTGCTGCTCATGGAGCTTCTCGGCGCCATCCACGTACCGGGTAGCGCTGAGGCGGCCTCGCTCATCAATGGGCCCCACGAGGGCCTGGATGTGGGGAGTGATCTCATCGCGGTGCAGGATGGCCGCCACCACATTCTTCTCGCCGTAGGTCTCATGCAGCCAGGCCATGCTCGCCTCACGCCAGGCGGCAAGATGCAGCGGATCGCTTGCGCGAAGAACTCCTTGCTCGCCGTCAGCACATACTCCAGGGCCAGCACCGCGTTCGCGCGCACGATTGGCACCGTGTCGAGCCGGGCCTGCACGTCGGCGCACCAGTCGCCACTGCCAGCCAGGCGCTCATTCGCCTCCAGGCGGCCGGGATCGGCGTTGCGGGTCTCCCGCTCCCGCTCGTTGTGTTTGCCCAGCGCGCCGATCTCGCCCATCGTCTTGAGCTTGGCGAACCGCATCACCGCGTACATGCCTGCTGCTGCCCTTCCTTTCCAGGGAGTCGTGCCTTGCCCCACGCACTCCCGAACGCAGTGGTTTTGCGCATCTTGAGCCCCGTTAGGGGCCAGACGCGCAAAACCCGCAAAACCCGTAGTAAGTACTACGGTTTCACACGACAGCCTGGTATGAGCTAGCATACAGGGCTTGTGACCAAGAGGGCAAACGCCTCCTTTGGAAAAGAAGTTCACAGCCACGCAGGTGAGCCCCGCCGGCCGGCGCATAGGGGACAACAGGCCAGCCCTTTACCAAACCTCTCTAGCCCAGAGCCTCGGGGGAGGCGGGTATCAGGTCGGCCAGCCGGTTGGCGCCCTCTGCCCGTTCCTCCGGGAGGTAGCAGCAGACTACCACGTATACGAGCCCAGCAATACAGCGGTAGCGATGTAAAAGGCACCGATATTGGTACCGGTACCGCCAGGAGGCGCGAGGACTGGTCCAGTACCGCCATTTCGTGCGTGAAAATGGCCACCGGTACCGGTGCAGTACCCGCCTTTATCCTGCCTCGCTGCCCTCAGGGAGCGTTGCGTGGCCGCCGGCGCGCATAATGCCAGCCCCCTTTTCATCACGTGGCCCACCGCCGCCGCTGGGGATGCGCCTACTCGGCCTGGGGGTGAGAGGCCACAGCGCTGCGGGGGCGGCATCTTCTGTATACTGAGCAGAGACATGAGCCCCTCCTGCCCAGGAAGTGAGTGCGCGCCACGGTGCACGTGAAGGGAGGACGTGACAATGATTGAGAGAAGCCCCGTGTCGCTAGCAGAGTATAGGAAGCGCCGACGCCCCATGGCCCACGATCGCACGATAGACTGGGAGGCCGCGGAGCAAGCGTGGCAACGGGGCGTCCGCCGCGCGTTGCTGCTCACCCTGATCGTGCTTCTCCTCACGATGCCCCTGGTGTACGTGCTACCGCTGGTCCTCATCTCCAGATAGCCGCCTGTGCGACGTCACCGCTGCTGGTCAGCAGCGCGAGCCACATCAGCCCAGACATCCCCCTCAGCTCAGAGCCTCCAGTAGCCGGGCCAGGCCGCCCGTGATGCTCAGGGGCCGCCGTGCGCCCACGCCGGCCCCTGAGCGATGGAGCAGGCTTCCCAGGGACGGTGACCCGCTGTGGCCTCTCTGCCCTGTCCTGGCCCCGCTGGGCTGCCCTGTCGGCCTCCTGGTGCTGCCGGCGCGCGTTAGCCTCCCGGACCTGGGCGCGCCGCCCTGCGCCCGCGTCTACGCCGTTCTGCAGGATGCCCTCGCCGAGCCACCCCGGCGTGCTGGGCGTCTCCTCGTCTTCTGGCATCTCTCCTCCTCCTCACTCCTGACTCTTGCGCCCGCGCCGCTCAGGCGCCACACTGCAGGGTAGGCCCAGTACCCACGGCCTTGTGAAGAGATGCTGGGGGCACTGACCGGAAGCCCACTGCGCATCTACGCGATTAGGCCCTACAGACCTGGCGCAGTGGGCTTCTCTTTGCGTCTATTCCGAGCAGGCGCCACACTAGTAACCACGATGCCCGCAGGGCTTTTGCACATCGCCCTGTGGACCACGGCACAGAGCCCACCCCCGCGCCAGTCTCTCTCAGCGCCCGGTGGGCTTCTCTTTGCACCAGTGGCCCTGCTGAGAGCAGCTACAGCATACCCAGGCGACGTGCGCATCTGGGCAATGCCGCCCCGCGACGCTCCCATCGGCTGTGGCCTTAGCCCCGGGAGAACAGGCCCGTGGCGAGCAGGCGCTCCTCCTCAGCATTGCCCCGCTCGTGCGCCGCATCATAGGCGCGCCGCGTCTTCTGGATCGCCGCGCGCGCGTTGTCACGCGCCTCTCTGGCCACCTCGGCCCGGGCGGCGCCGGACGGTCCGCGCACCGCCTGTGTCAACTGGGTGACCACATCCGCGAGCTGCTGCCGTTCCTGGTAGACGAACTCCGGGGTCTGGCCGTCGTGGGCTGCCTTATTCACCGCCGCCACCCGCTGGCCCACATAGCGCGCCAGCAGGTACTGCGTGGGGCGGTGGCCACTCTGGAGAGCGACCTGGCACCGCGTGAGCAGGTCAGGCGCGGGCAGGGCCAGCGCGTCCTCCTTGAGAAAGACCTGGGACGCGCTGGCCTCATTCTTCTCGGCAAGAGTGAGGGCGTCGAATGAGTCGCCGTGCTCCAGGTGCTGGATCATCGTCTCCTTGCTGGAGGCGATGTCGCCGAGGATCTCTTGCGCGCTGCCGACGACCTCATCGAACGCGCCATGGAGCGCCTGAACGCGCTCGGCGTGCTCTGCTGCGCTGTACTTGGGCTGGCCGTCACTGCGATAGAGAGCAGCCTTGCCCCGCGCGATGGTGGCCTCCGCTTGGCCCACCCGGGAGAGCTCGCTGTTGATCTCGTAGTTGCCCCGGGCGTCTGGGCCGGGCGTCTGTCCAGTCATGGGTGTGTCTCCTTCTCAACTCTGTTCTTCTTTGTTGTGCGTGCTTAATCGAGCCAGGGGCGCGCGTCCGCATCAGCCAGAACGCGGGGGTCCGTCTCCTCCCACACACCCCGAGGCTGATTCCCAGCAAACCAAATCGCCATCGCTACGGCAAACACCAGGTCATCATGATCGCTTTCGCGCCAGGCCTCGTAGCTGTCGTGCCCAGTGGCGATGTTGATCTTGAGCTTGAAGTTGACCAGCTCCTGCACCAGCGTGGGCCAGAACGTGAGCCCTGCGGCAGTGTGCAGCCGGCCGCCCTGGTGGATGGCGATCAGCGCGCTGACCAACTCCCGCTTGGGCACGTTGTGGTGCCGGTGCTCACGGGTCACTGTGTTGCCGCCGGTGATGGTGATGGCCTCGGGGCGCAGGCCCGCGGCGTTAAACATGTCCAGAACAGCGATACCCACGCCGGTGCGGTCCACCACAAGGGGGCTCTCCTCTGAGAGGGGCGACCGGCTCAGGAGGTCGGCCACGTGGGCAATGACGGCCGGGTAGAGCGTGCCCAGGGGAACCCGCTCCAGATGGCGCAGGTGGTACTGGATGGTGGTCTGCACCTCCCCCTCATCGGTCAGCACTCTCTGGGTGACCCGCTGCACGATGGCGATCGCCGTGTAGTCCCGTGCCTGGCCCAGGTCCACGCCGACAAAGTACTCCCCTGCTCCGTCACCCATTCCATACCTCGGTCCCCATTCCATGTCTCTACCCTCCTACGCTTGCGCGAACAGCGGCGCGATGTCTGACGACACGGTGGCCATGAGCGCGTCGTAACTGAACAGTTGCGCGCTGGTCTCGCTGAACTGGCAATTAAATTCTTGTTGATACCACCAGGGGCCCAGCACACGCCGCTCCTCGGCCAGGAACTCAGCCGGAATACGGGGGCACTCTGTTGCCGGGATTTTGTAACGCTCCCACGCCTCCTCCGAGATCCACGACTCGTAGAAGAACCCCCGCTTGCCGAACGGCGTGGACATGCAGATCAGCCGGCCACGGCTGACGGCCAGCATGGGCCTGACCGCCTTGTAGAGGTCATCAGGCACGCGGGCGGCCTCGTCAATGGCCAGCAGGGCTACGCCTGAGAATGAGCGGGTTGTCTCCTCTTTGCCTGGGAGCGCGACAATGCGGGAGCCGTTCTCTAGCTCCAGATGCTGCGCGCCGATGCTGCGCGCGGGCACGGGCTGGCCCAGGGCGCGGTAGGCATCCAGGCACTTGCGGAACAGCTCCCCTGACTGCCGCTCACCGGGGGACAGGAGTAGGACCAGGGCGCCGGGCTCATAGAGCGCGGTGTGCATGGCCAGGATGCCCGTGGTGGTGCTCTTGCCACTCTGCCGGGAACAGTTGAGCAGCAACCGCCGACTGGTGGAGCGCAGGAGGCGGGCTTGCCATGGGTCAGGCTCTATACCAGCGGCCTGACTCAACCTGACCGGGTCCAGGCTCATCGCCAGGTCAGACGCCAGGGCCGGCGGGGCAGCCTGGGCCATGGCGACCACCTAGACAGCCTCCAGGGCGGCCAGGCGGCCAGCCACAGCTATGCGGGCCTCAGGGTAGGGTGTGAGCGCTCCCAGCAGCGTAGCGCGTACCATCACCCACTCCGGGCTCACCACGAGGTTAACCGTGCCCTCCTGTGCTAGCTGCCCCACCAGCTTGCCCAGCAGCTCCAAGTTACCCCGAGCCTGGCCTACCGCCTGCAGCGCCGTGCGCAGGTCGTTGGCCTGCACAGCCTTGGCTAGCAGAGCCATGGTGATGCGCTGGAGGTCTCGCACCTGGTTGAGCAGATCATCACCCTGGGCCACCTCTTTGGCCTCCTGGGCTTTACTGAGCGCCTGGGGCAGGTGTGCGGCCGCGTGCCGCTGGAGAGCCATGCGCCCAACCGTGCTGTCAATCGTGCTATACCGTGCTGCCAACGCGGGGAGAGAGACGCCGGCCACCAGTTCTTGGTCAATGGCTTGGCGGTCTGGGTGGGAGCAAATCGTACAGATGCGCGCCATGGCTACCGGGTCCCTCTCGGCTCTGCCGGCCCTGCCTGGCCCCTACGAGCCATGGAAGCCCAGCTCGACCCCAGAGGGCGTCAGGGAGCCGTAACGGTGTAGGTCGCGCATCCGCGCCGACTGCTTGCGCTCCAACTCGGCGACGGCCTCCCGAGCCACTTCCCGGGCATGCTGGTCGCTGGTCGTGTTGATCGTGACGCTGTAATTGTTGTGGTTGGTCACGGTCTGCGTGCCTATCCCATAGCCACCGCCGCGCCCGCTCGGGTGGGCTCCCCCCAGCCCCGGCGGGTGCCACCCAGGCGGCGGCGGGGCCAACCGTGGCGAGAGGGCGCCGACCGTGCCGCTGCCCGGTAGGATCGTGCTGGGCAGCATCCCCCGTGTGCCGGAAGGATGAGCAGTCACCGTGTGCCCCGGCACGAGGGGGCCAGTATAGGGGGTCACCAGGGCGGGCGGTACGGTTGAGGCCGGAGGGAGGCCGTTCACCTGCTTGTGGGACCACCCCAAGAGGTCAAGGAGGGTCTGGAGTTGCAGCACCGCGCCATGGACCATGCTGCCCAGAGGGCTGAAGAACTGCCCCAACAGGTCTGCTCCAAACCGGACCAGAGGCCCCAGCAGATCGCCAAGAGAATGGAAGACGTCAACCAGAGGAGAGAAGGCGGTGACCAGTCCCCCGGCGAACTCCCCCATGAAACGCATTGTCTCGTTCCAGTGCGTGGCCAGCAGGACCACCCCGGCAATCGCCGCCCCGACCGCCACAATAGGCCAGGCGGCGGCGGCTATGCCGGCGAGGCCCGCCGCAAGTCCTGCCCCGCCCGCGCCCAGCCCAAGAGCGGCCATGACGCCCCCGCCCGCCGCCGCCAGGACATTGAAAGCGCCGGCGATGATCAGGATGGGCCCACCAACAAGCGCCGCCGCTGTCGCAATGGCCGCCGTCACCGCCACAACCCGGACAAGCAGGGGATGTTGCTGCCCCAGGGCGATGAGGCCCCCTGTCAGTTCCACGAAAGAATGGGCGGCGGAGGTGACGCTCGGGATGAGCACGGTGCCTATCATGGCAGACAGTGAGTGCAGGTTGGTGCTGAGGGTGTTGGTTTGCCCCACCAGCGTCTGGTTGAGCTTGAGCTGCATCTCCTCCACCGTGGCGATGCCCGTGGGGTTCCGGATCGGGTCATAGGGCGCTAGCTTGTGCCGGAGCATGTCGGAGTTGGCCATGGCCGCCGGCGAGGTCAAGGCAAAGGCGGCGCGCTCCCCCTGCACTCCAAAGGCGTAGTAGGCCAGCGCCTGCTTCCCCGCCTCGGTCTTTTCGCCGGCCAGGCCACGCGCAATGATGCGCTGCACCTCAGCAGAGTCCACCATGTTGCCATTCTTGTAGAACTGACCGCCGCCCAACTCCTGGAGGCGTGCCAGGGCTTCTTGGTGCGTTTTTGTACCCACACCGGGCACCAGTTTGGCGAACATGGCCCCCAGATAGCTGCCGCCC
>JAABUZ0100007595.1_pt1 | contig 13021 bp, 7 predicted proteins | sample 5562091 | NCBI WGS metagenome assembly JAABUZ01 (sample SAMN12813069, study PRJNA571459) | rock metagenome | isolation source: Antarctica rocks | place: Antarctica: Victoria Land, Linnaeus Terrace sud | collected 2015-12-21 | reverse complement strand
AAGAGCCCGTACGCCCAGGAGATGAGAGTTGGGCAGCAAGATAAGCAAAGACGACGGGAAACACTTGGGACCACGCTGTTACAACTTGCGCAACGATCCATAATGAGCGTGCGACTCATGTTTCGTGCCATTAATGTAGCGCGCCTGCAGCCACAAATACGGTACTGGGATGAGGAAGACGACTATGCTCGCTTCCTGGCTGGCGATCTGCTCGAGGAGGACGATGTGGAGTATGTTCCCATGACACCATCCAGCAAGTCGTCTTCGAGTGAGGATGAAGAGGAGGACGGCATTTTCAGGCGAGACGAGATTCCTATCGGCGATCTTGTGAGCGATACGCTCCAGGATGCAGAAATTGTTCAGTCACACTTCGGCAGTAAAAGCATAGTCACTCGCGCACAACACGCTAGTCACGTACATGACGCGTCCGCAGACCTTGTTTCAATCATACAGAAAAGGCGGCAATTCGTCATCCCGGAAGAATCGATGTCCTCAATCTGTATTATTTGCCAAGTCAATCCTCGACAATGCTTGGTCCTCCCCTGCCGCTGTCTGGCGATATGCGAAGACTGCCGTATAGAACTCGCCCTGCGGAACCATTCGAATTGTACCGCGTGTCGACAGCCAGTTGCTGGCTACTCGAAAGTTTTTGTCCCATAGAGCAGAATGACGGAACTGGAGTTTGGAGAATGGGTCTGGAGCTACCTTGCTAGATACGGTTTGTAGCATAACACAAGTTGCATCGACTTGCGCGTTACATTGACATGGACCATCATGTCGCCTACACACTTCCTTGCACTGTCCTTCAAGGGAGCCTCGCTGCAACACCAGTACGAGTCGCTGCTGGCCGCCCTACCCAAGCTCGACCGCGCCATCGTGCGCCCCCTCAGCACGTTGCACTTTACTCTCGGCGTGCTTTCACTCTCCCCCGCGCACATCACTGATGTCGTGCACAAGCTGCACGCCATTCCGCATGCCGGAGCAATCCAAGCGAACCTTTCCGGCCTGCACAGCATGTCGGGAGGCGACTCCGCGCACGTAGTCTACACCGCACTGCGCGAGGACGAAGGAGCCCGACGCCTTCAGGCGCTAGGAGAATGCATTCGCAGCGCCTTTGTAGACATGGATTACTTTCTCGACAAGCGGCCACTGCATCTGCACTGCACGGTCCTCAACACGCGCTACGCCAAAGGCCGACGGCGACGCATTGCCACGGAGGACATTCTGCGGCTCCCCTTTGAGGCCGCGGTCGAGATCGACGCGTTTGGGTTGTTCGAAATGGGCGCTGGCTACGAAGGATACACCTGCATCGCGTCGGTGGCAATCTAGGATATATGTACATTCGAAGAGGACGAGCGGCGCAGATCGTCGTGCGCAAGCGATCGCTGAGCGTCAATGGCTTGCCGCGTAGCCAGCGTGCGCTGCTGTCGATCCACAATCGCCCGCTCCATCTTGCCAATATTGACAGAAAACTCATCTTCGATGCGCTTGCGCCGACTAGCCAGCTCCTGGCGCTTCTGGCGCGCCTCCTGTCGCTGTTCCTGGCCCACCTGATCGCGCTCCTCAATGAGCGCCTCAAGCTCCGCGACCATCTTGGCCTTGCGCGCCTGCACGCGCTCGCGACGCGTCAGATGCGTCGACTTTTTCGCCTGCACGCGCGCCATCCGGCGTTCACACGACTCCCGATGCCGTAATGCAGCGTGCTCAGCTTCGCGCAGTCGCACTTCCATGGCCTCCCACTCCGCCTTCTTCAGCCGCCACTCCTCCTCGCTAGCTTCCAGCGCATCTTCAAGCGCCTCCTGCTCCTTGCACATACTCTCCGACTCCTCCTCAGCGCGCTTGATATAGCCCCGCAGGTAGAGAACGCGCCGGTAAATCCGCTCGTCGACCTTGTCGCCATTTCCGACGCGTGAACGGATGAAGTCGATTTCTGTTCGCTGAGATGTCAAATGCTTTGAATGGTCCCGTTTGGCGCGCTTCAGCCGCTGGCGACTATCGTGAAGAACCTCCCTTGCCGTGACGAGGGTATCGCGAAGGAAGGTTGTAGGTGACACAGGACGCGGGCCAACGACCTCACGGTCGTCGTCGACCGTGCGTACCGAGGTACAAATCTGCGCGCGGAACATGCCTTCCCCTCGCTGGGTGTTGTACACCTCGACGTCATACTCTGTGGCGGGTGTAAGACCGTAAAGCAGCAGGAACCACACAGGCTGGCGCGGAATGCCTTGGATGGTGCAGTCGTCTGAAGCCTGCTGCAGTGACGACTGCGCCCATAAGATGCCATTCACACGGCTTTGAATGACTGACGCGTCCATCTCCTTTGGCAAGCGGGGGAACCACGCCAGTGTGACCTCTGCCGAATCAAGGCTGGCAATGTAAAATCTGTCTGAGGATGCCAGGCTCTGCTGCGCGCGATTGTTGTTGTCGATCTCAAAATCATGGATATGCCAGGAGACAAGCATGCTGGCAAGCTTCTCCCACAACGGCTGCGCCCAAGTTGAACCAGGCTGCTTTCTCTTCTTGGCTGTCTGCCCAGCAGCCGCTTCGGTCTCCCTCTTGGCGGTGGTCTGGCTGGCAGGAGGTGCCTGGTCAGCACTGTAGGAAAGGGCAAACTGCCTTGTGGCAAGCATGCACGTCAGCGCCACCACTTGAAGTGTCAGCACATGCTGGATAAGGCCGAGCCAGGTCTCGTTGGCAGAGGGGCCGGCAGGCGAAGCTGCCTGTTCCGATGGGAGGTAGGACGAGGCTTTGGAGACGAGGACCCGTAGGCATGTGAGGAAGAAGGCGTCCTGCATACCACCTCCGCTGACTTGTGTGGCCACAATGGCCAGTCCAAAGCAGAGGAGAAATTCGCGAGTTCGGAGAAGGGAATAGGAGAAGCTGGCAAGTATGCCGTCGACCAGGATGATGAGCATCATGGAAGGCTGCCCGGGGGCTGGTGTCGACGTCCACCAGCCGAACGAGGCAACATTTGCAATAGGCGGGAGGCTCAGATAATTGTAGATCCATAGCATCAAAGCCGTGCAGCTGCCAAGGCGGCCAAACCTCTGCAGCAGAGTAAGCAGGGCTGTAGCATCTAGAAGGGTGCTTTTGGGAAGAATGCCTGGTGCTGACTCCAGGTCAGCCAAGAGCGCCGACACCTTCTGCACCACATCGTATGCACTGCTCCCCTCGAGCTCATGCGGTGTCGAATTTGCCGACGAGAAGATATCGCTGTCGCTGGTATCGTCATTGGTGGCCATCATTCGTCGTTCATCGTCACATCACCGACGAACGATGCGCTGCTCCCCACGCCTGCTGGCGAAGAGACGACTGCCGAGTCCAGCGACTTTCACGCAGATGGTGGTGCTGTCGGATGGGAGCGCGTACGAGCAGCAGACAACCTCGCCCCGGGCCACGCTGAGACTAACACGCGATTGCCGCAATCACCCGCTGTGGAACCCAAACATGTCCAAGTCGATGCAAGGCGCAGAGGAGGCAGGCAGGATGGCGAGGTTCAAGGAGCGCTATGGCAAGATCGAGTATTAGGGTCCACGTATCCTAGGGCTCGGATGGGGGCGGCGGCGGCGTCGGCTCACTCTTTGCCCCCGCGCCATCCCTGTCTACATGGTCCGCAGCTGCCGGCGCAGAGTCGACATGATGTGGGGCTTGCACAGGAGCCGGCTGGGGTTCGGGCTCGGGTTCGATCTCCTGATCAAAGCGCAGGAGAAAGGTCTCCCAATGTTCAATGAGCTGGGGATTAGCATAGGCAGGCACGCAAAACATCTCACCTCCTTCTGACCCTCAACCACACTCTCCAGGAAGGTCTCAATGGACGACTTGAAGTCCTCGACCTTCTCCGTATCGATGCGTGCAAGCTCCTGCTTCAGCAGCCGGCCCATATCCTCAAACTGCAGTCTGAGCTGATGACATTTCCGTTCCACCTCCCCCAACTCGGCACTCATCTGCGCCATTCGGTCCTGCTGCGTTTTGCCTGATCGCCGCATCTTGTCGCATGCTGCCTTTCGCCTGACCAGGTCGGCTTCAGCCCCCTGCCACGTAAAGTAGGCCTTTTGACGTTGCCCAATGGCGACTTTGGCGGAATCCACCAGACGTAAATACTCATCCACCGTCGTGCCAATCGTTAGCAGCTCCTGCAGCGTCTGCCGCTCCTGCAGCTCTTTGATGCGGAATTGCAAATCCGAGAGGAGAGAGAAGGCGGTGGAGAGGGAGAAAGTGAGTTCTGTTGCTGCTACACGCGACAGCGCAGCGCCAAACTCGCCAGTCGCGTCTGCCAGCTCCCTGCGCTGCTTCATCACTCCATCTACAGCTTTGTTTAAGCCTTTGAGCTGATTCTCGAGTGCATCAAGTGTGATTTTGCGCTCGTGGAACCATTCATCATGCTCGACAAACTTGCCGCTGCCGCCAAAGCTGGGCATAGTGGGCACAGCCGCCCCGAGCGAGCTCATAAAGCCGCTCTTACCCTCCAGCGACCCAGACCGCTCACGCTCCTTCTGCTTGACGTCTACGTGAAAAGCCTCGGACTCGAGAAAGATCTTGAGGTCCCCGTCGTGCTGAAGGGTCGGGTGTGTGACGCATTTCTGCAGCATGCGCTCCAAGGCCATTCTCCGTGTCTCCACAAAGTCCTCCCCAAAGCGTCCCATGGCCTGCTTATCGGGAGGAGGCGGGATGACGATGCCAGGGTTGTTTGTATTGAGGGTGTCGTAGAGCCAGCGAAAGTCGCGGTACCGTCGTGTGACGGAGAACTCGCCACTGCGAAAGGCCTTGCTGTCCGTGCGCGTGGTGACCTTGTAGACCGTATGGGCGGACGTTATGTCGCCAATCTTGTGCGGGTCGCCGACCGTGATGTCGAACTTTGGCGCCTTCACGGGCGGCTTACTTCGCTGCCCTCTCTCCGAATCCCTCTCTCTGGCCTCCTGCCGCACATTGGCAGAGGGTGAAGGCCTGGGCGAGTGGGATGGCGCAGGCGCTGCCTCTACCGGCGACTCGGGCCGTGCACTCAGTGGCCCCAGAGGACCGGCATCCACATCCAGATTCTCGAACTGTGCCGACGTGGTTCGCTGCACGCGGGCCCTCTCCTTCGTCACGCCCTTTCCCTCCGCCTCCTCCTGTTTCGCAGGGCCAATGGAAACCGCATCGTCCCACGGCGCTTGCTCGAAATCCATACGTTCGTCTATTGCTTGGCTACAAACACAACACCGTCTAGATTCTATACACCATGCCCACGCGCACCCTCTTGACCTGCTGGTGCTCGTGCAGGATAGCTTGCTCGACCTCCTTTTGTACTTGGGTGGCCTGCTGCAGCGAGACGTCCCCCGCAGCGACCGTCACCTCGACCAATAACTTTGGCCCAGACTTGGTGCCGACGACCGAGTCCACCGCCATGCCGGGGCCCAGCCGCTTGCCTGCACTCTCCCCGACTGCACGCGCCATGTCGGGGTCGATGCTGTGGTCGAGGAGCTCAAGCGTGGCCTGGCGCAGGCTCTGCCACCCAGCCCGCACAACGGCCACCGACACCAGCGCACCGCCGACCGCATCCAGCCAGTCATATGACGAGAGATACGACCCTCCAATGGCCACACAGGCCACCACGGAGGTCAGGCTGTCGACCCGGTGGTGCCATGCGTTGGCCGCCAGCACGGTAGAGTGCGTGTCTCGCGCGACCTTTATGGTCCTTCGGTAGAGCCATTCCTTGACCACAATGGACGAGGCAGCCAGCCAGAGCGCATTCGGGTCAACTGCGTGCGCAATGCCAGCCCCATCGCCGCCACTGCTGCTGCTGCCGAACACAGCCACCAGCTGCATGGCGGACGTGTACCCCGTCCCCAGGCCAGCAAAGAGCAGCAATCCCGCTACTCCAACCGCGCCCATCGTCTCCACCTTGCCAAAGCCCAGTGGATAAGCGGGTGTAGGCGGGCGCGCAGCCAGGGAGAGGGAGCTGAGGGTGAGCAGGTCGCTGAGCAGGTCGCTCAGCGCGTGGAAGCCGTCCGCCATGAGGGCCTGCGAGTGGAAGGCCCATCCGCCGGCGATCTTGCCGACCGCCATGCTCACATTGACGTAGAACCCGATGCGCGTGATGCGAGCGCCGGGCGAGTCGGAGAGCATGAGCCCGACCGTCGCGCCGTGACTGTGCTCATGGCCATGACTGTGGCCAGCCCTTTCGTGCAGGAGGCGCAGACGGCCAGGACGCAGGCGAGTGGCAGGACGGAGCATGTAAGACGACTGATTCCTCCACTCACAAGAGTCTCGGTGCCCAGCATAGTCTCTCCATTTACGCGCAGAGGGCACGCCGCGATTGTGCCTAAGGGTTCGGGCGGTTGTTCAGCGCGTCTAGTAAATAAAATGGATTCCTAACCCTGTACCCTAACCTATATACTTTCCAAGGCCCCGCCGGGCAAGATGCGCATCCGCCGCCCGTCGTGGATGAGGAACGGACATTGCCGCGGACTGTTCTGGCGCAGCGTCGAGAGACAGCGCCGGGCAAAGGCCACGTCCGAGACCTCCACGACCGCGACCTGCCTCTTGTCTGGTTCAACTGTTTGCTGCACCCCAACAGCTATGGTGCTTGTCGGGCGGGGGAGGGGGGAGGTGGTCGTAGTAGGGGGGGCAGAAGGGACGCTGGGGACCACAATGACAGTCAGGCGCCCCCGTCCTCGCGGTAGGGTGCGAAAGGTCGGCAGCATCCGATCGTCCAGTGGAAGGGACAGGTTCGCCCCGGCCTGCAATGCTTCCAGCCACTCCTGGACAACCACCCCGTCGCCGCAGCAGAGAAGGAACTGGTCGCTCTCTGCTCGGATGCGCAGGGAGAAGGGTCGTTTAGGGTAGTCCGTAGCTAGCCCAATTTCTGCGTGCTGCAGGGTGTAGCACTTGAGCAGTTCACCATCGCGTGCCAGGACGACGTTGCGGTGGAAGATCGAGGGCTGCTGGCCCAGGGAGTAGATGGAGAGCATGGTAGAGTCGAGTACCACCTGGACATACTTCCACCTGCGGTCGGGTGAGCGAGTCGACGGTGCCAGCAGCTCCATCTTCTGCGGCAGGATGGCGCTCTTCTGTACGGCTGCAGAGTAGGAGGGCAGCTTCTCCTTCCCCTCCTCAGCGCGCGGGGTGACGGGGAATCTGGCGGAGTTAGTCGGACTGTAATCGCGGTAGGCTGGCAGATAGGCGATGGTGTGGCTCCTCGGCCTTACCTCCTGCCACTGCAATCTATTTTCCCCATGCCGTGGATCCGTGTCTTCGGTCGCGAATCGCTGGAGTTGGTGCATGGTGGTGGGGAGAGGGGCAGTTTCCACAATGATTCGTGGAGTTTTTTAAAGGAGCACTGCCCACCGGATTTTCCCACCCGACCCCAGCCGAGATCTGGTTAGATAAGATGGCAGGATTCGTGGAGAATGAATGATATTAGAGACTACAAGCCCATGTACGATTATGCCACGCCCGCCAATGTCCACGGCTTGCTGCTTCCCAGATCAACAGTCGTCTCCACATAGTGCCACATGCCGCTCACATCCTCCTTGGGCTTTTCCAGGTCGGGCGGGGATGTCGGTTCACTTTGACGGCTGCACACTCGCCCACATGCTGGGTCGGAAAGAGGTCCGGAAATTGCTTGTGTTCGTGGTACTTTGCCAGCTTAATACACAGCCGCCATTCCACAGCCGCCAACTCTCCACGCAGCACTACATTCAGCATATGATGCAAGATGCTCTCCATGGGCAGATTTTGCTGCAGCGAACTCACAGCATCCTCCACCAAGGCCAAGAATGGTGCCGTGGCGCGCTGTTGCAGGTTTAATTTTTATAATTTATCGAGAAGTAGAGGTCGAAGCAGAGAGTGTTCAAGCAGGAGGTGCAGACTTAGGAGTAATGGAAAATTCTTCCACGGACCGCACGGTGGCCTTCCCTATCCACAGCCCGTAGGTCGGTGGGTAGGAGGGTGTGCAATGTAATATATAGCTCTGTTCGATAAGCGAACATCGCCCCAAGCTTCCATTCGCGCGTCCATAGTTGTCTCCGGCTGCGATTCACAATGGTGTGCCGACCTTTTGCTTTTTGGTGCTGCTGACAACCAGGAAGCGTTTCTTCCGACAGCAGGCGCACCGTCGATATTTTTGACTCCTCTTCCAACCCTCCTGGGACCTGGTGAAAATCCTCTTCCACACTCCATCACTGCTCTTCGCTCTCCTGTAGCGACTGCAAGCAAAGTATGCACGTGCAGTCTTGGGCAGGTAGACGAGGAGCAGGCTGAGTGATGAGGTGCATTCTCATTTAGAGATTTGTGCGCATTTCTCCCACTTTATCGACATACCGATGAATCCTATGCCATGAAGCTCCCCATTCCTAGCGACATCGATGTGATGCGATAGCTCGGGCATAAGAGCTCTCACTCTCCTACATCCGTCATATTTAGCGCCTAATGTGTCACAAAGCCATACCTGTGTACCGAGGTGGTGTTCGCGGAGTGCCAAGTGGGGTGAACTGTAATGCTAGGAAGCTGGAGAATGGCAGGGACTAGCTCTTGTGAATCTCGAGGGAGACGTGGGATGGATATTCTTCACCAGAGGCGAAGTTCCTCTTCTGGGCTCTATTTAGGCTAGATCACTCCCTTTGCCTTCGGATCGGGGGAAGGGAACAATGGTAGACCATGGGATCCTGAGACGGAGGTTGATGCGCGAAAGCCTACTGGCGGTGCACGTGACATAATGGTCACGAGCTAACTATCAAAGGTTTATATGCCAAAAACGCTTGTGTTCCTGAGCAGCGCCCATAGTGTAGTGGTTAGCATATGAGCTTCCCAAGCTTAGGGCCCGGGTTCGAACCCCGGTGAGCGCAGTCCTTTTTTGGCCTTCTCCCAGAATTCCTCGTTCCCCTCATTCGCGCTCCTGCCTTTTCCCTCATCCCATCAACCGTCCAATCATCGTCGTCGTGGCAGAGTGTTCCAGAACCTTCCATCGAATTTTCCACGACGTTCCTGACGCTCGGGTTGAAAAAGAAGTCGCACCCACAATCCATTCATAACCACTTTTTCTCACTCACCCCATCGAAAGCACTATCATGGCGGAACAACCAGAGACTTTTGCGTTTCAGGCTGAGATCTCTCAGTTGATGAGTCTGATCATCAATGCGGTCTACTCGAATAAAGAGATCTTTTTGCGCGAAATCATCTCCAACGCCAGCGATGCCTTGGACAAGATCAGGTACGAAGCCTTGTCAGACAAGAGCAAGATGGAGACGGAGCAAGACCTCTACATCCGGATCATCCCCAACAAGGAGGACAATTCCCTCTCTATCAAGGACACGGGTATCGGCATGACCAAGGCCGACATGGTCAACAACCTGGGCACCATCGCAAAGTCCGGCACGAAGGCTTTCATGGAGGCTGCTATGGCTGGAGCTGACATCTCCATGATTGGTCAATTTGGTGTTGGTTTCTACTCTTCCTTCCTGGTTGCGGACCGAGTCGAGGTGATTTCAAAGCACAATGATGACGAAGCTTACCTCTGGGAATCTGCTGCCGGAGGAAGCTTCACTATCACTCCCGTTAACAATGTCGACCTGGCACGAGGCACGATTGTCAAGTTGTTCTTGAAGGAAGACCAGCTCGACTATCTGGAGGAGAAGAGAATTAAGGATGTTGTCAAGAGGCATTCTGAGTTCCTTTCCTACCCCATCCAGCTACTGGTCACGAAGGAAATTGAAAAAGACGTCCCCGACGCAGATGCGGAAGAAAGCAAAGACGAGAAGGCCGACGATGACCAAAAGGCAAAGATAGAAGAGGTCGATGAAGAGGAAGAAGGCAAAGAAAAGAAGCCAAAGACAAAGAAAATCAAAGAAACCGTGCAGGAGAATGAAGAGCTCAACAAGACGAAGCCATTGTGGACAAGGAATCCCTCCGATATTACGGAGGAAGAATATGGAGGTTTCTACAAATCGATCTCGAACGACTGGGAGGACCACCTTGCCGTAAAGCACTTCTCTGTTGAGGGTCAGCTCGAGTTCCGAGCTATTCTCTTTGTTCCCAAGCGGGCTCCGTTCGACCTGTTCGAGTCAAAGAAGAAGAAGAACAACATCAAGCTCTACGTCCGACGTGTCTTTATCACTGACGACTGCGAGGATCTCGTTCCTGAATGGCTTGGGTTTGTCAAGGGAGTCGTTGACTCTGAGGACCTCCCCCTTAACCTTTCACGAGAGATGCTTCAGCAAAACAAGATTCTCAAAGTCATCCGCAAAAACATCGTCAAGAAGTGTCTTGAAATGTTCCAGGAGATCGGAGAGGACAAGGAGAAATTCACCAAATTTTATGAGGCTTTTGCAAAGAATCTGAAGCTCGGTATCCACGAAGACTCGCAAAACCGGATGGCTCTTGCCAAGCTATTGCGATACTCGTCGCTCCAGCACGAAGACCCCATCTCCTTTCCCGACTACGTGTCGCACATGCCAGAGCACCAAAAGAACATCTACTTCATCACTGGTGAGAGCAAGGCATTTGTCGAAAAGTCGCCCTTCCTTGAGATCTTCCGAAAGAAGAAATTTGACGTTCTCTTCATGACCGATCCGATCGATGAGTATGCAGTCACCCAGATGAAGGAGTACGACGACAAGAAGATGGTCAACATCACCAAAGATGGACTTGAGTTGGAGGAAACGCCAGAGGAGAAGGCCGACCGTGAGAAGGAAGAGAAGGACTTTGAGGAGACTGCCAAGCAGCTCAAGACGGTGCTCGGAGACAAGGTCGAGAAGGTTGTCGTCTCCAACAAAATTGTTGGGTCTCCATGCGTGCTGTCATCGGGCTCGTTTGGGTGGTCTGCCAACATGGAGCGTATCATGCGCGCACAGGCTCTTCGTGACACCAGCATGTCCTCGTACATGTCTTCCAAAAAGACGCTCGAGATCAACCCGAAGTCGGCCATCATCAAGGAGCTCAAGAGCAAGCTGGCGGAGAACGGTGTCGAGGACCGCACGGTTAAGGATCTCACCACTCTCCTATACGAGACTGCTCTCCTGACGTCTGGCTTCTCGCTTGACCAGCCTGCAGACTTTGCCTCGCGCATCATCAGGCTGATATCCCTGGGGCTGAACATTGAGGAGACGGAGGCGGAGGAGACGAAGGCGGACGAGGATATGCCGACGCTGGAGACCGAGGGCGCTGCAGCCGGCAGTGCCATGGAAGAAGTGGACTAGACAGAGGGTGCATAAGACGTAAAACTACATTACATAGCTATTCTTTCTTACTCTCCTCTCTTGTTCTGTTGCGTCTTCCAAGTATGGGTCCTCCACGTTCTTTCTATGGCAAGAAATCATGGGGTGAAAACTCTTGAGAAGCAAGAGGGCTGATTCCATGACCAAGAGTACTCCAAATACAAATGCAAAATGGCATTATTTGATTTGATTCAGTTTGTGCGGAGCCCTACTTTTGAAGTTCTGAGAATAATAAATACAGGAGCCGCCTTTCATTCTAAACATTCCACAGGCAGCCCACTGATTGGTCAATGAGAGAAAACATGACGCTGTTGTGCTGGAAACATCAACGCGTATTAATGAGCCCCCACCAAGTACCCGATAGAGAAGGTTTCCTCCTTGAGCTTCGGACTGCGTTGGCAGTGGTGGCTAGGTGGCTGCAACCGAAATACAATGTATATGCGATGGTGTGCATTTATTCATGGACTGGAAGGCAGTGGTGCCCGGCGTCTAACATGACAGAGACTTCAGGCAGCCAGTCAGATGCTTCCACTTTGCAGCCCCAATGACCAAGGTCATATGTTGCAATGTGTATGGTGTTGAGGCAATGCCGAGGGTGCTTACTGTAGGATGGCAGCCTCGCGAAGTAAAGTCTGGCCCGACCGACTTCTTTTGATGAGATATTGACACCTGGTGGCGCGGTGGCGCAGCGGCGGAGCGGCGGAGATGAGCGGCTGAGCGATGGTAGGTGTACGCCTGATGATGTAGGTAGCATGCGAAAACAGCCTTTGAGGGATTGATGGGCCTGAAGCAGGTCAAGCTGCATGGTCAATGGTCTCAGAGGCCTCCGACGCCACGTTCAGGCTCCCCTCCCTAGTCATAAGATGTTCGGAATGCTTGGCCGCACTCTGATGCAGTCACGGCATGCCGTCAATGCTTTTCTCAACCTACTTCCTGCAGCTCCTTCGCATCTTTCGCATCTTCCTTCTGTCACAAGCCTCTTGATAGGGGACTACCGGCGTTCGAGTCTCGCTGGGCGTGTGGGAGGTATGTCAAGCTTGGGTAGGCGTGGTGGGATCGACAGAGTGTGCTTTGCACCCTAAATGCCTTCCCCGCTGCTGGCATCGCTTGCTTGCTTTGATGCTGCAGGTGTTGACGCTGCTGGTCCGGAGAGAGCAGAGAGTATGAGGTAGTCTATAGGCCGTGTCATGACATTCAGCTCATTCATGCAGCAGTCCACAGACCAAAAAGACAGGCAGATCCAAAGAGCCTGAAGGAACTCCGACCCTCGTGAGAGATGGGAAACGGAATGACAAGAGTGTCGCGAGTGATAATTAGTGACAGATGGATGTGATCTGTCGATGAGCTCAGTTGGTCGCTTGCTGAAGGGCAACAACGGATGGATTGGCGGAAGCTAGCAAGGAAGTCATCTTGGAGGCGCGGATGGAGTGCAAGGAAATGGAAATGGAAGGGGTGCAGCAAGGACGAGATATTTGAAGCTTGGTTCCGCTCCGACTCCAGAGCGGACTGGGGACAGGTCCAGCAGCTGGGGTCAACGGGAGCATGACAGGCATAGAGACGAATCATCGGTTTGATGAAGTGGCCAATCAGAGAAGTGTGTGGCTTGCTGCTGCTTTGTGCTCAGCCAATCACATATCGTGTTCTCGTTTGGCAGCTCGTTTAGCTCGATATCTCATTGGCTGGAATACATGTGACCTGGTACACAAGAGTTGTTGTGGGGGGTTTAAAAGGGCCCCCCTCCCACTTCCCATTTCAAAAAGCCCACAACGAACGAACACCCCACAGGATCTCTTGGCTTTGGTCTTCCAATAACACGGCACCCGACGGCA
>JAABUZ0100007588.1_pt1 | contig 13031 bp, 21 predicted proteins | sample 5562091 | NCBI WGS metagenome assembly JAABUZ01 (sample SAMN12813069, study PRJNA571459) | rock metagenome | isolation source: Antarctica rocks | place: Antarctica: Victoria Land, Linnaeus Terrace sud | collected 2015-12-21 | reverse complement strand
CGAGCGCGGCAACGGGATCGCGATCGACTCGGCGGGCAGCGCCTACGTGACCGGCTTCACCGGCTCGGCTGACTTCCCGACCACGCCAGGGGCGTTTCAAGCGACTAGCCCGGACTACGGCTTCGAACACGCGTTCGTGACGAAGCTCAACCCGGCCGGCTCGGCGCTGTCCTACTCGACCTACCTGGGCGGCAACGGCGGCGAGCGCGGCAACGGGATCGCGATCGACTCGGCGGGCAGCGCCTACGTGACCGGCTTCACCGGCTCGGCTGACTTCCCGACCACGCCAGGGGCGTTTCAAACGACCAAGCGCGGCAACTATGTTGCGTTCGTGGCGAAGCTGGCCCTTGAGCTGCCCGCTCACGACACGACTCCTCCGACGATCTCGATCACCACCCCGGCCGATGGGGCGCACTACGCGCAGGGAGCGTCAGTCGCGGCAGGCTACTCGTGCGCGGATGAGCCGGGCGGGTCGGGTCTCGCTACCTGCCAGGGCACTGTTGCCGGCGGCCAGCCGATCGATACCGGCTCGCCCGGGATCAAGGCGTTCACGGTGATCGCCAGCGACCACGCGGGCAACACCACGAGCAAGACCGTCCACTACACCGTCGATGCCGCCCCACCGCCGAAGGACACGACTCCTCCGACGATCTCGATCACCCACCCCGGCCGATGGGGCGCACTACGCGCAGGGAGCGTCAGTCGCGGCAGGCTACTCGTGCGCGGATGAGCCGGGCGGGTCGGGTCTCGCCACCTGCCAGGGCACCGTTCCGAGCGGCCAACCGATCGACACCAGCTCGCCCGGCACCAAGGCGCTCACCGTCACCGCCAGCGACCACGCCGGCAACACCACGAGCAAGACCGTCCACTACACCGTCGACGCCGCCCCGCCGACCGCCGTGACTCGCCCCGCCGACCGGATCGGTCCGACGACCGCGACTCTGAATGCGACAATCAACCCTCAGGGCCAGCCAACCACGTACCACTTCGAGTACGGACCGACCGCCAGCTTCGGGAGCAGCACCCCCCAGCAGAGCGCCGGCTCCGGTAGCTCCGACCAGGCTGTCTCGGCCGAGTTGACGGGGCTGACGCCAGGGGCCCTGTACTTCTTCCGCGTCGTGGCGACCAGCGCAGCCGGCCACGTCGGCGGCGGCGTCATCAGCTTCAAGACCGCCTCTTCGCCGCCGCTTCCCGCGTCGTGTGCGGGGTCGGGTGGCATGAACCCGTATGTGCAGGCCATTGAGGTGACCCAGGGCGTCCAAACCGATGCGCTACCTGATGTGGGCCGTTGCGCTCCGGCGCCGGGCTTCGCTGGAGTCCATCCTTCGGCGCAGTACCCGCCGGGGAACCCGTTCAACCCGGACGGAACTGTGCGCTACGTGCGACTGGTCGCCCGACGTGAGACCGTCGTGCGCGTGTATGCGGCGGTGTCGGGTGCGCAGGCCGGGCCGCCCCCACCGGTCCTGGCCCGGCTGTATGCGGTACGCGACGGTCGCTTGGTCCCGAGCACGAGCGAGGCGCCCAATCCCCAGGCGGCGGACAACGGACCGCGGTCGCTGCCGCGGGGCAGCGGGTCGGTGACCTGGGAGCAGCGGACGGATCCGGCGGGCGCTTTCGAGTTCACGATCCCGGAGGCGTGGGCGCAGGGCGATTTGACGCTCGTGGCGCAGATCAACCCCCCGGATGCGTCGCCGTCGATGCCTGAGTGCGCGGACTGCCAGGTCGACGACCTGTTCACGCTGAGCCGCATTCATTTCGTCCCCACCCGACCGGTGTTCATCCGGGCACCCGCGGTGATCGCGCAGGGTGAAAAGCTGCCCCCGCCCGAGAGCGTCTTCGGGGGGTTGCGCTCGGTGTTGCCGGTCGCCGACAATAGCCTGACCACGCCGGTCGGGAGCTATGACGGCGTGCTGATCCTCAATGCAAGCCAGTTGTGCCACGCGAACCCGCTGGCCGCGTTGCGGGAGTGGGGAGCGGGACAGAGCTTCGGCCGCGGGCTTTCGGTGAACCGTGTCGAGGGCATCTATGGTGGCTACCGACGGGGTTCCGATGGAGTGAACTGCCAGCCCGGGGCGACAGAGCCCGGGGTGGGGATCGCCGTCGGCTACGCGGGCTCGCCGCTGCCGAAGTATCCCTACTCGGTGGCCGCTGCGTCGCGTCCACTGACGTCGGTGGCGCACGAGATCTTCCATGGGCTCGGCCTTCCGCACGCTGGCGGCTACTGTCCCGGTCGCGGGAGTCCGGGCGACGAGGGCGCGTTCTGGCCGCTGGACAATTACGGCTTTCTCCAGGGCATCGGGCTCGATACGTTCTCGTTACCGCCCAAATTGAGCGGTTACCGAATCATTGCGCGCCGCGGGATCCGAACAGCGCGGGGTTTGACCAGCAGATTTACGATTTCATGTCGTACTGCGTTGGATATCGCACACCCGGTTTCCCTTTCGACTCGGGCTCCGATGCCGTGTACCGGCAGGGGGTGGCCGCCGGGCGTGTCTGGGAGCGGATCACCTGGGTTTCTCCGCGCAGCTGGAACGCCCTCGTTGATCGGCTGGCGGTGCCTGGGGCGACAATCGCCGGCAAGCGTTCGGGCTCGATCGCCAGTGCAGCCGCCGCGAACACGTCGATGCGGGTCGCTGGCCGCGCCGCGTCGGTGCTGCACGTGCTGCTCGCGCCCGGAGCGGCGTCGCCGACGCTGGACGTGTTCCCGGGCTACAGCCAGCCGGCGGCGGGCATTACGTCATCCTCCTACGTGCTCCAGGCCACGGCTTCCAACGGGCGTGTGCTGGCAAGCGTGCCGATGTCAGCCACAAAGGTCCACGAGGACTTCGGCCCCGATCGGACCGTGCTACAGGCTCAGGTCCCGGCGCGCGAGGTCGCGGTGCTGCGGGTACGGACCCATGGCCGGGTGGTGGCGGAGCGGGCGCGCCCGCCCCGCGCACCTCGCGTACGGCTCTTCGCGCCGGGACGCCGTAGCGTGGCGCGGTGTCGGCCCCGGGCGTGCGTCCTGCACGTGCGGTGGCGCACGAGCGCCAGCCCCGGGGCGAGTCTCCAGGCGGCTATTGACGTTTCCGGGGACGGCGGGGCGTCATGGCGGACGGTCTACGTCGGTCCCGACTTGGGGGTTTTCAGCGTGTCGGACCGGCTGATCGGCTATGGCCGCCGCGTGCGCGTGCGTGCGCGTCAACGATGGCTTCGACGAGGCGACCGCCGTCTCGGAGCCGTTCCACTCGGCGGGGTCGCCGCCCGCGGTTGTGATCCTCAGCCCGATACCACACGAGCGGATCGCTCAGGACGGCTCGGTGTACCTGAGCGGGTCCGCCACCGATGACTCGGGCCGTGCGATCGTGGGGCGTGGTCTGGACTGGTACGTGGGTCGGCGCCTGCTGGGGGTCGGCGCGAGCATCAGTCCCGGGGGCCTGCCCGCGGGGTCCCGTCGGATCACGCTTCTCGCGCGCGATAGTCGCGGTCGGACGGGGCGCACCAGCGTGGTGCTGGGAGTCGTCGCCGAGCGCCCACAGTTCCTCGTGTTGCACGCTCCGACCCGCGTGTCCCCACGGGCAAGACGGACGGTCCTACGCGTCTCGTCGCTCACTCCCGCGACACTGAGTGTCAGCGGCCTCGGCGTACGGCGTCAGCGCCTACGCGTAGGCAGGCGCGTGACCAGGTTCACTGTGCGGATCACACCGGGCCGCGGGCCGATATGGCTTCGGCTCGAGCTGGCCAACGGGCGACTCCACACCTCGGTCCAGAAGCTGGTTCTCCGCTGAGTGCTCCGCCCCCGGCGGGAATGAGAAGCAACTCCCGTCGGCAGGCGCTGCCGCTCTCGCGCGAACCGAGCGCCCCGTAGCGACTAACGCTTAGGACCCCGGCCCTTTGCACCGGCATCCGGAGGCTTTCAACGGATTCGAGAGGTTGCTGCGACCGCTGGCCCGTCGCTCTCGTCGGCCACCAGTGCGACGAGGCCACTGGCGTCGATGACGACGCTCACACTCGCGGGTGGCGGCGCTCGTCTCGGCCTTCGCGGACGACGCTCGCCGCTGATCCCGTCGCCCCGACGCGGGCACGAAGCCTCTTCGCGCGCGCGAGTACCTCCACGAGGTCACCATCCGAACCGACGGCATGACGAATCACGATCGCATCATCGGGACTGACCTCGATCGTGACCTGCTGACCGTCGGTGACCCGCGCGGCGTCGCGGATCTCCCGCGCGATCCTCAGCTCGCCTCCTGGACCGATCTTCGTCGTCTGCCTGGCGACTGTCATAGCCAGCATTCTCGCAGTCGCGTAAAGCCCGAACCTGCGCGACCCCCGTCCCTGACACGCCGGACGATCGGCCGTCTCACATCCGCCGCGAAAAGCGGCCCGGCGTCTCCCGAGCCCCTGGCGGGATCGAGTAGACCCCGCCCGAGGTTTCTGTCTGGGCGTCGGTCAAGCAGCGGGCGTATCCGGGCGAGCACTCCGGCCATCGAGACGCTGCACCGGTTAGGCATGCTTCACCGGGCATCATCGCGGACGGGTCTTCCGGAAATCGGCGGGCCAGCAACATCGGCTCGGTTGAGAATCGCGTCGAACCTCGCTGCGTGTCCCGCAGGACGATCCCCAAACGGACAGGGGCGAGAGGCGATTAGTCCGCGCTCTCGCTTCGCCCCACGCGTCCAACCGCGCTGCGGGAACGGCCACGGATGATGGCTTGTCGTCCCGAGCAGGCGAGTCGCGAGGACCGATGTCAGCGCCTGCTTCTGGGCGAAGGCGATCGTCCGCGTCGGGTCCGGCCGGACGATCCTCACGTCGCCAAAGCAGCGACGCGCTTTGTGCATGCGAGACGACGAATGCGATCGTCGCGCGCGGCGAGCGTGTGCCCGGCGACGCTGGCGCCAGACACGAAGCCGCCGCTAGGTGCGGGAAGCAAAGCCCGCACCCGCGAGTTCGGCGCGGTGGAGTTTCCCCGGGCTTGTGGATCACCTCCTTGTCGACCGAATCGGCCCCAGTAGGCTTGCCCTGTGGCCGAGGGGAGATCGAGCGAGGAGCGCCAACCAGACGGTGGCACGGGACGACGCCGCCGGAAACTGATGTTGGCGTCCAAACTGATGTTGGCGTCCAAACCCGTTCTGGGTGGCGTCGGGCGGAAGTCGCAACCGCCGCAATTGCTGCATCAGCAGCGCTCTTTGGAGCTGTGCTCGGTGCAACGGCGACATATGAGAGCAACAGGTATTCACAAGATCGCGCAGACCAACGGGCTGCTGCTACCAACGCCGCCCTCGCCCGCGGCGCGGCTCGGGTTCTGCAGGCCGACTACGGGAGCGCCGCAGCTGTAATCGACGCGATGCTCCAGAGCAACAGGTACATTCTCGCACCTGAGTTGACGGCAGGTCTTTCTTACGATGATAAGAAGCAGTTGGCGGCGGGGGTCTCGGCGCGGACCTGGGAGAAGGTCGCAGAGGCAGCCGCCGGCCTGGAGTCGCTGGTTCAGCTAATCGAGGCGCGACCCGAGTTGCGGCAACTGCCACTGTCAGCCGCGGATCGCCAGGACCTCACGGCGAATCGGCGCGCTGTGGTGAGTGCCGGCGAGGCTCTGACTCCGATCACCGGTGTTGGACCGTGAGACGCGTGGTGGCACGGGTGTGCCGGATCCGGTGTGAGCGGCGCTTATGCAGTTGTCGTCTAACCCTAGTCCGGGATTTGAAGGATGCTGGCCTGGATTTCAGCAGGGGATCGGATCGTCTCAGGCCTGGGCCAAACCGGGCGGTTCTGGTCTGGCTCACGAGCATCCACGCCGGCTCGGCCAGAGCCTCGGGATATCTGGGCGAGCGAGTCGCGCACGATCGCATTCGTCCACCTGCTCGCCGTCGGCGGGCGCCTGGTTTGGCGACATTTCGCTCGTGCGGGTCGAGCCCGATCGGCACGAGTGGACGATCGCCTTCGCCCAGGAGGCAGGCGTCCGGTTCGGACGCTCGTCCTGCTCGGCGCTCGCGACCAGGCCGACGGCGGATTCTCACGACAACGCCCCCGGACGGAATAGTCGCGCTTTCCTAGCAAAGCGCGACTCTATTCGCGTCCTCGGCGCCACGTGAGCAGGAACGCGACTATTCGCGGGTTGGAGCCGCGCGCGCTCTCGGTGATCTTCGGGTTACGATGGACCCGATGCGCACACTGCTTCCCGACCCGGCCCCGGACCCGTTCGACGAGCTGCTCGAGCGCCGGCGCCGCTGGGGCGCCGACCGCCGGGATGAGGTGTGGAAGGGTGTCCTGCACATGAGCCCACCCGCCAGTCACGACCACGAGCGGCTGGTGATGAAGCTCGGCTACCTGCTCACGCCCTACGCAGAGAAGCGGGGCTTAGAGCTAACGGGCGCTGTCGCTATCGGCGCCGAAGATGACTACCGGGTGCCCGACCTGGCGCTTCACCGTCCCGGCGCAGCGGAGCAGTGGCATCCCAGCGCCGCACTGGCGGTAGAGATCGTCTCGCCCCGCGACGAGAGCTGGGACAAGCTGCCCTTCTACGCGGCCCACCGCGTCGACGAGGTGCTGATCCTCGATCCAGCCGAGCGCACCGTGCACTGGCTCGCGCTCGACGAGCGGGGCGAGTATCAGCCGATCGAGCGGAGCGGCTTGATCGATCTCGGCCCGGCCCAGCTCGCCGAGCAGCTCGACTGGCCGTAGCCCCCAGGCTGCACGCATGCGCAGCGCCAGGGTCGCGTCGGATGCGCGGCTAGAATAGGTGGATGCTTGCGAATCCGCCGCGTTACCCGCTTGAGGAGTTCTACGCCAAATTCACAGACCGCTGGATAAAGACGGGCGATCTGGGTGATGCTCACCTTCTTCGTGGGCGGGTTGGTGGGACTAACCTTGCACGGCCCGGGACAGCAAGCTCTTCGTCCCGTCCCGCTGTCATGGATGCTACTTAGCATCGCCTTCATCGCGCTGCTGGCCGCGGGGCTAGCGAAGCACGCCATTTGGACCGGTCGAAGCAACAGGATGGCGCAGGGTCTTTGCCGCTCGTTCGGCTTCGGAGCCTCGTTTGGGTTGATCAGCTTGTCCAACCACGACGATGCCTTGAAATTCGCGCTCGCAGTGCCCTTGCTCGTCCTCTTGATATCTCTGGCTCTCCCTGAGCAGAGCACCCGACCAGAATCAGACTTACGACCGGTGAGCGGCAAGAAGGCCTGACCCTGACACATGTCTAGCTCCCGCCCGGGGGCATCTCGCTTTGCGGCCGGCGACGCACCTGTCCAGTGACAAGGCGCAATCGAAGCTGAAGAGCCTCGTGCGCTGCATCGGCCAGGACGGGGTGCTCGGAGGCCCGCTCCTGATCGGCGAGCCCGGAGACCCCGGAGTCGTCGTTATCTCACGGATGCGTCACGAGCTGATCATGAACCTGCTCGAAGAGCACGGAGGGCTCGAGGAGCTGGCGCAGGCCGAGCGCTACGCGACACCGACGGACGCGGAGGTTCGCGCGGCCGCCGAGCAGCTGGGCGTCGAGCTTCCCGCCGACGTCACGGCATAGCCGCCCCGACGAGCCTCGGCACGTCTTCCCAGTTGGGAAGGGGGCGTCGAGAGGCGAGTAGGACCAGCCAACCGCGGCTCTGAAGCCAAGCGCTCAGAACCGAGAGGGTGCGCTCACGCTTGGCGAGCCGTCGGTCCGCAGTAGGCCCGCAGTCCTGACCAGTCAGACGCCTACCCGGCCTGGCAGCCGTCATCAAAGGCCAAGCGGCCCACGTTCCCGCCACCCGGGGGCGGGCCCGGATGGCGGGGATCCCGCACGCCGAGATCGAGCGTGTCACGCGCGACGTGCTCAACGACCCCGAGAACTGGACGTGACGACGCGTCGCTGGCGGCCACCGGCATACAGACGGTAAGGAGCGCAGCGGTCTCCTCGCCCGCATGGATGCGCGGCGGCGCCCTATCCGGACGATCAGTGCTGCCGTTGGCTGTTTCGCGGTGGCATCTGCGAGGCCGTGATGGGCGATGACGCCCGATGGTCCCTACTCCCCGCATCTCACCCCTCCCCGGCGATTTCCCGCGCGCTGTGGCCGAGCGCAGCGAGGTCCTGCGCAGCGGGCGCGCAGCCCGGAGCGCCAGCGACGGGCGAGCACAATTCAGCGCGCTCGGTCTCCTTGCGGGCGCGCTGGGCCGATCCCATCCGGTAGCTGTGCAACGCTTCCAGCATGATCTTCAAAGGCCCAGCAGCGCGGAAGCGGATGCTTGCGCTTCTCGACGCCATTACTCAAGCCCGGTCGAGCATGCGCGTTGACGCCGACACCGACCGCCGCGTCAGGCATCTCGACATGATCTTCGACGTCGGGCTGCTCGCTCAGGTTCTGCTGCTGATCGGCGCGATCGCAGCGCTTCTGGTGTCGATCCTCGACGGGTACGAGGCTTTCGGCGTGCTCGCCGCTTTCGCTCTGCTCGGTGGATACGCGATCGAGCATCTGACGATGTGGCCCGCGATCGAGGAGATCGCGGTGATCTACAGCAAGTGATGCTGCCATCGCCGGCCCGCGCACTGACCCTGTCAGAGATCAACGACGACTACCCGCGCCACGCGCGGGCAACCGCGAGTATGTGAGGTAGAGCAGCGGTTCCCACGCAAATGGCCCACCCGGCCGCCGCGTGCACCCAGGGTCGGCCGCCAGCAGCTCCTCGGCCGCCGCGATCTCGCCGACTGCGGCAGCGGTGTACATGTTCGCGTGCCGGAGCTGCGGATTCGCCTCGAGCAGCTCGCCGGCACGGTGCCAGAGAGCCGGATCGCCGTGGCCGTAGTTCAGGCACGCCAGACGCAGGAACTCGTCGGCTAGCGACGGCCCCTCGCCGACCATCTCGGCGGTCGCCTGGGTGCTGCGGCGAGCGCGAGTACCGCTCGACGAGCTCCAGGTGCGCTTTGAGCTTCGGCCAGCTCGGGAAGTCGAACCGTCGCGCGACGACGAGCTGAGCGTCGGCGAGCTTGAAACCGGCAAGCACCGGGGAGCCCGGACGCGCCGAGGCGAGCCGGGGATGGAACTCGTTGACGACGTCGGCAGCGCCGGGATCGCCGGACCGGACCGCACGCTGAAACGACTTGGCGCCGTTCTTCAGCTGCTCGAGGTTGGCATTGCCGGGAAGACCGCGGGGTGGCACTGAGGCCTCCTTCCGTTCGCGCCCGAAGTCCGCAATCTCGGGCCGGTAAGGAGACACCGACTGTAAAGACCTGCCAGCTCAGGTGGGCTTCGCCCTCTCCGCGGACCGGATGCGCCCTGCGCGCCCCCAGATCATATACCCGGATGCGCTACGCGGAAGCGACCGGGGCCCCCTTCGCACAGCGACGAGCATCTGCCGCGTGCCGATCACGGTTCCCCATCGCGCGGAAACCGCGCATCGGGCGGACGATCGCCTTGCTCGAGCCACCGACGCAAACCGGACGAGTGGTTCGGCGACGAGGGGCTCGTGAGCGACGATGTCCTCGGACGAGCACACGTCGCGCTTTCCGCTCGCCTGGATCTATTTGGCGACGATCGCGGACACCAGGTCTGCATGTCCCTTATCGCGGAGGTATGTGGCGACGTAGCCGGCGTGATTGCGTCGTACGGACTCGCGGACGTAGGACTCAATAATCCGACGTTCATCCTCCGTCCGACCGAGGGCCCTGAACAAATCCGCCATGGCGAGCGCGCCAGCGGGGCTCATCCCGATGGGGAGCGGCCCGCTCTCCTGGAATGCTTCGATCAGCGCCTCTCGGTTCGGGAAGCGATTTAGCCAGGGCAGGCCGAACTCGAGGAGTGACCGTCCAGCGACGGCCGAGATGTCCTGGGAGTCGAGTCGCCACCAGAGGCCGAGTCGCCCCGGCCCATGAGCTGTCCAATGGTGCGTCGTAGGTGGCAGTCGTAGTCATTGATCCAATCGCTGCGCGGCCTTTGTGAGCGAGTCATTTCGGGGACGTACGCGCCAAAGTCCAAGCGGAACGACCCGTAGAGCCGTTCACGGAGTCCCGGAACCTCCGTCCACGCCGGTGGTTCCTTCGGCGCTTGCCAGAAGCGGACGACGTGCACGAGCCCATCCTCAGCCGACCAGTTGAAGTTATGCCTGCGCTTCCGAAACCCGCCGCCTTCAGCGTCTCGGCGTGGTCAGCCACGATCTGGGCCATGTGCGAGGCTTCCGCAGTCGACATGACACAAGTGTGACCCACATCATCTCCTTCGCAGCATCCTGGGTCGCGCCATCACCGTCGCGCGTGGATGCTGTCGCCAGCACGCGCGCCGCTCGACGTCCGCGGTGCGGCGGGCCCAGGAGCTGCTCGAGAACCCGGTCGTCAACAGCGCGCTCTCCCGGGGCCCCGGGTCGTTGGCCCACGCTCATCGTTCACAGCGGCAAGGCTGGCTTCGCCGACATTGCGGGGCTTGAGCGCTCGCGGTCCGTCGCGTTGGTGCGGGCGACGTCATGGCCTCCCGGTCCCCGGAGGGCAGGTCTTGGGCCTCATCCGGCCGGCGTGTCGTCACCCTCAAGCGTCGTCACCGCGTCGGGGACGACGTCGTGACGCATCGGCTGCGGTCACGGTACGTCCGATTTCACGACGGGCATCCGAGCCCATCGCAAAATCGGACGTCTGAGGGACCTCGGGAGGAAAGCACAGAATCAGGATCTTGAATTTCGATTTCCGTGGGGACTCGCGCCGCCGGATGGGCGCGGACGGGAGGGGCGACGACCGGAACGGGTTCGACCCTCCGCTGCGGTCTTGTTGTGCCAGCGCTCGATCTGTGAGCGGAGCCAAAGCATCGGGCGGCCAGGGCCGAGGTCGACCACTGGACGTGGCATGTCCGGATAGCGGGTTTGGTACTTGCTCACGGTGTTGCGGTGCGACAATCCGAGGATCTCAGCGACGTGCTGGGCGTCGATAAGATCGTCGACGAGAACGCGGCGCGGCATGAGAACAGTCTACACCTGGGGACGGGTAGCCGCATCAGGCGTAGACAGTTCCGTCCGACTAGCACGGTAGTCTTACCGAGTACCTGAAAAGCGGCCCCGGCGGTGTTTGCACCACCCCGGGGCCCGGCCGAGACCTAGATGGAGGTCACGACGATGCAAGCCTACGCCGCCCCGGAGACGGGCACCTCTCCGCAGCTTCGACTGGTTGGGGCACCTCCCGCGGTTCCTGTTTTCCCGGCCGTCGGCGACGGCAGCAACGTGCTCGACGGGCTCCTCGATCAGCTTGCCGGCCTGGTCGCTGAGCGCGTCGCTGCGCGCCTCGCTCAGCCGACGGCGCCTCAGTCCGACGAGTGGATGGATACCCGGCGCGCCGCTGAGTACATCGGGATTGGCCGTGGCAGCGTTCGTCGGCTCGCAGCGGAGGGCACGCTTCACACGGAGCAGGCCTCAGCGGGCTGCAAGCTGTACTTTCGCCGCTCCGATCTCGATGCGTGGCGCTGCTCCGCGTCCGCTCCGATCGAGCCGCTGCGGGGCCGGCGTCATGGCTAAGCCGATGACGCCGCGACGAGTCCGCGTCGAGCGGGGGATCTACCGCCGGTCCACCGGCGTGCTGGAGGTCGGCTTCAAGGACGAAACCGGCCGTCAGCGCTGGCGGACCGTCGATGGCGGGATCCTCCCCGCGCGCAACCTGCGGGATGATCTCAGCGCCAAGCGAGCGAGAGGCGAGAGCGTCTCGCCTAAGCCGAGGCTACGGTTCGATGCATTCGTTTCGGCACACGGTGGCATCGCGGGCGGGCTCGCCGGCGAGAGCGTCGACGAGGTCGCCTTCCTCCTTGGACATCGCGACGGCAACGTCACGAGGGCGGTCTACGTGCGCGAGGTAGCGGACGCTCGCCGCCGTGCCATGCGCCGGTCGAGGATGAACGCCGAGTTCGGCGCTGTCCTCAACCTCGCGCTGGCAACCGAGTAACGAGCCTGCTGCGGCGGTACGCTCCAGGTCATGACGACCCGTGAGAAGCTCCACTCCCTCGTCGACGCTTTGAGCGACGCCGAGGCGGAGGCGGCGCTGACCCGGCTGACGCGTGAACGGGAACTGCTCCGCCAGTGGGCGGAGGCGGATCAGCGGGAGGCGACGGAGGACGCCTGGGCGTTGGCCAACGCGCGGGAGGCGATCCGCGAGGAGCCTTGGTAGCCCGGGGCGAGGTCCACTGGCTCGAGCTGGAGGAGGAGGGGCGGCGACCGGTCGTCGTCCTCACACGGGACGAGGCGCTGGACGCCGCCGCAACGTCGTGGTCGCACTCGTGACCCGGACGGTCCGCGGGGTCGAGACTGAGGTTGAGATTGGGCCCGCTGACGGCATGCCGGTGGAGTGCGCGGTGACGCTCGACAACCTGCGGACCGTGCCGAAGGCGCTCCTGACGGAGCCGATCACCAGGCTAGACGGGGCGCGGGTCGACGAGCTCTGTCGCGCGCTGAGAAGCTCGACCGGCTGCTGAGCGAGAATGAGGTCCGAGATGAAGCTCTCGGACCTCAGGACGAGCGAGCAGTTGCTTGCTGACGAGCTCGCGGCGAGTCCGGCATTCCGCGTTGAGTGGGAAAGAACGGCCCGCGCTTGAGCGGTGGCGATCCGGCTCCTGGAGCACCGGACTCGGAGCACCGGACTCGGCGCGGCTGGTCGCAGCGGGAGTTCGCCCGGGCCCTGAGTCTCGATGCGTCGCGAGTGGGCGAGTTCGAACGCGGTGACGCCGACGTTCGCACCTGGCGCTCGCCGACGTCCTGTCGAGGCTCAAAGCAGACTGCGCAGGCTGCGAACGGATCAGCTGAAACGCCTCCAGCGATGGAAACTTTTTGGAAGCCTCAGCCCGTACGAGACACGCTGCAACCCCTGCACCGGATAAAGAAGTCCCGTACGCAAGGCGGATTCCGCACAGCGCGCATCAGTTGAGACGGTCTGCGGGGTCATGGTAAGGAAGGGGTCATCGGTTCGAGTCCGATAGAGGGCTTGGGCGGATGTTGAGCGCCGCTCAGATCCGGCATGGTGGCGCTGTTGAAGGTCGGCATCGGGGGGTGCGGTACGAAAGAAGAAGTAGCCCTGGAACCGTTCGGTAGGCTGGATCGGCAAAGACTGCGATGAG
>JAABUZ0100007587.1_pt1 | contig 13032 bp, 10 predicted proteins | sample 5562091 | NCBI WGS metagenome assembly JAABUZ01 (sample SAMN12813069, study PRJNA571459) | rock metagenome | isolation source: Antarctica rocks | place: Antarctica: Victoria Land, Linnaeus Terrace sud | collected 2015-12-21 | reverse complement strand
AGATACCGCGCAGGTCGGCAATGCGGAAGCAGGGAAGGGCTGGTTCTGAATCTGCTTCAAGCTCCCATTGTGCGGATCAAGCTGGAGCCCTGAAACCGTTCCCGCCGCACTGTTCGAGGTATACAGATACTGGCCAAGTGCCGGGTCGATCGTCGCGCAGATTGGATTCGTGTCCACTTGCGTATTGCCAGAACCGACCGAGCCCGACGGTGTGCCAGTAGCCGTGTCGATCGCATAAGCACCAATCGTGCTCGAGTTGAAATTGGTCACATACAGATATTTGCCGCGGGGGTCGATGATGACGTGGACGGGAAATTGCCCCGTCGTGAACGGACCATTAACCATCGGGACCAGGGACCCGCCCGTCCCAACCAGGTACCCAATCAGCTGATTCGAAACTTGGTCCGTGACATAGACGAAACGTGCCGTGGGATCCTCTGCAATCCAGCTTGGCGTCACCCCGGCTGGATAGCCGTTCAACCGTGTCGCTCCGGTCAGCACCGGTGTCAGAGCGCCTGTGCTCGCACTTTGTGAAAAGGCGAGCACTACGCCACCCGGGCCCGTGCCCCCTCCGGTCGTCGGTATCGTCTCACGATCCAGCACGTATACGAAGTTGTTGAAGCCGCTCGCGACGATACTGACAGGGCTGTTACCAACGTTCACCGAGGTCGGTGTGCCCAGCGTCGTGTCCGAGTTGATCGGAAACACGGATACCAGTCCGGGACCGGGTAGGGCCGTCGTAAACCCCGGCCGATAGGTGGACGTGACATACAGAAACTTGCCCCCCGGGTCGATGGTCACCGCGGTCGGAAAGCTTCCAATCACGTTGGACGTCTTCTCCGCATACAGCTTCCCGTCCGTCCCGACTCCATAAGGAACCACGACCGAGTCATCGCGAAAAACAACGTAGACCGACTTCCCATTTGGCGCAGCAACCAGGGCCACAGGGTTCTTGTTGGCGGTCGGCACCGGTGAGTCAGCCAGCTGCTCCAACGCGCCGGACTGGTAGTCCACCTTGTACGCATTGATGACGCCAGTCGCTGTCCGCGTGGAGGACGCGACATACACAAACGCTACCGTGTAGTCGCGGCTGCACGCAGTCACGCTCAAACCGAGAGCCAGAGACACTACTGAGGCCATCCCATATCGGCCCATATTCTTCAACGTCATGCGTTTTCTAAGCTCCCGTGCAGGTCGTTCTGACCGCCAGATCCCTGTTGCTCAAGTTCCAAAAACCACCCCGTTACCACGTCACAGAGACGTGCCGCAACCGGTGGCTAGTACACACTGCCGCTGATCGCCAGGCACGTGGATAGCCCGGTAGCGGTGAATTTCGACCCGCGTGCAAGATCCGAGAGCTGCCCCGTGTTTTGATTGATGATCTTTCCCGTTACCGTTCCATCAACGCTGTTCGAGGTGTAAACATACTGGTTGGTCGGGTCCTCCGCCATGCACACCGCGCCCGATCCGGTCGGGTACGGATTGTTCGAGTCCGGCACCTGCTGCAGCTTGCCCGTGGAGCTCTCAATCGAGAACGCCGAAATCGTGCTGTTCGCATTGTTGGAGTTGGTCGTCGACTGATTCACCACATACAGGTACCGGCCGCGATTATCCGTCAACGTCCACACCGGATTCGACGTGAGTGGCAGGTTATTTACAGCGCCGCCGGTCAGCGTATTCAGCGAACAATTCGACCCCGGCGTGTACGGCAGGATCTGCCCGCCTGGGCTCGCAGCGGTCGCCATAGCGTCAGTCAGATAGATGTAGCTGCCGCCCGCGTTAATCGACGTCAGCCTGCCCGCATTGGTAAAGATCTCGGAGTTCGTCGTCTGCGTCAGCTGCCCCGTGCTCGCGTTCAACGTGTACGGGAAGATCGAGTTCGTTCCGGCGTCCAGCGTGTAAAGACACCCGCCACCACCCGTCTTCACCATCGTCGGAGCGTTGCCGACCGGGAAGAAATTGATATTGACATTGTTCGCGTCCTTCAACTGGTTGTTTGTAACCAGCGAGAGTCGGCCCGTGTTCGGGTCGATCGAAAACACCGTGATGTCGCCCTTACCCTCCTGTGCGTACGTCTGCTTCGGCGTCGTCGTGGAAGTCGTATCCACTACGCCTGCAGGTGCCAGGCTGTCCAGCACGTAGAGGAAGTTACCCGAGCTATCCAGTGCCGCCCACACCGGCGTCTGCCCCTGGCTGGTAAAGGCCTGCTGAAACGTCAAAATGCCGTCACCGCCAACGCTGAACTCGGCAATGCCCTGGCCGGCCAACAGATTCTTCGGGTCGGGTGCACCCGCGTTGACCACGTAGATGTAACGCCCACCCGGCTTCACCACGATCATTCTCGGATTGGTTCCGCTTGCTTGAAATGGAGAGTGCGGAATCGCCGTCAGATTGCCCGTATAATTGTCGATCTTGAAGCCGGCGATCTGGTTATACTGCGTCCCAGCCACCCACATAAATCCGACCGTGCCGCCGCCACACGCCGTCATCCCTAAACCTACAGCGACCGATGCTACAAAGGCCAAGGACAGACGGCCGAGCTTGCTCAACTTCATGTGCTTCCTTTGTTCTTGCGCGGCCGCGGTCGTGATGCCTCGGCAGCAAGCAGATGCCTGGGATTGCAGTTCCTAACGGTTATTGTAGAAGCTGAAGCCTGATTGTGCCACTTCGCCCCGCCACGCGGAGCCTCCCTGGGGTAATCAGCAGGGACGGGCAACCAGCGGAAACGTCCCTCCGGAACCTGAATCCGTAGCCGCCCTTCTGATGCATCCCGGCAAAAGAAAAGCCCGAGCCGAAGCCCGGGCCATCTCTCACCTCCCAATCGGGGGGACAGCTACATCCCTACCAGGTACGGCAGGCGTTCGCAGCCACCATCGGCTGACCCGCCTTGCACCCAAACGCCTTTCCGAACTCCTCGAAGTTCTGCACCGTTCCCTTCACACGCCACTCGCCCGAGCTGTGCGGATCCGTCTTCGCCAGCACGCGTGCGCTCTGCTCCGTCGCATTCTGGCACCAGACCTGGCCAAACGAAATAAAGAAGCGCTGCGCCGGTGTGTAACCGTCGCGCTCCCCGCTCACATACCCCGCTCCCGGTCCGCCCCCCTTCGCGATCGTCTCCATCAACGCCTGGTACGCGATCCGGATGCCGCCGTTATCCGCCGTGTTCTCCCCCAACGTCAGATGCCCGTTCAGCTTCTGCCCCGGAGCCACCTCGAAGCCGTCGTACTCCTTCGCCGTGCACTCCGTCCGCTCGTTGAACTTCTTCAGATCCTCCGGCGTCCACCAAACCCGCACATTGCCGTTCAGGTCGTACTTCGATCCCTGGTCGTCGAATCCGTGCGTCATCTCGTGACCGATTACCACACCGATCCCACCGAAGTTCACCGCCGGATCCTTGCTGTTGTCGAAGAACGGCGGCTGCAGGATCCCGGCAGGGAAGTTGATGTCGTTCTGCGGCGGGTTGTAGTACGCATTCACCGTAGGCGGCGTCATACCCCACTCGCGCTCGTCCACAGGCTTGCCCAGCTTTGCCAGGTTGCGCTTTGCCTCAAAGATCTCTGATCGCTCCTGGTTGCCCAGCAGATCGTCCCGCTTCACCGTCAGGCTGGAGTAGTCGCGCCAGTTCTCCGGGTATCCGATCTTGTCGCGAATGGACTGCAGCTTCTTCTCCGCCTCCACCTTGGTCTCCGCGCTCATCCACGGCAGCTGCTTGATGTCCTCGGCCATCGCCGCCTCCAGCGCCTTCACCAGCTTCTCCATGTTGTCTTTCGCATCCGGCGGAAAGTTCTGCTTCACCCAGTCCTGCCCCACCGCCTCGCCCAGTGCACCGTCCGTCAGCCGTGTGCACCGCTTCCATCGCGGCTGCTGCTCCTTCTGTCCGTTCAACGTCTGGTTGAAGAACGCGAAGTTCTCATCGACAAATGGCTTCGAAAGAAACGGTGCATCGCCGTGGATCGCATGCCACCGCAGGTAGCTCTTCACCGCCTCCGTCTTTTCGGTATCGAGCACCGTCTCGACCACCTTCACGTAGCCCGGAGAGCTCACATTCAGCGTCTTCGCGGAACCCAATCCCACGCCCTCCAGGTACAGCTTCCAATCAAAGCTCGGGCTCAGCGCCGTCACCTCGCTCACCGTCATCATGTGATATCGCTTGGCCGGGTCGCGCATCTCGACGCGAGCCATTGAGCCTTTCGCCAGCGCCGTCTCGATCCGCATCACGTCGGCAGCCTCCTTCGCCGCCTGCTCCGGCGTGTCCCCGGCCAGAACGAACATCTTTGTCACGTGCGCGACGTACTGCTCCCGAATCTTCTGGCTCCGGGCGTCGTCGGTCAGATAGTAATCGCGATCAGGCAGCGTCAAACCGCCCTGCCCGGTGCCCGCAATCTGCTGTTTGGAGTCCTTCTGATCCTGCTGCACACCTGCTCGAAAAAATCCGTTTCCGCCGTGCTGCTCAAAGCTCCTCACCTCGTACTGCGCCAAGGCCTTGTTGTCCTCGAGCTTTGCAATCTCCTGCAGCTCCGGTTGGACAGCCTTCGCCCCCAGTTGGTCGGTCAGACTCTCATTCATGCATGCCGCAAAGTAGTCCCCATACTTCTTCTGCAACGGCGTCTTCGGAGCATCGGCCGCCGTCTTCAATTCGCTGTACAGCAAATAATTGTTTCGCTCCGCCAGCTCGTTGAAACGGCCCCAACGCACCTGATCGCTCGGAATCGGATTGTTCTTTACCCAGTTTCCGCAGGCGTACTGGTAAAAATTTGTACACGGGTCGGCGGTCTTGTCGATCGCGGCAAGGTCGAAGATGATCGGCTTCTTCGGTTCGGACGTCGGTCCGCCGGGCGTGTCGCTGGTAGTTAACGCCTGCCCGAAGCTGAAGCCGCCGGACAGGATCAGGAGAGAAGCGATTGACTTACAGTGCATGAAAAGAGCCTCAGGGGGTTGGTGGAAACAGAACGGGTGGGCCCGGCGAGCAAAGGGCTATGGGCAAGGAAACCACACCGCGCAACGGGTCGACTCTCAACAACATTGCTGTAACCATGCACCCGCGCGAGCATCCTTCGCAAGTCCAGACTTCCTCCTCGCAGCCGCAAAAGCAAACCCGGACCGAAGTCCGGGTTCCCTCGCAACCGGCCCTGTGTGCCGTTCACCAGACCCGGCAGGCATTCGCCGGCATCATCGGCTGGCCCGCCTTGCATCCGAACGCCTTGCCGAACTCGTCAAAGTTCTGCACGCTTCCATTCGTCCGCCATTGCCCGCTGGAGTGGGGATCCACCTTCGCCCGCATCCGTGCGACCTGCTCCCTCTGGTTCTCGCACCACACCTGCCCAAAGCCGATGAAGAACCTCTGTGCCGGCGTATACCCGTCGATCTTCGCCGTCTGCGCCCCGGCGCCCTCCTTCGCCAGCGTCTCCATCAACGCCTGGTACGCGATATGGAGCCCGCCATTGTCGGCCGTGTTCTCCCCCAATGTCAGTTTGCCGTTCAGCTTCTGCCCGGGAGCCACATCGAAGCCGCCGTACTCCTTCACCTCGCAGTCCGTACGCTCGTCGAACTTCTTCTTGTCCTCAGCCGTCCACCACATCCGCACATTGCCCTGCGGATCGTACTGGCTCCCCTGATCGTCGAACCCATGCGTCATCTCGTGCCCGATCACCACGCCGATACCGCCGAAGTTCACCGCCGGATCGATCTTGAAGTCGTAGAACGGCGGCTGCAGAATCCCGGCCGGGAAATTAATGTCGTTCATCGCCGGGTTGTAGTACGCGTTCACCGTGGGCGGCGTCATGCCCCACTCCTTCTCGTCCACCGGCTTGCCTATCTTTGCCAGGTCGCGCTGATCGTCAAACTCCGCCGTCCTCTGGAGATTGCCAACCGCATCATCGCGCTTCACCTCCAGCTTCGAGTAGTCGCGCCACTTTTCCGGATACCCGATCTTGTCGCGAAAGGCATCCAGCTTCTTCTTCGCCTCCACCTTGGTCGTCTCGCTCATCCAGTCCAACTGCTTGATGTCCTCGTTCAGCGCCCGCTCAAGTGCCGCCACCAGCTTCTCCATGTTGTCCTTCGCCGCCGGAGGGAAGTTCTTCGCCACCCAGTCCTGCCCTACGGCCTCGCCGAGCGCAGCATCCGTCGCGCGCGTGCATCGCTTCCACCGTGGCGTTTGCTCCTTCTGTCCCTGCAGCGTCGCCGAGAAGAAGTCGAAATTCTCCTTCGCGAAGGCCTCGCTCAAAGACGGCGCATACTTGTGCACCGTGTGCCAGCGCAGATAGCTCTTCAACGCCGGGAGCTCCGTCGTGTCGATCACCTTGTTCATCGTGCGGAAGAACTCAGGCTCGGCCACGTTCACCGTCGGCAGGGAACCCTCTCCCTTCGCCGCCAGGTAGGTCTTCCAGGAAAACTCCGGTGTGAGCGTCTCCAGCTCGGAGATCGGCATCACGTGATACACGTTCGCCGGCGTCCTCTGGTCCACACGCGGCAACGATCCCTGCGCCAGCGCCATCTCCACGGCCATCACGTTCTTCGCCTCGGCAGCCGCCTTCTCTGCGGAGTCCCCCATCAACGTGAACATCTTCGTCACGTGCTCCACATATTGCTCACGAATCTTCGCCATCCGCTCGTCGTTCTGGAGATAGTAATCCCGGTCCGGTAGCGACAACCCACCCTGCTCCAGCTCCCCGATCTCTTTCGTCGAATCCTTCTGGTCCTGGTCCGACCCGAAGCCGAAAAAAAAGCCCTGGCCGTACCTGCTCTCCGTCTCCCCCATCAACGTGGCAAGCGTCTTCTTATCACTCCATCCGTCGATCGTCTTCAGCGTCGGCTCCAGCGGCTTCGCCCCCAGACTGTTAGCTAGGTCGACATTCATGCACGCCGCGAAGTAGTCGCCGTACTTCTTCTGCAATGGCGTCTTGGGCGCGTCGGCTGCTGTCTTCAGCTCGCTGTAGAGCAGGTAGGTGTTGCGATCGCTTAGCTCGTTGAAGCGGCCCCATCGAACCTGGTCGGCCGGAATGGGATTGTTCTTCTTCCAGTTCCCGCAGGCATACGTGTAAAAGTCAGAGCACGGGTCCGCTGTCTTAACGATCGCGGAAAGGTCGAAGCTGATCGGCGTCTTCGGAGCGGCAGTCGGACCCGACGCCGTGTCCGCACCCACAAACATCGGCTGACTTATGGTCTGGCCGAAACAAAGGCTACCCGATACTAACAACAGGGAACTGAAACCTTTTACAAACATGGCTCTCCTCAAAAGGTGATATCCAGAACTGAGATAACGGTAGCAGCAGCATACTCCGCCACTCCTCAGCCGTGAAATAAGTGTCGGCGGTTGCCCGCGAGTTCCTGCCCCAGGTCCGAGCGCGCGGCACAACAGAAAAGGACCGGCATCACGCCGGTCCGTGCCCTCCATATTTCTTTGTCCTTGCAGTCCTCTAAAAAACTTTCAGGTGAATCGTAAGGTACTTCTTCGGATCCTGCCGAATCGTGGTTACAAGCGTCGTGCTCTCGGTCAAGAGCTTGTTCAGGTTGGTGTAGGCAGTGTCGTCCGTTGCCAGCTTGCCCAGCGTTCCGCGTCCTTGATCCACACCGGTCACCAGCGAGTTCACCTGTCTCAGAGTGTCCTCAAGCTGCGCCCGGAACTTCGGATCGTTCACCAGCAGACCTATCGCGCCTTTACCCTGATTCGCATCCGTCAGCAGCTTGTTCGCCTGCGCCAGCGTCGCATTCAGGTTGTTGTAGAGCGTCTCATCCTTCAGCAGCTTGCCCGCCGTGCCTTGGCCATTTTGCACGCTTGCCATCATGCTGTCGAGCCGGCCAACCGCCGAGTTGAGCCGGTTGTACATCTGATCGTCGTTCATCAGCTTGCCGACCGATCCCTTGCCGGTGTTCAGGTTCACCGTCAGCTTGTGCAGCTCGTCCACCGTCGCATTCGCCTTGTTGTAAAGGTCGGGGTTATTGATCAGCTGTCCCACAGATCCCTTGCCGTTCTGCAGGTTGTCAACGATCGTGTTCATCTTCGCGAGAATCACATTCAGGCTTTCGATCGTCCCTTGGCTTGCCTTCACCACATCGGTAAGGCTCGGCGTCTCGAGAGTCTTCAGCTCATCCCCGCTCTGGAGCTGAGGCCCCGTCGCGTACTGGCTGTTGATGTCTACAACCGTGTCGCCCAGCACGCCGACTGTGCTCAGGGCGGCCTTCGAATCCTTCTTGAGGCTGGTCTGGTATTTCGAGTCCAGCTTCATCACCACCTGCACCGGCGTCAGCTTCCGGTTCGGTTCGCTCGTCACCACAATGGATTTCACGGTGCCGATCGTGACGCCCTGCAGCTCCACCGCCGCACCCTCCTTCAACCCAGCCGAGTTCTCAAAGTAGGTCGTCACCGTGATCTTGTGCGAAAACACTCCCAGCCCTGAAGAGCTCGTCATCAAAAACAGCAAGGTCACCAGGACGACCACCGCCACCAGCACAATGACACCGACCTTTAGCTGCGACCAACGTACCTCCTGCTGGCTGGGCATATCTCTCCTAGACCTCGTACCAACGACTCAAGCGTCCCAGCGGGGCTTACCTCCGCTGATAATCGCGACATCCGTCACTCTCAGCAGTGCGCAAACTCCTGCGTAGCGTTGAGGATACATGACCCTCAACTCCTCGACGCGTCTATCGGCCGACACGGGTACATCTGGAGCAGATGCGAAAACCCGGAGGTGAGTTTCAAAATCGCCGCGTCCGCGAGAGGTTCACGCCTCAATCACAACCACTGCCATCGCGATCTCCCGCCCATGCGTCAGACTCAGGGAGGTTCGCTTCACCCCTATCTCCTGGGCCCGCTCTGCCGCGCGCCCGCTCCAGTGCAGGGTCGGTCTCTCTCCGGGGGACCTCCTCACCTCGATCTCCTTCCAGCTCACACCGCGGCTGATGCCCGTGCCCAAGGCCTTCGCCCCCGCCTCCTTGGCCGCGAATCTCGCCGCAAAGCTCTCCGCGGATCGACTCTTCCGCAGGCAATACTCAATCTCTCCCGGCGTAAACACCCGCTCCATGAAGCGTTTGCCATAGCGGTCGAGACTCGCCTGCATCCGTGCAATCTCGATCAGATCCGTCCCCAGGCCCAACACCATTGTGTCCAGCTCCCGCCCACTATTCTCGCTTACCTCATCCGTCCGCGAGGCCTCACAAGCAATGTCACATGACCACCGTACCCGGACACAACTAGCGCTCCCGGTCTGGGAGCCGATAAGGGAGCACAGCACCATCTCTCCCAAGGACTCAACCCATGCACCCGCGCCCGGCTATACCGCTGCTCCTCCAAGCGAAAACACCACTTCCGCTTTCCTCACTTCTGCCCACCCTCAGTAAGGATCTCCGCTCGGCTGGCGTCTGGCTGGTGGAATCGCGTCCCACCGCATGCGGCGGCGCCGATCTCCATCTGGAGCTCCACCGCCACGCCGCACCGCTCTTCTATACGGCTCTGGTTCGCCGCGGTCTGCAACTCAACCGTTCAACCCACGTAGCGCTCGCCTCCTTGTGCTCATATGACCACTCGTTTACTGGATCCACCACCGACCTGAAGCTCGAGATCCGGTCAACCGGGCTCGCCCACCCCATGCTCAACCAGATATCCGTTATCTCTGCCTGATCCATCTGGGAGGGCCGAACCTGGCGCGCGTTCTCCCTCAATGCACAAGAACCTGATTCCCACCTTGCTCTTTCACGGCGTACAGGGCGCGGTCGCAGCTCATCATCAGCTGGTCCCAACCGCGATTGCTGGCCTTACACTCGGCTACACCAAAGCTCGCCCGGACCTTCGCGGGACGCTGCTCCACCATAGGATTCGTCTGTTCAAGGCAGCTCCTCAAAGCCTCGGCAATGATGGATGCCTCCTCCCACGCTGTGTTTGGCAGCAGCATCACGAACTCGTCCCCGCCAAGCCTCGCCAGATGATCCTGCCTTCTCATCTTGCTCTGGAGGCACCTTGCGACCACGATCAGCACCCTGTCGCCACAATGGTGCCCATAAGAATCGTTGATCTGCTTGAAGCCATCGAGGTCAATCAGGATTGCCGACATCGGTTGACGCTGCAACCTGCACATCCTGATCTCGCGATCAGCGGTCGTTTCGATGGCGCGGCGGTTCAGCAAACCGGTAAGCGGATCCGTCGAAGCCTGCAACTCAAGCTCCTGCCGCAAGCCGGCGGACGTCATCCAAACAAACGTGATGGTAAGAGCACCCTGCAGCACAGAGGTCGCCAGCAGCGTGCAGCTCAAGGCAACTCCATCCTGGAAATACCTGTCGGCCGCGCCCAGGTACATCGTTCCGACTGCGCGCACCAGATTATTGGCGCAGAGCAGGCTCAGCACCCCGCCCATCATCCATCCAGAAGGCCTCAACGTTCCTTTCGCCGTCCGGAAGACGAAGGTGGCGCTCAGGCCCAGCTGTGTCGCCAGAATCAGGCTGTAGAGAAATACTCCGTGATGGGTGTTCGGCTGCTCCAGGCCAAACCTCACCATCACCACGAACGCGAGGCTGGCGAGGGAGATCTGAGTAAGCCATTGATGCGCTCCGCGTCCTAGAAACTCGGTCAACCACCGGTGCAAAAATACGTAGGCCAGAGAGAAGAACAGCCCACCCATCACGACAGAGATCCACGCTGGGGCCTCCGCCCGAAGCGCAATCAGAACCGCGCCCATAAACGCACAGAAAATGCAGAGCGGGAACCAGCCAACCCCCTTCATATCCCGGTGTAACAGCGAGTTCACAACCGTCAACAGCGTGAACAACCCAAGCAGCACCGCATGTTCGATATGCAATGTGTGCATGTCCACGCGGGGGGGGTCCTTTCCACCTTAAATGTCTTTGGGGCCCGGCACTGCTGGGGCAAACTCTCGTTGGCTGCGATCGGCTGCTCAACGGGGTTATCCCCATCCCTGCTTCTGCCAGCGCTTGGTGTTGTGAATGGAGCTAAATTTCCGCTGATTATAGCTACGCCCATTCCCTAAGTCGCCAGATTTATTTCCGGAGATCGACGGGCAGCTCCGCAGCTCTCGTCGGCGAGACCTCAAGCGCTCAAGCTCCGCTCCGTCCTTCGCCTGTTCCTGCGAAAGACCTATCGCAGTTTCGTGGACCACTTCTTCTCAGCGTTCCAGCATCATCACCGTTGCCCGGTGCATCCAGCTGTCCGGATCTCCGATTACAAGCACGCCGGGCTGCCACCTTCCGTGCGTTAGCACCAATCGGAGGTGGTTTGCATCCCTGCTGATGCGAAATACCGGTTCGCTCACAACGGAGTCTCCCGTCGCAACCCGCGTCGTCAGACGAACTCCGCTCAGCCCCCGAACTTCGTCCCAGCGTCGCCCCTGCCCGTCAAGGAGGTAGGGTCGGATCAAAGCCTCGCTCTGGGCGTGACCCTTTCCTCGATTCGTCACCCTTACCCTCGCCCGCACGAGGCGAGCCCGTTCCTGCCCTCGCGCCAGAAAGCCTTCCACCTCATCCGCCCCCTGGATCGCAAAGCACATCTCGTCGAAACACTGCTCATTCCCCATCGCAATCTGCCTCTGCTGCTGCCGCCACGACGTCAACAAGAGCACACCGAGGTAAATTCCCCAGATCGCCCCGATCCACAACGCCCCTCGCCGAGCCCTCCGGTGGTCACCGCGAACCGCCCGCACCAACGTCCCCAGGACGCCAATAAGCGTCCACAGCACCAGCCCGATCAGCAGGATCTCCGTCAGCTTCAAACCCGGCTCCTCTCGCCCCGCAAACTTCCAACCGTGAGCATGGTCAGATCGACGCCGCGCTCCGGCATCCCTGCAGCTCCACAATCAGCGCCGTCACCAACCCCGCATCGATCGTGCGCGCAGCCACCAGAACACCCTCTGCAAGATCCCTGGCCAACTCCGCCGTCACCAGTACCGCCGCCGCGTTCAGCAACACGACATCCCTCCGCGCACCGGGCGCCCCCGCAAGCACCGCCCGCAGAATCCCCGCATTCGCCTCCGGATCCCCACCCGCCAAATCCCCGATCGGCGCCCGGCTCAGACCCGCATCCTCCGGCATCGCCGTCCACCACGTCACCCGTCCACCACGCACCTCGGCAATCTGGCTCTCGCCACTGATCGAAAGCTCATCAAGACCTTCGCCCCCGCCAGCATCGCCATGCACCACCAGGGCATGCTGCGTTCCCAGGATCGCCAGCGCCTCCGCGACCACTGCCACCTGCCTGCGCCCATACACCCCGATCACCTGCCGCGAAGCGCCCGCCGGATTCGTCAGTGGCCCCAGCAGATTAAAGACCGTCCGCACCCCCAGCCCGCGCCGCACCGGCATCACCGCCCGCATCGCAGGATGCAGCGACGGCGCATGCAAAAACGCAAACCGGTACCTCCGCAGCGCCTCCGCAGCCTCCGGGGGAGTGAGATCGACCGCAATCCCAAGCGCCTCCAAAACGTCCGCCGACCCGCTCCTTGAAGTCACCGCACGGTTGCCATGCTTTGCCACCGTCGCTCCAGCCGCCGCCGCCACCAGCGCCGCCGCCGTAGAGATGTTAAACGTCCCGCTCGCATCTCCCCCCGTCCCGCAGGTGTCGACCAGGGCGTCCCGCTCGTGCCGTTCGAGTGGTAGCGGCGTTGCCGCAGACCGCATCGCATCCACAAATCCGGCGATCTCCTCAGCCGTCTCCCCCCGCGCAGACATCGCTCCCAGCAGCGCAGCCAGCTCCATCGGCTCCGGAGCCGACCCCAGGATCTGCTCCATCAGCCCTCGCGCGTCCGCTCGATTCAACGTCTCGCGTGCTTCCATTACCCGCCGCAGCTGTGGCCGAAGGCTCATCTCCCAAAGCCTAGCAGCAGCGCTTCTGTACTCCCTCAATACAGTCGGGACGCAAAGTTGTTCGTCAATTGCAGCCACCGATAAACGCACACGGACGCCGGCGCGTTTGCTCCTCCTTCTCCCGGTCCGCTAAACTTCAGTCGCAACCGAGAGCCTGCCGCGCTCGCAAACGCGTCACCAGGGACGAGACCCGACTATGAAGATCCACGAGTACCAGGCGAAGGA
>JAABUZ0100007585.1_pt1 | contig 13033 bp, 10 predicted proteins | sample 5562091 | NCBI WGS metagenome assembly JAABUZ01 (sample SAMN12813069, study PRJNA571459) | rock metagenome | isolation source: Antarctica rocks | place: Antarctica: Victoria Land, Linnaeus Terrace sud | collected 2015-12-21 | reverse complement strand
CTAGCCGCCGCTCATCCCCGCTCCCCAGGGCGGAAAGGAGTACGTCCGGATCGCCGTACTCCTCAATACAGGCTGGAGAAGCTAATCGGCACGCTTCCTGCACTTCTCAGGACTCGACAAAGCAGGAGAGGAAGAATACATGTCCACAACCCCACGCCGCAGCTTTACGTCGCGCAACCCCTGGATGCTCCCCCTGATACTCGTGGTGCTGGTGCTCGGCATCATCGCTGCGTTCGTGCTGGGACCGAAGCTGAAATCAGCGACCAGCTCCACCGCGACCCCGACGCCAACCGCGACCGTCGCCGCCACGGCGCAGAAGATCGTGGTCACCGCGACGCCCGGCGGGCCAACCGCTACCCCGGCCGGACCAACTGTCACGCCCGGCGGCCCAACCGCGACGGCTGCCAGTGGGGCGCCGAACCCAGCTACCGCAACTCCCGGTAACGGCGGTTCGACACCGCTACCGGGGGCCACACCTCAGAACACCGTGGCGGGCATTCGGCTCGGCCCGGTGACCAGCACCACGACCAAGGTCGACAACATTCAGCGGGCTGCGAACCGCAACGATCCGAACTACACCTACTATCTCGATCCGACACAGGTGGTCCAGAAGACCCTGGCCCAGTACGGCTTTACTCAGTCGTTCACCATCGTCTCCCCGGCTGCTTCGCCCACTCCCACGCCGCAAACCGGCGTGGACGGTCGACCGCTGGTAAAATTCATCGTGAGCTATCAGGGCAAGGAATACACTATCCAGGTCGTCCAACCGGTCCAGCACGGGCCCAAGGGCATCTGGGTCATCGTCACTATCTTGAGTGGAAGGCAGTAGGCATCATGGTCGCAATCGCGGAACAAACGACCTATAAACTCTTCATTGGCGGCGAATGGTCGGAGGCAATCTCTGGGAAGACCTTTGAGGTCCTCAACCCTGCCTCGCTCGAGCCAATTGCCACGGTGCCGGACGCCGGCCGGGAAGACATGCAGCGGGCCATCGATGCCGCGTGCCGGGCGCAGCCTGACTGGGGTGAAACCACCGCTACCGAGCGCTCCAAGATCCTGATGAAAGCCGCGCACCTCATGCATGAGCGCAGTGACGTGCTGGCCCGGCTGATGACCATGGAAGAGGGGAAACCGCTGGCGGAAGCACGGGGCGAGATCGTCTACGCCGCGTCATTCATCGAGTGGTTCGCCGAGGAGGCCAAGCGCGTCTACGGCGATACGGTGCCGGCCAGCTCGCCGGACAAACGCATCCTGGTGCTCAAGCGCCCAGTGGGGGTCACTGCCGCCATCACCCCCTGGAACTTCCCCGCGGCGATGATTACACGGAAGTTAGCGCCGGCGCTGGCCGCCGGCTGTAGCATGGTGATCAAGCCCTCCGAACTCACCCCGCTCACCGCCCTGGAGCTGGCCAAGATCTTTGAGCAGGCCGGGCTGCCCAACGGCGTACTTTCAGTCGTGGTGGGCCTGGACGCGCCCGACATCACCACTGCCATCATGGACGATGCGCGGGTACGGAAGCTGTCCTTTACCGGCTCGACCGAGGTCGGCAAGATTCTCATGAAGCAAGCGACCGACACCATGAAACGCCTTTCGCTGGAGTTAGGTGGACACGCGCCCTTCATCGTGTTCGACGATGCCGACCTGGATGCCGCGGCGGATGCCTGTCTTGCCTCCAAGATGCGCAATATGGGCGAAACCTGCGTGGCCGCCAACCGCATCTACGTGCAGCACTCGATCCACGATGCCTTTGCCGATCGCTTGACCGAGCGAATGAAAAAGATGCGCGTCGGCGACGGGCTCGCGGAGGGCGTGACGGTCGGTCCGCTGATCGACGAGGCGACCTTCCAGAAGGTCCAGGAGCATGTTCGGGATGCGCGCGACAAGGGAGCGACGGTGGCGCTGGGCGGGAGCCGGGCGGATGCCGGGAAGGGCTTTTTCTTCGAGCCGACCGTGTTGCTCGACGCGCAGGACAGCATGCTGCTCGCCCAGGACGAGACCTTTGGACCGGTAGCCGGCATCCTCACCTTCGATGACGAGGAGGAGGTCATTCGCCGTGCCAACAATACCAAGTACGGGCTGGCCGCCTACTTCTTCACGCGTGACATTGGGAGAATCTGGCGTCTGGCCGAGCAGCTCCAGTACGGCATTGTGGGCGCTAATGACGGCATGCCCTCTACTGCTCAGTCACCCTTTGGTGGCGTCAAAGAGTCGGGCTTCGGCCGCGAAGGTGGCAGGTGGGGCATCGACGAGTATCTCGATATCAAGTATATCTCGCTGGGCGGCATGGCGCGGCGCTAAATCCAGCGCGGGAAGTGCTGCAACGTGTACTGAATGTCTCGGCTGCGGTCTCTGATCTTGCGAGCGGGTATCCCGCCGACCAGCGTGTACGGCTCGACGTCGCGGTTAACCAGCGATGCCGCCGCCACATAGGCGCCTTCACCCACGGTAACGCCGGGCAAGAGGATCGCGCGCATGGCGACCCACGCGTTGTCTTCAATGACGATTTTGCCGAGCAGCCCTTCCGCCATCGGGGAGTCGACCAGGTGATGTCCCCCAATGGTCAGTACTTCTCCCGCCACGTTGACATTGCGGCCGATGGTCATGGTCCCGCGTCCATCCAGGGTCGCGAACGGACCAATAATACAGTTCGGGCCAATGGTTATGTCCTGCGCCTGCAACACAGACACATGCATCATGATATTGGTCGTTGGATCCACCTTCATCCCGGCGCTGCGATACAGTCCCATGCGCAGCTCGGGAAAGGGGATCTTATTGACAAAGGTGTTCAGCAGATAATCCAGCAGCAGTGGGTCCTCGACCTGGGGAAGATGCAGGCTTTCGGCCAGGGTCTGCAGAGCCTCGCGTAGATCGCCGGTTCCAGACGCCAACTTGATCAGCCGGGCCACCCCCGCGGCCGTTCCGACCGGCATCAGCGCCCTCTGAAAACGTCTTCTTGGTCCATTCACGATCTGCTCCTTTTACCCGGTCGCTGCACCGTGCCGCCAGACGGGTCCATGCCAGTGTATACAGGCATGAGCTGCCGGTAGAGATTGAGCACCCGGTCGATCTGGCTTGACAGTGTAAACACCGCTGACCGTTCGATCGCCGCGTCGTGTTTTCGGTCGCCGTCCTCCAAGCCACGAATGATACCTGCTGCATACGCTTCCGCCGTCGGCACGTCCACCAGATAGCCGGCGCTCGGAGTCACAATTTCGTTCATCGCCGGGAAGTCGAAGACCACGGGCGGACAACCGCAGGCCATACCCTCCACTAGCACCAGGCCAAATCCGGCATAGACGGTCGGAAAACACTGAAGGTTGGCGGCTGAGTAGTAGAGCGCCATGCGGTCGGCGGCCACGTGTCCGACCATCTGCACGCGGTCGCCAAACTCAGATTCGATGCTCTCATCCCTCTCCGGATGTATGGCCAACAGCTTGACGCCAGGTGGAAGTAACCGCATGGCCTCTGTCAGAAGTTGGCCGCGCTGGAGGTTAAAGTGCCCCACATACAGCAGATACGGCACGTCCGGATCCAGACCAAGAAGCCGGCGCGCCCCGGAGCGATGATGTGGCTGGAAGATCGCCGGATCGAACCAATTGTGAACGACGTGGATCCGTTCTGGCGGCACACCATAGAAGTGCTCGACTTCCTGGCCCACGGCCTGGGAAACGGCGATGCACAGGTCCGACTCCTGAGCAACGTGACGTTCCATGAAGGCCACCGCGCGGTCGATCGGCGCCCCTTCGGGTTCCGGCACTCCCAATTGGGCGAATCGTTCTAACTGCCCCAGCGGAGTAAGGTGGAAGGTGTTGATGAGTTTGGGGCGATCCCGCAGCGCCGCGAGTTTTGTGGCGACGCCGTACCCGTAATGGCTGTGGCAATGAACAATGTCGTACCGCCGCGCGTTCAGCAATTCAGCGAAACGTCGAGCTTTTTCGCGGTACAACGCGGTCCAGCCGGTGGCCTGCAGCGAGTCGGAGTCGACACCAATGATGCAGGGTGCCAACTCGTTGGCAGCATCTGGAAGAAAACTGCGATCCTCGCAAATGATCTCGACCTCGATCCCACGCCGGCGTAATCCACCGACCAGTTCGTAGACATGTTTCTCCATGCCGCCGCCGCTCAGAGTCGGCCGGTAGCCGGTGACCATGCAGACGCGCAGAGGACGGTGGAGCGGTGCGAGCACCATCCCGTCGATCGTCAACACCTTTCCCCCAGAACCTCCGGGAAACCCCGCGAGCCGAAAGCATGCTGCCTACAGCGACCATCGCAGAAAATCGGCCAGCAACCGGAAGGCTCGGAGCCTTTGCCCCTGATCCGTGCTGCCATGTCCCTCGTCCGATAGCTCAACGTACTCGAAGTCCTGTCCCTGTTGCTTGCCGGCCGCCAGCAGACGATCTCGGAACACCCTCGCCTGGCTGATGGGGCAGCGCGGGTCGTTGACCCCATGGACGATCAGCAGCTTGGCGCGCAGTTGATGAGCGAAATAGATGGCGGAGCGCTCTCGCCACAGCTCGACACTACCTGCTCTATCCCCCATCTGCTCACAGAGGTAGTACTGCAGATAGGCCAGCCCTTCATCGTGCAGCGATTCCAGGTCCGTAATTCCTACCCAGGCAGCTCCCGCCTGCCACAGCTCCGGACGGGTAGTTACCGCCATGTAGGTCATGTAGCCGCCATAGCTAGCACCAAAGATCCCCATCCGAGTGGGATCGACGTACGGGAGCCGGGCCAGGTAGCTGCGTCCCGCCACCAGATCCTCCAGATCGGCGCCACCCCAGTCGTGACGAGCCAGATCGCGAAATTCGACACCATACCCGGTGCTGCCCCGAACATTGGGCGCCAGCACCACATATCCCTCGTTGACCAGGAACTGCGTATACGAGTCGAAATTGTGGAAGTACTGCCCGGTGGGGCCGCCATGCGGCATCACAATAGCCGGCGCCGGGTGCTCCGCGGACACGCCATGCGGTTTGTACAACAAGGCATGGATAGCCAGGCCATCGAACGAGGAGTACCGGATATCCTGGGAGCGAACGAAGGCGCCGGGAGCAATCGAGCCGTCGCTCAGCGCCAGGAGCGTACGGGCCGCGCCGGTGTCCAGGTCAAAGAGCTCCAGACGGGCGCGAGTGGCATCGGCGCTGCAGCGCGCCACCACGGCTCGCCCACCCAACGCGAAGGACGCATCCTGCTGCACCACCGTGCCGCCGTCGGGAATCGGCAGGGCGCGTGCTTCCCCACTGACGAGATCGTAGAGCACCGGCTGCAACACCGCGTCGTGATTCCGCAGCACGAGCAGGGAACGGCCATCACCCGAAACCTCACGCACCACCTCCTCTGCGTCCGAGTCTCCCAACCACCGAACCGTGTCCGAGGTCAGGTTGACCACACCGGCGCGATCAGAGCCGCTGGCATCGGACTGAATTGCCAGGCTGGAGCCATCGACCAGCCAGCCGATCGGCGAATCTTTGGCGCCCTCCCGGCTGCTAAACACCTGGCGCGCCCCGCTGCCGTCCGCGGCGACCACATAGACGTCCTGGTTCCGCGGATCCGCCGTCTCGTTCGCGGTGGCAGTCAGGAGGGAGCCGTCCGGATTCCAGCTGCCCGCCGCACCCCACACCGGGTTAGCAAAATCGGTGAGCTGCACCACCTCGGACCCGTCGGCCCGCATTTTGAAGAGGTTGAGCTGTCCATGGCGGGTGGACAGAAAGCTAAGCCACGCGTCATCGGGACTGAACTCGATGGGAACCTCTGAGGCGCCGGGTGCATCGGTCAGGCGCTGAGCCTCGCCGCTCTCGACCTGCAGCACCCAGATATCGTGTTCTTCGTTGCCGCCGTCGTCTTTCGCGAATACGATCGCCGTTCCGGCTCGATTCCAGGCGAAGCCGGCGTGGAGTGACGTGGGCACCTGCCCCCGGCTCACCTGCCGCGTGGCCCCGCTGCTAATCTTTAGCACCCAGAACTCCATACGACCGGACTCGTCCGAGTAGTACGCGATCCTGGCGCCGTCCCATGAGGGGCGGGGAAGAAAGAAGTTGGGCAGCGCAACCAGCTCCTCCAGGGTGAATCGGTACTCGGTGTCCAGGGTCACGCATCGCCTCTTTCTGTGGACAAGCTGTGCGAAAGATCGTCCCGCGCAGTGCGCAAGGCATCGAGTGCGTGCGTGACGCGGGCATCAGCCACCATCAGGTCCGGCCGGTTCTGAGCGCGCTCGAACAGCTCCATCGCCTCGGCGCGCATCTCCAGGGCATGGCGGTAGCGCTGCTGCGCCGGCGCCTGGGTGGGCAGCAGGTCGGGCACGAGATCGGTCTCCACCTGGGCAATGATCTCATGACAGGTATCCAACTTGGACTCGATCACGCAGCGCAGATCGGCGCTATCGTCCGCCGGCACCGCCCGGTTCATGCTGCTAAGCCAGACCATACCGAGCATCACAGTGACCACCAGCGTGCCAACCACAGGCGTGACGCTCCCGGTGAGGTGGGCGATCCAGACTTCGTTGAGTACTACGATGGCGGCGATAAGCGCCATCCGAAGCTCGCGCGACCAGGGTTGATCCCAGATAATCGGTGACCACAGGGGCGGAAACACAAAGCCTAACAGCGCCAACCTGACATGTCTCCTCGTGGGAGAGCGCACGGCGAGCGAATGGGGCCCGCCGCGGGGGGCGCGCTCGGCGGCGTGCTCGCCTCCCGGACCTCTCAATGGCGACCCCGTTCTGCGCCGCGCCGCATTTGGAGCAAAAAAGTGCGTCTTCCGGTAAAGCGCTACCGCAACCACGGCAGTACATGCATCAACTCCTTCGATTCCTGGCGTAGTCTACCCCACAGCTACGGCCCCGGTCCGCCTCCCACAGGCCGTGACGGTGTACCGCCTGACGCGCCTCACTACTCCCGCGGCATCCAGGGTAGATACGCCAGGCGCGCGTACCGCGCTAAGGTCACCTCCCTGAAAGGCGTCGCATCGCGTTCCAGATCAGCCAGCCGAGCCAGGCACGGCGCTCGCGCAGCCAGATGCTCGGCAAGCCATGCATCCAGCTGTCCAGCGCGCTCTGCCCATTCTCGACGCGCCTCTGTTATGTCGTGTTGTAGCGCGTCCGACCGATCCTGATACCGCCGCTGAATCTCGGCGCGGTGTCTGGTGTTTTCATCCCTCGCCTGCTGCGCTCGCGCGTCTAGAGCGTCTTTCCGCTGCGTGTAGCGGCGCTCCAGAGGATGGACGGTCGCCGCGGGTAGCGCCTTTGGCATGGTACGCCGGGCCTCCCGCTCCACATCCACCCGCCAGCCGATCAGGGCCAGGTGTACCGCATCGCCCAGCGCCCTCAATGCCACCGCGCGCTCCGAAGTCACGTCCGAGGCGGCCCACACGCCGAGGGACCAGAGGCGTGCCTTGGCCGGCCAGCCGATGCCGGGAATAGATGCCGCCCGCAGGGTACGATGGCGCAAACAGTCCCGGACGTGCTGCTCCTGCAGAGCGTGCAGCGCTCGCTCCAACTCCACTCTCAGTTCCCCCTCCAGCCGGCGCAGCTCCTCTCCAATAGTCCCCAGGTCCCGGTCTCGTCGTGCGGCGGCTACGGCCAGCGCTTGCTGCTCCTCCTGCTGCCATGCGGCGCGCCGCCCGTCCGCCTGGCTGATAGAGCGGGCCAGCCGCGCGTCTCCCCTCTCTTTGGCGGCTTCCAGCGCACGCATCTTTCGCCCTTCCGCTTGTAACCCGCGTAGCTCACGCCGTTGCTGCTGCAGCAGCGTGTTCATGCGGGCCACCGCCGGATCGCGCCGGAAGACGACGATAAGTAGCGCCAGGTTCAGCACCAGCAGCCCGATGCACAGCAGCGCTACCGCCATCACCGGCAGGTGGGTCACCAACAGCGCGGCAAGGAGACCGATCGTGGCGCAGACCGTGGCGGCGCCGGCGCAGCGGGGAGGCAGCAGCGAGCCCGTCAGCCGCTCAGGCTCAGCCCTGCTCTCGGCCGGCAGATGGTCAATTACCCAGCCGGGAACACCAGACGCCGGCGCGGGTAGGACCGGCGCCAGAGGAAGGGGAGAGGAGACGCTCGGCACGAGGATTTGCCAGGCCGTGCGAACGTACCAGCCGGAATATATCACTGAGTCCGCGGCTCTCGGGGGACCCGAGACGGCTGCCACGAGCGGTTGCTCCAGGGCGGGAACCTGCATCGGTGCGCAACGAAGCGCCATGGCAAAGCTCTCCGCCAGACGCCGCACCTCTGGATCGGCGTGCCGCTTCAGCAGGGCCAGTGTCGAGGAGGAGGCTGCGGCGTCGTAATCGCTCTTGCGCAGCAGCAGGCACTCATCCCCCGCCTGCGCCGTGGTCCACACGGCCGGCTCGGCGGCGACGGACACCAGCGAGAGGTAGATCGTCCAGGCGGAAAAGCGATCCACCCCAATGCCGAAGTCATGTCCACTGCGACGCGGATGCTGGTAGTGCTGATGACCCAGCTCATGACTGCCCTTGCCGGTTAGGGCCGGCACGTACATGCCGTCGTAATCCACCAGTTTCAGCTCCCCGTTCTTTACCAGTACATTGCCGTGTTGCAGATCCCCATGCGCGAGCGTCGCCCTTTCGAGCGCCCACACCATGTCCCGCCACCGGTCCGCCAGCCGGCGCAAGGCTTTGGGGTCGTGCAAGTGCTGCTCTACGTACTCGTTGAGCAATTGGCCTTCGACCCACTCCATCTTCAGAATCGGATACCACTGGCCACGCACCTTGATTCCCCTGGGCAGGTACTGGAAGCCAACGGTGTACGGCAGTTGGGCCGACTGGAGATGGGCGCTGATGGCGGCGTAGCGCTGCTGTAGATCGTCGAACTCGCGCCAGAAGCAGCGTACCGCCCAGTCCTTCCCGGCGCAATGCACGCGGTACACGCTGGCGAAATTGCCGGTGATAGGACGAGGCAAGCCCAGAGGCGTCAGTTCCGGCCTGCCCGCCCGAAGATCGGGGTCGTCGAAGCTGGATCGCGGGTTCTGAATGGCCTCGTTATAGTCTTGCGGTGTCGGCCACGGCATGGCGATCTCTCAACGCACGTCCACCCGGAGCAGGGTAACGTCGTCATTGCGAATAAGGCGTTCCTCCCGCAATTGGCCTATCCATGCAGCGAAGGATGGCTGTCCTCCAGCGCCAGCGATTGCCAGCTCCAGCCAGGACCGATCGCCGGCCTCGACTCTATTCAGGAACCAGCAGGCAAGCGCGTCGGTCATCAGATAGAAGGTATCGCCCGGCTCCCAGCCGCCGCGCGTCTTTCGCTCGTGCTCCAGCAGATGCTCGTTACTCGCTGCGGTACTGCCGATGAGATGCGGCCGGCTGTTGAACGCCGCTGCGCAGCTCATGGGAAAGGCAGTAATGACGTCATCCGACCGTACCTGGAACAGGCAACTGTCGCCCACCGCCTCGGCCATCCAGCCCCCTGCGTATTCCTCGCCGGGTGCGATCAGGGTAAACCCCAGCAAGGACGCAAAGGCGCCGCTGCGCAGCTTCTCCTCGGCATACCAGGACAGCTGGAGAGCATCCAGTTCCTGCCGCCAGACCGTCTGCAACCGGCCCAGGGTGCGGAACATTCGCCGTCCTCCCCACTGTCCTGTGCAGTAAGCGCGTATCAGCAGCCGAGCCCATGAGGCAGAGAACGAGGCCTCCGTGGCTCCATCCGCCACGGCGCAGCGGAAGGCCCGGAGTTCACGATTCACGGAGCGCAGCGGCCAGCAGGCGTCCTCGTACTCCTCGACCGTGTTCCCCGCTTTGGGCAGCCAGAGCGCCCGCGTGCAGACCTGCATCGGCGCAGCCCTATCGAAGGTTGCTGGGGCGAGTGCCGATGTCGAGAAAGCGAATCACCGACACGATGTCGGCGTTAAAGACAAAACCTCGAGTGCCATCGGACACGGGATACCCCTCGCCCTGGGCCACACTGAGCATGTAGGAGGGGAGCTGGCTGGAGATCGAGAAGAGAAGCTTGGCGAACTTGTCCGGCAGGGATTCTTCGTGGTCTGGAAACTCGATGGGAGCCATCTTGGAGGACGATAGATGGACGTTGAAGAGCAGTACGTTGCCGTCAGTGCTCTGGAGTGCCTGCACTGCCTCCGCCTGGCCGGTGGGGTCGCCGTCGGTCGATTCGCCGTCCGTGACGTGAATCACAATCGGCGGAAAGCAGCCGGGATGTTCCGCCAGCCAACCGGACAGGATGCCCTGCGCCCGCTTCAGCACCTCGCACATCGGCGTGCCGCCCTTGGCCACGGCATCAAACCAGATGGGGAATTTGACCGTCTGATCGACCAACCCGCCGGTGCCGTCGTCCACCTTCCTGCTGCGCTCCTCCACCCGGGCAGGATAGTCGGCAATCTCGCTGATCGGCGCCAATTCCTTGCCCGCCAGAGCGCCCCCAAAGGCCGGCCCGACCTTGGCCCCATAGCCCAGTACGCCGACATGATAGTAATCGCGCACGCCCTCCGACTTGGCGCACTTGATCACCAGATTCTGCAGCAGCCGGTTAATGGCGTCTGCCACTCCATTTGCTTTTTTCTTCTGAGTTTCTCCCACGCCAAAGGAATCGTCCATCGAACCGGATTGGTCGATGAGAAACAGCAGACAGGACGGGTTGGTTCGGCTGATTTCAGCTTCATAGGTCATGAAAAGGTTCTCCTTGAGACGTGGTCTCGAGCGCCGTACAGGTTTGTTACGCGGCCCAGCGTCGCCGCATGGCTATGCATTAACCAGGGGGCCGCGTTCCTCCGCGCTCTTCTCGGCCACATATTTCTGCGCCACATCGACGTCAATTTGCCACCCGGTCACCACGTCGATCAGTTTGAAACCCAACTCGTCGTTGATATGTCGCATGGGCGCGTTGCTCACCGCGTTGCCGGTGCGGATCCTCGTTATGTCCGGCCGCTCGTTCAGCACCTTGGCCGTGATCGCAGCTTTCAGCCAACGACCCAGGCCCCGTTGCTGGTACCGCTCAAACACCGCGGTAAGGCTTACCTCCATCCTTCCAGGCGAGGATGGATCGGTGCGCAACTGCGTAAAGCCCGCAATCTCTCCGCTCGGGCGGTGCCGAGCAAAGATCGTCCAGCGCGTGATGCCGCGCCGCTGGTTGGCCCGATCGACCTCGCGCAGGTGCTCCTTGGTCACGCTTCTGCTCTCGATCTCCAGGTCGCCGTGTGGAATCGCGCGGGCCGCCTCATGCATGGCGACAGCGTCATCCAGATCCTCTTCGGCGTACGCTCCCTCCCAAACCCCAAGTTCAAAGTCCCCGGCGCGTTCGGCGGCACGCTCGATCCAGCGCTCAAGAAGGTCGCGATCGACCTCAGCGAGATCCAGCTCCACCACATGCTCATCCATCCCGTGTTGCGCCCCAATCCTGCGTGCAAAGGCTTCCCCCGCCCGAATGTCCCGGCTGCTGTCGCCGATGAGCAAGCGCCGCTCGGCGTGTTGGGCAGCCGCCAGAACCTCGCCCAATAGCTGGGCGCCGATACCGCGGCGACGATGGGTATGCAGCACCTCTATGGATGTCACTGCGAGGTGCCGATTGCTGTCGGTGCGGAAGATGCTCAAGACCGCGAAGCCCAGCAACGATTCATGAGTCTGGTCCCAGCATCCCCAAGAAACCCGCTCAAAAGTCGGGTTGACGTTGAGCCATCGTGCCCGGAAGGTTTCGAGCGTTTCCGGCTGCTCGCACGGATACTGTTCCGCCCGCATGGCGTTGCTGAAATTCGCCGCAGCCTGCCACTCCGGCTCAGTCAAGCTTGGCGGCTCCAGCAAGCATATGTCTTCCCCTGACCGCATCACAGTCATCAACCTCTCATCGAGCGCGTGCCCTTGCTTCCCAAGGATCGTCCCAGCCTCGTGTTCGGCGCGCCGGTTCTATTCACGAGATCACCTGAAGCACCGCGGCTCCCTCTTCCTCACCATCGGCTTCTTTCGCTGCCGGCAAATAACGGTCGGCGTGTCCCAGCGCGGTGAAGGAAAAGATGGCTGGAATGACCACGGTAAAGATGCCAATCACGCCGTAGACCAACGCCACGTTACCGGTGCGCTGAATGGCGATGCCGCCCAGAAAGCTACCGACTGGAATGGCCGACCAGGCCAGCACACTGGCAATGCTCATCACCCGTCCCAGCATATGGTTCGGCACGATCGCCTGGCGCACACTGCGGGTATTGATATTGAACAGGATTCCCAGTCCGGCCGACACACCGAAGAGGGGGACGGCTAGCCAGAAAAAGCGGGTAAAGGCCACCGCCATGATACACACCCCCTCGGAAGCAAGCGCCGTCAATGCCACCCGGCTGAAGGACCATCGCTTGCGCAGCGGTCCAGCCAGCAGTGAGAGTGCCACGATGCCGGCGCCTTCCGCCGCGAAGAGAAGGCCGATCTCTGAATTGCTGGCCGCCAACCGCTCCTTTGCGAACAGCACCAGCTGCGTGCCAAAGGTGACCGAGACGAAGTTGACCATGGCCATCATCAGTGAGATATTACGAAGCACCGGGTGCCCCAGTACGTAGCGCAGCCCCTCGACCACATCCTGGCGGATGTTGGTTGGCTCCTTTGCCTCCTCGCTGCGCTGGTTGAAACTGCCGCGCACCAGGACCAGGGTGAGGGCGGCTATAAGATACGAGGCAGCGTCCACCAGCAAGAGATCGGGCAGGGGAACCAGGGCGGATAGACCACCGGCCAGCACCGGACCGATGATGAAGGCGGTCGAATAGCTGGCTTCAATCCGTCCGTTGGCGGCCGTCAGATCGTCGGTGGGAACCAGACTTGGCAGCGCGGCATACTCTGCCGAGTTAAAGAAAATGAACAGGGTCGAACCCAAGAAGCCGGCAAGGTACAGCCACCACACGGTGAGCATGCCGGCTGCGTAGAGGATCGGAGTGGACGCGGCCACTGCCGCCAGCAGGCAGTTGGTCACAATCATCAATCGCTTCCGGTCCAGCCGGTCGACCCACGCGCCGATAATCAGGCCGAAAAAGAGATACGGGAGCATGGTCGAGGCCGTGGCCAGACCCAGATTCACGGCCGAGCCGGTTAGCTT
>JAABUZ0100007584.1_pt1 | contig 13034 bp, 10 predicted proteins | sample 5562091 | NCBI WGS metagenome assembly JAABUZ01 (sample SAMN12813069, study PRJNA571459) | rock metagenome | isolation source: Antarctica rocks | place: Antarctica: Victoria Land, Linnaeus Terrace sud | collected 2015-12-21 | reverse complement strand
GGAGCGCTCGCCGTCGTGGCCCGCAACACACCAGCGCTTCCCGTCGTCTTCCTCGTGCTGTGCTTCTTCGGAGCGGGAATCGTCGCGCGGGACCAGTGGCTCAGCCACGTCGCCGACGTGCGCGAGCAGCGCATGCTTTCGGAGTTCCCCACCGTCGCCGAGCTGCTTGCTCTCGCCGTCAGCGCGGGTGAGGGAGCGACCGGTGCACTCGAGCGGGTGTGCCGGCTCTCGCACGGTGAGCTCTCGGCCGAACTCGCCGCCTGCCTGGCCGACGCCCGGGCGGGAGCCAACCTCCCGACAGCCCTCCAAGGGCTCGCCGACCGCACCGGGCTGGTCAGCCTGGCGCGGTTCGTCGACGGCATCGTCGTCGCGGTCGAGCGCGGAACCCCGCTCGCGGAGGTGCTCCGGGGCCAGGCGCAGGACGTGCGTGAGGCCGGGCGGCGGGCCGTCATGGAGTCGGGCGGCAAGAAGGAGATCGCGATGATGGTTCCCGTCGTCTTTCTCGTCCTGCCGGTGACCGTGCTCTTCGCCATCTTTCCGGGCTTCACCTTCCTCCGATTCTCGATCTGACCACCATTTCGAGCAACCATCACCTCGAGCTCACCACCACCTCCAACACCAGAACCTCGACCGAAAACCGAACGACTAGGGGAAGAATATGACACGCAGCATCAGCCGCCGAATGCTCTCACTCGGACATCGTGACCGCGGTGACGTGCCGGGCTGGGTTCTCATCACGGTGATGACGGCGGGCCTCGTCTCAGCGTTGTGGCTCGTCGCTGGCCCCGCTCTCGTCACCCTCTTCAGCAACGCGCTGAGTGGCGTGAACGGACCCTGACGACTCATGCTGCGCTGGCGCGAGCTCGGGCTGGGACCACCACACCCGGGGCACGGGACGCGGTTGCCTGCTCCGCTCGTCCGGCTTCGTCGCGACCGGGGCTCGGCCATCGCCGAGTTCGTCATGGTCTCCGGGCTGGTCCTCGTCCTCGGCATGGGCGTCTTCCAGCTCGCGCTCGTCCTCTACGTCCGCAACAGCCTCATCTCGTGTGCCTCCGAGGGGGCCCGACTCGGGGCTCGCGCAGACTCCTCACCCGGCGAAGGGGTCGAGCGCACCACCGACCTGATCACCCGCGGTCTCTCCCCTTCCTACGCCCGAGGGGTCACGGCGCAGGTGAGCACGACCACCGCCGGAGTGCAGGTCGTCCAGGTCAGCGTGACGGCACCGACGCCGGTGATCGGCCTGCTCGGCCCGTCCGGCTCCCTGACGGTCAGCGGGCGTGCCTTTCTGGAGTCGCAGTGATCACACCCGTGCGCCAACTCGCTCGGCGGGTGCGGCTCAGCCGCCGCGACAGGGGCCGGGCCGTCGTCGAGTTCGTCTTTCTCGGCGTCCTGCTCCTCGTGCCGCTCATCTACCTCGTCATGGTCATCGGCCGCATCCAGGCCGCAGCCTTCGCCGTCTCGACTGCCGCCCGCGAGGCCGGACGGGCGTTCACCACCGCCCAGCAGGACACCGACGCCTATCCCCGGGCCCGGGCCGCCGCCGGGATCTCCTTCGAGGACTACGGTTTTGCTGTCGACTCCGGCCTCATCCTGAGCTGCGACGGCGCGCCGTGCCTCCGCCCACAAGGCAGGGTCAGCGCCCAAGCGACGATCGAGGTCCGCCTCCCCCTTGTCCCCGACTTCCTCGTCGGCGCCATACCGATCTCGGTGCCGGTGACGGCGACCCACGTGGCAACGGTCGACCGGTTTGCGGGCCGGTGAGCGTGAAACCGCCCGGTATGCCGTCCCTCCACAACCCCCGGGCGGCTCGCCCCGGCGCGTGGTGCGCACGAGGCCCCGGCGCACGAGGCCCCGGCGCACGAGGCCCCGGCGCACGAGGCCCCGGCGCACGAGGCCCCGGGAAGCGCGGCGCACAAGGTCACCGCGCCACAGGTCGCGGCCTCCGGCGCCGAGTCGCAGCCGGACGACAACGCCGCGACGGGGGCCAGATCTCGGTTCTCATCCTCGGGCTCTTCGGGATCGTTCTCGTCCTCCTTCTCGGCGGCATCGACGTCACGGCAGCCCAGATCGCCCGCACACGCCTGCTCGACGCGGCCGACGCCGCGGCCCTCGACGCAGCCGACGCCCTCGACGAGCCGGGTGCCTACGGCAACGGCCTGGCCTCATCCGTTCCCGTGAGCAACGCGACCGTCCAGGACGCGGCGGCGAGCAACCTCGCGACGCGTCCACGACCCTCCGGCATCAGCTCGTGGACGACGGCACCGGGCACTGGCACCACTGACGGGCAGACGGCGGTCGTCATCGTGCAGGGCGTCGCCGACCTGCCGATGGCCGGTGGCCTGCTCTCCAGCCTGGGCGGTTCCGTCACCATCACGGTCGAGGCGCGCGCCCGCGCCCCGTTGGGCTGACTGCGCACGGCATGTCGAGGCGCGCCCGCGCCCCGTTGGGCTGACTGCGCACGGCATGTCGAGGCGCGCCCGCGCCCCGCTGGGCTGACTGCGCACGGCATACCGAGGACCTCGTGCCGCGCACACGGTCGAGGCGCGCGCCCGCGCCCCGCTGGGCTGACTGCGCACGGCATACCGAGGACCTCGTGCCGCGCACACGGTCGAGGCGCGCGCCCGCGCCCCGCAGGGTTGACTGCAGACGGCATACCGAAACCTGAGTACTCTCCTCGAGCGTGCGGGGGGCCGGCGGTGCTGCCGTAGGCTGACCCACCGTGGCTGTGGACTTCCCGGAAGAGCTCAAGACCCTGCGCGCGACGATGGACTCGGTGCGCGAGGTGACCAACCTCGACGCCCTGAGGGCCCAGATCGCCGAGCTCGAGGCGCAGGCGTCCGTGCCCGACCTGTGGGACGACCAGGAGAAGGCGCAGCAGGTGACGTCCACCCTGTCGCGGGCCAACACCGAGCTCGAGCGCGTCACCGGGATGGACCAGCGGGTCGAGGACCTCGAGACGCTCGTCGAGATGGGCACCGAGGACGGCGGTGACCCCGAGACGATGACCGAGGCGGAGCGAGAGCTCGTCAACCTCAAGAAGACCCTCGGCGAGCTGGAGGTGCGCACGCTCCTCAACGGCGAGTACGACGAGCGCGAGGCCGTCGTGACGATCCGCTCGGGGGCGGGTGGCGTCGACGCCGCCGACTTCGCCGAGATGCTGATGCGGATGTACCTGCGCTGGGCCGAGCGGCACGGCTACCCGACCACCGTCCTCGACACGTCCTACGCCGAGGAGGCCGGGCTCAAGTCAGCCACCTTCGAGGTCAAGGTGCCATATGCGTTCGGGCACCTCACCGTCGAGGCCGGCACGCACCGGCTGGTGCGGATCAGCCCCTTCGACAACCAGGGCCGCCGGCAGACCTCGTTCGCCGCCGTCGAGGTCATCCCCCTCATCGAGTCCGACGACTCCGTCGAGATCCCGGAGAACGAGATCAAGGTCGACGTCTTCCGCTCGTCCGGGCCCGGTGGCCAGTCCGTCAACACCACCGACTCGGCGGTGCGGATGACCCACCTCCCCACCGGCATCGTCGTCTCGATGCAGAACGAGAAGTCGCAGATCCAGAACCGCGCCGCTGCCCTGCGGGTGCTCCAGTCACGGCTGCTGCTCGTGCGCAAGGCCGAGGAGGACGCCACCAAGAAGGAGATGGCCGGCGACATCAAGGCCAGCTGGGGTGACCAGATGCGCTCCTACGTGCTGCACCCCTACCAGATGGTCAAAGACCTCCGGACGGAGTACGAGGTGGGTAACACCTCCGGCGTCTTCGACGGCGACATCGACGGGTTCATCGAGGCGGGCATCCGCTGGCGCCGCAACGCCGAGAAGGGCAACTGACTCTCGCCCAGGAGGTGTCAGCAGGGCTGGGCGGTCCGGGTGGGGAAGCCTGACCACGTCCGGACGGGGTCAGGCTTCCCCAGACGGGTCTCCGAGGGACGCTGATGCCTGCCAGCGCCGCGAAATGTGCCGCCCGTATGCCGTGGGGTCGGGCGCCCGGGGTGAGCCCCGGCATACGAGCTCCTGCCGGGCGGTTATCGAGGCTGCCCCCACGCCACGCCACGCCACGGGGGAACCACACCTTCGGCGAGCCGGCGCCGTATTCTCGAGGGTGCACCGGCCCCATCACGGGGCCTGCGACGGATGCCCCCGAGTGCCAGAAGGCCGCCCAGATGATCCTGTTCGAGAACGTCACCAAGACGTACCCGCGCACCAAACGCCCTGCTGTAGAGGGTGTCTCGCTCGAGGTCGAGCGCGGCGAGTTCGTCTTCGTCGTCGGCCAGTCCGGCTCGGGCAAGTCGACCCTGCTGCGCCTCACGCTCAAGGAGGAGAACGCCACGTCCGGCTCGGTGCTCGTGGCCGGCCGTGACCTTTCGCAGCTGCCCGACCGCAAGGTCCCCGAGCTGCGCCGGGAGATCGGCACCGTCTTCCAGGACTTCCGGCTGCTGCCGAACAAGACCGTCTACCAGAACGTCGCCTTCGCCCTGCAGGTCATCGGCAGGCCGCGCTCCATCATCCGCCAGACCGTGCCGGAGACGTTGCAGATGGTCGGGCTGGACGGCAAGGAGAAGCGCCTGCCGCACGAGCTGTCCGGTGGCGAGCAGCAGCGCGTTGCCATCGCCCGCGCCGTCGTCAACAAGCCGGCAATCCTCCTCGCGGACGAGCCGACCGGAAACCTCGACCCGGCGACGAGCCTGGACATCGTCCACCTGCTCGACCGGATCAACCGCTCCGGCACGACGATCGTCATGGCGACGCACGACGACGAGATCGTCAACGCCTTCCGCAAGCGGGTGGTCGAGCTGCAGGACGGCCACGTCATGCGCGACCAGGTGCGCGGCGGCTACGGCAGCACGACGTCGGTGGTGCCCCGGTTCGAGGCGCAGCCGAGCAGGCCCGCGCCCGGCGCCGACCCGGACACGGGGGAGGGCGGCGACGACCTCGTGGCCGTCGTGGCGGGAGGTGCCGGCCGGGCTCGTGAGCCCGACACCGTCACCTTGACCAGGGCCGCAAAGCACGGGTCGCACACGGGCAAGCTCCGTTTCCGCCGCAGGTAGACGAGAGGGACACGGACTCACATGCGGATCGCTTTTCTCCTCGGCGAGATCGGCAACGGCCTGCGCCGCAACGTCTCGATGGTCGTCTCCGTCGTCCTCGTGACGATGATCTCGATGTATCTGCTCGGCATGGGCCTGCTCGCCCAGCGGCAGGTCGATACGATGAAGGACTACTGGTACGGCCGGGTCCAGGTCTCGGTCTTCCTGTGCGTCGACAAGTCGCTCTACCCCAACTGCGCCGGCAAGGCGACGACCGACGTCCAGCGCGACCAGGTCAAGGCCCAGCTCGAGCAGATGAAACCGCCTGTCAAGGACGTCTACTACGAGTCGCAGGCAGAGGCCTACCAGCGCTTCAAGGACCAGTTCCGCAACTCGCCCCTCGGAGAGCAGGCGACCGAGCGGGCGTTCGCTGACTCGTTCCGCGTCTCCCTTAGTGACGCGAGCAAGTACGACGTCATCGCGAGCTCGTTCCAGGGCGCTCCGGGGGTCGGCAAGGTCCAGGACCAGAAACAGCTGCTGGACAAGTTCTTCTCCTTCATGAACGCCGTCTCCTGGTCCGCGATCGCGCTTGCAGTGCTCATGGTCATCTGCGCCGCCTTGCTCATGGCGACGACGATCCGCCAGACCGCCTTCAGCCGACGGCGCGAGACGGGCATCATGCGACTGGTCGGTGCGTCGAGCTTCACCGTCCAGTTCCCGTTCATCATGGAGACGGTCGTCGCGGCCATCGTCGGGGCCGGCCTGGCCATGGCGCTGCTGTGGGCGACGGTGCGCTACGGCATCTCCGGCTATCTCAGCAACGCGATGCTCGACACGGCCTTCATCGGCGTCGCCGACGTCCTCGCGATCACGCCATGGGTGGTCGGCGGGGTCGTCGTGCTGGCCGTTGTCACCTCCGGCTTCACCCTCAGACGCTACCTTCGGGTGTAGCGGTACACGCGCTCCACCTATGGGTGGGGCCGAAAGGGATCTGTGGTACTGCTGCTGCACATGAGACGACTGGGGCGTAGCACACTGGCCTCCGTTCGACGGGTGACGGCGGTGGGGCTGACCCTCGTCTGCACCGCTGCCGTCGGGATCTCGACCTCGGCCGCCGACACCGGGGACGACAGACAGCGAGCCGACCAGCAGGTGCGCCAGCTCGAGGATGCGCTCGAGGGCACCTCGACCGAGTTCGTCGCCGCCTACCAGGCCTGGCAGGCCACCGCGGCCCAGCTGTCAGCCGCCCAGACCGCGCTGGCCGACGCCCAGGCCAAGGAGAAGGCGGCGACCGAGCACTACAGCGACGTCGCGGGCCGACTCGCGGTGGCAGGCGCCAACGAGGCCCGCGCCGTCGAGGTGCTGCGTAGCAACGCGGGAAAGCTCCAGGAGACCCAGAGCAGCCTCGACAACTTCGCCGCCGACATGTTCCAGGGCGGCGGCGGCTCGCAGCTCTCGGTCGCCCTCGGCTCCGTGGGCGCCCACGACTTCGCGACGCGCGTCGTGCTCGCCGACCAGGTCTCGTCGCTGACGAAAACCGCTCTGCAGGACCTGCAGACCATCCGTGCCACTGGAACCGCCCAAGAGGCCTACCTCAGGGCGGTCCGCGCCGAGGTCGCCGACCTGGTGACCCAGGCCGAGGCAGCTCTCACGCGCGCCGCGTCCGCACGCGCCGCGGCCGTGCAGGCCAAGGCAGCCCTCGACCAGCTGCTCGCTCAGCAGGAAGCCAACACGAAGGTGCTCAACGACCGGAAGGTCGCCGAGGAGGCCATGCTGGCCCAGGCGCAGGCGGAGCAGGCCCAGCTCCAGGCCCTCCTCGTCGAGCAGGCCCAGAAGGCCCAGGCGGCCCGGGCCGAGGCGGCCCGCGCCGCCAACCAGTCCTACACCCCACCCAGCGGCGGCACCGGATTCCTCAGCGATCCGGCTAACGCCCCGATCACCTCGGAGTTCGGCCAGCGCTTCCACCCGATCCTGCGCATCTGGAAGCTGCACTCCGGGACCGACTTCGGCGTGCCGTGCGGCACCCCGGTCTACGCCACCGCCGACGGCACCGTCGTCAGCGCCGGCTGGGGCGGCGGCGACGGCAACCGGACCGTCATCGACCACGGCATCCTCAGCGGTGTGGACCTGATGACGGCCTACAACCACCTCAGCTCCTTCGTCGTCCAGAGCGGTCCGGTCAAGCGTGGACAGCTGATCGCCTACTCCGGCACGACGGGCTACTCCACCGGTTGCCACCTGCACTTCGAGACGCTCGAGAACGGCTCGTTCGTCAACCCGCGGAAGTGGATCTGAGGCGACGTCCCGGCGCCCGCGTCGTTCACGGTGCGGGTCCCCGGTCGTGAACGGGTAGCGTTGCGCGCGACAGGGGCACACCCGGCATACCAGGGGTGCAACGTGGCGGGTGCCGTGCGGCACCCGGGGGAGAGCGAGGGTGACGTGGCGAAGGAACGCGGTCGCAAGGTGGTCGCGAGCAACCGCAAGGCGCGCCACGACTACCACATCGAGGACACCTTCGAGGCCGGGCTGGCCCTCATGGGCACGGAGGTCAAGGCGCTCCGGGCCGGCCGGGCGTCGCTGGTCGACGGCTTCGCCCACTTCTCCAACGACGAGCTGTGGCTCGAGGGCGTGCACATCCCCGAGTACACCCAGGGCACCTGGACCAACCACACCCCGCGGCGGCGGCGCAAGCTGCTCCTGCACCGTGACGAGCTGACGAAGATCCAGGGCAAGACCCGTGAGAGCGGCCGCACGGTGGTCCCGCTTGCCATCTACTTCAAGGACGGCCGAGCCAAGGTCGAGATCGCGCTGGCCACCGGCAAGAAGGAGTACGACAAGCGCCACGCCCTGCGTGAGCGCCAGGACCGGCGTGAGGCAGAGCGCGCCATGAGCACCAAGGAGCCCAGATGACCTGTCCAGGGGGAGCTGCGAGGGGGGAGCGGCGGCGACGGCTCAGAGCCGTGTATGCCGTGCTGGCGGGAGTGCTGGCCATGGTGGCTCTACCCGCGGCGGCGGCCGCGGCGTCACCGCCCGAGGCTGCGAAAAGCCATGCGACAGTGGCCAGCTGGGGTGAGATCGGCACGCCGTCTGCTGAGGGCAGTGCCGACCGGATGGCCTCCTTCAAGGACGACATCGTCCTGGACAAGGACGGTGGCGCGACCTTCACCGAGACGATCGACTACCGGTTCGGGTCCTCTGGCAGCGCGCGTCACGGGATCTTCCGCAACATCGTCGTCCGTCAGGCCGTCGAGGGCCAGGACAACCAGGACACCTACCGTTACTACTCGCTCGGCAACGTCAACGTGACCAGCCCGACCGGCGCCCCGACCACCGTCAAGCTCAACGACCTGGGCGCGTCGACCCAGATCAAGATCGGCGACGCCCAGAAGACCGTCAACGGCCCGCAGACCTACGTCATCACCTACCGCCTCGCCAACGTGATGAACCCGTTCCCCGACCACGCAGAGTTCTTCGGCAACATCTTCAAGGACGACGCGGTCCCGAAGGACACCGTCCAGCTCACCCTCAACGGACCCGGCGGCGTGACCGAGGCCAAGTGTTCGCGCGGCAACGGCGGCGCGGGGGATCCGTGCGACAGCGCACAGCCGGGCTCGCCGGCCACCTTCTCGGTGACGAACCTCAAGGCCAACGAGGACCTCACCATCGCGACGAAGCTGCCGCGTGGCGGTTTTGGTGACCTCAAGCCCGACCTGCGCAGCGGCGGCTCCTCGATGGACGCCGGGAAGGCCAAGCTCGTCAGCGCGCTCGCGCTGACCGGTGGCGTTGCCATTCCGGTCCTTGCCGCAGGCCTCATGGGAACGCTCGTCGCTACCCGCGGTCGTGACGAGTGGTACTCCGGGATGACCCCGGGGCTGACGCCCGGCACGACCGACGTCATGGGGAGGCCGCAGGGCGCCACCGTCACGGGCGGCACTCCCACCGTCAAGGGCGGGACTCCCGTCGTTGCCGTGCAGTTCAACCCGCCGCCCGGCGTCCAGCCCGGGATGGTCGGCACCATCATCGACGAAGAGGTCAACACGGTCGACGTGTCGGCGACGGTCGTCGACCTCGCAGTCCGGGGCTTCCTCCAGATCGAGGAGGTCCAGTCGGACGGGACGTTCTCGCGCACCGACTGGAAGCTGACCCGCCTCGTGCCCCAGCCGGGCCAGGACCTCCGGCGTTACGAGTCGACCGTCCTCGAAGGGATCTTCGAGACGTCGAACCCGGTCAAGCTCTCCGACCTGAAGTACCACTTCGCCGACACGCTCAAGGTAGCCGAGGACCAGATGTACGGGGAGGTGGTCGAACGCGGCTGGTTCCGCAGGTCGCCGCAGTCGCAGCGGGCGGGGTGGCAGGCGCTGGGCTTCGTCCTCATCGGTGGCGGCGTCGCCTCGCTCTTCTACCTCGGCGCGGCCACCCGCGACATCGACCGGACGGCCGGCCTGCACATCGGCATCCCCTCGGGCGTGATCCTCGGCGCCGGCCTCGTCATCGCCGGCCTGATCTTCCGGATCCTCGGCAAGCGGATGGCGGCCAAGACCGCCGAGGGCTCGGCGGTTCTCGCCCAGTCCCTCGGCTTCAAGCAGTACCTCGTCACTGCGGAGGCCAACCAGATCAAGTTCGAGGAGGCCCAGTCGATCTTCAGCAGGTATCTGCCCTACGCCATCGTCTTCGGCGTCGCCGACCGATGGGCCTCGACCTTCCAGCAGGTGGCCGAGGCCGCCGCAGCCGCGGGGACGCAGATCATGATGCCGACCTGGTACCTCTACAGCGGTGCGGCGTTCCCGAACTTCGGCGGGATCGCCGACGGGGTGGGCACGTTCGCCACGAGCGCCGGCGGCACCTTCGCGGCCACGGCGTCGTCGGGCTCCTCGGGCGGCTCCGGCTTCTCCGGCGGTGGCTTCTCCGGCGGCGGCGTCGGAGGGTCGAGCTCCGGCTCCTGGTGAGAAGATCGATGTCAACGAACCACCCATTTCGGACACGAAACCGCGATTCTCTGACGTCAGTCTCAGCGGGGCCGGGGCGCTGACCTGACGCCTCATGGACCGGTCAGCTCGGGTCGGTCTCCGCGGCCGACGGCGCCGGCGCGTTGCCCGTGCCGAGCACGATGAGAAGGTCGCCGCCCTCCACCTGCTGCTGTGCGCTGATGGCCAGCCGTTCGACGACACCGCCGACGGGCGCGGTGATCGCGGCCTCCATCTTCATCGCCTCGATCGTCGCGACGGTGGCTCCGGCCTCGACGGTGTCTCCCTCGACGACGACGACGGAGACGACGCCCGCGAAGGGCGCGGCAACCTGACCGCTGGCGGAGGCGTCGGCCTTCTCGGCCTGACGGACGTTGACCTTGACGGCGTGGTCGCGCACCTGCACCGGTCGCAGCTGGCCGTTGACGGTGCACATCACCGTGCGCATCCCCCGCTGGTCCGCCTCGGAGACCGACTGCACGCCGAGAATGAGCTTCTTGCCCGGTTCGAGGTCGACGTCGTGCTCGACCCCGACCTCGAGACCGTGAAGGAACTCGACCGTGCCGAGCACCGACAGGTCGGAGTAGCGCTCGCGGCTCTCGAGGAACTCCTTCGTCGGTCCCGGGAAGAGCAGGCGGTTGAGCGTATGCCGGGGGCTTGCCGCCAGCGCGGCCTCGTCCTCGTCGCTCAGCTCGGTCACCGCCGGCCGGGTGCGCCGGCCCTCGAGAGCCTTGGTGCGGAAGGGCTCCGGCCAGCCGCCCGGCGGGTCGCCGAGGTCGCCGTTGAGGAAGCCGATGACGGAGTCCGGGATGTCGAACCTCGTCGGGTCGGCCTCGAAGTCCGCGGGGTCGGCGTTCACGCCGACGAGGGCCAGCGCGAGGTCGCCCACGGCCTTGGAGCTCGGGGTCACCTTGACGATGTTGCCGAGGATGGCGTTCGCGGCGGCATACATGTCCTCGATCGCCTCGAACCTCTCGCCGAGCCCGAGGGCGATGGCCTGCTGGCGCAGGTTCGACAGCTGCCCGCCCGGGATCTCGTGGGTGTAGACCCGACCGGTCGGTGAGCGGAGACCGGACTCGAAGGGGGCGTAAAGGACCCGCATCGCCTCCCAGTAGGGCTCGAGGCTGCAGACCGCCCGGAGGTCCAGGCCGGTCTCGCGCCCGGTGCCGAGCGTCGCGGCGATGAGCGACGACATCGGGGGCTGGCTCGTCGTGCCCGCCATCGAGGCGCTGGCGACGTCGACCGCGTCCACGCCGGCGTCGATCGCCGCCAGCAGCGTGCCGAGCTGCCCGCCCGCGGTGTCGTGGGTGTGCAGGTGGACGGGCAGGTCGAAGCGCTCGCGCAGGGCCGTCACGAGGGTCCGGGCGGCAGGGGCCCGGAGCAGGCCGGCCATGTCCTTGACGGCGAGGACGTGGGCCCCGGCATCGACGATCTGCTCCGCGAGCCCCAGGTAGTAGTCGAGGGTGTAGAGCCGCTCGCCCGGGCTCGTGAGGTCGCCGGTGTAGCAGAGCGCGACCTCGGCGATCGCCGTCCCGGTGGCACGGACGGCGTCGACCGCCGGCCGCATCTGCGTGACGTCGTTGAGCGAGTCGAAGATCCGGAAGATGTCGATGCCGGTCCGGGCCGCCTCGGTGACAAAGGTGTCGCTGACCTTGGTGGGATAGGGCGTGTAGCCGACGGTGTTGCGGCCGCGGAGCAGCATCTGGAGCGGGAGGTTCGGCATGGCGGCACGCAGAGCCGCCAGCCGCTCCCAGGGGTCTTCGGAGAGGAACCGCAGGGCGACGTCGTAGGTCGCGCCTCCCCACGCCTCGACGCTGAACAGCTGCGGCGTGAGCCGGGCGACGTGGGGCGCGACGTGCATGAGGTCGCGGGTGCGGACCCTGGTGGCAAGGAGGGACTGGTGGGCGTCGCGGAACGTCGTGTCGGTGACGGCGACCGCGGACTGCTCGCGCAGCTCTGCGGCGAACGCCTCCGGGCCGTCCCTGACCAGGCGGTCCCGGCCGCCGGGTGGTGGAGGGCTGCTGAGGTCGACCTCGGGTAGCTTGCCCCGCGGCGAGACGTGGCTCAGGGCCGGTCCGTAGGGCTGGTTGACCGTCCGCTCGGCGAGGTAGGTCAACAGCCTGGTGCCGCGGTCGGCCGGGGTCCGCGAGGTCCGCAGGCCGGGGCGCTCGTCGATGAAGGTCGTTGTCGCCCGTCCGGCGACGAAGTCCGGTTCCTCGAGGACGGCCTGGAGGAAGGGGATGTTCGTGGAGACGCCACGGATGCGGAACTCGGCGAGGGCGCGCCGGGCGCGGCCGACCGCTGCAGGGAAGTCCCGCCCGCGACAGGTCAGCTTTACGAGCATCGAGTCGAAGTGGGCGCCGACCTCGGCGCCGACGAACACCGTGCCGCCGTCGAGCCGGACGCCCGAGCCGCCGGCACTGCGGTAGACGGTGATCTCGCCGGTGTCGGGGCGGAACCCGTTCGTCGGGTCCTCGGTCGTGATCCGGCACTGCAGCGCTGCCCCGCGCAGCTGGATCATCTCCTGGTGGATGCCGAGGTCGTCGAGGCGCTCCCCCGAGGCGATCCGCAGCTGGGACTGGACGAGGTCGACGTCGGTCACCTCCTCGGTCACCGTGTGCTCGACCTGGATCCGCGGGTTCATCTCGATGAAGACGTAGTGACCCTGGCTGTCGAGGAGGAACTCGACGGTCCCGGCGTTGACGTAGCCGATCTCCCTGGCGAAGGCGACGGCGTCGGCGCACATCCGGTCGCGCACCTCGGGGTCGAGGTTCGGCGCCGGCGCGATCTCGACGACCTTCTGGTGGCGCCGCTGCACCGAGCAGTCGCGCTCGTAGAGATGGACGACGTTGCCGCCGGCGTCGGCGAGGATCTGGACCTCGATGTGCCGCGGGCTGACCACAGCCTGCTCGAGGAAGACCGTCGCGTCACCGAAGGCCGACTCGGCCTCGCGCATCGCCGCGTCGAGGGACTCGCCGAGGTCCTCCGCCCGCTCGACCCGACGCATCCCGCGCCCGCCCCCACCCGCAACAGCCTTGACGA
>JAABUZ0100007582.1_pt1 | contig 13038 bp, 8 predicted proteins | sample 5562091 | NCBI WGS metagenome assembly JAABUZ01 (sample SAMN12813069, study PRJNA571459) | rock metagenome | isolation source: Antarctica rocks | place: Antarctica: Victoria Land, Linnaeus Terrace sud | collected 2015-12-21 | reverse complement strand
TCGGCCCAATGCATGCTCAGTGGATCCAACGACTGGACCAAAAATCATCAGGCTGGCCAAAATGGTGCAAACGATGGCTGGGTTGTCTACAATACGCCGTATTCCTGGGGTCACTTCATACGCGAGGATATTCCGACTCACTTTAGTATTGCCGAGGCCTTCACAGTCGGTGATCACTATTCCCAGTCTGTCATTGGACCCACTAATCCCAATCGTGCCGCCTGGGCCTCGGGGACAATCAACGTTCCCGGTGGCAACACGTCTCCAAACCAAGGAGGTGTTTATATTGAGAATTGGGCTTCGCCTGGCTGTGAGTATGCAGGTGTCAATTGCTGGCCGCTCAAATGGAACACAACTGTCGACTATCTACAGGATGCAGGTGTCTCATGGTACGTCTATCAAGATCTTGACAACTTCGGCGACAATCCGTTCATCAACTTTGAAAATTTCCAGCAAGCAGAGGCCAATACGCCGCTAGCCAAGAATGCGATGAGCTACGACGGAGTGCAGAAATTCCTTGACGATTGCGCAAACGGAACGCTCCCACAAGTTTCTTATATTGTAGGCCCAATGGAACTTTCTGAGCACCCTCCGTGGATGCCAAAGGACGGTGCTTGGCTCTGGGACCAGGTGGTTAGCGCAGTCACCAAGTCTCCACTTTATAACAGCACAGCTTTATTCATAACCTATGATGAGTCTGGTGGTTGGGGCGACCACGTACCCTTCCCCACATCACCAAATGGCACAGCTGGAGAATGGCTGACGGACCCAAACAATGTCACCGACTACGTTCCTTCAGGCCCTGGTCCACGTGTGCCCTTCGTCATCGTATCTCCATGGACAGCCGGTGGACATGTCTTTACAGAGCACGCGGACCATTCTTCTCAAATCATGTTTGTGGAGCAATGGCTAGCTACTAAAGGCATCAACATCACGACACCAAACATTCCACCATGGCGCCGTCAATACATGTCAAACCTAGTAAATGCATTCGATTTTACAAAGCCCAACTACACTGCTCCGACCATCGTAACGGCAGGCACGCCCGACACCAACGAAGCGGGTGATTACATGGGAACCATCAACTGTCTTAATCAGTACAATGGCGAGCAGCCGCCGCCTCCTTATGGCAAGCAAGTCGCTAATGTGAGCTTGCAGGTGGAGGCAGGCTACAAAGCCATGCGCGGCCAGCCAACCGAAGGCCGCTGTGTGGTCTTTGTGCAGCAAAACAATGGCCTGGCTCTCACGCTCGCCGCAAATGGAACGAAACTCGTTTCAAAGCCTGTTCAAGATAATTATATGGACGTGTCCCAAGGATTCTGCCTTGCCGAGTTTCAGGACGTCTTTATCAACTCATTCTCCCTACAGTCGGCGGCAAACACGTCACTTTACGTCGGTGCTCCCTCACAACCCTCTGTTGCCTCTTCATCACAATTCTCAACCAATTCATCAAGCGAGATGTCGTTGTTCAGCGGCGCATCCACAATCCCAATGCTCTCCTCCTACCAGGAGGCTTCCTTTACAATAAACTACCAGGGTAATGGCAGCGGCTTCACACTACAAGTGGAGGGCTATTACTACACCAAAGCTGTGCAGGACTTGCCGTACATCGGTATTGCAGCAAATGGCGCTGTGACGTGGTCGGATAAGCCAATTGCATTTGACGCGTATTCCGTCACCTACCCAACTGCGCCTCACTTTTCGTGACGGGAGAGATGGTTCCACGTGGATTGTTCCTTGGGATTCTTTTGTAATAAACCTTCTTCTTTTCTCCGAATGACCGGTCATCGCTCGCTTGCCTTCCATATGCGGTAATTAGCCGCAGATCCTCCGCCGTCAGATGCCCCGTCGTCCAATCGGATGCATTCCATACAGGCGTGCAGCGAAGTGCACCTTCAATTGGCAGTTGGGACGGAGGATGGGACGCGGAGCGAAGGCGAATGGTTGAAAAGGCGAAAAGGAAAAGAAGTGGAAGACAGTTAGTCGTGATAGAGAATGAAGACCAGTATCTTGCTTGCAGCTGGGTGCCTTGCTGAATACGCATTGCTGCCCTCCAGCGTGCCCGCCAACCCCCACGAGCCTTTCCAGCACCGCATTGCGTACGGCGACGGAGAGCCTGGCACGGCAGTCACTATCTCGTGGAACACGTATGCTGAAGTGTCGCAGCCAACCGTACACTATGGGGTGAATCCCATGACGATGACACACAATGCTACTGGCGACTCTGTGACCTACGCTACCAGCACCTCGTGGAGCAATCACGTCCCGCTGAGTGGATTGACACCAAATACAAAGTACTACTACACAGTGAATGACACGAACTGCTACAATTGCTCCGAAACGCCGGCTTACACCTTCAACACGGCCAGGAGCGCAGGAGACATGGCCTCCTACTCCGTGGCGGTCGTCGTGGACCTCGGAACAATGGGCAAACAGGGCCTGAGTGATACGGTGGGCAAAGGTGCCGCCGGAGCTCTGACCCCGAATGATACAAACACAATCCAGTCGCTGGTTCAGTATCAGGATTCGTATGACTTTATCTACCATCCGGGCGATATTGCCTATGCGGATTATTGGTTGAAGGAGACGGCCCAGGGCTATCTCCCTTCCAACAACAGCAACATCTCTTTTGCCCACGGTGTAGGCCTCTACAATGTCATTCTCAACGAGTTCTTTGACGAGATGCAGCCGGTGACGGCACACAAGCCGTACATGGTGGGCCCAGGGAACCACGAGGCAAACTGTATCAACGGAGAGGTGACGGATAAGGCCACCAACGTCACGTACGAGCAAAGCATGTGCATGCCCGGCCAGCAGAACTTCACAGGATATATCAACCACTATCGTATGCCCGGCAACACCTCCAACATGTGGTACTCCTTTAACCACGGCATGACACACTATGTCACGCTGAGTAGCGAGACTGATCTCGGGAACTACTTGGCGCCCGATGCGGTAGGTGGCCCAGAGAAGGAGGCATCTGGCCCATTTGGCTCCAAGGGGCAGCAAATTGCTTGGCTCAAGAGTGACCTGGCAGCTGTGAATCGCACCGAAACACCATGGATTATTGCCACCACGCATCGTCCATGGTATGTGAGTGGGAAGAATACGTCCAGCGATTTCTGCACCGTGTGCAAGGATGTCTTTGAGCCGCTCTTCTTGCAATACAACGTTGATCTAGTCATGCACGGACATGTGCATGTGTACGAGCGGAGCCAGCCTATTGCAGACTACAAGCCCGATCCCAAGGGCCTGAACAATCCTAGCTCCCCATGGTATATTGTAAATGGTGTAGCAGGACACTACGACGGCCTGGATGCGTTTCAACTCCCGCTCAAGAATTATTCTGTTGTGGCACAGAACTCGACGTACGGCTGGAGCCGGCTGACCTTTCACAACCGCACGCATTTGACGCACGAGTTTGTAGCAAGTGCCAATGGCAGCATCTTGGACACTGCGACGCTCTTCAAGCGGCATTGAATAGAATAGAATATTTTGTCTGATTTCGTGTCCTCCGTAATCACATACCCGGCAGCCGAAACAACCATGCGACCGAGAGTGCTGCAGCTTGGGAACATTGAGCATGCCCCGGAGGAGTGGAATCGCCTGTGTGAAGTGGTAGACATCGTGCCATGCACGTCCAAGGACCGTGAGGAATTCAAAGAGGATTGCAAGACAAAGTACGCCGGCGTGATTGCCATCTACCGCACCTTCTCCAGCAGCGCCGTGACAGGACCGCTGGACGCGGACCTGATTGCACATCTACCCCCCAGCCTCGGTTTCATCGCGCATAATGGCGCCGGATATGATACGATCAGTACAGATGCCTGCACATCGCACGGCATCCAGCTCTCCAACACGCCGACCGCCGTGGACGACGCAACGGCCGACACGAACGCTTTCCTTATCCTTGGCGCGCTGCGGAACTTCAATAACTCCATGGCCTGCCTACGGCGGGGCGACTGGCGCGAGGGAATTGCACTTGGCCACGACCCGCAAGGCAAGACGCTTGGGATTCTCGGCATGGGCGGAATTGGCAGAGCCCTCAAGCAGCGCTGCGACGCGTTCGGCATGCGGACCATCTACCACAACCGCACACGCCTCTCTGCACACCTGGAATGCGGCGCAGAGTACGTCTCCTTTGACGCGCTGCTCCGGGACAGCGATGTCCTCTCGCTCAACCTGCCGCTCAACGGCGCCACCCGCCACATCATCGACGAGGTGGCCTTTAGCAAGATGAAGGACGGGGTGGTGGTCGTCAACACGGCGAGAGGGGCAGTCATTGACGAGGCAGCCTTGGTGACTGCGCTTGAGAGCGGCAAGGTGGGCTGTGCCGGGCTCGATGTCTATGAGGAGGAGCCCAAAATCCATCCTGGGCTCCTGGCCAACGACAATTGTATACTCCTACCGCACATGGGCACCTATTCCCATGAGACGCTCATGAAGATGGAGGAGAGGACGATCGCGAATGTGAGGTCAGCAGTGCTGGATGGAAAGCTGCTGGATTTAGTACCTGAACAGCGACATTAGACGAATAGCTAGATTATAATTAATTGTACAATCTCTCGCCATGGAGATGTGAAATGCCATTAGCTGAGAGTTTGAATGTCGTGAATGCGGAGACTTCCTCCAATGTAATCCTCCGGTCTCTATTATCATAAAAAGGTAGGTCGTGCGTAATTTTATATTGTACGCCGACGACACTTGAATCTGTAGAGTCAACATAAGCGGATTCGTAGAAAAGGGTCTGATACTATTAAGGGTCGGGCATAGATAGTGATTGCTTTGGCTCTGTTTCATGGGTGATCAACTCAGCTTCTTGTTTCCCAACCTTGACAAACAAAACTGCCAAAACAAATCCCGCAGCTGCAAATCCCAGCTCCAACCAGAAAACCCGCTGATATGATTCTTCAAATGTAAAACCACGATCTCTATATTGCTGATTGAGGATCTCGGCAAAGCCAAGACCCAGAACAATGCCAAGCTCCAGACAATCCTGAATGAGACTCCCAGCTAGTCCCTGCTGCTTCTCATCAAGAGACGTAGATATGAAAATGTTAGCCACGTTGAAGGTAACATCAATTCCCAAGGTCCCACAGATCATAGCCGGGAAGATGTAAGCCCAAAATCGCGTCAAGGAATTTCCAGGGACTGGCGCATATATGAAAAGCAAAGGACACACCATGTACGCTGCGGCCGAGAACCAGAGAAGATACGTTCCCTTGACCACATGTAGTACAGCACCTGTTACCAGAGCAAACGCAAACCCACCGAGTGCCAGCGGGCAAAAGTATGCAACCTGTAATAGCGGCGATATATGAATGACATTGGCGAACCAGTAGACCGCATACAACAAGAGAATGCCAACGGAAGCAAAAGATAAGAGCATTGCACCCAGCAGTGCTCCAAAGCTGGGGATCTTAAAGATGGAGAGCGGGATAAGCGGATCGTCATTTGTTAGTCTGGGCACGGATTCACCAATAGTTCCGACCACGAGGAAGACAACACCGATCGAAAATAGGACCGAAATTTGGGGACTCCTCCATCCATCTGCCGCACGCGTCGAATCAATCAGGGCGTAGACCACAAAAACCTGACCAGCAGTAAGCGTGATGGCGCCCCAATAATCCATTTTCACCCCATGCTTTCTCGTCTCTTTGAGGTCGAGTGGGATGGAAATCATGGCCAAGACGAGCGAGATACAGGCAAAAATGCAGCCAATCCAGAAATACCAGTGCCAAACATTGAATTGAGCAGTAAGGCCGGCGAAGAAAAACCCAACAATAAATCCAGCGACGGCACTGAATCCATACAGGCTAAAAACGAGATTCTTCTTTGGTCCGGGAATGTAAGTTTTGCCGAGAATGGATATGGAGGAGACGATGAAGGCCGCCGGACCAAAACCCTGCAATGCTCGACAAACGTTCAGCATGACTTGGTTGGTGGAGAATCCAGCAACCAATGACCAAACAATGAGCCAAACCAAGCCGACAACATAGACAATCTTGCCTCCATACATATCCGTGACCCTTCCAAAAATTAGGAGAAAGCATGCCACCACTAGGGAAAAGGAGGAAGCTGGCCACGTTTGGCTATTCTCAGGGATGGACAGATCTGTAGAGACGGTAGGTATTAAGAGTGCAAAGCCAGATACGAAATACTCAACCAGAATCTGAGCTAGACAGGTGGAGGCGACAAAGGAGACTTCGGTCCATGCGCTTCGAAAGACGCTTGGGCGCGCCTGAGAAGCTCGAGCAGTCATTTGACTTGTGCAAGTCTATCCAAACCATATGGTAGATTTCGTTCTTTCGTGCTTCTGATGAGCTGTGCTGACTAATTTTCTCTTTTATTGGTTGGAAGTTGCGTCGGCCAACACCATCCAGGCACCGGCAACAACCGAAACCGGATATTGTTAGCGAAGAGAGGCCTACAATCAACGGTTCTATCGTATCATTCATGCCCTCAGCACTCTACATCGTATTCGCCATCAGCGTAATCCTAGCTGCTTCAAAATCGCATAAGAGTCCAATTCAAAATGCTGCCAGAGTACCTTCACTGCAAATCCTGACAGTGCAAAAGTCGCCCCCCAAAGCCCAATCCCCATCGCTCTAAGATTTTGCACAGCTCGGGTGAAACTCCCACCCTCATTGCTCCGTGGGTAAGGTACATCCGGGACTGGCACACCAAGAAACTCACACAGTGGATCCCATCCCTCCTTCGCGTTGTGTACTAGCACCTTCTCCTTTGGAAACATGCTCAACACCATCTGATTATGCTTTTCATATAGCTCTGGACCCGTCTCGACAGGCTTGCCGTTATTCCATTCTTGCAAGCGCGACGCTCGTACTTTCTGAACACCTCCCAACCTCAGCGCCATTTGAGCTCTATATGCTGAAAAGAATGGCCATGCACACACAAATGTCTGTATGGACACCAATTGTAGAAGTGTCTTTAGACTCATCCACCACGCAGCTGGGGAGTCGCGTACCGAAAGAATAATCTTGGCATCGGGCAAGACCGACGCTATCTCTGGTGCTAGTGTTGCGAGCGGCTCGTCCACTGCAGATCCATAGCCCCGTAGAACCCTTCGCAAATCCTCTTCGTATGGCTCTTTGTTCAGTACCTTTTTATACACAGCTAAAATAGCGCGACTGCGATTCCTATTGACGATACAATCAGTCATATGATGACATGGTCCAAAACCAAGTATCTCCAAGGCCTTCTTCAAAGAATGAGTGCCTGTGCGCGGAAGCCCTGCTCCAATTACCTTTGGCAACAATGGCAAATCGTGCAGTGCCGGCTTCGATGTCCATGAACCTTCAATATACATTGATGCCCTCAATGCAAATTTCCTTACTCGGTGCTCGGCATTGCGCATTGTCTGTAGATTGACTCATTCCAATGATATAATTGGTCCTTGGTATAAAGGGTAGACACGGCTTCGTCAATTTTTCGCCGTTTTTGTTGTCCGAATATTAATTGTCTGTCACGTGGAGCTTATCGGAATTGGGGATAGAGGCAGAGTTACATATTTTCAAACCTCCATGCTTTATCTGATCAGCCATGGCGACTGTCTATCTTGTTACTGGTGCTAATAGTGGCCTTGGCTTGGAGTTCGTCAGGCAACTTTCTCAGAAGAATGACGTCTTCATCTACGCCACTGTGAAGGATATTTCAAAAGCGACAGAATTGAATGAGATTGCGTCTAAGCGGAAAATTGTCCAAGTGGTTGCCTATCAAAGTGAAGATGATGGAAGCTACCTCGCAGGCATCATTGCGAAGGGCCATGGCAAAGTCGACACAATTATCGCAAATGCGGATGTGGCGGAAGTATTACGCCCAGGTGCAGATACACCACGTAGCGAATTTCGGCGTATTTTCGAGCTTAGGCCTAAAGACGATTTATCTCTACCAGAATACTCGCCCACTGCTTTTGTAATCTTCTAAGCCACGTTTTATCGGGATCTCTGCCGTACTGGGCTCGACTACCATGGTATCATCGATTCCTAGGCAAGTAGCCTTTAACCACATCCTCATGAGAATTGCGGATGACAATAAAGAGAGTAAGATGATTGCCTTTCCGCTTCACCTGGGTGTTGTAGCGAGCCGACATGAGCCGAGAGTACGCTGGAAAGGGAGCTTTCAGCGACGCAAGTTTTCAGTCAAGTACACTTACACCGGAAGAGAGTGTGCGAAAGAGTTTGGCGGTAATCGAAGGTGTCACTGTCGAAAACACATATAAGTTCCACAGTTAGGATGGAAACGTCTCGCCCTGGTGAGTACTTTGATCTCTGTAGCCTCTGTATTGATTCTTTGACTCGCGACTATGCTGAATGCCTAAGCATTCAGCTTAGTCCTATTTGCCTTAATACCAAGTCATTTTTGAAACCATAATAATTCCACACTACCTTCGCTGTAAAACCGGATACTGTAATAGTCACTGCCTAGAGTCCAAATCGCAATCCACATCATGTCGTGCAACGCACGCGTGAGATTCCCCCTCATTGCTGCGAGGGGACGGTACAGTTGGGACACGCACACCAAGAAACTCACACAATGGCTCCCATCCCTCTCCTTCCCGTTATGTACTAACACTTTCTCCTTCGGAAAACATACTCATATCATCTGATTATGTTCTTCCATAGTACTCTCGACCTATCTCGACCGGCTTACCGTTGTTCCATTGCCGCAAGCGCAATGTCTGCATTGAGGAAAAGCCCTGACCCACAACTTTTATACAGCTCTATAAGCGGCAAAGAATGGCCAGGCACTAACTAGAAGCTGTGGTGCGAGCAAAAACGTTAGGACCTTAAAACTCTGGAACCAAGCAGCCGACGAGTCGCGTTGCCGAAGAACAATTTTGACGTCAGGCAAGATCAACATATCTCTGGCACGAGTGACGTAAGTGGTTCGTCACTGCGGACCTGTATCCTCGTAACAGCCCCGGCAAATCATCTTGTATGGTTCTTTGTTCATTACCTCCTTATACAGAGCCAGGATGGCACAGGTACGGTGTCGATTGATAACACGTTCTTCCATGGGATGGCACAAACCAAAGCCTAGGAAAACTACAACGCCTTCTCCAACGAATGAGCCCTGTGCGTGGCAGCCCGGCCCCAATGACCTTGGGCAGCAGTGGCGATTCGTGCAGCGCAGGCTTTGACGTCCATGATCCTTCTATTGACATTCGTAGCGGACTTTTATCCTCCTCCTCGCCTTGTCCTTGCTGTGAATTGTCTGAATATTCGTTCATGAGAAGTCTGATGGGTTCTAAAAGTGTTGCTTACAAATACAGAATTTATGTTAGTCGGGCCCAAACGAATGAAAAGCGGGGGTGTTAAAAAGATATAGAAATAACCGAGTCACATCAGCAACTCTAGAAATACGCTTTTTGTGACTTCTCCAAGCGGGTCTCCCTACTCTAAACTCCATAGATTTCCCTTACAGACAAACGCCTAGCAAAGAAGTGGTTGGCTTAGTCTACATGAATTAGCATTGCTTTCGCGGCATTGTCAAGATCCTTGCCTCCGAACAACACATCCATGTGCTCAATGGAGATGTAGTTGGTCTCCGGAACGAAGAACCACGTGAATTTGGCTAGTAGAATATTCATGGCACCAATATAGAGATCCGAGTGCCATTGGAGGTCATCGTCCAAAGTTATCTGCCAAGTAAGGATTCACGAGTACGCCAAAGAAGATTGTGAGCGCAGCGTAAGAGCTAGAAGCAGCTCCAACAAGTGGAGCTGATGGCGGCCCAAAGTATTGCATCCACGAAGCTAAGATCTGAATCGACGAAAATTCATCTCCATGGTAACTTTGTTAGCAATCCGCAAATCCAGTACAAGACCTACCCAACTGCACTATTTGTGAGTGCAGCACACAAACTAATCAGATAATTGCTGACAAGGTAATTCGGTGGTACCAGGTTGCCCCATTTAGCCTGATATGACATTCGATGACTCAGACTGGTTATTTGCGAACCTGCCAAAAGCTGCCACGAACTCTTTTAAAACCAGCACTGAGAAGAACACCGCGAAAGGTGGAATCTTATGCGGTTGTCCGACAGTAGCCAGTTATGAAGTGTCGACTCCCGTAATGTGGGGTCGGCAAAACTCCGCGTTGGTAGCGCTTTAGCGATCAGCAATCAGCTTTTTCGGTCTTTACAGTGGCTAAATGCTGTGCCTTAAGTAGGTCACATGTGTGGTAGCGTCGCACGAGCCACACGAGTTCTGTACGAGGACGGCTCAAGCTTTCTTTTCCACGAAGGGATTGCTCAACGGCAATGCTAAGTGCAGACGTGCTTCATCATGCGGACAAGGAGATAGATCGAAAGTCCGAAAGACTTGGCTTTGTGCAAGCACTCTTGTTAAGTTACACAAGATACACAACAAATCACCAAAGAATACCATCAATAAGGTGAATGCGAATGACTATCAAGCAACCTCAGTCACAGCCTCTTTCTCTTTCTCTTCCTCGGCAGAGTACACCTGGTTTTGCTCTCGTGTTCGCTGGATTGTCTGCGCGATCTTTGTCTCTGAAGCAGCAGTATGCAACTTCCATGGCGGAATGCCACTGGTAAAGACCGCGTCGATCTCCTCCAAGCTCCTGCCCTTGGTTTCTGGGAACATCAGGAATACATGGATGGTCATTGCAGCGTTGAAAACACCGAATATAATGTATGTTTTCCTAGAATTTAGTGCACTCTTCATCCCGGTCTTACCAGTAAATCTGAGCGAAAGCAGGTGGTGTGAAGTAGCCCAGAGCAAAGTTAAAAGCCCAGTTACCGGCAGTAGCAATTCCCATAGCTTTTCCGCGGACTCGGTTTGGGTAGATCTCGGGAGCGTAGACCCACCCAGCCGGTCCCCAGGTTGGAGCGAATGAGGCGACAAATAGATACGTGCATGCAATAACTGCCTTCGATGGGGGCCCTGAAATGAGCATGGAAACAGCTTGCGTAGTTCGTTGATTGGGGGGAAGTATCTTAGCGTAGGTCGCAAGCGTCCCACCAATGGCAAACATGAATATCATCATAAGTGTTGAGCCGACAAGGAAAGTGTTTCGTCGTCCCCATGTGTCGAGCCAAATGAGAGCCGGAACTGTCATGACAACGTTAATGATGAATTGAATGGAAGAAGAAATCAAGTTTGCTGACCCAGTAAGACCTGCCATCTGAAAGACATACGAGATGTAGTACATCATCACATTCATACCAGTCAATTGGGACCAAATCTGACAGGAGACACCGACAATAGTACGTGTGCGCATGTTGGGCTTAATGAGATCGAAGTAGCTGGAGTTGGTGTAGTCGCGAATGTCTTCCTGAATCATCGTGTATTCTGCCTGAACTGTCGGGCTTGACTTATCACCTTTCGCGTGGACGGCCGCAAGCACGTCCAAAGCTTCTTCCCATCTGTCCTTGGATGCCAACCATCGCGGAGACCTAGGCAACAAAGGAATAAGTGCGATTAGGAAAAGAGCGGGGATCATTTGCAGTCCCCACGGCACGCGAAAGGCGCCCGTGCCGTCGATGTAGGAGCAACCAAAGGAGATATAGTACATGATCTAGGGTTAGTAAGTGGAGGATTCTTGCAAACCAGTATTCCCCACGTAATTGCCCACTGCTGGGCTCCAGCCAGACGACCTCGTAGATGGTGAGGTGCAATTTCTGAAACATAGACCGGAACCTGAGCGGAACAGATGCCAACACAGAGGCCGTTGATGAATCGACCAACCACTAACATAGCGACATTCTGGGCAGCACAGGTAATGGTGCTTCCGATGAGCCAGATGAAAGCACCAATCATGATAGCATACTTCCTGCCAACCCTATCCGCAATCCAGCCAGAGACGATGGCGCCAATGAATGAACCACCCTGGCATAGACGCAGTGATGCCTCCTTGGGTAGAGGCATTAGGTCCATTGGGTGCGTCAAAGTAGGTATTGTATTGTCGAGTGCCAAGAATAGCAGAGACAGAAGAAATATCGAAACCGAAGAGGCCACCGCCGATGACAGCCACCGCAGTGACAAAGTAGGGGTTGGTAATTTGATACATGGCAGAGGGTGCGGACAGGGTGCGCGGGGGAGGGGAGCCAGTTTTTATACCCTTCGCTCCCTTTTCCAACCGCCGCCGATTACGTTATGCCTTCTTTTCCCAATGAGAGCTTCTGGTTGATCTATTTCTCGATTTGGTAAGTGGGACCTCGGGTAAGTGGGTTCGGAAAGCGCTTGCCGGGTCGTGTGACTGCGGCAAGATGCCCAGGGTGAGTGCGAAAGAGCACGCGAGACTCCGATTAGCCCGAATTCGAATATCTGTCCCACCTTCCCGTTTAGATCCGCTGACCCACCCCCGCGTTGATTGGTTCAAATTCCGCGCCCAGACCATAGGTCCTCCGAGGGCCAAGTCAAACCCGTCTTTATGCCCCGTGTAGCTTGTGGCTGAGCAAAGAAGGACAAACATCTCGGCCAACTTGTGGCAGGTGCAGAGAGTAGCAGATTTCAATTTCTACGCCATTTATGCTGCCTGCAATGCTTAAGCGCAGACTATGTACCACAAAGACGAAGAACTCCCATTATATCTCAGAAAACAACCAAAATCGTCATAATCTGTAGATGCGTCTGAGCAACAACGTAGGATAAACGATGGGAAAGCATGTCTCTCCGGATATAGTGGCTGGAAAGAGGGAAGAAAGCGTAGCATAGATATTTTAAAGCTCCCATGGCACTAGACATATGTACTTGCCACTGCACATTCGTATTGAACACGGGAAAGCATCAAGTTCATGTCAACACGATGCACGCTGCCGTTTGGATATTGGGGAACAATCGGAATAGGCACGAATCAGGTTGAGACTTGCATTTGTCCTTTTTTTTCGCTTCGGGAATAGTTCTTCGGGATCTCGATAGCTCTAGGCCGACTTCAGATGTATTGGGAAGGGATCGACACGGTGGGAGCAACGTTAAAAATCAGCCAATCAGGTTCCCCCGGTAAGGAGAACGAATTCCCGATTCCGCCCACACAACCTACGAGGTAGTGA
>JAABUZ0100007581.1_pt1 | contig 13038 bp, 8 predicted proteins | sample 5562091 | NCBI WGS metagenome assembly JAABUZ01 (sample SAMN12813069, study PRJNA571459) | rock metagenome | isolation source: Antarctica rocks | place: Antarctica: Victoria Land, Linnaeus Terrace sud | collected 2015-12-21 | reverse complement strand
AGCACCTTCGTAGTGCGCATCTTTCCACGATGCCGGCTTGAGGGTGTGCACAATGTTGTCAAGCGCCAGAAGGCTGCGACATAGCACTGTGATGCCGACAGAGATGTCCTCCGGGCTGCTCCACTCCTCCGGGGCATGGCTAATTCCACCCTGGCTGGGAACGAAGATCATGGCGGCGGGTACCAGTGACGACACGACGGAGGCGTCGTGGCCCGCGCCGCTGGGCATGACCCGATACGGTACGCCAAGTTCGTCGCAGACCTGACTGGTAACGTGACGGACCCACGTCGGCAGAATGGTGGGCGAGGAGTCGGAGAGCAGCGTGACATTGATCTCGACGCCTCTTTTCTCCTCTAGACGCCGAGCCAATTGAATAATTTGGTTCGCCGCCTCACGCTGTCGGTCGCTGTCGACGTCTCGCACGTCGGCGTATACAGCCGTGCGACCGGCGATGGTGGTGATGCTGTTCGGCCACACCTCAATCTTTCCGACCGTGGCGACGGTCGTGCGATGACGGTGGTCGTTGGCAATTGCTTCAATCCCAAGGGTTAAGTCGGCGGCGGCCGCAAGGGCATCGCGCCGTAGGCGCATCGGAGTTGCGCCGGAGTGGACAGCTCTTCCCGCGATGTCGAATAGCAGGCGTGTGCTGCCGGCGATCGAGTCGATGAGGCCGATGACCTTTCGTTCCGACTCCAGCACCTGACCCTGTTCGATGTGAAGTTCCAAGAAGGCTCCGATCTGTCCCGGCGCCCACCGAGCCTCACCCAACCGGTCCGGGTCGAGCCCTGCTGCCTGCAGTGCACCCTCAAGCGTACTGCCATTAGCGTCCCGCAGTTGACCCATTTGCTCACGGGTCAGTTCCCCGACTACTGCCCTGCTCCCCAGATTTGGTTTCCCGAAACGCGCACCCTCCTCGGCGGCGAACACCACCATGAGCAAGGAATGCTCAGTTTCCCAACCGTTGTCATGGAACATGCGCATCGTCTGGAGCGCGCCGATCGTCCCAACGGCTCCGTCGTATCCGCCGCCGTTGGGCACGGTATCGACGTGCGAGCCAAAGGCCAGTGCGGGCAAGGATGGGTTTCTGCCCGTGCGGAGGGCGTAGGTGTTGCCGAACGAGTCGACCCGCACATCGAGATCGAGTTGGCACATCCACTCGGCGATCAGGTCATGAGCCTCCCGCTCCTGCGTGGTGAATGCCAGGCGAGAGATCCCACCTCCCGGATCGGCGCCAAGCGTAGCCAGGCGACGGATGTCCTCCGCCACCCTCTCGACGTGCGGTCTGGCACGTTCCACCACTTCGTGTTTCTTCCGGCCTTGCTGCACTGGCTTTAACTCCCCGGTACAATTCCGAGGTCGCTGCTGGTAAATAGCGACCGGACTACGTATCCTCCCTCTTTGATCCGCTCACTGGCCCCCTCCTGACGATTGACCACAGCCAGAATTACCAGCACTTCGGCCTCGCTTCGCACTAGAGCCTGCGTGGCGGCCAAGGCGCGTGACCCGGTGGCGAGGACATCCTCGATCAGGACCACGCGATCCCCCGCGTGGAGTTCACCGGCGATGGACACATTGCGATCCGGTGATTCATTCGTAATTACGAAGGGAAGGCCGATCTCTAGCGCGACAGCGCCGGCCAGGGCAACGCCCCCAGGGCCAGGGCCGGCCAATTTGTCTGCATTCGAAGGGACCAGTTTACCCAGAAAGACTGCTACGCGCCGCAGGATGACAGGCTTCGTCACGAACAGATATTTGTCGAAATAATAACTGCTGTGCGTACCCGAACTGAGCACGAAGTCGCCACGCAGGCATCCTGCGTGGGCAATATCCCTACCGAGCTCGCGCAGGCGCTGCTCGGGACTGAGCACAACCTCTGTCTGCTTCACTGACTGCTCCGGGCGGGATGAGAGTGGCAAATCCCAACGCAGTTCAGGTGCGTGCGATCGCTCACTCGCCAGAGCATCACTTTAACGTCGTAGCGAAATCGGATACCATTCTGTAGAGTACCATCGTTCCGCTGGCGTATACCGTGTATTGCGGTGTGAACCGCGCACCTTTAGAGGGTTTGGCCAGGGCACGCGATTTCCCAAGGAAGGCGAGCGAACAAGCGATCAGTAGGGACGTGTGCGTGGCAGAGGACTCTTGGACGGCGGTGCGGCTCGCCTACAGGGACGTCTAATTCGGCATGTCACCTGGCAGTAGCAATCGTTCGTAACGCTGTAGTAGTGTGTGATACGCGCTCCGACGGGCATCCTCCTGTCGCACGAGGGGGCCTCCGCTGTTGCCGTGCATGAAACGTTTTCATTAATGGGAGGAGAGCAGAGTGAGACGTCGTAATTTGGTACAGGGGCTACTGTCCCTCGCCGGTATCCTGAGCATATCCATAGGAAGTGTGCCCGGCACCGCCTCCGCAACCCCGGCTCGCTCCCCGCAGGCTCCGCAAAGCATGTCGTATTTCCAGCACCAGATTGCGCAGTATACAGCGATGCCCAAGTTCACCGCCCCCGGGCCGGCTTTTAATGCCGTGAAGGCGGTGAAGGGGAAGGCGTTGCTCACCATCCCTTCCAGCAGCTCGATCCCCTTCGTTCAGACGATTGCGAACAACATGGGGGCGACTGCGAAAAAGGTCGGCTTGAAGTATACGATTTGGCCCAATCAGGGGCAGCCATCCCAGTGGACGCAGGGGATGCAGGCGGCGATCAACCGCAAGTTCAACTCCATTGATATCCTCGCCGGTATCAATCCGGCGGTGTTACAGCCGCAGATCGTCGCCGCAAAGCGCGCCGGTATCAGCACGGTGGTTTCGCACCTGTACGACTTGAACCAGCCCGCCGCGCCCAACGTAGATGTGGTTGATATTCCGTACAGACAGGCCGGACGGCTCCTCGCAGACTGGACGATTTTAAAGACCCACGCCTCGGTCGATGCGGTGGTAGTCACGATCAACGAGGTCCTTTCGACCGGCCCGATGGTCGCGGGAATCAACGATGAAATGAAGAAGTGCGGGTCGGGCTGCAAGCTCTCCTTCGTAAACGTATCGATCCCTGAGATTGCCACCAGAATTCAGCCGCAGGTCCAGTCTGCCCTTGCGCGGGACCCGAAGATAAATTACGTCATCGCTCTGTATGACAGTGCCGAGGCGCCATTCGCTGCAGCGGGTATCAAGGCTGCGGGAAAGCAGAACCGGGTAAAGGTCGTGACGTTTAACGGCACACCCTCCGTTCTCAAAATGGTGCAGCAGCACGATGTCGTGGAGATGGATATCGGCGAGAACTTGAACTGGATCGCCTTAGGCATCATGGACCAACACATGCGCCTCATGGGCGGCCTCAAGCCGGTCAAAAACGAGCGCATTCCGCTGCGGGTCTTTAGCAGCAGCAACGTGAACCAAACGGGGACTCCTCCACAGGACTCCACGGGGTACGGATCGAAGTACGTTAAGAGTTACTACAAGCTGTGGCACGTGAAATAGCCCGGCTCGAACGTATGCGCCACTAAGTCGATACGGCATGCGGAACTCCAACGCTGCTATCCCGGTCCTGGCCCTGCGAAACATCTCGAAGGTGTTTGGCGGTGCTCACGCGCTCAACTCCGTGGACCTGACCGTCTACCCTGGTCAGGTCCACGGGCTCCTCGGAGAAAATGGCTCCGGCAAGTCTACGCTCATCAAGGTTCTGGCCGGATTTCATGCGCCTGAGCATGGAGCCGAGATGAAGTTCAACGGGCGGCAAGTAGACCTGCCGCTCCGCCCCGGTGAATTCCGCGCGCTTGGGATCAGCTTTGTGCATCAGGATCTTGCCCTGGTACCGTCACTGACCGTGGTCGAGAATCTGCGGATCGGTGAACTTGCTAGTCGTGGCCGCTGGCATATCTCGTGGGCCAGCGAACGTCGTCGCGCCGCGGAGATATTTCGGCGCTACGGTGTGGCGATTGATCCGGCTGCCGACGTGGCAGATCTGTCCGTGGTCGATCGCGCGCTTCTTGCCATTGTTCGCGCCGTGGAGGACATGCGTGCCACTACGGGAGCAGTAGGGGAGGAGCGTGCCGGTCTACTTGTGCTGGATGAGGCGACGGCCACACTGCCCAAGGAAGGTGTCGAGCATCTCTTTTCTCTCGTGCGCGGCATCGCCGCAACTGGATCAAGTATCCTCTTCGTGTCCCATTTCCTGAACGAAATTCTCGAGATAACCGACGAGGTGACAGTCCTACGCGACGGCCGGGTCGCTGGCACAGCCGCGACGCGTGAGACGAGCGAGAGCCATCTCGTGGAGATGATTATCGGCCGCCGGCTCGAGAAGCTCGGCTTGACCGGCGCGGGCCGCACTGAGACGCAGGACAAGTTAACTATCCAGAATCTCACCGGTGGGGCTGCGAGGGGTGTCTCCTTCGACGTCGCAGTAGGTGAGGTGCTGGGTGCGACCGGACTGCTCGGTTCTGGCTTCGAGGATCTTCCCTACCTGCTCTTCGGGGCGCGAAAACCTGACGCTGGAACGTTAATCATGGCGGGGCAGGAACATGATCTATGCTCCCTCAAGCCGGCCGATGCGATTGCCCTTGGCGTCGCACTCCTCCCGGCCGACCGATTGAATGACGGCAGCATCCCGTCGCTCTCCGTCCTGGACAATATCTCGATGCAGGTTCTGGATGAGCAATCTACCTTCAAGACGCTCAACCGCGGCCTCATGCGGCGAGAGGCTCGTTCAATGATGAAACAGTTTGATGTTCGACCGCTCGAGCCACGCGCCGCGTTCGAGTCTCTGAGTGGCGGGAATCAGCAAAAGGTTGTGCTCGCCAAATGGATTCAGACGCAGCCGAAGCTGTTGATTCTGCACGAGCCAACGGTGGGAGTGGATGTGGGTGCGCGGCAGCAAATCTATCGGTTGATACACGACGTTGCACGCACGGGCACCGCAGTGGTGTGCTGCAGCTCGGACTTCGAGCAGCTTGCAGATTTGTGTGATCGAGTGCTTATCTTTGGAAATGGACGCGTGGTGAGGGAACTCACTGGACCCGATGTTACAGAAGAGCGCATAGCCGAGCAATCGCTCACCAGCATGTCTGCGATCCAGGGCTCAACGACATTTATGGAGGCGGAGAGTGCAGGCTGATCGACACAGCGACGGCGAGGCTGGCGACGAGCGTCGGCGTGGATTCATGCGCCGTTTTCGGCTCTCCAGCCTAATTGAGAGATTCGGATTACTCATTGTCTGGATGTTGGTCATCGTGTTTTTCGGCGTGAAAGCTCCAAGTACATTCCTGACGTTCGACAACTTTTCCACCATGTTTGGCTCACAGGCCGTCCTCCTCATGCTCACGCTTGCGTTACTCGTTCCACTGACCGCCGGCGACTACGACCTCTCGGTGGCGAGTATACTGACACTCTCCTCGATGCTCATCGCGTATCTGAACGTCAACGACGGCTGGCCGATCGGGTTGGCCATTCTGGCCGCCATGGTAGCCGGGGTCATCGTCGGTCTGATTAACGGTCTAATTATCACCTTCTTTAATATCGAGTCGCTGATTGTCACGTTGGGAACCGGGACAATTTTGAACGGACTGGTGCTGTGGCTCAGTGGCTCGAGCACGATCAGCGGAGTTTCCTCCACGCTTGTGAAGCTGGTGGTCGAACAGCGATTCCTGGGGATTCCGCTCGAGTTCTACTATGGCCTCGCGCTGACAATTGTCTTGTGGTATGTGTTCGAGTTCGCGGCCCCCGGCCGCAGGCTCCTCTTTGTGGGGCGTGGCCGCGCGGTTGCGCGTCTGAGCGGGCTGCGGGTCGAGTACATTCGAGTGGTAGCCATGGTCGTGTCGGGAGCCATCAGCGCCCTCGCCGGCGCCCTGTATGTAGGAACGATTGGCGCCGCAGACCCCACGTCGGGTCTTGCCTATCTCCTTCCTTCCTTTGCAGCAGCCTTTCTCGGCACGACCACAATCGTTCCTGGACGATTCAATCCCTGGGGGTCCTTCACGTCGGTGTATTTCCTCGTCACGGGCATTACGGGACTCACGATTCTGGGAGCCGAAAACTATGTGACAGATATCTTTTATGGAGCGGCACTGGTGGTGGGTGTGGTGCTGTCACAGGTGGCCCGTTGGCGCTCGGCGCGACGCGCGAGAGTGACTTGAGAGTAGGCGAAAGCGCACGGGCAATGTTCGAGGGTCGGATAGAGATTAAAGAAGGGAAACTGTGAAGTCTTTATGAATCTCATTGGGGTGGACATCGGCGGCACATTTACTGACATCATGCTGGCGGACACCGATTCCGGCAGTACGTTTATCCACAAGGTGCCCACGACGCCCCAAGATCCCTCAAAGGGCATGATGCGCGGCATCATCGAGATCTGCGAGCAGGCACGCATTTCACCAGGCAGCATCAACCATGTGCTGCATGGTACGACAACGGCGACCAACGCCATGCTCGAAAATGACGGCGCTCGTACTGGCATGATCACTACGGAAGGATATCGCGACATCATTCACATCGGTCGTCATCAGCGGCCGCAGCATTTTTCGATCATGCAGGAGATCCCTTGGCAGGACCGACCGCTTGTGCGCAGACGTCACCGAAAGGTCGTGTCCGAGCGTCTCGTGCCTCCGACCGGGGAGGTAATTCAACCTCTCGACGAGACCATGACGCGGCAAGCTGTAAGGGATTTAAAGGCAGATGGCGTGGAGTCGATTGCCGTATGCCTACTGTTCTCGTATTTGAATCCGGTCCACGAGGAGCGCGTCCGGGAAATTATCGAGGAAGAGTATCCGGGCGTTTTCGTCACTACCTCGGCCAGCATCTTCCCGCAGTTCCGTGAGTTCGAACGTTTTACAACCGCGTGTATCAACGCCTTTGTCGGGCCAAAAGTGCACGATTATATCGCGAACCTGGAGTCGGCGTTGCGCAAGGAGAACGTCGAGGCAAAGCTTCACATCATGCGATCAAATGGCGGCATTGCCACGAGCCAATCGGCTCGGGAAAAACCGGTAACGCTCCTGCTCTCTGGACCGGCCGCCGGTGTACTGGGCGGTGCTTGGGAAGGGGGACGCTCCAAGCGCGACCATCTTATTACCTTCGACGTTGGCGGAACCAGCGCCGACATCGGTATCGTCACGCCACGCGGCTTCGTTGAGGCAAGCGCGCGCGATACCTGGGTTGCGGGTTTCCCGGTCATGGTTCCCATGATCGACGTGCACACCATTGGTGCTGGTGGCGGAAGTATCGCCTATGTCGATCCGGGCGGAGCTTTTCGGGTCGGTCCCAAGAGCGCAGGCTCGGAACCGGGACCGGCCTGCTACGGTCGGTACCGCGACTCCTCACATCTCCAGCCCGCAGTCACCGATGCACACGTGGTGCTGGGGCGGCTCTCTGCGCGGTTTTTCCTGGGTGGTGAGATGGCTCTGTATCCTGATTTGGCGTGCGAGGCGGTGGACAGACTCGCGGCTCAACTCGGTTCTAATCGAGTTGAGGCCGCCCAGGGCATTTTGCGCATCATCAATCACAGCATGGCTGCCGCCATTCGCTCCCGCACGATTCAAAAGGGGCATGACCCGCGTACGTTCTCGCTCGTGGCATTCGGCGGGGCTGGGCCGCTGCATGCGGCAGAGGTTGCGGAGATCCTTAGCATCGAGGGGGTACTAGTTCCGATGTATCCGGGTCTTACCTCGGCGCTCGGACTACTTACCACCGATCTCAAATACGATGTAATCCGCACGGAGCTGCTACTCAACGTCGCTGCCGATCCATTGGTCTTGACGCAGCACTTCGACGATCTGGAGCGGCAGGTGCGCGCCCAATTGCACGACGATGAGGTTTTGGAGGACCGTATCTCGGTGACAAGGTATGCCGATTGTCACTACGCCGGCCAGGGGTACGAACTGCGCGTGAACGTGCCGGCTGGCACGTTGACTCTAGAGGCGCTCCAGGAAGTCTGGAACGAACTGCATGAGCGTCATCGCACTGAATACGGCCACGCATTTCCGGAGACGCCAATCGAGATTGTGAATATCCGTGTGGTGGGGGTGGGGAGCATGCCAAAGCTTGGTCATTTGCCGTTTTCTCCCGCAGGTTCAGTCGAGGATGCCGTACTGGAGCACGCGTCGAGCCATTTCCTTATTAATGGCCGTGTCCAGGAAGTGCCCACGACGTACTACGATCGACACCGCCTGCCGGTTGGCGTGGAGGTACAGGGACCGGCTGTGCTGTTTCAAAAGGACACGACTACAGTCGTCCCACCTGGTTGGCAGGCTGTTACGGATGAGGGCGGCAACGTGCTGCTAACCCGGACAGGTGATGCACGTAAGGAGAGTTCCCAATGACCGTGAGAGTCCCAGAGCGGGCAATCGATCAGGTGACCGAGCAAGTTATTGCCGGCGCGCTCGAGAATATCGCCATCGAAATGGGGCATAAGCTGACCCGGATGTCGTATTCGAGTATCATCCGCGAGTCCGAAGATTTCGGAGCGGCACTTCTGGACGTTCAAGGCCGACAACTCTGCGAGTCAGTGCAGAGCACCCCGCTGCAGCTCGGCCCAATACCGGGCTACATGCGGGGAATCAATCGTCTCTTCGCCGAACGCGGAGATACCTTCTACCCGGGCGATGTCATCATTCATAACTCGGCGTATCACGGTGCCTCGCATGAACCCGACGTTGGCTTCTGCGTCCCGGTGTTCCACAATGATGAGCTCGCTGGGTTCTCATTTACGACGGCCCATCATCTTGATGTAGGTGCGCTTACCCCGGGAAGCTGCGGCATTGTAAACGCCACCGACGCGTATGCCGAGGGCTTGCAGTTCCTTGCACTGAAGATGTACGAGCGTGATGTACGCAATGAAGCGTTATGGCGCATGTTGCGTGACAATATTCGCGCCCCCGACATGGTTGTTGGTGACATGGAGGCGCAAGTCGCCGCCTGTCGCATTGGTGCGGAGCGATTCGTTGAGGTGATCGAGCAGTACGGTATGGATCAGGTTCTGGCCGCTAGTGAGGCGCGCATGGACTACTCCGAGCGCATGCTTCGCCGTGAGATTGAGGCACTGCCGGATGGCACCTATAGCGCCGTTGGCTTTCTCGACGGGTTCCAGGACCATCCCGATCCGGCCTATAGGGACCTGCGCATTCAAGTTTCCGTGACCGTTGATGGGAGCGATCTCACGGTTGACTTGACGGGCACAGCACCGCAAATCGATCTCCCGCTCAACATGCCACTGGAGGGGACCGTTGACGTGGCTATCTACCTGACGGTTCGCTCGATACTCCTCGATAGCGCGATCCATGAGCACGTGCCCCAGAACTCCGGACTGACCCGTCCGATTCACATTATTGCGCCCAAGGGTACATTGGTAAATCCGCGCTTTCCAGCACCGACCATTGCCCGGTTCTGTCCCGGAAACCTAGTGGCCGACACGGTGATGCACGCCCTGGCCCAGGCGGCTCCCGACCGGGTCTCGGCGGGAGTCGGCAACTTGAAGGTCGTCGCGTACAGCGGTCCACAGGACGGCAACTACTGGGTGTATATGGACATCACGGAGGGAAGCTATGGCGGTCGGTCGGGTAGGGACGGCATGGACGCCGTCGATACCCTCTTTGCCAACACCCGCAACAATCCAATAGAGGACATCGAATCGCATTATCCGCTGCGAGTTAGTCGGTACGAGTTACGCGAAGACGCGGCGGGGCCAGGAACCTGGCGCGGCGGCCTTGGATCCATTCGTGACATCACCCTGCTCGCGACGGGGGGATTAAGCCTTGAAGGGGACGGAAGCTGTTTCACCCCCTGGGGTGCTTTCGGGGGCAAGGATGGAACGACTGGAGAAGTGCTCCTTAATCCCGGGCGCGGCGATGAGATAGCTCTGCCCTCGAAATTTCCGTACCGCATGATGAAGCCAGGGGACACAATTCGCACGGTGAGTCCCTGCGGTGGAGGATACGGCGACCCACTCCAGCGCGATCCGGCCGTCGTGCTTGACGACGTACTTGACGATTTCGTGTCCGAACGATCGGCCCGTGAACAGTATGGTGTGGTCCTGTCACACGGATCCTCGGGCGCGCTGCAGGTTAACGATGATGCCACCGCACGGCTGCGGAATGAGATGTCTACCGCCCATGACTAAAACTGCAAGTCTGTTCGGGAACGTGCAAGGAATATGGTCATGGTAGATCGGATCACCATTGATCCTGGACTTGTCGAAAGCTTTCTGATGGAGTTGGCAGCCTTCGGTGCTTACGGTCCGACGGGCGTCTGGCGCCCCGTGTATACGCCCGAATGGCAGGCGGCGCAGGATCAGTATGCTTCGTGGTCCGTCGACTCGGGCCTGCACGTGCGTCGGGACGCAGTGGGCAACGTCTGGGGAACCCTCCCCTCCCACGACGGGGGCCCGTCGATCGTGACTGGGTCGCACATCGACTCTCAGCGGCCAGGGGGCCGTTACGATGGCGCACTTGGTGCGATTGGGGCCCTGATCGCTCTGCGAGCACTCCGGGAGCAGGCAGGAACCCCGCTCCGGACGCTGGAGGCCCTCTCCATGTGTGAGGAGGAATCGAGCCGTTTCCCCGGGGCAAATTTCTGGGGCTCAAGGGCGATTACCGGGTGCATTCACAAGGGGGAAATAGATACGCTACGTGACTACGAAGGGGAAACCATGGGCGACGCCATGCGGGCAGTCGGCCTGGACCCCTTGCGCATTGCCGCAGCCCAGCGCCACGATGTGGACACCTTTCTCGAGCTTCATATCGAGCAAGGGCCGGTCCTAGAGCATGCCGGTCTCCCGGCTGGCATCGTGACTGGAATCACGGGCATCAGGCACACCGTTGTCGAGATCAACGGACGTGCCGATCATGCTGGAGCAGTGCCGATGGATTTACGAAAGGACCCCATGCCTGCGTTCACTGCGATCGCCTCAGGAGTCATCGGGACGGCAATAGAGATGGGCAGACCGGCGGTGACTACAGTGGGACGAGTGGTGGTCGATCCCAATCTGCCCGCTATTGTCCCGGACAAAGTTACCTTCACAATCGACGCACGTCATCCTGACCCGGAAGGGCGCGAGCGCTTGTACGCGCGACACGCCGAGATCGTTAATCGCGTCACTCAGGAGACACGTCTGCCCATCACCTCCCGGATCGTCATGGATCAGCCTCCCTGTCCCTGCGATCTCGAACTGGTGGATCTAATCCACCACGTCGCCGACGACCTTAGTGTTCCTACCGTGCGTTTGCACAGCGGTGCAGGACACGACTCGCAGGTCATGGCGCGCATCGCCAAAGTGGCAATGATCTTCGTTCGCAGCAAGGACGGACGTAGCCACACACCGCATGAATTCACCTCAATCGAGGATGCCACTATTGGGATCACGCTCCTTGCCAATGCGCTTTTCAGACTTGCCTACTGAATTTACTCCCCGTTCACGCATCGTCGTGAGGTTGGCGACATGAAGCTCGGTGGGTGCTGCCAATTCCTGATACCGAGACGGATAAAACGGCTCGAATTCCTCGGCAGGTGGATCCAGGAGCACATCGTCGTCTGGGCGCGATGTTGATCCACCGAGCTTGCCCGAATACCAAACAAGCGGGTGGATCTGCCGGGAGTAAGCGAGTCCGGCGCCCTGAAGACCACACTCTTCATGCGATTGGGCAGGACCCCGCGTGCAACGGCGCGGACCCGATGTCGTGCGTGAAACCGTTGGGACTGCAGAGACAAAAGTCGTCGTCAACCGGGACGTCCCTTCTTTCCAGAGCGGAGCCGTCCAGACGCCCGAGGACCAAAAATATCTTACCGACAAGATGACTCTCGGAACTTCCTCGCCAGAAATACGTAACGTGAGAGGCGTCGCTCACTGGCAAGAACCCTTGTGGTCACGAGGAAGCGCTGCAGCCCTTCAAAGGTCGCCGCGCCCTCCAGACTCACCAGCGCCTCTTGGTGTCGGAAGCGAGCCTCATGCCATCGCTCAGCCACCTGGGCAGCATTCTCTGTTACATCTTCCGTGCGCCCCAACTTGAAGCCTGCTTCCCGCAGGAGTCGTTCGTTCTCGCCGGGGGGAGTAAACAGGAAGTACCCAATCGAGCTACGAATGGCAATCTCCTCATTGGAGATGAGGCCCGTGACGATGATGGGATCTGTGAAGAGTACGCTACCCCCGGTCTTTAGGACCCGATACCAGTCGGTGAGGACCCGCGATCTCGATGGTAAATGGTTGATGGCGTCAATGCACATGACGGCATCAAATGCCTCGTCATCGAAGGGTAGGGAGACCCCGGCGTCTGCCTGCACGAAGTGAGCGAGGGAATCTAGGTCACGCTCACGCGCCATTTTGTTCGCTGCCGCGATAGCATGCCCATTGATGTCGATTCCCGTCATGCGAGCGCCGGTCAGCTCGGCAAGGAAGAGCGCAGGACCACCTGAGCCACTCCCCACCTCGAGCAGATGCGAGTGGGAGGTGAGACCTAGCCACCCAACGAATTGGCGTAGTTCCTCGGCAGTTAGCCAACCATTCTGGCCAACATCCTCGCCATACGTCTCGCGACGCACCCGCCGACGTGCGATCGTCTCAAAGTCACCGTAAGTCGTATCGTACAGATCAACCGAGTGAGTCACTCTCTTATCCTCCAAATGTTATTTCCGCGATAGGTCGAGAGTTCTGCCCTCTCATGCTATCGGCTAAGGAGGGGAGAGCTACTCGGCATTCGACCGACTTTACCGTGATCTGCATGGCACGCGATTGCTCCAAGGACCACCTGCGTGTTTACTTCCTGTGCCAATCTGATTCACGCAATAGCAATGTTGTGCACATATTCTGCGTTACCTGCTGCCCACGAACCTGCAGACGCAGTCGGGACCAATGCGCTTTCGTCTGGTCCCCACTTTGGTCCCCAACGGGGTGCGCGCGAGGCACTCCACGCACATTACAGAAAGCAAAACCCCGCTAGTACTACAGTGACAGTTATGGGCCATCGGCTGTATCCTGGTGATCGAGGGCAGTGAGGATCTGCTGCCAGATGCCGGTTGTGCGCCAGCGTTGGTAGCGGGTATGGATCGTCTGCCACGGACCG
>JAABUZ0100007580.1_pt1 | contig 13039 bp, 8 predicted proteins | sample 5562091 | NCBI WGS metagenome assembly JAABUZ01 (sample SAMN12813069, study PRJNA571459) | rock metagenome | isolation source: Antarctica rocks | place: Antarctica: Victoria Land, Linnaeus Terrace sud | collected 2015-12-21 | reverse complement strand
CTGCGCGACGTGTATGCCGAAGCGGTCGCGGCGGCATGAGGGTCGCACACGTCGAGATGATCGGCGGCGCGAGCGGCAACATGCTGCTCGGCGCGCTGCTCGACGCGGGGGCCGACGTCGTCGCGCTAGAGGCGGCGCTGCGAACGATTCCCGTGGACGGTTGGACGCTCGTGCGCGACCGGGTCGTCAAGTGCGGCATCGCCGCGACGCACGCGGACTTCGCGATTCCGGCCGAGGCGCACGAGCACGACGACGCCGACGGCGGCCACGACCACGCGCACGACCTGCACGGCGGGCACGGCCGGCCGCTCGCGGCGGTGCTCCGGATTCTCGCGCGCAGCGGACTCAGCGAGCGGCAGCAGGCGCGCGCCCGCGCGATCTACGTTCGGCTGGGCGAAGCGGAGGCGCGCGTCCACGGCGGCTCGGTCGACGACGTCCATTTCCACGAGGTCGGCGCGATCGATGCGATCCTCGACGTCGCGGCGACGTGCGTCGGTTTCGATCTCCTCGGCGTCGAGCGTGTGACGTGCGGTGCGTTCCCGATCGGGCGAGGCCCCGTCGCGATGACGCACGGCCGCTATCCCAACCCGCCGCCCGCGACGGCCGAGTTGCTGCGCGACGCCCCGACGTACGACGGCGGGATCGCGGGCGAGATGGTGACGCCGACGGGCGCGGCGATCCTCACCGGACTCGTCGCGGAGCCGGGCGTGCGGCCCGCGATGCGCGCAGAGCGCATCGGCTACGGCGCGGGCCGCTCGGACTTCGCGATCCCGAACGTGCTGCGTGTCTCCATCGGCCCGGCCGACGAGACGGCAGCCGCGCCGGCGCTCGCGGCGGGCGTCACGACGGACGAGATCGTCGTGCTCGAAGCCAACGTCGACGACATGTCGCCGCAGCGCTTCGAGCTCGCCCTCGAGCGCATGCTCGCCGCGGGCGCCACGGACGTGTGGCTCGCGCCGATTCAGATGAAGAAGAACCGGCCCGCCGTGCTCCTCGGCGCGCTCGCGCCGCCTGCCACGGAAGCCGCCGTCGCGCGCGCGATGCTCGCGGAGACGACGACGCTCGGCGTGCGCGTGCGGCGCGAGCGGCGCTACGTCCTCGAACGGGAGACGGTCGAAATCGCGACGCCGCTCGGCGCGGTTCGAATCAAAACGGCCGCGGTCGACGGAGCGCCGCGCCGGACGCTCGAATACGACGATCTCGTCCGGATCGCGCGCGCGACTGGCCTGCCGTTCGCGAGCGTCGTCGCCCGGGTCGAGGAGTCGCTGCCGCCCCTATGACCGTCTCCGATCCGAACATGGCGCCCGGGGCCGATGCTCGCGAAGCCGCGGCGACTGCGGCGCTCGCGGCCGCCGGGTTCCCGGCGCTGCGCGTCCGCGCGCTCGGCGACGTCGCCGCGCTCGCGGGGCCGCCGTCGGTGCTCGCGGCGACGCTCGCGGAGCCGGCGCGCGCGGACGTGCTCGCGGCGGTGCGCGGCGCGGGCTTCCGGCACGTCGCACTCGAGCTTGCCGATGGGTGAGCGCACGCGGACGTGGCGCGACCGGGTCTTCGCGCGGCGCGGATCGCTGCTCGCGATCCCGGCCGTGCTCCTGGTCTCGGCGGGAAAGCCGACGCCGCGCGGGATTGCGTTCGGCGTGCCGGTCGCGCTCGCGGGCGAGGCGCTCCGTTGCTGGGCGGTCGGCTACTCCGGCGTCACGACGCGCTCCGACGAGGTGACGGCGCCTGCGCTCGTCACCGCCGGGCCGTATGCCTTCGTGCGCAACCCGCTCTACGTCGGAAACGCGATCTCGGCGCTCGGGTTCACCATCGCCTTCGCGGCCGGCCGGCAGGCCGCCGGCCGCGCGGCGCTCGCGCTTGGCGGACTCGGCACGATGTTTGCGGTGTACGCCGCGATCGTGCCGCTCGAGGAAGCGTATCTTCGCGCGACCTTCGGCGCGGCATTCGATGCGTACGTCGCGGCGGTGCCCCGCGTGGTGCCGCGCGTGCCGCCGCTACCTGAACCCGCCGGCGCGTACGACGCGAGCGTCATCGCGCGCGCCGAATCGCGCACGTTCGTCTGGTTCGGCGTCATGCTCGCGGCGTTGGCGCTCCGCGCGCGCGGCCTGCGCCGGTCGAAATAGTACGTCTCCTTAGCGAACTATCCAATCGGTTAACGCGCCGTTAAGAACGCTGGACGAATTTACAGCATGTTCGGCATGAACGATCGCTCGGACATCGATAGAGTTCGGAGCGTCCCGCCGCTCGATCGAGCGGCTCGATGGCAACTAGCCTAGCGCGCCGAGAAAAAGGTCCGTCAATGAAACGGTCTGGTTCGTCGTTCCATGCTCGCATCCGGTCGCCGCTCGCCGCGCTCGCGGCGTCGCTCGCGATTGCGGTTCAAACGCTGCCGGCGTTCGCGCTCGGCGGAACCAACGGCAACGTGCAGGGCGAGGTCGTCGAAGGCACGGCGAAGACGCCGGTCGTCGGCGCAACGGTGCAGATCGTCTCCCCCTCCGGCACGTACACGGGCAAGACCGACGCGCAGGGGCACTTCTCTTTCCTTGGCGTGCCCGTCGACACGTACACGATCTCGGTCCAGGCGCCGGGCGAGCAGCCGTTCTCTGAGCAGGGCGTCTCGGTCATCGGCGATCAGAACGTGCAGCTCGGTCAGATCACCGTCACGAAGCAGCTGCGGACGATCGGCACGGTCCAGGCGCATTCGATCAGCTCCGCGTTCCAAGCCGGCCAGACGACCGATTCCGTGACGCTCAACTCGGCTCGCATCGAGCAGACGACCGGAAAGCGCGCGTCGACGAACGAGAACGCGGTGCTGCTCGCCGCGCCGGGCGCGACGCTGACGTCGAGCGGAAATATCACGATCCGCGGCGGTCTTCAGAACGAGACGGGCTATCAATACGACGGCGTGCCGTTCACCGAGCCGTTTCTTTCGACCAACTCGAGTTTTAATCGCTTCAGCGGCTTATCGTCGGTGCAGGTCGTCGAAGGTGCGGGCGATGCGACGCAGGGCAACGTCGGCGGCGGCGTCGTGAACCTCGTGCCCAAGCGCGGCACCTATCCGGGAACGGGTCTCTTCGACGCCGAGATCGGCATTCCGGGCCAGTACTCGCAGGGCGCCCTCGAGTACGGTCTCGCGACGCGTGACGGCTCCGTCTCCGATTTCTTCTCGTACTACCAGACGAATAATCGCCTGCTCTACGGATATCCCGGCACGAGCGCGGCGGAATACGGGAATTTCTACAACCCCGCGGCGCAAGTCAACTCGGATCTCACGAATAACTTCGTGCTCTCGTTCGGCAAGGGCCATCGCCAGTCGCTGCAGGTGTTGTACAAGAACCAGAGCTTCCGCAGCAACGGCATCTACGGCGGCTACACGACGACGGGCGCGAACCCGAGCTTGCCGTTCCAGATCGATCCGTATGCGTACGGGCCGCTCGGATTGACGGATCCGCTCAACGGAAATGCGGGCCTGCTCGCATCGATCCTACCGACGCTGCCCGGTCAGGCGAGCGTCCAGCAGCAGCCGGCGGCGAACTTCGAGCAGGGCGCCTCCGATACGTCGCTGCTGAAGCTCGAGTACGACAATCAGATCGACGAGGCGAACTATCTGCGCTTCCGCGTGTACAACGTGAGCACGTTCAACACGTCGAACTACCTCTTCGGACAGGCGGCGCAGAATCCAAACTACGCCTCGACGGGCGGCCAGACGTCGGGCCTCACCGCAGACTTCATCCACAACTTCACCCCGAATTACACCTTTACGTTCAACACGCAACTCGACAACATCAAACCGATCTGGAACGGCTACAATCCATATAATCTCGCGCAGTTGATGACGGGCGCGCCCGGGCTCTCGGCCGCCGACGGTGCGACGGTAGTCGGCACGGCGGCGGGTAGCGGTGCGGCGCCGTCACTCGCCGATTTCGTCACGCCGGTCAACGGCGTCTGTCCCGTCGCCGGCGGCTGCTACGTCTCGCAGTACGCCGCGAACCAGAAGCTCCCGATTTCGGGCATCAACTACAATGGGGCGCTGTTCCAGACGTTCGGCTTCGCGATCCGCAATCAGATCAACGTGCGCGATCGCCTCAAGCTCGATCTCGGCGCGCGCTACGACGGCGCGATCTATCGCTTCGGCCCCAATCCCTTCAATACGAATCCGGCGGACCTCGGGAATCCCTCCGACGTCTCGCCGAGTTACTTGACGAATAAGTTCGAGAACCCGCGGGCGATCAGCCCGCGCGCGGCGATCGCCTATAATCTCGGCAAGAACGATGCGCTGCGCGCGAGCTACGGCCGGTCGATCACGTTCCTCAACGCGCAGACGGCGGGCACGCCCGCGGGGCTGTACAACGCGAACGCCCTCATGGGCGTCCCGGCGCTCGATTCGACAGCGAACCCGCAGTGCGGCACGGGCCTCAACGGCGCGATGTTCAAGTGCGCGAACTACGCGCAGCAGCTCTACTGGCTCTACGATCGGAACTTCGACGCACCCGATCTCGGGAACGCGACGGCGCAGACGGCCAGCAACTACGATCTGACGTATCAGCATCAGTTCGCGAACGGCTTTGCGCTCCGCTTCACGCCGTTCTACAAGCTCAGCACGGGTCTGCCTTCGTTCGCTTTGCTCTCCGAGACCGTCGATCCGACGACGGGGCAGATCCTCTCCGAAGTCTTCAACGCCAATAACAACGGTATCAACCGCACGACGGGTGTGGAGTTTGGGCTCACGAGCCCCGAGCGCAACGTGGGCCTCTCGGGGTTCTTTACCGCGACTTATCAGAACGTGCTCGACAGCGCGCCGCCGCTCATCAACGGCGAGGATACGCTGCCGATCATCTCGAGCGGCTCGCTGACGCTCGGCAACGTCTATCGCGCAGGCTACGTCTCGCCGTTCAGCGCGCGGCTCGGCGTCGAGTACAAGTCGAAGAACGGTCTACGCATCCTCCCCGTGCTGCAGTACGATCGCGGCTACCCGTTCAACGTCGGCCTCACGACCGCGTCGTCAGCGACGCTCAACGGCGCATTCGCGAATATTCCGCAAGTCAATTTCGGTGCCGGTGCGACGAAGATTCCGGGCTTCAACGGTGCGACGGGTTCGTCGCTCGCCACGCAATACGTCGATCCGGCGCTGCCGGGCAATGCCTTCAATCCAAACGTCGCCGCGACGCGCGGCGCGCCGGAGTCGTCGTCGACCGGTGGCGTGCTCTTCCGTTCGCAGTTCACGGCGAATCTCACGATCGAACTTCGTCGCGGCCGAAACACGATCGGCGTTCAGGCGACGAACCTCTTCGGGAACCAGTATTATGGCTTGATCCCATCGGTCAACCCGTACTATCAGCCCGTCTCGACCGGCGTCTCGGGGCCGCAGACGAGTCAGGTGAAGCAGACAAATCCGGCCTTCGCCGGCGGGATCTACTCGAATCGTGGCTACGCAAACGTTCCGGCGAACGCGAATGCGTTCACCAACGCCGCCTATCTCTACTCGCTTGGCACCGGATTCTCGCCCGTGTCGCTGCCCTCGCAGCTCACGCAGTTCCACTTCTACTACCAGCTCGGTCTCTAACTCGAAAGTGGCAATGAAACAAACCTCACGGATCGCGATCGTCACGGCCGCCGGCCTCGCGCTCGCTGGCTGCGGCGGCAACGGCAACGCGCCGCTCGGCGTCACAACCGTGAGTCCGGTCGCGGGCAAACTCCAGCTCGCCGTCGGAACCGCGAACGTCTACGGCGATCTCGGCGCGGCGGGCGGTGCGCTCACCGGGCTCAACGTCGTCGAGACGTTCCGCCAGCAGAGCGGCGCGCAGACGACGGGTGACTCGGCGGCGCTCGTGAATACGCCGCGGCTCACGGGCCCAATGACGCTGCCGGGGACGGCGGGAACGCCCGAGGCGGCCTTCGGCGCGACGTTCGCAACGGGACCCTCGTCGACCGAGATCGGCGGGAATGCGATCACCGCGACGCCGCAGCAAACCGCCGGCTCGACCACGATCCCGCCGACGACCTTCGGCGTCAGCGGGAACGCCTCGGGCTTCGGCATCGAGGATTTCAATTACACGACGAGCGGCACCGCGAAAAATGCAGCCGGCACGCCGGCGAGTTACGTCCCGTATCCCGTCCCGGGTTATGATGTGAATGCTGCGACCGACGCGAACGCGTTCACGCCGTGGGGCGGGCCGCCGGCCTACGATCCGAACAAGGACGGCAAAGGCACGCGCGACGGCACGGGCTTTCCGCGCGGCGTGCTCGGCGTGTCGCTCGGGCTCGACGTCTTCGCGGGCGTCACGCCCGGCATCGGAACGTACACACTCGCGGTCAGCGTCCCGACCGGCCAGGCGACGACCGGGAACGTGACTACGACCGCGACGCTCGCGACGGCGGCGTTGCTCCCCGCAATCGCGCCCGCGATCCCGACGCTCGACGGCGGCGGCGGCGGAACCTTCGCGATCGCGCTGCCGACCGGCGTGACGGACGGCTACGTCCAGATCACGGATGTCGGCCCGGCGACGGGTACATCGTGCAACGGCAGCGCGCCGCCCGCGACCGGCAGTCCGGCGTACTACACGCTGCATGTCACGGCGAGCGGTACGGCGACGCTACCCGATACGGACGGGCCGGCTGCCTCGACGAGCGTTCAGGTCCCCTCGATCTGCACGGCGGCGCAGAACGCGGCCCTTGCCGCCAACGCCGGGATGACGGTTATGGGCGACGAGTTTACCGTTCAGTCGATCGGCTTCGACTATCCGCACTACGCGGCGGCCTATCCGCAGAGCAGCGGCAACGCGGCGCCGACGATCACCGGCGCGAACGGCCAGGCGGACATCACGATCTCCTCGGCCGCGCTCTACACCTCCGCGGCCACTGGTGCGGTCCCTGCGGGCGCGTCGGCCGGAACGCCGCGGAACTCGATGGTTTTAACGCGCCACTGACGCAGGGACCGTGACGGCCGTCCCGTGAAACGGCCGCCATGGTTCACGCGTGAAGCTTCTCGAATACCGCGGGAAGACGCTGCTCGCGCGTGCGGGCGTCCCGATTCCGCGGGGCACGGTTGCGGCGTCCGTCGACGAGGCCGTCGCGGCGGCTGTCGGCTTTCCGGACGGCTGCGTTCTGAAGTCGCAGGTCCGGATGGGCGGGCGCGGCAAAGCGGGCGGCATCGTCGTGCTGCGACCCGGTGACGACGCGCGTGGTGCGGCCGGCGGGCTCTTCGGGAAGCGCCTCGTCGGGCCGCAGAACCCGGGCGGCGAGGTCGTGCGAACGTTGCTCGTCGAGGAGCTGCTCGACATTGCGAGCGAGGCGTACGTCGCGATCTCGATCGATCGCGCGAAGGGCGTCCGCGTCGCGCTCGCGAGCGCACGCGGAGGGATGGCGATCGAGGAGGTCGCCGAGAGTGATCCGAGCGTCGTCGTGCTGCGGGACCTCGACGCGGTGCTCGGCGTGCGGCCGTACGTCGGCCGCGAGCTCGCCTTCGCCGCGAGCCTGCCGCCCGAGGTCCGCAAGGCGTTTCCCGCCGTCCTCGCCGCGCTCTACGATGCCTCGCGGCGATTCGGCGCGACGCTCGTCGAGATCAACCCGCTCGTGCTCACGCGCGCGGGAACCGTCGTCGCGGGCGATGCGAAGATCGAGCTCGACGACAACGCCGTCGGGCGGCTGCCCGAGCTCGCCGCCTGGCGCGACGACGCGGACGAGAGCGAGCGCGATGCGCTCGCGGGCCGGGCGATCGGACTGCCGCTCGGAAATTTCGCGCGCTTTTCGGGCTCGATCGGGATTCTCGCCAACGGCGCGGGCCTCGGCATGGCGACGATGGACGCGCTCGCCGCGGCGGGTGGTTCGGCCGCGAACTTTCTCGACGTCGGGGGCGGCGCGGGCTCGGGTCTCGTGCGCGACTGCTTTCGTTTGGTCCTCGAGGATCCGGGAGTGCGCGTCGTGTTCGTGAACATCTTCGGCGGCATCACGCGCTGCGATCTCGTCGCCGAGGGCATCGTCGCGGCGAGCGGTACGCTGCACGAGCGCGGCGTACCGCTCGTCGTGCGGCTCACCGGCACGCGCGAAGCGGAGGGTCGCGCGATTCTCGAGGCCGCGCACATCGAGACGGTCCCGACGATGGATGAGGGTGCGCGGCGCGCGGCCGAGCTCGCCGCCTGATGTCGATCTATCTCGACAAGAACTCGCGCGTGCTCGTTCAGGGTATCACCGGCCGCGAGGGCACTCTTCATACCGAGCAGATGCTCGCGTACGGCACGCGCATCGTCGGCGGCGTAACGCCCGGCAAGGGCGGTGCGACCGTCGCGAGCGTGCCCGTCTTCGACACGATGCGCGAGGCCGTGGGCCGCACGGACGCGACGCACTCGATCGTCTTCGTGCCGCCCGCGGGCGCGGCGGACGCGATCTTCGAGGCCTACGACGCGGGCATTACGACCTGCGTCTGCGTCACCGACGGCGTGGCGGTCGGCGATATGATCGACATCGTTGCTGCTACGAAGCCGATGCGGCTCCTCGGGCCGAACTGCCCGGGCTTGCTGTCGGCCGGCCGCGCGTCGCTCGGTATCATGCCGGGTCACGTGTTCACGCCGGCAACGTCGGCGTGATCTCGCGCTCAGGCACGCTCACGTACGAGATCGTCGCGGCGCTGACGGCCGCGGGACTCGGCCAATCGACGTGCGTCGGGATCGGCGGCGATCCGATCGTCGGGACGCGCTTCGTCGACGTGCTCGAGGCCTTCGCGGCCGATCCCGAGACCACGTCGATCGTGATCTGCGGTGAGATCGGCGACTCGGACGAGGAAGCGGCGGCTACCTACGTCGCGGACCACCTCGCGCACGTGCCCGTGGTCGCGTTCATCGGCGGTCGCTCAGCGCCCGAGGGGACGCGGCTCGGCCACGCGGGGGCGATCGTTTCCGGCAACCTCGGCACCGCGGCGAGCAAACTCGCGGCATTCGCGCATGCCGGCGTGCCCGTCGCCGAACGCCTCTCCGAGATCCCGAGCTTATTAACGGCGAAAATCAGGGATTCGCAGTCTTAACTCAGATTAACCGTCTGGATAAAGGCGAACTGCCTCGGTGCGACAACCGCGCAATCACCAAGCGAGCTTCGCGGCCCGCGCGTATCGTCATCTGGAGCACACGCCCTTGAAACTTCGCCGTCTTGTTACGGTCGGGTCCGCCTTGCTTTTGGCCAGCGCAATGCTCGCCCCCGATCTCGCCCTCGCCGGCACGACCGGCGTCCTGACCGGGACCGTCGTCGATGCGACGACCGGCAAGCCGGTCGCCGGTGCAGCGGTCACCGCGACGAGCCCGTCGCAGACCGTCACCCAGAAAACCGACGCGTCGGGGCATTACACGATCCTCTCGCTTGCGCCCGATACCTACACGGTCTCGGTCGAAGAACCGGGCTATCAGCCCTCGTCGGACCAGGGCATTACGATTGCCGCCGACACGACGGCGACCGTCGGTCTGCAGCTCGCGAAGCAGTTGCGCACGATCGGTAAGGTAGCCACGCGCTCGGCGGGTAGCCTCGTGCGCGCGGGCACCACGGCCGACGTTTATAACATCAGCGCGGCACAGCAGCGCATCGTCTCAGCCGCCGGTGGCGGCGGTACGCAGGACTCGGCGTTCTCGGCGCTCTCGACGGTCGCCGGCGTCTCGGTTGCGCCGGGTCAAGCCGGCTACATCGGATCTGGTGCGACGCTCTCCATTCGCGGCGGCGATTACGACCAGATCGGTTACCAGTTCGATGGCATCCCGATCAATCGTAGCTTCGACAATTATCCTTCGAGCGCGACGTCCTCGCTCGGGCAGCAGGAGCTCCAGGTCTACACCGGCGCGCCGCCGCCGGGGACGCTCTCCGAGGGCATCTCCGGCTATATCAATCAGGTGATCAAAACCGGTACGAATCCGGGCTTTACGTCATTCGACGTCGCCATCGGCACGCCGTACTACCATAAGCTCGCTTTCGAGACCGGCGGTACAGCGCTCAAGAACCGGTTCTCGTATTATTTCGGCGTCGGCGGCTACAATCAGACGCAGCGTTACGTCAATCAGTACGACGGAGCGAGCATCAATCAGACCTACGGCTTCGGCACCGGCATTCCGTGCGCCGGGCTTTCGCAAGCCGTCGCCCCATCGTGCTACGTCAACGGCAAGTTTGCACCGTCGGGTCTCGTGCTCGCGTCGACCCCGGCGTTCGCGCAGTCGCTCGTTGCCGACCGCGATACGATCGCTAATCTCCATTATTACTTCCCGCACAAAGACGGCACGCGGGACGACTTCCAGCTGCTCTTCGACAACAGCGCGCTCCAGACGCAAGTCTACAGCTCCGCGAATGACCTCGGCGGCGTCGGCTTCTTCCAAAACGTGAGCGTGGCGAACAACGGGACGCTTGCCGGCAACAACAACGTCAGCGCCGCAAACGCCGGCTACCTGACGAACGGCAAGCCAAATTCCATCACTTACATTGACGGCTATCAGCTCGGGCTGCGGACCGGTGGCTTCCTACCGACGAACTACCAGCAATTCGCGTCGATCTACTCGTTCCCAAATACCGTTCAGCACACGTTCAACGATCAGATCAATCCTGCGATTCGCGACGGGTTCAACAACGATCAGTCGATCGAGAAAGTCCAGTTCACGAAGTCGCTCGGCAGCAATGCGTTCGTTCGCGCGTACGGCTACAGCTACTATTCGGACTGGCTTAACACCGGCGCGAACTCCGCGTATATCCCGAACGGTCAGATCAGCGGCGACTATGAGCTCGAGTCGCACGCGCGCGGCGCCGGCTTCACGTTCCAAGACCAGCTCAACAGCAAAAATCTGTTGGCGATCAGCGGCGACTACACGACGTCGAACGTGCTGCGCGATAACAACACCGAATACCTCAACGGCACGTACCCTTCCGACAGCGTGAATGCGCGGACGGCAGTCGGCGTGCTCGTCGACTCGACGAACCCGACCAACGGCGTGTGCTATACCGCGGCCGGCGTGGCGACGAACTGCTACTCGAGCCCCACGGGCTACCACGGCACTGGTGCGACGGCAGCGCAGTTCGCTACGCTCCAGCAGGCATATAACGGCACGGTAGCTCCGATCACGGCCGCGGCGTGCGGCGGCGGCCCCTGCCAGTATCTCGTCATTGGCAACGGTAAGTACGCGACGTATAATACGGTGACGCCGCGCTTCTACGGCGCGTCGATCAACGATGAGATCAAGCCGATCGAGAAGTTGACGCTCAATCTCGGTCTCCGGCTCGACGACTACCAGTTCATCGGCGGCAGCACGCAGGGCACCGCCGCGCGGACGTTCCTCTACAACGCCTATAACTCAGAGATGTGCGAGAGTAACACGACGCAGCTCTTGCGCGCGAAGTCGCAACTCGGTCTCGCCCCCGGTGCGGCCTGCACGGCAGGGTACGCGAACGTCAACTTCACGAACCCGACGAATCAGACCGAGACGTATCCGGTGTTCCAGCCGCGCGTTGGCTTCACGTACAGCATCACGCCGCGAACGGTCTTCCGCGCCGCCTATGGCCGCTATGCGCAGCCTCCGAACACGGCGTACGAGCAGTACGATACGCTCCAGCAGGGTTCGGCCGCGCAGTTGTATGGTAGCTATGGGTTCCAGCAGTACGGCTTCACGACGCCGAGCCATCCGGTTCCGCCGGCGACATCCAACAACTACGACTTCTCGATCGAGCAGGCGCTCCCGGGCCAGATCTCGTTGAAGGTCTCGCCGTTCTTGCGCAAGACGCAGAATCAGAGCCAGCAGTTCTTCCTCAACAAGGCGACCAACTTCGTCTCGGGGCTCAACGTCGGTAACCAGACGTCGCAAGGCGTCGAGGTCGAAGTCGATAAGGGCAGCTTCGGCAACGAGGGGCTTGCCGCGAAGCTGTCGTTCGCCTACACGAATAGTTACATCAAATACAACAACCTCTCGAACGGCTCGACCGTCCTGACGCCGGTCGTCAACGCGATCAACGCGTACAACGCCTACACCAAGGCCGGTGGCGGCGCGCGTTGCTACACGACGGCCGGTGCGCCCGATAACGTTTGCGCGGCCGGTTCGATCGGCAACCCGTACTACAACGCGCCCCAGGAGAACGCCAACGCGTTCAGCGCGTCGCAGACGTACATTCCGTACGACACGATCCCGGCGGGTATCGCCGTCTCAGCGACGCAGTATGGCTACCCGTTCGTCGCGTCGCTCGTACTCAACGAGAAGATCAAGCGCTTCTCGATTGCGCCGATCATTCAGCTCTTCGCCGGCCAGCGCTACGGCGCGCCGCTCAATACGAACGGTATCGATCCGGCCACGTGCACCGGTGCCCTCGCTTCGGCGGCCACGAACGACCCGCGCTACTCCTTCGGGTCGGCGGGCGGCCTCGGCTACGACGCGACGACCTGCGGTACACTCACCGGCGGCATTCCGAATGTCCAGAGTGGCGCCTTCGACGGGCTCGGTGCGTACGTCAACCCGACTCAGGTGCTCGCCAATCTCCAGCTCAATTATGAGGTCACCAAGAACTTCGGCATCTCGGCAAATCTCACGAATCTCGTCAACACGTGCTTCGGCGGTTCGAAGGTCCCGTGGGCGGTCAAGGGCGCCTGCGGCTACGGGCTCGTCGATAACACCTATACGGGCGCGATCGGCAACACGTACAATCCGGGTGATGCAATCCAGCCCTCGATGGCCAACACTTACGAGCCATACTGGTTGCAGCAGCCGTTCGGAGCGTACGTCACGGCGAACTTCAAACTCTAAGCTCGATCGGGATCGATCTCGATTCGAACTGGAAGCCCCCGTCGCGAGACGGGGGCTTCTTGACGTCGTTGCCGCCGCGCGCGGCGACGCGTTTCCTGGTACGCTAGCGGCCGTGAAGTACGGATACCACTGCGAAGAATGCGAAGAAGCGATCTGGCCGGCGGCGCCGCGGCCGGATCTGCAATGGCTCAAAGATCGCACGCACGTCGTTCGGGAAGTTGCGAGCCATTCGCACGGTGGACTCGATACGTGGCTCGTCGAGGGGCTCGCGTTTCTCGACGATCATGCCGGACACG
>JAABUZ0100007577.1_pt1 | contig 13042 bp, 10 predicted proteins | sample 5562091 | NCBI WGS metagenome assembly JAABUZ01 (sample SAMN12813069, study PRJNA571459) | rock metagenome | isolation source: Antarctica rocks | place: Antarctica: Victoria Land, Linnaeus Terrace sud | collected 2015-12-21 | reverse complement strand
GGTAGAGACAATGACGCCAATCGAGCCCAGGAGATCCGCCATGATGTGTAAAAATATCCCATGCATGTTTGCGTCGTGATGTTCATTCACTTCCATCACAGCGTGCTTCCTCTCTTCGTCGATGTGGTTGTGGTTGGAGTTGTGGTCGTGATTATGGGTGAGGTCGTGCCCGTTCATATAGCTGTGATTGGAACTGCCGTTTGCCTCGGCGTGAGAGTGAGGGAATATGCGACGATGATTGTGAGTATCGTTGCTATGGTTTTGGTCGAGCTTGTGGTTGTGATGGGTTGGTCCATGGCTGTGGCCATGATGATGGCCGTGATCAAAAGAGATTATCCCGACAAGATTGACAACAAGTCCCATAGTACTGACAAGAAGGAGCTGATCGGTGTTCATGATCTCTGGAGGTCGTAGCAGTCGGGTCACTGCCTCAAAGACAATACTGACGCTGATTAAAACGAGAAAGACACCGTTTGCAAACCCAGAAAGCGCCTCCATCTTTCCTAACCCGTTGGGAAATGCATCCGATCTTGGCCACTTCGCCATCACAGCTGCTACCAGACCCACAGCGAGGGCAAGGCAATCAAAAAACATGTGTATGGAGTCGGAAAGTAGGCCCAGACTGTTTGTCCATATCCCATACATACTCTGAACAATCATGAAGCCAAAGTTCAGCAGTAAAAATCCAAAAATCCGCCGCGAGTCTCTTTCCATTAGAATGGTATTCAATATACCGAAGCGAGTATTGGGGACCCATTCCCTGCCATTGCGGTCATCTCGCATTTTTGCTAGTTCGAGTGTAATCAAAGCGGTCACTGGAATCTCGAGTAGTCCGAGATGCGTTTGGCTAAAGAGCCATGCTGCAGCACATGATGTAAGGACCGAAGTGGGCCACATCCACGGCGACCTCTGCTTCAACGCAAGGAACCCTGCACCACATGTTCCTCCAAGGAGATACATGATCGGGTTCATCCGGCTGACGAAAAGCAAGAGCAGGCTGCAGGCTGCTCCAGATACGAGCAATTCCAACGGAGATGCCTGCCAGCCGGAGAGGGCGCACGCTGCACATAGAGCCGCATAGCCCATCATCCGACCGGAGGTCCACTTGACAGAAAGCACATCAATGAAGATAGTAGACGCCAGAACCAGAACGTAGATTTTGTCGCGATGCAGAGCCCGAAGTGACAGTGGGCGAATGAGGCAGGCTACAATGACCAAACACCTAACTGCTCCAAGCTCCGCTGCAGCGTAGAGTGATAGCAGGGTAAATGCAGCGACTGCAATGCCATTGACCCGAACCCGATACTCCACACCTTCCATTGCCGCGCCTGCCATTCCGGCTCCGACCAGAGACAATGCGGCGAGGGAGGCAGCCACGCTCCATACACTGCCATCCTGTACGGCTACCTCTGCCACCTGGAAGGCGACGGCGACGGCAGCACCAGCCAAGGAGCCGCCATGCTTCATTCGTCCCTCAACGGTCGACAATCACGATGTCACGGGAATGAGCGCGATCCTGGCCGTAGCAATTGCCCTTGCGGGCGCGGCTGCATACTCAGCAGCGCAGCGGTGGAGGCGGGATGGACGGGGCGCGACGGTGGTAGTGCTCGGCGACATTGGCAGGTCGCCCAGGATGCAGAACCACGCTGTCAGCCTGGCCAAGCAGGGCATGCGCGTGACCATTGTGGGAGCAAGAGGGTCAACGGCCCCCCGAGAGGTGACGGAGCTTGCCACGATGCGCTACCTACCTTCTATCTCCATGCGTGGTCCGTTTCTACTGACTGCAGCATGCAAGGTGTGTGTGCAGGTGGTGAGTTTAGCGTGGATGCTGGCGAGCACGCCCACCAGCGTGATGATGGTGCAGACCCCACCAGCAGTGCCTACGCTGGTGGTCTGTCGAGTGATGTGTCTACTGCACGGGACGAGGATGATTGTGGACTGGCACAATTTTGCGTACTCGCTGTTGGCGCTCAAATTAGGCAGCAAACACCCTGTTGTCAGGGTCTCACGGGTGTATGAGGCATACTTTGCCCACTATGCACAAGTCTACGCGAATCTCTGTGTGTCAAAGGCAATGGCCGAGTTCATGAGGAGGGAATTTCATATTTCTGCAACAGTTGTCTACGATCGACCCCACTTCACACCCATGTCCGCGCATGATCGACAGACGTATCGACAGACGCGTCGAATTCATGCTGCAACAAAGCTTGTAGTCTCAAGTACCTCCTGGACCGAAGACGAGGACTTCAAAGTCCTTCTGGACGCGCTGGTGCGATATGACGCCTCTCGGAAGCCACCACGCCTTCATATCATCATCACTGGCAGGGGACCACAGAAAGAGGGTTATGACAGAGAAATAGCAGCGCTCAGATTGACGGCAGTCACCATTGAGACAGCCTGGCTTGAAGCGGACGAATATCCCAAGCTCCTTGGCGCAGCCGACCTCGGTGTTTGTCTGCATACCAGCAGCAGCGGGGTCGATTTGCCTATGAAGATTGTGGATATGTTTGGCTGCGGCCTGCCAGTCGCAGCTTTCGACTACCCTGCGCTCCACGAGCTCGTTGTTGATGGTTGTGGAGTCTTCTTTTCCACGGAGAAGGAGTTGTGCAATCATCTATTAAAGCTCTTCAACAGCAATGAGCTTGACGTGATGAGGTTGGCTGTCGAAGAGCACAGCCGTTGGCGCTGGGAAGACGAGTGGAATGAAAAGGTGGGGCTAAGATGAGCCAGACTAGCGCCGCCCGCGCTGTTTCTTCTCCATCGTCTTTCGACGCCTCTCAAAGCGCCCCTCGGTGGGCTTGGGGCTCTGCAAAGGCTCCCGACTCCGTTCGACAAGGCTGCTCGAGGCGACAGTCATGCCATCAAAGTTCCCTCCAAACCCCCAGCTCTCACCGCCAAAGGCTTCGCGCTGTTGTGTACGACGCTGCTTTTTGCTAGGTTTAGGAAGCCGCATGAAATTGTCCTCTTCAAATTTCTGCTTTTGCTGGTCACTGGCCATGTCACGCATGGTCCTGTCAACTCTCCCCTGTTTGGCAATGGTGGAGCCAACAGAGGGCTCAGCGGCAGGGGCAGTGGACACCTGGTCGAGAAAGGCTTCTACCGCCACATTGCGGCGGCGTTTCGTGGGCTGGACGGCAGCTATTCTTGGAGGCACGTACTTTCGCTGCGGCTCATCTGCTGTTCTCTCCTCTGCATCCTCCAAAACCTCTGCCTGAGAGGGTTCCATGGCTTCTGGACGGGGCTTATAGCTGAGCGATTCGTCGACGGTCCCTTCATGGGCCTTGATGAGCTTCTGTATCTGGTAGCTAAGCTTCCCCTCCAAGGGCTTGATGCCTCTCTCCATCGTAACTCTCAAGCGGACAAGCGTTTTCACGACATCCTGACAACCCTGTAGGCTCCCATTCTCCAGGCGGTGGAGAATGAGCAGAGTGAGGTTGTGGAGATAGCTCACAAAGGTCTGGTTCTTTAGTGCAAGCAGCGAGATGCCCTCCTCGCCCTCCTTCTTCCTGTCATAATCCTCCTGCAGTTGCTGGATTCTATCCGTCGCTGCGTCCATGGTGGGTGGTTGGATGAAGGAATGAAGACGTTCATTGTCGGCGCTGCCAGGACAGCCATTGGCAGCTTCCAAGGCGCACTGCAGTCGCAGCCCGCGCCAGCACTCGGCGTGGCTGCAGCAGTGGCGGCGTTGGAGAGGACGCGGGGCCTGGTCAAGGAGCAAGTGCAGGAGGTCTTCATGGGCCAGGTGCTGCAGGCCGGCGTCGGGGGCTCACCAGCGCGGCAGGTGGTGATGCGCGGCGGCTTTCCCAGCAGCACGGAGGCGACGACCATCAACAAGGTGTGTGCGAGTGGCATGAAGGCGGTCATGCTGGCTGCCCAGACCATTGCGCTTGGCCACGCACAGGTCATGATTGCAGGCGGCATGGAGAGCATGTCGAACGTGCCCTACTACTTTCCCCGCAGCCCGCGGTATGGACATGTGCAGGCCCTGGATGGGATTATGCATGATGGGCTGACGGATGTGTATCACAACTTTGCCATGGGCAACTGCGCCGAGCACACGGCCAAGGAGTATGGCATCACACGCGAGGAGCAGGACGCGTATGCAGCACGAAGCTACAAGCTGGCTGCAGCTGCCTGGGAGGGGGGAGCTTTCGGTGATGAGGTCGTGCCGGTCGAGGTGAAGGGCAAGAAGAAGACGGTGGTGGTCGACAGGGATGAGGAGTACACCAAGGTCCAGCTGGAGCGCCTGCCTTCGCTCCGGCCGTCATTCCAGGCTGACGGGACTGTCACGGCGGCCAACTCCTCGACGCTGAGTGACGGAGCGGCAGCCGTTGTGCTGGTGAACAGGGAGATGAAGGAACACTGTCGGGGGTCCGTGGCCGCAGAGATTATCTCCTTTGCAGACGCCGCCATGGACCCCATTGACTTCCCTATTGCGCCGGCCAAAGCAATGCCAATTGCGCTGGAGCTGGCTGGGCTGCGTGTGGAGGACATGGCCAAGATTGAGATCAACGAGGCCTTTGCCGCTGTCGTGCTGGCGAACGCGCGGCTGCTCTCGCTGGACCTGGAGCGCGTCAACACGCGGGGCGGCGCAGTGGCTTTGGGACATCCGCTCGGGTGCAGCGGGGCCCGGATCCTGGTGACGCTGCTGCACGCGCTAAAGCCGGGGGAGCACGGCATGGCGGCTGTGTGCAATGCGGGCGGAGCAGCCTCGGCCATGATCGTACGGCGCCTGTAATGTACACACTTCTATTGCCTGCCCTGCTGGGCCAGACAGCCTCTGCGCATCTCCTCCTCTGCGGGCCACGGGCCCTGCTCCCTCTGTCGGGGGTCTTGCTTGGTGAATTTTGCAATGCGCGCCGCATACGCCAGCACGTCCTGTGCACAGCCCACTTGCTCCTCCTGCTCCACTCCATTGCCGTCCTCTCCCAGCGCAGCTCCTGGATCCTGGCCCCCGCCAAGGATTCGCCGCGCTCGCTCGAGGTGGCGCAGCACGTCCATTCTACCGCCGCGTCGACAACACCCACCACGACGGAAGACGGAGGATGGGAAAGAACCAGAGCAAACTCAGCCAGGACCAGCTGATGCAGCTCCAGCGCAGCACGTACTTTGAGCGCAAGGAGCTGCAGCAGTGGTACAAGGGCTTCCTCAAGGACTGCCCGGCCGGCCAGCTCAACAAGCCCGACTTCCAGAAGATCTACAAGCAGTTCTTCCCCTTTGGCGACCCCTCGTCCTTTGCCGACTTTGTCTTCAACGTCTTTGACGCCGACGGGAATGGCGCGATCGACTTCAAGGAGTTCATCTGCGCGCTCAGCGTCACCTCGCGCGGCACCCTGGAGGAGAAGCTGATGTGGGCCTTTGGGCTCTACGACATCGACCACGACGGCTTCATCACGCGCGGCGAGATGCTGCAGATCGTGGAGGCCATCTACAAGATGGTGGGCAGCATGGTCAAGCTGTCGGGGGACGAGGACACGCCGGAGAAGAGGGTGCAGAAGATATTTACTATGATGGACAAGAACGAGGACGGACGCCTGACCGTGGACGAGTTCCGCGAGGGCTCCAAGCGCGATCCCACCATCATCTCTGCCCTGTCGCTGTATGACGGACTGGTGTAGGAGGAGGAGGAGGAGGAGGAGAAGGGAGCCAAGAGGGTCAGTCGTCCCAGCTGCGCTCAACCGTCTCGCGCACTCGCTTGTGGTACTCGCGCTTGTGCTCCTTGAAGAGGTTCGAGGCCTCCACGTTGGCGGGCGAGGAGGTGTTGGGGTCGTTGAGCAGGCTCTGCACGGAGGTCAGAATGGCGCCCACGTCGTAGGTGGGCGACCACCGGTTCTGTAGGATATCCAGACATAGCTCCCCGCTGGCGTACACGTTGGGGTGGAACATCCTGCTCGTGAACTTGACCTGCGGCGGCTTATTGGGGTACTGCTCGTCGAACTGCATCAGCAGGCGGAAGGTGCCATCCTCGAAGGGCGTGTCCCCGGGGCCGATGATGACCGCATTCCACGTCATCACGTTGTCCGCCACCGGGCTCGCGCTCACGCCTGCTGGAGGGTCGTTCTGCATGCGCTTGAAGTCCCGCATGAGGCGGCGCTTGCACGGCGTGGACATGGTGGAGTTGGCGGTTGGTGGTTGGTGGTTGGTGGTTGGTGGTGGTCGATGCGATTCGATTGCAACGATAGATATGTCGTGGGAGTCGAGAAAGACGCTCGTGGATCTGGCCAAGAGCGTCGCAGAGAACAAGCAATGCTTTGACTGCGCAGCGCCCTCGCCGCAGTGGGCCTCGCCGACCTTTGGCATCTTCATCTGCCTCGACTGCGCCGGCCTGCACCGCGGCCTGGGCGTGCACGTCAGCTTCGTGCGCAGCGTCACCATGGACAAGTTCAAGGGGGAGGAGATCGAGCGCATGCGCCTCGGGGGCAATGCCAACGCGGCGGCCTTCTTTCGCGCCCAGCCGTCGTACGTCAAGGATATGCCGGTTGGGAGCAAGTACACCACCGAGTTTGCCCTGGACTGGCGGCACAAGCTTGACGCCCTGGTCGCCGGCCGGCCGTGGCGCAAGCAGCCCTACAAGCCCCCGCCAGCACCTGCTGCCCCTCCCGCCTCCGACCCCACGTCACGATCTACGACACCACTGGCAGGTTCGCGTACGGCGTCTCCGCGCCCTTCCTCCAAATCCGCCAATGAATCCTTCTTTGCCCGCCTGGGACAGAGCAACGCCGGCCGGCCGGACGGCATCCCGCCCAGCCAGGGCGGGAAGTATGGCGGCTTTGGCGGAGGCATCACCCCAGATCCGCCCGCTGCGACCACCGCCACCCCCGCCGCCGCTCTGCCCTCCGTCGACGACTTCCAGCGCGACCCTGTGGCTGCACTGACCCGTGGCTTCGGCTGGCTGGGCAAGTCAGCCGCGTCGACTGCCCAGAAGGTAAACTCGAGCTACATTCAGCCGGGCGTGCAACGCTTCCAGGAAACAGAGGCAGGGGCCACCACGACCAAAGCCCTCTCGTCGCTCTCTGTACGCGCCCAAGAGGCCTCGCAATATGGGGTAGAGAGGTTCAACGAGTTTGTGGAGGGTCGGCCGCAGTATGCGTCCCTTCAGCAAAACATGGAAACCACCGACTTTGACGAGACCTCCGTCCTGGACACGGAGCCGCCCAAGCAGACTCCGGCCGGGAGTCGTCAAGGCCAAGCAGGTCACAAGCAGAAAGGCGAGTGGGAGGATTGGTGATATATACATAGACTACAAACACTCTACCGGCCAAACCAGCTCGCCCTCTTCTCCCCGCCCCGAAGGGGCTTCGCAATGCGTCCCAACCCATTTGCAAATGCCGTCCCATCCATGTCCGGGCCCTTCCATCGCTGTGCAGCTTCCAACCGGTCCTTCACGGCAGAGAACTGCGCGTGAAAGCGGTGGTCGGCAGCCGCCAGCTTCTCCTCATTGTCATTCAACTTTCGCTCCAGCAGGCACACCCTCTCTGTGCGCGCGCTCAGCTTCCTCTCCGCAATGGCGACCTGTTTCTTCAACGACGAGTTCTGATCAACTAGCTGTCGTTGTACATGCGTCAGCTGCTCGAGATTCCGCTCCAACAGAGTCATGCGCTTCTGCTGCGTCTTGGTGCTGGAGGTCTTGATGAGAAGATGGTACTGCTCGCGCGCTTGATCCAGAGACATCTCCAGCTCCACAACCCGCTCGCATCGATTCTGCAGGTCGCGCATCAGCGACTTCTTTAGCATGTTCAGCTCTGTGGGTGGCTGGTCGTCACGGTCCTGCCGTCGCCAGAGAGCTTGGGCTGACAAGAGTTTTGATTGTAGCCGCTCCTTGTCTGTGGCGGGGATGCCTTCCATGGTGCGTACAATATCCACCACCTCCTCCAGCACTTGCTCTCCCATGCCTTCCACGCCACTCAACGAGTCTGCTAGCCTCTCCGCCTTCTGCTTCGTCGTGCCCTCCGCCGAGTATATGCGGGCGTTGGCAAGGCTTGCTTTGACTTCCTCTAGCTGTGCCGTGAGCTCAGCATTAGAGTCACGCAGGCTATCCATTATTATGGACGCCTCTTGCTCTTCAAACGAGACTCGCTGCAATTGTAAGCGCAACTCTTCAATTTCTCCAGCTAATCTTTCACAATCACTGGCTTTCTCAATGTGGCGAGACCGGAGCGTTGTGATCTCATCTCGCGCAGCTTGAAGCGCCGCTTCGTGCTCCAATAGTTTGCCCTCGCGATCCGCAAGGCTGTCCTGAAGCCCGTTCTCACGCTTTAGAAACTCATCCCTCTCATCCCTCTCCAAGCCAGGAGTAGATCTTCCACCTTCCAACTTATCTATTCGTACCGGGGATCGACCTCTCACAGCATTCGACGTTACCCACTTGTCCGCTGCAATTGTCTCACCACGTCGCCAACTATTTAGCTCGCCCTCCAGTGACTGGGCATAGGTTTCGAAAACAAGTATTCGGGCCTGTGCTTTCTTGAGTTGCGCTTTAAGTTCGGCAGGCGACATTTCAGCATTGATTGTAGCCTTGTTGCGAATGCTTTTGGCCCGCGTACCAAAACGTAGTGTCGACATGGTCTCTGCATCATTGTAGCTAGCCGGAGAGCAGCAGATGATTAGTGTTGTACGTGAATTGCCACCCAAAGATTCCTGTAGAATACGGGTGAGTTTGGAGTCGCGATAAGGAATGTGTGTACTCTTGCCATCTGTAAGTGAATTAATCACCATACCTAAAGCCGACAAGGACTTGTTGATCTTCTTAGCCTCTTCGAGCGTCTGCCCGGACGCTCCTGATTTGCCGACCTTCTCTGAGCCAGCAAGATCAACTAGAAATAGCTGTCCCGACTTTGCACTTCCTGTCTCGAGATTCTTCTGCGTGACATTCACCACGAAAATGGAGTGCGAGCGGGAACTCTCCTGGTTCATGTTTGTAGCTGCTACCGCGCGCGCCATACCGCCTGTTCGCATGACTTCATACACCTCTTGCACACTCGATACGTATATCTCCAGTAAACCTTTGACGTACACGCCTCGGTTCTTCTCTTCATGGACGGGAAGATTATCATTTGCCGGGTTCAGGAGGTCGCGTATACGCTCCATATAGATCTCCATGTAACTCACGCGCACCGTGTACTCGATCGTGTCTGGAGACGACAAAATACTCGCAAAGATCTGCTCCACAATCCTAGGTACAATTCCCTTTAACGCCGAGTCGTCGATATCCGGGCCCATCATCGTGAAACTCTTCCCAGATCCAGTTTGCCCATATGCAAATACAGTCCCATTGTAACCATTTAGGATGTCTTCCACAGTACTCTTTATGGAATAGTCGAATACTTCACCTTGCCTACAATGCGTATCAAATACCCGGTCAAATGTGAATGAGCATCGAGCCTCCCGACTGTCGATCTTCACACTGTCTTCGGAATCAAACTCGACTATCTGCTGACCACCGTTTTCCTTGACCTCTGTAGCATTCTGGGGCCGAAATCGAGCAACAACTACAGTCAGTATGCGACTCTCCACTTTCAACCTTTGATGGAGTTATTAATGCTCATTCACTGCCGAAGTAAGAAGGCTCTGGCCGTACCCAGCACACCAGTCTGCCTCTGGCTTTGACCAACAGGCCACTTTGTTGACCACTTCTCGCGTCGGTCTACAGCCGCACGTGAGGTTCTTTATATTTTTGGATAACAAAATCCTACAACTCTAGGATATGCAGCATGCACTTATTAAACACCTGAAGACTCTCCTTTATTTACATCAGTCTCATCCTCCTCATCTTTCTCAATGTCTTCGTTGGCAATGTGGTACTGAGCGACTGCATCCCACCTATTTCCCGGCGCTGCCTTGGAACAATACTTCACAAATTTTAAAACCTCAGGTTCGCGAAATACGAGTGTCAGCGCATTCCAGCTGGGACCTGTTGTCAGCAAGATGTGGTCTTCCTGCGATTTTTCTTTCGGACGCCAATGACTGAAAACTGCGGGATCCTGTTTTTTGTCTTCATCAGGCGACAAATATATCTCATAGCCTCCAAATTCGCCATCTCCCCAACCTTCATCATTAGGTGTCAGGCCGAGTGTTGCTTCAAGAATAGGCCGAGAACCTTCATGCGCAGTGGCTAGAGTGTAGTCTGAACCTTTCCGAAATACACGACCTTGAACGCTGTAGCTCATGGGAGTGACGCCGCATGCCAATTTTAGCCAATGTCGAAATGCGGGATGAGTAAACAGTTCTCCCAAAACGTAATGGAAAGCCTGGCAATGTGGTTGGTCCTTGGTAGCATAGCAATACTTTTGCTTATAGAGCGGACCCGCCACCGGAAATCCACTGTCTTTAATGCTTCCTTTGTCTATACCCACAATCTCTTGTGCGAATGAATCAGGTATATTTAGAAAATTGTAAATACGCAATGTTGATTCTTCTGCAAATGTATTTGACAGCTGTTCAACAGCATCGGGAGTAAGGAGTTCCGGGTTTAGGTGGTCTTTGAGATAATCAATCTCCTCTTCCGATAATATATCGTCCAGTTCATTCTCATCGAAGGGGTTAAATGAGATCTTGGGGATATCAGCCTCATGCTTTTTGCTGTTAAGTTGCTGCAAAGAGCTTTGTTCGACAGCGTGCTCGACAACATCCGCATCATAATCCATTTCCCCGCTTTGTGGAAGATGGAACCAACCTGATATCGCTAATCTAGGACTATCATGGTAAATTTCTTCGACATCATGATAACTCCTTCCTGGTTGGACTGCAAAGAGTGCCAGGTGATTAAAAGAGGGAGGGATTGAGACTAGCTCCTCATGAGATGGATCGCTCAAGGTTTGCACCGGGTAGAGCCGCAGCGCACCTCCCCGACTTGGCTCCCATACATCTTTGGGGTCTGTCAGGTAGAGAATGAAGCTAACTCTTCTTGTGCCAATGACATCGTCATGCGGGAGTAGATAGCATCCTTTTTGATAGACATTGATGGCCAAGTCCTGCCTCGTCACGGACAGTGGACCGCATCCAGTCACCCTAGAGATGAACTCGCGGAACTCGCGTGAGTACAATGAGTTCCGCACAGTCCGAAGGTTATATAGCCGCTTCAATTCGCTTTTTCTCAAACCAGAAAGGTTTCTCAGATCACCAGTCTGGTGGATCTTATATATATCCGTCTCCTTCTGCGTGAAGTGCAGGTGCTCGCTGATCTCCTTACGGACTGATTTGAGGAGATCTATATCAAAGACATTAGGAATTACCGTATGCTCGAAGGGGGCCGCACCATCGTACTTCGCCTTCAATGTTGCGACATTGTCATCGCCCAGCAGTTCCTTTTGAAAGAAATTCTCATAGTACGTACTGTAGATTGCCATATTGGGGTCGCCCTTAGGCTTTTGTGAACCCTTTTCCGGCTGCTTCTCCCCCATGGTTGGTATCCTACCACGCTGATGGATTGCCGGGTTCCTGAACCGAATCTCGAGGCGGAAATTTAATACACTCATTACTACAGCCGTACTTATCTACACCTGCCCATCTGTCTAGATCTTATACACAGTATCACCGGAAAGCATAACCCGGTTTCGATCATGCAGCTTTTGCAAAGCAGCTCTGGCTTCCGCAATCGTAAACAGATCTTCCTGATCCATTTCGTTGTTTACTTCAGCCAGGAGTTCATCAAACTTGGCAGAGTCGTCATTAAATAGAGGCGCCTCAAATAGAGCTGCAACAATTCGTGTGAATATTTGCAAACGCGAGGGCGAAATTTGCTCAGCCTCCGACAGGTCAAGCCTAGTATTGAAGCCCAGCTGCGAAGGATCTTCGGTAGCCGTATTCAACGAGTTCTGCTGGGTTGACGGAAAAGAAAATTGTGATGCTTCTGTAGCGACGTTGTCATCTTCTTCGTTGTCCAGAGTCTCAGCCGTCCTCCTAGATCTCTCCCGCAGGTTTCGCTGGGGTAATTGATCCTCATCACTTTCTTCTTCCTCGCTTTCCGTTTGCAAGCGCCTACGCTTCTTCCGACCATCTTCAACAATTTCCTTGAAAACTGCAAAACGAAGAATCTGCTCAGCCGCTTCTGCATCTTTGTCGTCGACACGAGAACTGAGACGGGACTTGGCATGAGCCGTGGAGAGGCGGATAAGTGTTTCCAATGTACGTGCTGTCATTGGGGTTGTTTTGCGTTGGTTGACACCCAGATCATCATTGCGTAAGGCTGTGTAGGTTTCCACAATATAATCGGCAGCTCCCTTTGTAAGGATGGGCTTTATGCGTGACTTTGCATATTGAATATACTTCTTGATGAACGGGATAGAAAGAACTTCTTTCCGCTGATTGGTACCTCGACCACGAGTGATAGTGACACCCGCATGGAGCATCTGATTGAACCGTTCATAAACTGGAGTGTCGTTTTGCTCTTCGCCTTCCTCGTTGCCGACGAAGAGAGAAGGCTCCATGTCCTCACGCACAGGAGCGCCCTCCTCCACGCCAGGCTGGATATATCGATGCATCCTAAGAACGTGCTCAGAGATAGCTCGATCATCCACGTCGTTGATGTCGTCTGTGACAACAAACAGCAAATCAAATCGTGAAAGGAGAGAATCTGGTAACGCAATATTTTTGTGAGGATCTTTATGAGGGTCATACTGCCCAAAGACAGGATTCGCTGCCGCAATTACACTGCAACGAGCATTCAACGAGGTGTGAATACCAGCTTTGGCTATTGTAACGGTTTGTTGCTCCATTACCTCGTGGATGGCAACACGGTCAATGTCGCTCATTTTGTCGAATTCGTCAATGCAAACCACACCACGATCAGCTAATACCATTGCTCCAGCTTCAAGGCGTCTCTCTCCGGTTTCTCGATCGGATGTCACGGCAGCAGTCAGACCTACCCCGGACGACCCGCGCCCAGTCGTAGTCACGGCCAATGGAGCAGTGTTCAACACAAAACGTAGAAGTTGTGACTTAGCTGTTGAAGGGTCGCCAACCATTAGAATATTGATATCACTATGGTCAGTCCAATGAATTTTTTTAACTTACCCTCTAATATGTGTTCCATTGTCAAGGTTTT
>JAABUZ0100007572.1_pt1 | contig 13049 bp, 9 predicted proteins | sample 5562091 | NCBI WGS metagenome assembly JAABUZ01 (sample SAMN12813069, study PRJNA571459) | rock metagenome | isolation source: Antarctica rocks | place: Antarctica: Victoria Land, Linnaeus Terrace sud | collected 2015-12-21 | reverse complement strand
CAGGCTGCATACCTACCTCGCTGAGGCGATCACCGCCCATCAACACGGGCTACCGATCCCCGCGCCGCTCAAGACCTGATCCAAGATCAGACCCCGTGAACGGTTACGTCCCGACCGGGGTCATGTTCCTGCTCTCCGCGCGGATGGGCCGCCTGGCCGATCGCTACGGGCCGCGTCCGTTTCTCACCGCCGGCCCGGTGCTGGTGGCCTGCGGCTTTGCCCTCATGCTCCGCTACGGCACGTCGGTCTCACTATTCGGGGACGTGCTCCCGGCGCTGCTCGTCTTCTCGCTCGGTCTCGCTCTCACCGTCTCGCCGCTGACGGCAACCGTGCTCGCGGACGCTCGCGACACCGAGGCGGGAATCGCCTCGGCGGTCAACAACGCGATCGCGCGAACTGCGGGGCTGATCGCGGTGGCGGCGGTCGGAGCCGCCGTCTCCGCCGATTACGGCGCCCTGCTCACCCAGCGCCTGGCCCACCGCCTGCCGGCCTCAAGCGCGGCGGCGGTCAACGCCGCCCGCCACCACACCTTCGGGGCCGTGGACGCCCGCGCAATTCCACGCGCCCAGCGAGCCCTCGTCGCGCGAGTGGCCGCCACCGCCTCCCGGGACGCGTTTCACCTCGCGGTCGAGATCGGCGGCGGTCTGCTGCTGATCGCTGGGGTCGGGGGACTCGCACTGTCGCCCCGGGGGCGGCGCCCGGTCCCCGCCGGCGACTGTGCCGGCGGTCAGATCGCCGGCGCCCCCCGAGCGGTGGCCGACTGGCGCTGAGGCCCGGTCTTGACGAAATCTCTACGGGGACGCCCGGATTCTTAGCGCGCGGTTGACGAGCTCCGGTCGAACATCTGATGTCAGATGTTCGACGCCCGCGTCCCCCGCCCCCACCGCCGTCGGCCAGCGGTCGCCCGCGAGCCTTCGTCGCGCTCGATCGAGCCGCTGAGCGAGCTCAACCCGGCTGTCTCACCCCATGCCCCGAGCATCCCGAGCGCCGACCCGGCAGCGGACGCGCCGCGCTCGATGCGCCGCAACTTCAACGAGGCCGCGCACAAGCTCGGCTACTGGCCGGTGCGCCCCGCGGTCCCGAGCCCGAGCTGGGAACCGTCCGACGCGCTGCGCGCCGCCGCCGACGACAACCGCGACGTGGTCGCCCACGCCGGTAAGACGGTCCTCGCCCTCGGCGCCCTGGGGATCGTCTACGGCGACATCGGGACCAGCCCGCTCTACGCCGAGCAAGCCATCTTCAAGGCTCACGCTGCCCAGCCGACCTCGGCGGGCGTCTACGGCGTCGTCTCGCTCATCTTCTGGACGTTGATGATCCTCGTCTCGATCAAGTACGCCGGGATCATCATGCGCGCGCACAACCGCGGCGACGGTGGGATCATGGCCCTCACCGCTCTGGTCAAACGGCGCCGGGTGACCCATGGGGCCGTGCTGGTCACGCTCGGCATCTTCGGGGCCGGACTGTTCTTCGGTGACGGGATGATCACCCCGGCGATCTCGGTGATCTCGGCGGTCGAGGGACTGAAGATCGCGGCCCCGAGCGTCGCCCACCTGGTCGTGCCGATCTCGCTGGTGATCCTCGTCGGCCTGTTCGCCGCCCAGCGGTTCGGGACCGGCGCCGTGGGGTGGCTGTTCGGGCCGGTGATCCTGATCTGGTTCGCGGTCATCGGCGCCCTCGGGGCGCGCGAGGTGATCGCGCACCCGGACGTGCTGCAGGGCCTGGCGCCGGTCTGGGCGGTGCGCTTCTTCTTCGATCACGGCGTGGCCGCGTTCCTCACCCTCGGCGCGGTCGTGCTCGCGGTCACCGGTGCTGAGGCGCTGTACGCCGACCGCGGCCACTTCGGTGCCGGGCCGATCCGGCTGACGTGGTTTGTCATCGTCTTGCCCGCGGTCATGCTCTCCTACCTGGGGCAGGCGGCGCTCGTCCGTGCGCATCCGAGCGCACGCAGCAACCCGTTCTTTCTGCTCGTTCCCAGCGGGCTTCAGATCCCAATGGTGCTCCTGGCCACGATGGCGACGATCATCGCCTCCCAGGCGGCGATCACTGGCTCCTTCTCAGTCGCCAAGCAGGCGGTGCAGCTCGGCTTCCTGCCCCGTCTGAAGATCGTGCACACCTCAAAGCTCGAAGGTCAGATCTACGTTCCGCTGATCAACTGGATGCTCGCCGCCGGCGTCGCCGCGCTGGTCCTCTACTTCCAGAGCTCGGGCAACCTGACTGACATCTACGGCGTCGCGGTCACCGGCACCTTCATCCTCAACACGATCCTGTTCATGGCTGTGGCCCGCTCGATGTGGCACACCGCCAAGCTCAAGCTGATCGCCTTCGGGACGCTGCTGCTGACCGTGGAGGTGTCGTTCTTCTCCTCCAACCTGGCCAAGATCGCCCACGGTGCCTGGCTGCCACTCGGAGTGGGTCTCGCGTTTGCGTTCGTGATGATGACCTGGCGAACCGGCCGCGACATCCTGACCCGCAACCGGACCGAGCAGGAGGGCTCGCTGGCCGAGTTCCTCGTCCGTCTGCACGCCGCCGAACCCCCGCTCCTGCGGGTTCCCGGCACCGCGATCTACCTCAACCCCGGCAAGCAGACCACCCCGCTCGCGCTCCGGGCCGAGGTGGAGCACAACCACGTGCTGCACGACAAGGTGGTGATCGTGTCGGTTGAGACAGTCGGGATCCCGCAGGTCGATGACGAGGACCGGTTCTGCGTCGAGTGGCTTGGAGAGGGGCTGTTCAAGGTCATGCACGTCAGCTACCGCGTCGGCTATCAGGACAAGACTGACGTTCCCCGCGCCCTCGCGCTGGCCCGCAAGCGCGGACTGCTCGAGCGCAACCTCGACCTCGAGCACGCCTCCTACTTCGTCTCGCGGATGATGATCGTGCCCAACCGAACGCCGGGGCTGCTTCCCTCTCGCAAGTTGCTCTTCATCGCCATGGCGCGTAACTCGACCAGCCCGATCGCCCATTTCGGCCTGCCCGACGACCGCACGTTGATCATGGGCTCGCAGGTTACGATCTGAGCCGCCGGGCCGTCCCGCCCATCACACGCTCACGTCGACGGATCGCGCAGCCGGTAGCCCACCCCCGGCTCGGTGATCAGGTGCGTGGGACGCGATGGGTCGCGCTCGAGCTTGGCCCGAATGTGAGCCACGTGGACGCGCAGATAGTGCGTCTCCAGCGCGTACTCGGGCCCCCAGACGTCCTGCAGGAGCTGGCGCTGGGTGACCAGCCGGCCCTGATGTTGGGCGAGCACGCGCAGGATGTCGAATTCCAGGGGTGTCAGATGGATCTCCTCACCGTCCCGGCTCACCCGCCGATCGAGCACATCGATGCTCAGCTCGCCGATCCTCACGAGCGGATCGCCGCTGGCGTCGGCGGCGCGCCGCAGCACGGCCCGCAGGCGGGCGAGCAGCTCGTCGGTCCCAAACGGCTTGGTGATGTAGTCATCGGCGCCGGCATCCAGCGCGCGGACCTTCTCGCGCTCGTCGCCGACCGCCGACAGGACGAGCACCGGCAGGCTGCTGAAGCGCCGGACCTCGCGGCACACCTCGACCCCCTCGCCGTCGGGCAGCACGAGGTCGAGCACGAGCGCGTCGGGCGGCCGGGCGGCGAGCGCGGCGAGCGCGGCGGCCTTGGTCTCGGCGGTGTCGACCGTGTACCCGGCCGCCCGCAGGATGATCTTCAGACCGCGCAGGATCTGCGGCTCGTCGTCGACAACGAGGATGCGGGTGGCGCTCACCGCGCCGCCGGGCCGACCGTCTCGGGCTGCTGAACCGTGGGGAAGCTGACCGCGAAGGACGTGCCCTCGCCGGCGTCGGCTTGGAGCACGATCCGTCCGCCGTTGGCCTCGACGAACCCACGGCAGATGGCCAGGCCGAGGCCCGAGCCCGACCCCGAGCCGGTGCGCCCGCGAAAGAAGGGCTCAAACACGCGGCCGCGCTCGGGCAGCGGGATCCCGCCCCCGCGGTCGATCACCCGCACGGTCACCCGCCCGCCGGTGACGCCGCCGTGTACCCGGATCGGCTCCTGAGGCGGAGAGAACTTGGCCGCGTTCTCGAGCAGGTTGGAGAACACGCGCCGCAGCTGCGCCGCGTCGGCCCGGACGAGGGGGAGGTCGGGATCCAGCGCGAAGATGATCGGGTGCTCCTGCCCGAGGTGCGCGGCGGCAGAGGTGACGACGTCGTGCAGGTCACACCAGTCGGCCCGCGGGCGGACCGCGCCCGCCTCGATCTGGGACAGGTCGAGCACATCGTCCACCAGCCGGGCCAGGCGCGCCGCCTCGCCGTTGATGACGTCGATCAGCTCCAACCGCTCGGCCGGCGAGCCGTGCCCGGTCCCGAGCGCCGATCCGGCGGTGGTGATCGCTGTCAAGGGCGAGCGCAGATCGTGTGAGATGGCGTGCAGTACCGCGGTCCTCGCTGTCTCGGCGCGTTGCGCGGCCTCGATCTCGGCCACCTGATCGGCGGCGCGCTCGCGGGCCCGGGCGACATCGATCATCTTGCCCAGCGGCTCGGCGAGACGGGCGAACTGCTCGCGCTCCCAGCTGGAGTCCGCGGCGATGCGCAGCGCCAGCGGGGACCGGGCGGGCACCCGCACGGTCAAGCCCTCCCACGCCGGCGGCTGCACGCCCTCCGCGATCAGGGCCACGCCCGACGCGCCGGTGGTGGTTGCGATCAGCTTCTCGACCCCGGCCAGCTGAGCGTCCAGGTCGCGGCCGGAGAGGATCGCGGACGCTGCCGCCGCCAGCAGCTCGGCCTCCTGCTCACGCGCGGCGGCCAGGCGCGCCCGGCTATCGGCTTCGGCCGTCCGCAGGCGCTCACGGCCGGCGAGCCGGCCCACGACCAGCGCCGCGATCAGGAACACCGCGAGCTCGACCAGATCCTGGGTGTGAGCGATCTCCAGGGCCTGACGCGGCGCGACGAAGAAGTAGTTGAGGACCAGGACCCCCAGCAGAGCGGCGACCAGCGCCGCACGCTGGCCGCGCCGGACCGCAACCTCGAGCACCGCGAGCAGGTAGAGAACCCCCAGACCGGCCGGTGGCGCCGCCGATTGAAGGACGGCGACCGCTCCCGACGCAACGCCCACCGCTAGCACCACCTCGGCCGCGACCGGCAGGATCCGGCGTCCGAGGCCGGTGGGATGCCGCTCGCGCGATCCGAACTCGGTCAGGCGAGGGCGTGACGGGCGGGGAGGCATCCTGCGCAGAGTGTTCCACGCCCCGAGCCGCGTTCAGCACGTCGGTACCCGGGGGGTGGTCGGGGGGGGTGGTCGACAAAACGACTCACCCGGACGCGTTTCGTCGACCACATACCCACTCGCCGCTGATCTGGCCGTTGCCCGGGAAGACCCAGTCGATGCTGATCTGGCCGTTGACCGGGGGAGCCCCACTCGGCGCTGATCTGGCCTTTGACCGGGGGAGCCCCACTCGGCGCTGATCTGGCCGTTGACCGGGGGAGCCCCACTCGGCTCTGATCTGGCCTTTGACCGGGGGAGGTAGTGTCGGCCGACCATGGACACGCTCGTTCCCGTCCCCCGCGCGCTGACCTGGGCGACACACGTGGACGTGCTGCCGCCCGACCGCGAGCTGAGCCGCCGTGACGGCTGCACGGTGATTCGCTCGCCGAGCAACCCGCGGCACTGGTGGGGCAACCTGCTGCTGTTCGATGACCCGCCCCGGCCCGGCGAGCGGGATTCGTGGGAACACCGCTTCGAGATCGAGTTCGCCCCTGACCGCGAGGTGCAGCACGTCACGCTGGCCTGGGACCGGACGACCGGGGAGCTTGGGGCCGCGGACGAATTCACCCGGGCCGGCTACGCGCTGGAGGAGACGATCGCGCTCGTCTGCACGCCCGACGACCTGCGCCCGCATCCGCGCGCCGATCAGACGGTGAGGATCCGTGCGCTGGACCCATCCCCGGGCGCCGACCTCGGGCTCTGGGACCAGGTCACCGATGTCCAGGCCGCCGGCCGGCCCGCCGAGGAGCCCCGCGCGGCGCAGGCCTTCGTCGAGCAGCAGATGGCGGACCTGCGCGAGCTGTTTCGCGAAGGACGCGGCGCCTGGTATGCCGCCCTGGCCGGTGACCGGGTCGTGGCGGGCTGCGGAGTCGTGGTCAGCGCCGGCCGGGCCCGCTACCAGTCGGTGGACACGCTCGCCGGCTTCCGCCGGCGCGGTATCTGCTCCCGGCTCATCGTCGCCGCCGCCCACCACGCCGCCGAGCATCATGGGGCCCAGCGCCTGGTCATCTGCGCCGATCCGCACTACCACGCGCTCGGCCTGTATGAGTCGCTCGGCTTCGGGCGTGCCGAGCACACCGTGGGCGTGTGCTTGGCGCCCGCGCGGCGACCCTGAGCCGACTCAGGCGGACTCAGGGCTCAGGCTGACGCAGGACTCAAGCGGACTCAGGACTCAGGCGGACTCAGGGCTCAGGCCGACGCAGGACTCAAGTGGACTCAGGACTCAGGCGAATGCCGGACGGGCTCGGCGGCCCGCGCGTGGTCGGACGCCATCGCTCGTGCGTGCCCACGCAGAAACGCGGTCACCACGGCCGGAGAGAACTGCGTACCCGATCCGGCTCGCAGCTCGGCGATCGCGACCTCCGTGCTCATCGCCTGGCGGTAGGGGCGGTCACTGGTCATCGCGTGGTAGGAGTCACAGACGCTGACGATCTGGGAACCGGCCGGGATCTGCTCGCCGCTCAGGCCATCGGGATAGCCACAACCGTCCCAGCGCTCATGCGAGGAGCGCACGAGCGGGGCCACGTCGGTCAACGCCGCCGCGGCGCTGATGATCCGCTCCCCGGCCACGGTGTGCTGTCGCATCAGCGCCCACTCCTGACTGGTGAGCGCTCCGCGCTTGTTCAGCAACGCCTCCGGGATCGCCATCTTGCCGATGTCGTGCAGCTCAGCGGCGATCCGCACCTGCTCGATCATCCCCGGCGTGCAGCCCATCTCGCGGGCCGTTCGCTCGGCGAGATCGCCGACGTCGGTGACGTGATCGGAGAGCGCCGGATCGCGCTGGGCCAGCGCGGAGAGCAGCGCTTGCTTGACCTCGGTGCCCGCCCCGGCCCGCCGGACGCCGTTCTTGTGGGCGTACATCCGCTGGTCGGCCAGACGCAGCGCCTCACCGACGTCCTCGGTCTCCTCAGGCAACGTCACGCTGCCCACCGAGGCCGAGATCGAGAAGCCGTCGCCGCCCTCGGTAAGCACGGCCGAGGCAGCGCGCAGCAACGCCGGGCCATCGCCGCCCGGCAGCAGCGCGCAGAATTCGTCGCCGCCCATCCGGTAGACGCCGGCCGGTGGCGCCAGCACGGCGCCCAGACCAGTGGCGAGCCGCTGAAGCAGAGCGTCTCCGGCCGCGTGGCCGAAGCGGTCGTTGTAGCTCTTGAAACCGTCGAGGTCGAACAGAGCGAGAACCATCGAGTCCGCCTGCGGTGACTCCAGCCGGGCCGCCAGCGTCGCGGCCAGCGCACGGCGATTGCCCAGGCCGGTGAGCGGATCGGTGCTCGCCTCGTTGCGCGAGCGGTCGAGCATCGCCTGGTGCTCACGGAAGGTCAGGACGAGACGACCGAGCACCGAGATCAGCGCGCCGGTGGCGAGCAGGACCGCGGGCAGGGTGATCCCGGTCGTGCTGCCGGCGACGAGAATCGCGAGGCTGATCAAGGCGAACAAGATCGGGATGCTGATCACGGGACGGGGCCGGATGGACGCGATCGGTCCTCGGGGCTTGGTCCAGGCGGCGGTCGCGAAGCAGACCGAGATCGCCCACCAGCCCGGATCGAACGGGCCGCCGGAGACCCAGGTGCCCTGGGCGGTCTTGATCAGGTAGATGGTGTCCGACGCCCAGAACAGGACGATCCCCAGCGCGAGGATCGCGAAGCGGCGGTCAAGGCGCCGCCCACCGGCGACGAGCAGGCCGCAGATCAGGCCGAGCAGGAGCAGGTCGGCGATCGGATAGCTCAGGTTGGTGGCGATCGCCAGCTGCCCGGAGCCGAGCGCCTTGACGACCGGCGCGAGCACCACCGCGGCGCTGATCGCGGCCGCGGTCAATCCTGCCGTCAGTCCGTCGGCCCAAAGGGTCCTGGAGAGACCGCGGACTCGGCTGCGGGCCAGCACGACGAGACCGGCGAACACCAGCGGCGGCAGCGACAGGTAGCCGGCATCCGCCCACGACGGCACCGGCGGCGAAGCGTCGTTCCACAGCACGACGGTGAAGTACAGCTCGCCCAGCACCCAGGCGATCACCCCCAGGCCGAGCAGCAGCCACGCCGCGCGCTCCTCGCGCCGGAGCACGGCACGCAGGATGCAGAGCGCGGCGCCGGCGCCCATGACCACCAGGTGCAGCCATTTCTCTGGACCGACGGGGATCCAGCTCAGGCCCAGGCCGTGCAGCTCGCTGGCGGCGGTCCAGCGGCCGAGCAGGATGAGCAGGTACCGGATCGGCCGGGGCATACCCGTCTATCGGCACAAGGGACCGGACTATGAGCCGTCTACAGGCTGACCTGGGAGCCCATCATCACCGTGCGGTCATCGGGCAGGTGGAAATGGGTGATTGGGCTGGTGGCGTTGCGGGCCATGAAGACGAACAGGCGCTTGCGCCACCGGCTCATCCCCGGAGCGTCAGTCGGGGCGATGATCATCCGGGAGATGAAGTAGGAGGCGTGCTCGAGATCGAGGTTGCGCGGCAACAGGCCCTTCTTGCGGGCCAGGGAGAGCAGCATGGGCACGTTGGAGGTGTCCTGATAGCCCGAGCGGATCGTCACGTGGACGACCTTGAACATGCCCTCGCCAATCCGTTCGGCCTGCAGGCGGTCGGTGCCGTCGACGTGCGACATGCCGATCGAGTCCACCGAGACGATCACCACGTGCTCGTGCATGACGCCGTTGTGCTCGACCTCGGCCCGGAGCGCGAGTGGGGTGGTCACCTTTCCGGGGTTCATGAAGATCGCGGTGCCCGGAATCCGCCGCACCGGTGGCTCCATCGCCTTCAGTCCGGCCAGGAACGCCTCCAGCGAGCCCTCCTCCTCGGTGCGGTTGCGGGTCAGGATGACCCGGCCGCGGCGCCAGGTGACCATCACCGAAGCGATCAGCAGCCCCACTCCGAGCGGCAGCCAGGCGCCGTGGGCGATCTTGGCCAGGTTGGAGCTGAAGAAGGAGACCTCGACGGTGAGGAATAGCGCTCCGATCAGCACCAACTTCCAGGTTGCGGTGTGCCAGATCGACCGCGCGACGGCCAGGAACAGGATCGTGTCCAGGATGAAGGTGCCGGTGACCGCGACCCCGTAGATCTCGGCGAGGCTGGTCGAGTTCTGAAACCAGAGAATCAGCGCGGCGACCCCCATCGCCAGCGCCCAGTTGATCAGAGGCACGTAGATCTGGCCCTCGAGCTTTGACGTGTGCACGATCTTCAGACGGGGCAGGAAGCCGAGCTGGACCGCCTGCTTGGCGACTGAGAACGAGCCGGTGATCGCCGCCTGGGAGGCGATGATCGTGGCCATCGTGGCCAGGATCACCATCGGGATCCGCAGCCCCGCCGGCACGATCAGAAAGAACGGGTTGGAGATCGTCTTGGGGTGGGCGAGGATCAGGGCGCCCTGGCCCAGGTAGGAGAAGAGCACCAGGGGCAGGACGATCGTGAACCACGTCATACGGATCGGCGTGGCCCCGAAATGGCCGCGGTCGGCGTACAGCGCCTCGGCGCCTGTGACGCACAGCACGACCGCGCCGAGGCTGAGAAACGCGGCTACCCCGTGATCGACGATGAAGCGGGCGCCCCAAGTCGGCGAGAGGCCCTGGAAGACTTCGGGATGAGCAAACGCCTCCCTGGCGCCGAGCAGGCCGATGGCGGCGAACCACACCAGGATGATCGGTCCAAACAGCCAGCCGACCGACCCGGTCCCGAAGCGCTGGACGAGGAACAGCACGAGCAGGATCGCCAGGGAGATCGGCACGACGAGGTGCTCCAGGCCCGGTGTCGCGACGTTGAGGCCCTCGACCGCGGACATCACCGAGATCGCGGGGGTGATCATCCCGTCCCCGAGGAACAGACCGGCGCCGAAGATTCCCAGCGTGACGAGGATCAGCCCCCGCGGGATGCGCCGCCGGGTGACCAGCGCGGTCAGGGCCATGATCCCGCCGTCGCCGCGGTTGTGGGCGCGCATGATCAGCAGCGCGTACTTGAGCGAGACGACGATCAACAGTGACCAGAAGACGAGCGAGATGATGCCGTAGACCCCTGCGGAGTTGGGCCGGGCTGCCTCAGCGTGGCTCTTGAAGATGACCTGCATCGTGTAGAGCGGGCTCGTGCCGATGTCCCCGTAGACGATCCCCAGCGCGCCCAGAGCGAGCACCGCCTTGCTGGCGTGGGCGACGACATCGCGGTCCTCGTCGGTCGCGGCGCGCAGTTCGTCTGACGGCTCCTGCGTCTCGGGAAGGCCGACCGAGAGCACCGGCCAGTAGCCGAGCTTGTGTGCGGCCTCGTTGAAGCTCTTGCGCACCCCGGAGCGACCGGACCCTGCCGCGCCGTTCCCTGGCTCCGGAGGTTCGACCACCGGTGCGCCGCTGCGCGAGCTCGGTCCTTGGCTGGCTGGCGTCATGGCTTTCTGGGACGGTACAACGGCCCGCGCCCGTCCGCAGTGCTTCTTCCCTGGGCCCAGGGCCCTACCCGGGACCGAAGCTCGGTCCCCGGAACCGAGCCCTGCTGGCCCGCGCCCGAGATGATCGCGGCGGTCAACTGCTCGCGCGGTCGATCAGCACGGTCAGTTGAGCGCGCGGGCGCGCCCGCGTCACCTGCAGCAGCGCGCCCGCGGAATGCGCCAGTGACCGGGCCAGCGACAGGCCGATGCCCTCTCCTGACCCGACCCCGCGGGCAAACAGCTTCTCGGGGTCGGTGGCGAAGCCCGGACCCTGGTCGGCGACCTCGAAGGCGAGGGCCGCGCCGGCGTCGCGCACGGTCACGGTGACCGTCCCGGCGCCGTGGTCGTAGGCGTTCTGCAGCAGGATGTCAGCGATCTCGTCGAGCACGGCCGGGGACATCCGGCCGATCGGCGAGGGCGCCTCCACACTCACCCTCAGCGGGCGTCCGGCGGCGGCCAGGCGGCCGTGCCAGCGGCTCTGAAGCCCACCCGTGGCGCGCGCGAGGTCGACCGTCGCCTGTCGCAACGGTCCGGGCGCGCGCGCCAGGGCGAGCAGCGTGCCAATTGTGGCGTCGAGCCGGTCGACCTGGGCCAGCCCAGCGGTCAGCTCCGGCCGCGGAGGGTCGCCCCCGGCGAGCAGCGCCGCCTCCAGTTCGAGGCGCAGAGCGGCCAGCGGCGTCCGCAGCTGGTGCGAGGCGTTGGCGCTGAACTCCCGCTCGCGGGCGATCAGATCGCCGATCTGCTGCGAGCTGGCGTTGAGCGCCGCGCTGAGCTCGTTGACCTCGGCCAGAGCACCGGCCGGCGCCCGCGCGGCGAAGTCACCCTCGCCGACCCGGCGCGCGACCCCGGCCAGGGCCTCCAGCGGGGCGGCCAGCCGCCGGCTGAGGGCCAGGCCGGCGCCGGCCGCGAGAATCAGCACTCCGAAGCCGAGGGCGGCGATCTCAAGCCACACCCGATGCGTCTTGCGCGCCACCGCGGCCTGCGAGCGGCGTCCGCGCACCGCTCCCGTGACCCGCTCGCCCCGGAACAGCGGGCTCGCGACCACCAGCTGACCGTCGCCGGCGGCCCCCTCCGGGGCGCGCAGGGTGAGCGCCCGGGCGACGGTGGCGCCGCCCCGCGCCGGGCCGGCGCCGGCCACCAGCCGTCCCGACAGCGAGTAGATGCCGACCTGCCCGCTGAAGCGGGGTAGCTCGAGCTGATCACGGGCGCCGGGCGGCAGGTCGATGTTGCGCGTCGCGGCCACCGTGTCGCGCTGCAGGCGGACCAGCTCCTCGTCGCGGTAGGTGCGCTGCAGCACGAGCGCGAGCGGGATCCCGAAGAGGATGATCGCCCCGGCCGTCACGCCGGCGATGGCCAGGACGAGCCGGCGCCTCACGGCAGATCAAAGCGGTAGCCGACCCCGCGCAGGGTGGTGATCGCCTCCGCCCCAAGCTTCTGTCGCAGCGCGAGCACGTGCGTGTCCAGCGTCTTGGTCGAGCCCAGCCAGGAGGTCTCCCAGACCGCGTCCATGATCCGGCTGCGAGTCAGGGCGACCCCCGGGTTGGCGGCCAGCAGCGTGAGCAGCTCGAACTCCTTGGGGCGCAGGATCAGCTCCTCGTCGCCGAGCCACGCGCGCCGGGCGGCACGGTCAATGCGCAGCGCCCCGACCTGCAAGGCGTCGGCCGGCCCATGTTCGCGTGCGCCACCACGTCGCAACTGTGAGCGAATCCGGGCCAGCAGCTCCGAGAGGCGAAACGGCTTGGTCAGGTAATCGTCCGCGCCCGCATCCAGACCAGCTACGACATCCAGCTCCTGACCGCGCGCGGTGAGGATCAGGATGGCCAGCTCCGGGCGTGACGCGCGCAGCCGCCGGCAGACCTCGAGGCCATCCACGTCGGGCAAGCCGAGATCGAGGATCACCAGCGCGACGGGCGGCTCGGCCGCCCGCAGGGCGCCGGTGCCACGCGCGAGCCGGTCGACGGCGTAGCCGTGACCCGCGAGCACGCGCGTGAGCGCATCCGCGATCGCGTCGTCATCCTCGACGATCAGGATCGAAGGCTCGGTCATCGGGCCACGGTACCCGGCCGCCGACCGGGGGGCGGGTTTTGACCCGGCGTTGACCTGATCGCACCCGGCGTTGAACGAGCGTGGCCTACGGTCGCGGCATGACCCGCCTCGTCGCCACCCGAAACCCCGCCCTGACCGGGCTACTCACCGTCTGCGCCGCCGCCGTCGCCCTCGCCGGCTGCGGCGGCTCGAGCTCCTCGTCGGCCTCGGCTGCCGCCGGATCTTCCTCGACCCCCGCGGCGGCGAGCTCCTCGAGCGCCGCGACGGCCAGCTCCGCAGCGACGACCAGCTCCGGAGTCAACCCCAACGGGCGCGAGACGCTTCCTCCCGGGGACATTCCCGACACGGTCGCCTATGTCCCCTACACCAGCAAGC
>JAABUZ0100007571.1_pt1 | contig 13052 bp, 10 predicted proteins | sample 5562091 | NCBI WGS metagenome assembly JAABUZ01 (sample SAMN12813069, study PRJNA571459) | rock metagenome | isolation source: Antarctica rocks | place: Antarctica: Victoria Land, Linnaeus Terrace sud | collected 2015-12-21 | reverse complement strand
CTCCGAACTCGACGATCGTGTCGCCGAGCCGTTGCTCGAAACGTTAATCATGGTCTGCTCCTTGCGGCCCCACCGTAAGTTTACTTTTCCGTGGGAGCCGGTACCAGATCATCCTGACACGTGGGGCGATGGACCACCGTTCGCAATTGTCACTGGCGAAGAGGATAGTGCTGCAACAAATGGCCCTGTCACTTCGACTCAAGGCGATACGGGAGGCTACGTTAGTACGGTGCAGACCGCGCGAAGGCAGCCCACTTTGACCGCGCCGGCGTCTTACAAAGACACGTTGATCCATGTAAGCATGTCATGCTCAAACAGTCGCGAGAACGCAGATCAATCAAGTCCATATACAAACAATCATAACACTCGTGCACCATGGGGAGTCCGGGGGCAAGCTTTTGAAGCTCCTTGTGCGCCAACTTATGCTTTATCCGCAACGCACTCCGCACCAAGTGATGTGGAGCAAGTTGTAGGTAATATATACGACCTAACTGCATATCAAGACGACAAAGCTTGGACGAATCGTTTGACTTCAACGTCCCCATGGTGAAGTGGAAGTCTACCGTGTGCTTCAAATGTCAGTGCCGTTTATCGGAACACAATCTGTAGGAAGTGTCGCGCTACTACCATTAACCGCGGCCACGTTTACCCTAACGTTTGGGATCGCCGCGCCTGTTGTGGCTGCGATTGTGACAAGAAAGAACGTTTGCGACAGTTCGTTTCCCGCGACCGTCGTCTGAGCTTCACTTCCCGGGCTAGGTGGTCCACTATAGATCGGATTGCCCCCATATCGCAAGATCGAATAGTTTCCATCGCTCAGCCTTGCACCGTACCCGACGTCTGACACGTATTCGTAAGGAGTTCCGTTTTCCGAAGGACAGCCGCTAAAGCTCCCGGTAGCCGGGTTGCCGTCACTATCGATGCCCACGGAAACGCCGAGCTGAGAACCGTCTTTCAGCGGCTGGCCCGGTGCCGGTAACGCGTTCGACACGTCTTGCGCGAACGTGATGTCGACTCGAAGCGTGTCGTACGTATTGCCGTTGGCGCCGCCGAATTGCCCCGTGAGCGTTTTCGTCACCGCGACGATATCCCAGGCCGTCCCGCCGCCTTGAGGGATGGCGTCGCCTTTAGGAAACGTTCGCGTCACGACGATCGGTGGAGGAGGTCCCGTCTGCGATCCGCCGCCGCCCACTCCGCCACCGCCGCTACACCCTATCCCGGCAAGCGCAAAGGCCGCCAGCGAAACGGCGAACGCGATAGAACCGTACGATCGCTTCATGTGAGGCGCTCCTGGAATCCGATAGACGCGCTGCCTCAGACGCCCGCCGAGGCCCTCGTCAGATAGACGCTTCGACAACGTACGAAATTGCGAAAGCACATCCCCCTTCGCTGCGCCGTGCGGCGGCGAGCCCAACGAGTCGGCGGGTCTCCTCGAAATCGCGCCCGAACCCGCTCCCTTCGTGAACGCCCTTCTCATCCGCGGTGGTCGCGTCGTCGATCCCGTGCAGCGGCTTGATGCCCTGCGCGACGTGTTCGTGCGAGACGGCGTCGTCGTCGAAGTCGCCGAACACATCGATGCAAACGGCGACGTCGAAATCCTCGACGCGACCGGCGCGGTCGTCGCCCCGGGCTTCATCGACATGCACGCGCATCTGCGGGAACCCGGGCAAACGCACAAAGAAACCATCGCCACCGGCAGCGCCGCAGCGGTCGCCGGCGGCTTCACGGCCGTCGCCTGCATGCCTAACACCGACCCCGCGCTCGACTCCCCGGCGCTCGTCGCCGAGGTGATCCGCCTGGCTCGGGCGGCGGCGCTCGCCCGCGTGTACCCGATCGCCGCTATCACGCGCGCGCGCGCCGGCAAGGAACTCGCTCCGTACTGGCGCCTTCACGACGCGGGGGCCGTCGCTTTCAGCGACGATGGCTTCGCAATCGCTAACGCGCGCGTGCTGCGCCAAGCGGCGCTCTACGCACGCGATGTCCCCGGCGTCTTCATCTCGCACTGCGAGGACGGCGATCTCAAAGGCGACGCGGTCATGAACGAAGGCGCGCGCAGCTTCGATCTCGGGCTCGCCGGCGCTCCGGGGCTCGCGGAAGACGTACACGTCGCCCGCGACGTTCTCGTCTCGGGCGATACCAAGAAGCCGTTTCATATCGCGCATCTTTCGACCGCCATGAGCGCGGAACTCGTGCGCTTCGGGCGCGCGCAAGGCATCGCCGTGACGTGCGAAGTCACGCCGCACCATCTCTTACTCGGCGACGATCGCTTCGAGAACTTCAGCGCCGATGCGAAAGTGAATCCGCCGCTGCGTCTCGAGCGCGACATCGTGGCCTTACGTGCTGCCGTGCGCGACGGGACGATCGATGCGTTTGCGACCGATCACGCACCGCACGCGCGCGCCGAAAAGGCGCAGCTGCTCGCCGATGCGGCCGTCGGTTTCTCCGGTCTGGAAACGGCACTCGGCGCGTACGCCCTCGCGCTGCCCGATCTGCCGTTACCGCGCTTCATCGCGCTGCTCTCTTCGAATCCAGCCCGCATCTTGGGCGTCCCCGGCGGCACGTTGCGGGTCGGCGCGCCGGCCGATATCACGCTCTTCGCCGAACGCACATGGACCGTCGATGCCAACGCCTTTCATTCCCGTGGCAAGAACACGCCCTTCGACGGCACGACCTTCGCACGCCGGGCGGTCGCGACGATCGTCGGCGGCCACGTCGCGATGCGTGACGGGCACGTCGCGCCGAACGTCCTCGCCGGCGCCCTGAGATAGATTGCGGCGCGGCTCCGTTCAATGCGTATGCGTACTCGGGCCACTCTCGCGACGATCGTTTCCTGCGCGGCCTTGTTCGTGGGGAACGCTCGCGCCGAGTCTCCGGCGGCTCCCGGTGCTCCGGCTTTTACGCCGTCGGCCGACGCGATATTTTCAGCGGCTAAAGGAGCGTGGCGCAGCCGGCGCGAGGCACCGTTCGTCGCGTACAATTTGCGCGAGCGCTACCGTTGGCGCAGCCGGACCCACGATAATTGGTGGCAGGTGTCGTATCGCGACGCCGACCGGGCCCTGGCGCTGCGCCGCATCATCGTGATGGAAGACGAGCACGAACGCCTCAAGGGCGCGTCCATCGGTATCAATTTGAAGTTTCATAAGAGCGTTGCGAAAGCCGATTCGTTCGATACGAACGCGAACGCCGATGCGTTTCCGATTCTCGAACCGCAGATCGAGCCCAACGCGTCGTTCGGGCTGCTCAAGCGGGAAGCGAAAATGTCGCTCGTCGGCCGCGCGACGCCGTGGCCAGGAACGAATCCGGAGGACGCCGCCCAGAGTCCCTTGCCTGCGCCGACAGCGAGCGCGTCGCCCGCTCCCGCCGCGACGGCGAACGTGCTCGCGACCGAGAAGCCGCTACGCGAAGTGGCCCGCGTCGAAGCCGTCGCGCGCGATTACACGATCGCTTTCGCCGGCGACGAGCACGTGCGCGGGACCGAGACCTACCATCTCGCGCTGACGCCGCTGCGTAATCCGCACGTCTACCGTTTGCGTGATCTGTGGGTCGACAGCGTCACGTACGCAACGGTCCAACTCTCCGTACAGGGCCTCTTCGAAGGCAAGCCGTACGACGACGCGCGTTGGACCGTCGCGTTTGCGCGGATCGACGGCCGCTATTACGTGCAGCAGATCCGCACCGACGATTCGTTGCGTTTTGGAATGGACCGCATCGTTACCGGCCTCGAGTTCGATTTCGTCGCATACGCCTTCCCCGAAGCAATCCCGGGCATGACGTTCCAACATCTTTTGTAAAACGGTGGCATCGCTTCGCGTCAAACTTTTGCGTCCGCGGCCTTAGAGGTTACCTGTCGGCGCCGGTACTAATGAAGTTTCCGTCGCGCCGCAGCCGGCCGTTTACAACATTGCCGTTCGCCAGCGTGACGCGCGCCGGCCCCGCCAGATAGTCCGAGGGACGCGGTCCGACATCGACGCGATAAATCGTGCCGTTGGTCAAACGGTCCGAAATCACTCCGACCATTCTCCCGCCCGACCACTGGCCCGTCAGTTGTTCGTCATGGGGGCAGCCGAAGGTTCCGCGGCCGTTGGGACGCCCGTCGCCGTTCAGCGGACCGTTGAAGGGGTAGAAGTCGCCGGATCGCGAGATTCCGCCGCGACACGGCTTGCCACGCGGCGCGGTGTACACCGCCGGCCCTGCTGGATTGCCGTGCCGAAAGGTTCCCGCAATGACGCTGCCGTCACGGTCGGTCCGCAGGAATGGGCCCTCGAGGCGGCCGTGGGAAAAGCTGCCGCGAAGCGTCGTTGCGTCGCCGTAGCCGACGAGCTTGGCGGAACGGTACGTTCCGGGGCCTTCGAAAACCCCGTCACGCATGGTCCCCAGCAGCGTGTAGCCGTCTTCGAAGGTCTCCGTAGCGCGGCCGCTGACGGTAGGCGCCGGCGGCTCCACCTCGACCACGAGCCTCGACCGAAAACGCCGCCGATTCGCCGCGTCGCCCGCCGCAAGCCAAGTCGTCTCGCCGGAATACTTTGCATCACGAAACGTGCTCGCGAGCACCGCACCGCCGGGGAACTCGAAACGGCCCGGCCCGTCGCTTTTGCCGTTGGTGTCCAGCCCGCCGAAGTAGTGCACTCCGCCCGGTAGCGTCACGACACCATCCGAAAGGGCCCGACCGCTCCAGTTTCCCTCCGCGCTGAGCGCACCGCCGGCTTTCGGCGTAAACGAAAACGTGCCCGGACCCGACGGTATCCCGTTTGCGAGCCCGCCGCTGTACGACGAACCGTCGAGGTATTTCACGTTGCCTCGGGGCGACACGAACACCGCCTGCACGAACTTTGGCGTGGCCGATGGAGCCGGAACGCCGTTGGGTACTGCGGCGGCTTGCGCCGGGATGGCGCGCCGGGTCGCTTGCGCCTGCGCGCTGCGCGCGTTCAGCACGTCGAACGTAAAGGCAAAGGTTTTTACCGGCGCCTGGTCTTTAATCGACGGCCGAGCGTACTTGAGTTCAACCGTGGCAACTCCGGGTTGTACTGCCTGAAAATTAACCGTATAGACACCGGCACGACCGACGGCGGGCGTGGTTCCAGCGAGCGGCGTGTCGGCGTAGACGACGGCCCCGAGTTGCTTGGCCCGCTGATTGGAGATTCGATCGACCGCCCAGGCATAGCCGGTGCTGGAATTGCCCTGGAGCCGGACCGCAATGACGTCGCCGACGTTTACCGCAATCGTCTCGCCATCGTTCGACTCGGTCAAAACCGACACCGGCGCGGTAGCGGGCGTCCCTTGCGGTTGCTGAGCGCCTGCCGGTACGCGTGCGGCAGCCGTCCACAGCGATAGTAAAGAAAACGCGAAGACTACGCTATAAATACGACGATTCTTTAACATAGCTGCTCCATCTCATCTCATCGCTTCGTCATGATCTGCTACACCCCACGGCGTTCCCAAAGGGTAGCAATCCGGTCACGTAAGCGACCGGAGTCTGACAGATTCGCGGGCCCGGGCTAGAAGCATTTTCGTCGTTGAATCGCGCGTATTCATTCGCTTAAGCTATGGAGCGATTAACCGTTCGTCGATGCGACTCGAGCTCCTTGAGATCGCGCGCCGCTGGGTAACAGAATCGAGACTAAGCAATCCACGATCGCCGGCTCGAATTGCGAGCCGCGGCAGCGCTGTAATTCCGCGATGGCCGCGGTCGGCGCGAGCGATGCCCGGTAACAGCGCTTACCAATCATCGCATCGAAAGCGTCGGCGACGGCGATGATGCGCGCCTCGAAGGGGATGGCGTGCCCACTGAGGCTGTCGGGATATCCATGACCGTCGTAGTACTCGTGATGGGAGCGAACGACGCCCGCGTAGCCCGCGAGAGCCGGAATATCTTCGAGCAACGCTGCGCCTTCGGCGGCGTGCGCTTTCATGCGGACCCATTCGTCCGCGGTAAGCGGACCCGGCTTGGTCAGGATGTGCTTGGGCGTCAGAATTTTTCCGACATCGTGGAGCAACGCGCAACGTTCGATGAACTGCGTGGCCGAGAGCGGGAGATCGAGCATGTTAGCGATGCGGCGACTCCACGTCGCAACGTTCGTGGAGTGCGAACGCGTCGGCTCGTCGTGGCGCTCGAGTGCACCGAGCAAGACGGCGGTCTGTGCGGTAAAAGATGTCGCATCTCCGGAAGCAGTCTTGGTGTCTCGTGGCGACGGTATCTCGTTCACACGAGCGCCCTTCTTTCCGGCAGCTTAATGAGAGTGAATCGGTCAAGAAAAACGGGCAAACCTGTCGGAGGATGCGGTATGTGTCTTGCATCACGGCCGGTGTCGATGATCGGTCTCTAGTAGCTGCAACGCAACGGGCATCGACGAAGTTCAGCCGAGAGCGCCGGCCCGCGTTCCCCGTACTCCAGAAGGGCGACACGACCTCGCTCGAGTGCTACGCGGACATCTTCGCTTTGTACGAAGCGACCAGAAGCGCTCGCATTGAGAAAAGAGAGTCCGGGCGCCGCTTCAACTGCCGCCGAACAGCGAGGCGTAATACCTCGCCTGCGGCTGCGCGTGCGCCGCCGGAACGATTCAGCAGCTCGAGTCGGTCTTGCGGCGACCCGACGTCTATTCCGTACCGAAGTCCATCGGCGCGGCAAATATCGTCGAAGCCGCACCACGAAACCGATTTTCGGCTGATCTTGCGCTTGCCGTCAGCGCCGCCGCGCGAAGCGAACAGGCTCCCATCGCGATCAGCCCAAATACCGCACCTCCGACATGATGAAACCGGCCTCGTTGCTCCTCGCCGACGGCACGCGCTTCGACGGCGAAGGCATCGGCTACGACGCGCTCGCGCTCGGCGAAGCGGTGTTCTTCACGGGCATGACTGGCTACGAAGAAGCGCTGACCGATCCGTCGTACGCCGGCCAGATCCTCACGTTCACGTACCCGATGATCGGTAACTACGGCATTTCCAACAGCGCGTCGCAACACGCGCGCGCTTGCGTGGCGGGTGCCGTGATCAAACGCATCGCCCGGCACCCCTCGCATCACGCGATGACGAGCGATCTTCCATCGTGGCTGGCCGAACAACGCGTCCCGACGTTGGTCGGCATCGATACGCGTGCGCTCACTACGGCGCTTCGCGAACACGGCACGATTCGCGCCGTCCTCGCCGTCGGCCAGGCGTCGCTCGATCGCATGGAAGCCGCGCTCGTTCCGTACGCGCGCGCCTCGAGCACCGTCGGTCTCGTCGCCGACGTCGCCACGCGCACCGTGCAGCACCCGACCCCCGACGCCAGCGGTACGCACGTCGTCGTCATCGACTGCGGCGTCAAGCGCGCCATCGTCCGCGACCTTTCGGCACTGGGCTTACGCCTCACGGTCCTCCCGTACGGCGTGACGTACGAAGAAGTACTCGCCCGCAAGCCCGCGGGCGTCGTCATCTCACCCGGACCGGGCGACCCGACCGATCTCCCGGAAACGCTAGAAACCCTGCGCGCGCTCGTCGGTAAGATGCCGATGTTCGGGGTGTGCCTCGGCCACCAACTGCTCGCACTCGCGTGTGGCGCCAAGACCTACAAACTTCCCTACGGCCACCGCGGCGGAAATCAACCGGTCAAGGATCTCGTGCGCGATACCGTCATGGTCACGGCGCACAATCACGGCTACGCGGTCGACGGCGCATCGTTGCCGAGCCATCTGGAAGCGACGATGATCAATCTCAACGATGGAACCAACGAAGGGTTTCGCCATCGCACGCTGCCGATTTCGGCCGTCCAGTTCCATCCCGAAGCGTCCCCCGGACCCTTCGACGCCCGTTTCTTATTCGCCGAGTGGTTCCGGTCGCTCTCCGCGTAGCGGCCGCGTTCGCACTGACGTCGGCGTTCGTCGCCGTCCCGGTCGGCGCGCAAACGCTCGCAACGCTTCACCTCCGTAGCTTCACCATGAGCGCGTTTCCCGCAACGCTGCGCGCCGGCGAGATGTTCCACCTCACGATCGCCGCCCACGTCGACGAACGCGTGCTCGAACTCGATAACGTGACCCTCCCCGATCTTGCCGGCTTCGACGTCCTCGGCGACGAGCGCCGTTGCAGCGCGTCGCCGCGCGGCAGCGATTGCACGGAAACGCTGAGCGTCACTCCCACCGTCGCAGGCGATCGTACGATCGCGGCGACGATTATGGATGCGGTCGACGGTCGGACCGGCAAACCGTCGCGTTTCGCGACCAACACCGTCGCGCTGCACGTCGCGAGTGCGCCGCCGCAGCTGCCGGCGTGGGTCGGCGAAGCATTTTGGGGGACCCTGCTCGCGGCGCTGCCGCTGGTCTCGGCGGCGCTCGTCCTCTACGCGCTCTTCCGCCAGCTTCGCCGCCGCCGCCCCTTCGTGCGGCCGCAACCGCTCGCACCGACGCCGACGCCGGCGCCGACGCCGGAGGATCGCGACGTCCGCTTGCGTGCCTTCATAGCAGCGCTCGCCGCCGAGCCCACCCGCGAGCGCGCGCTCGCCGTGCGGGCAGAACTTCGCGAGCGCGTTGCCGCACGCTCCGACGAAACGCTCGCCGACATCGCGCAGCGCTATCGTAACGGTGCCATGGCGCAAGTGCTGGTGGCACTCGTTGCCGTCGAGCGCGCGGCGTTTTGCGAGCCGGGCGACGTCGCGCGGGCCGTCCAGGAGGCGCTGCCATCGCTGCATTTTTGAATCCGCGCGTGCTGCTGGATGCGCTCGCGGAAACCGTCGTCGGACAACGTGCGACGCTCGAAGCGCTGCTGCATGCGACGATTGCCGGCGGTCACGTCGTGCTCGAAGGACCGCCCGGACTCGCGAAGACGCTCGCCTGCCGGGCCCTGGCGAGCGCGGTTACGGGCAGCTTCAAACGCGTGCAGTTCACGCCCGATCTGTTGCCGAGCGATATCGTCGGCACGCGCATCTTCGATCAGCGCAGCGGCGAATTCACGACCGCGTTCGGACCCATTTTCGCCAATGTCGTGCTTGCGGACGAAATCAATCGCGCGCCGGCGAAAGTCCAATCGGCGCTCTTAGAAGCGATGCAAGAACGCCAGGTCACGATCGGTCCGCAGAGTTTCCAACTGCCGGATCCGTTTCTCGTAACGGCGACGATGAATCCGCTCGATAGCGACGGCACCTACGCCTTGCCGCTCGCGCAGATGGACCGCTTTCTCGTGAAGATTCTGGTCGGTTACCCAAGCGCGGAAGAAGAGCTCGCAATCTTGGGGCGCTTCGGAGGCGAAACGGCGGCGATGCCGGCCGGCGTCGCGACGATGGACGATATCGTCCGCTGGCGGACGCAGGCGCGTGGCACCTTCATCGAAGACAAAATCGCGCGCTACATCGTAGCATTGGTGCAACAGACACGCGCAGCTCACGCCTATCTCGAACGGGGAGCGAGCCCGCGTGCGACGCTCGCGCTCGCCGCACTCGCGCGGGCGCGCGCGCTGTGTGACGGCCGCACCTACGTCGTCCCCGACGACGTGCGCGCCGCGGCGCCTGCGGTGCTGCGCCATCGCCTCGCGTACAGCTATCGGACGCAGCTTGAGAACGTCGACCCGGAATCGATCGTTCTCGAAATCATCGGGAGCGTATCGGTCCCGTGAGTCGAAAGGCGTTAGGCAATGGTCCGTTTATCGGCGCTTCGCTGCGTCACCTCGCTCGGGCTGCTGCTCCCGCTGTTCCTCACGCTCGTAGGCGTGCTGCCGGTTCACGCCGCGCTCGCAAGTGTTTCGAATCCCGCGTTAGCGGTCGCAACTCCGACGCCGAATGCGGAAGCCGAGCGCGACTACGCACGCGCCCGCGATGTGTGGCGCGCGCGGACCGACGTTCCGTACGTCCGGTACGGTGCGCTCGTGCGCTACCTTCACGACGGGCGTGTGTTCGATGCATGGTGGGACGCGTATTACCGCCCGGCCGATGGCGCGGTCGCGCTCTCGCGGCTCCACGATATCGAGCAGGAGAACCACCGTTTGCGCGGCGTGCCGTTTTCGATCTTCGGCTATAAAGTTTTCGACACGAATCGCGATGCGGAGCCGATCCGCATCGACGAACCACGCCTCGATCCGGCTTCTTCGTTCGGCGTCCTCAATCGTTTCGGAACGCCGATCGTTCCGCGTTCGGCGCCGTCACCGCGGCCCGGCCACGTCGGCGACCGCATGCTGCCCGATTTTACCGTGCGGCCGGTGGTCTCGGCCACGCCCGAGCTGCGCGAGATCTCGCGCGTCGAAGCGAATACGCGCGAATACGATATCCGCGTGGCCGCAACGGAAACGATCGCCGGTGCGCCGGCGCTGCACTTGACTTTCGAGCCGCTGCGCGATCCCAAGATCAATCGACTACGCGACCTCTGGCTCGATCCGCTAACGTACCGCACCGTACAAACGCGCGTACAAGGTCTGCTCGGTGGTAAACCGTACGACGGAGTTCCGTGGACGGTGCACTACGTGCTCGTCGATGGCCGGCAATACATCCAGCAAATCGTCGCGGACCAGCCGCTCAAGTTCGGTATCGATACGACGATTCCAAAACTTGAATTTGATTTCGTCGATTACCATTTCCCGGCCGACGTACCAAAGTTCACGTTCGACCGGCCGTTCTGATGGAGGGCCGCGCCCCGGCGTCGCCGCGTGGCGGCTCGCTGCTTCGGCGTAGCGCCACGCTCGTCGGGCTCGCGCTCGTGGCCGTCGTCGTACTGCTCGCGCTCGACATCGGTTGGATCTATCTCGGCGTACGCGAAGGCGCTGCGGAACCGTCGGGAACGCTACGCCACATCGGCGTCACGGCACCGGTTACGATCGCGCGCGATGCGCGCGGCATCCCGCACGTGCGCGCGCGAAGCGATCGCGATCTCTTTTTTGCCGAAGGCTATCTGCAAGGCACGGACCGGCTCTTTCAACTCGATATTTATCGTCGACTCGTCGAAGGCCGTCTGGCAGAAACGCTGGGCGCGTTTGCGCTCGCTACCGACCTCGAGGCGCGCGTCATCGATATCCGTGCGATCGCTCGCGCGCAGCTTGCGGCCTTGCCGCCGAAACAACGGAAGAATCTCGACGCCTTCGTTGCCGGTGTGAACGCCGCCATCGCGACGCGGCCGTTACCGCCGGAATTTCGCGTGCTCGTGTACCGTCCCGAGCCGTGGACGGCGACGGATTCGCTCGCGGCGTCGTTCGCGACGGTGCTCGCCTTGACCGATTCGTGGAACGACGTGGTCACGCGCGCCGACGTGATCGCGACGCTCGGACCGTCCGCGCGCGACGCGTTTTTCTCCATCAGCGATCCGGCGTACGACGCGCCGACGACCGGTGGCCGCTCCGCTCCCGTCGCGCCATTGCCGACGCTAAACCTGCCCTATCCGACGGCGTCGCCGCTCGGGGTTGCCGAAATCGACGCCCGTGCCGGCGCGGGCAGCAACAACTTCGTTGCGGGCGCGGCGCTGACGTCGACCCATCGCGCGCTGCTCGCCAACGATCCGCATCTCGAATTGCGCATGCCCGGCGTCTGGTGGCTCGCCGATTTACAATCACCGCAAACGCACGTCGCCGGAGTTACGCTCGCGGGCGTTCCGGGCATCGTCCTCGGTCACAACGCGCACCTCGCGTGGGGCGCGACCAACGCAACGGTGACGACGGTCCGCGTTTACCGCGAGCACTTCAAGTCGGCAACGTCGGATGAGTATCTCGCCGACGGAACGTACCTGCATGCCGAGCATCGCCGCGAAACGATCGCGGTGCGCTTTGGGCCGCCCGTCATCCACGATTACTTACGCACGCGTCACGGCTTCGTCTTTGCGGAGCGCGGGAACGACACGAAGCTCGCGGCGGCGTGGACGGCCGATTTGGACCGGCGCTCGTCGTTCGAGCAGTTCGATGCGGTCGCGCGCGCGGCGTCGGTACGAGCAGCGATGACGATCCTCGCGCGCTATCCCGGTCCACCGCAGAACTTCGCGCTCGCCGACGATCGGGGTAACGCCGGTTACACACTCGCCGGCGAAATTCCGATCGACGACGCCTGGGGTCTCCACGTTCACGACGGTACGGCGGGTGCCGTGCAGCGCGAACGTGACGTGCCCGCACGTCAGTTGCCGCACGTAACGCCCGCGCGCAGCGCGCTCGCCTTCACGGCCAACGCGCGGGTGTACGGTGCCGGATATAAATATCGCTTGACGGCGGCCTTCTCACCGCCGTATCGGGCGGCGCGTATCCGGGAAGACTTACGGATGCGACCGTACGACGTCGCGCGGTTCCGCGCGATCCAGGCGGACGTTCTGTCGCTCCCGGAACGTGAACTCGCGGCGGCGGCCGCGCGCGCGCTTCGTGCCGCGCATATCGACGGTGAACCCGAACTCGTTGCAGCGCGTGAGGCACTCGGTTCGTTCGACGGGCGCTTCACCGGCGACTCCCGCGGCGCCGTCTACGCTTTTGCGTTACGGCTTTCGGCAATGGAGCGGTTGGTTCGCATCCATATGCGGCGCGAGCTCGCGAAGCGGTATCTGAGCAGCGAGGCCGGTGCCGCCTTCGTCGCGGTGCTGCGGATGCTGCGTGAAAAACCGCGCGGCTGGGTGCCGCACGACGATTACGACGCGTTTCTAGTCGCCGCGACGCGCGACGCCATCGACGGCTTACGCCGTCGTCACGAGCTCGCCGCGACGTGGTCGCAGGTAGGCGCGCGCACCGCGCAACATCCGCTCGCCGCTTTCGGCCTGAAGCTATGGAACGGTACGCGCTTCCCCGGTCGCGGCGACGGCTACTCACCGCACGTTCAGGCGCCGGCCAACGCGCAGAGTTTTCGTGCGGTCTGGGATGTCGGCAACTGGAATGCTGGTGGTTTGATGGCTCCGCAGGGCGAGTCCGGCCAACCCGGTTCGAGGCACTATCGTGATTTTGCCGCGACGTGGATCGCCGAACACCTGCTGCCGTTTCCGTTCGGCGACGCTGCGGTTCGGGCGGCGACGAAAGAAACGCTCGAGCTTCAGCCTTAACAGGTTGCTGAAAAAGGCAACGTAATCGCTCGATTTTATCGAATTGTCCTGGTAGAAGCCGATCAGGTCTGCTCACACTTTGCTGAGGAGTAGTTGTGC
>JAABUZ0100007570.1_pt1 | contig 13055 bp, 10 predicted proteins | sample 5562091 | NCBI WGS metagenome assembly JAABUZ01 (sample SAMN12813069, study PRJNA571459) | rock metagenome | isolation source: Antarctica rocks | place: Antarctica: Victoria Land, Linnaeus Terrace sud | collected 2015-12-21 | reverse complement strand
AATATTCCCGTACTTGGAGAAGACCTTGAGAACGAGGTCTGTGATTTCGGAGGGAAAGCCAAAGATGCGTACTGCGGTCCTCTTTCGGTCCAAGAAGCGTGTTCCTTCCGACGGGGCATCCAGACTTGAATTACTGCCTGACCTTGCTCCAAAGTAGCTAGTTGACGGGGGCGAGCCAGAAACGTTTTCTTTAGTAGATGGGGTTTGCGAGAATGGAGAGGAGATACCTCCCGGGCTGTCGTAGATAGACAAGGACGGAGGGACATCTTCGTCAGAGATAGCTTTTGATCGTGTCTTGTTTGATTTTGGGGTACCAAATGAGGGACCACCGAACCTTGAGGTGCTAGCATTCAAAACGTTCCCACTTCCTGCACCAGGCGCATTAGAGGAAGAGGCAAAGGAGTTCGAAGACCGGCGTGCATTCAATGTGGGGCTCAAGGGCGATGCTCGTTCCGGTGTGTAGTTGCGAAAGGACATGTGCGTTAGATGACTGGGCACATACCTCTTCTCATTTAGTCCATTCCACCCAGCAGAACGCAGGTCGACGCTCGACTGCGAATGCGACATGGAGGTGGACATGATTGCCTTGTGATCGCGGTCGAATGAAATTGTCGTGGCAACAGCCGTTTCGGCAAGTTTCAAACAAACCGACCACCATCGTTCAAGCAAATTGGGGGTTTAAAAAGGGAGGGGACAGCAATGGACGAGTATGAGATATTGGATGTGATTGGGCATGGATCTTTTGGGCACATTCGCAGAGTTCGCCGGAAGAAGGACGGCATGATTCTTTGCCGTAAAGAGATTTCCTATTATCGCATGAGTCCCAAGGAAAAGGAACAATTGTCCGCCGAGTTCAACATACTGAGCAAGCTTAATCACATCAATATCGTCCGCTATTACCACAGAGAGCACATCAGGCAGGACTCGGCAATTCACATCTACATGGAGTACTGCGGCAACGGAGACCTCTCACAAGTAATCAAGAAATGCAAGAAAGAAGGAACCTTGGTCCCCGAGGATCTAGTGTGGTCCATTTTCTCACAGCTGGTGTGTGCACTCTACCGCTGTCATTATGGCCGAGATCCGCCCATCCAACGTGACGTGTTTGTAAGGGAAAAGAACTCACCACCTCCTCCCCTCCCGTCTATTGTTATTCTACATCGCGACCTGAAACCTGAAAATGTGTTTTTGGATCATGAGAATGCCGTCAAGCTGGGCGACTTTGGTCTTAGCAAGCTACTCAGTCCCGGTCAGGTGCTGGCAACCACGTACGTCGGTACGCCTTTCTATATGTCTCCGGAGATAGTAACGGACCGACCTTACACACTTCGGTCAGATATATGGGCATTGGGGTGTGTCATCTACGAACTCTGTTCCCTATCACCCCCCTTCACAGCGAAGAATCACCTGGCACTTGCTCAGAAGATTAAAGAGGGAAAATTTCCGCCTCTTCCTAAGCAGTACTCCACCGAGCTGCAGCGTGTCGTTCAAAGCTGCCTCATATTGGACCCGGGGTCTAGACCGGATACATCCACGCTGCTACATGTTTCAGCGATACGCCTAGCCCTGCGGGAAAAAGACATCATGGAATTTGGAAGGAGCCTCAAGATCCGGCATGAAGCTCTGCGGCAGCGCGAGCTTGAAATGACGACAAAGGAGCAAGATTTGATGAGGGCGTGGGAGGCTGGCATCGCAGAGCAAGTCAATCAGGAAGTGATGCGCCGCCTCAATGAAGTTGCAGCCTCCCAGATAGAGAGGCTGGTGGAGACAGAACTCGAGTCGATCATCCAGAGGCGGCTTCACGACGAGCGCATAGCCATGGAAGAGCGGATCGAACAGAGGCGCCTCAGGTCTTCCCCAAGCCGCTCCAGTCTGCGGCTGCATGGCTCTCCTTCTCTCCATTCAATGATGAGCTCATCGCCAGGAGACATCTCCATGTCCACGCCGGCGAGCTGTCCGCGCGAGCCGTTGGGCTACCTTGGAAACAGCCGTCCGTCGGAGGTACGGGCGCACACGAAATCCGTCCCGCCGACTGAGGCACATCCTCCACCCACGCCAACTCGACCGGCGCGCATGTCGCAGCCCATACGAATATCACCGTCACGGCGACAGACTGTGTCAACACTGGGCTCGCCGGGTCGGATCCCGGCAGCCAAGTCAGACACGAACCTCATGCAAAGAGCCACCAAAAAGAATCATTTATTAGAAGTAGCCACACGACGGCAGCAGCAGCTCGAAGAAGGCTTCTCCTGGGCCGACGAGCACGATCTCCCGAGCCCGTACCTGAAAAGATAACTGCCTTTGCTTGACCATGTACATTAGCCCTACCTTGCCCGTGTGAGTCCGTCGACGAGTGCTTGCAGTGCAGACGTGTTCCCACCAGCCACCACCTTGCCGTTATCCCAGTCCACGAGGACAGGCCGCTTGAACTTGTCCGGCCGGCTTCCTAGCACCCGCACCGCCTCCTCTGCCGACGTAGCTCCATCCACCAAAGCGGTTTCGTGTCCCTTGCCCACAGCCTGCATCATGATCTTGAGCTGGGTCTCGGTCGGCGACTCCTCCACCACATTCAGCTCAAACGCCGGCGCCCCTTCGTTCGTGCTCTCGGCGGCTGCTTTGGCCTCCTGCAGCACCTTGAGCGCCGCATTGCTCGCAGCCGACTGGGGCGCGTGGAAGAGCGACAACACTGGGGTGGTCTTGTGGAAGCGGAACATACCACAATGAGCAGCGTCAGGCTAGAGATAGAGACCTCCATGGGCGCAATCACCGTCGAGCTCTACACCAAGCACGCGCCGCGCACCTGTCGCAACTTTGCAGAGCTGGCCAAGAGCGGATACTACGCCAATGTGGCCTTCCATCGCATCATCCCCAACTTCATGATCCAGGGAGGCGACCCGACCGGCACCGGACGAGGCGGCAGCTCCATCTACGGCGACACGTTCGAGGACGAGATCCATCCGGGGTTGAAGCACAGCGGGGCGGGCATCCTGTCCATGGCCAACTCGGGGCCCAATACGAACGGCAGCCAGTTCTTCATCACCCTGGCCCCGACCCCGTGGCTGGATGGCAAGCACACCATCTTCGGACGCGTGGCCACCGGCATGGACACGGTGCAGCGAATGGCCCTGGTGAGGACGGATAACTCAGATCGCCCGCTCGAGGGAGTCAAGATCCTGCGTGCGGAATCATCTGGTTAGATACACTATATACTACGCCTCATCACGCAACAAGGGCACACAATGCTGCTCCGACTCCAGACCCATCGGTGGCAATCTCAATGTTGACTTCCTCCGCGCGGCGATCGAGTGCGTCGCGCAGGGACTCGCGCATCATGGCGATGAAGTTGGGGTAGTACTCGACGACACTTCCATCCACGCCAATGTCAATACTCACATCCGTCCGCTCCGCTGCAGAGCTGATGACGATGGCTGCCATGGGGACTGCAGCAAGTCGTGCCGCCCTTCTTCCAATGGCCCGGACAATTTGTTTGATGGCACCTCTCTCTGGGACGGACGTTGTCAGACCCAGCTCCTTCTGGATGATGGTACTCGTGACGGCCATATCCTCCGCGTTGTCGCCTTCCATCATGGAGAGGACGGAGGTGTCGAGGGACCACGGTTGATTGAGCTGTGTCAAGGTTTGTCCGGAGAATAACCCCGCACCGCCAAGGCCAGGGGCATTTGTGGATAGGGTTAATAAACATTGTCGTAGCAGCTCGCCCAGGAACATGCCACTCACTCGCTTCTCAAACATCTGGTTCCCGGGATTGGGTGTCAACTTATCCAGCGCCACGTCAAAGGGAGTGTTGCCGATCGTCGTGAGGGCGTTATCGAAGCTTCCCCATTCCGTATTGATGACCATATTTTCATGCTGGGCTTCGTTGCCGAGTTTCTTGATGTTGGTCATCTTCTCGAGGTAGGCGCCATTGGTACCCGTGCCGTAGATTGCACCCACCAGACTACCGTTGCCATTGCTGACGTAGCTTCTCGCCATGAGTGTACCCACTGTATCGTTGACAAGCGCTGCAACCCGCACTTTGACGCCCATCTTGTCGAGCTCCGTCTGCAGCATGCCACATACATCGTGACCCACAGCGGCAGGAATGTCAAACCCTTTGGTCCAGCGGAGGAGCGTCCCTTCCGCTGGACCGGTTTGGTTGACGGGGAAGCTAAACGTGAATCCAAGCTTGTACTCGCCCTTTGCGTCAAGCTTCTCGACCACGCACTTCTTTATCCGCGTGGCAATGAAGTGGAAGAGTTTGGAAGGGTCGTCCGTGGTCATTAGCTCACGGCTCACTGCTGCCTTCTCCTGCTGAATCTTGAAGCCTTTCTCTCCATCGAGCGTGACGGAGCATACTCGTATGTTCGTTCCTCCCAAATCAATGGCCAGGTAGGTGCCCTTCTCGCTCCCCTTCGGAACATGGGTCACATAGCTCGGGATCATGGTCATGGCATGGCCCGTCTCCTCGAGCCCCAGTTTCATGAGCCTACGGAACTCCCTCACCGACTCCTTCACCTGAGCAGGGCTCACCTCGAACTGATCACTGATTGCTTGAGCTTCCTCCTGGATCGTCATCGTGCGAAGTGGCAGCAGAACGCTACGATGCTGGGCAGAATTTCTCCCGGTGATGTGCAAGTGAATTCCTCCCCGCTTCTCCGCGGACCGCCTACGAATCGTGGATCTTGGAGGTGAGGCTGGACACGTGGTGCATGGAGGCGCGATGATGGAGGGGCGTGTGGAGCTGGTGGCGCTGGATCAGCAGAATGTCAAGCAGCTGCGCAGGCTCAACACCGTCCTCTTCCCCTTCCCGTTTGGCGAACAGTACTATCAGGAGCCCGAGACGTTGGCAGAGCTGGCACGGCTGGCCATGGTGGATGGGAAGCACTATGCCGGGGCAGTCAGATGCTCGCTGGATAGTCAATCAGACGTGCTATACATCATGAGCCTTGGAGTGCTTGCACCCTTCCGGGATCTTGGCATTGGAAGCAGTCTCTTGAGTCATGCTTTGGCGTATGCGGCGAAATGTGGTGTGGCCAGTGTGCAGTTGCATGTATGGACACAAAACGCGGATGCAGCAGCTTGGTACCGCAGCAGAGGCTTCCGCGAAGTCCTGGTGGTGGAGCACTACTACCGCAAGCTCGACCCGCATAGTGCTATCTTGATGAGGAAGGACCTGTAGATACATGTGCATCTGATCCGAATAGCAATCGGACTTACATTGAAAAGGCCAGAGACGAAACAGCAGTTCACGAGCTACATAAAGGTTTTTGCCCAGCTAAGGCCCATAGTGACCAGTAGTTCGCCAATTACAGTGATCATGATTCGTTGACTGCCCATTGGACAAGTCTCCTTATACTTTGGACCGGACAAAAAAGTCCTTGTTTTGCACAAACCATCTGTTGTCCACATCCCAAGTCGCCTTCAGATGGCATCGTTCAACTTCAAACTCTCGAAACAAAGTAAATGAATCCTAGGCTTTTGCCTTTACGTATCTGCAGAACCATATCTTTTCCTCAACGCCTCTGGATCCGAAATGGAAATGGAGACTTCATTTGGAGCAATGCGAACGATTTGTCCGAATTGTCGATGTAGCTCCCTGCTAGCTTATGCCAGTCAATGCCGTATCGTCAAATAAGAGACTTGCAACACGTCCTGGACCAGCATTAAGGTATTGGTATGTGCACCTGGCGGCAAATTCACCATTCCAATCCTGCAGCTGTAGCATGACATTTCCCCAGCATGTGCAAGCGCCTACCGGATCCACCCAACTACGAGTCACGTGCATCCGTCTGAACATTAACAGGTAGGCAGGCAGGATGAAGGAGTATGCCGGCATGCTGGCCATGGCTGCGCTGCCAATATACACAGGGTCTAGATCATCCGTGATAAGTCCGTCAGAGCCCTCAAAGCCCGCAAAGAAGCTGCCCATCCTGGTCAGTGAGTTGAGTTCACAAGATGCCATGGCTATCCCGTTCATGGCTGGAGGCTCACTCCTTGGCGTCTTTCTCTTCCTCACCTACATCTCTCAGAAATGGCTTAATCTGATACTCAATGGATATCTTGCACTCACAGGAATGGGCGCTCTCATGTATACGTTTACAGACCTGCAATCGTGGCTACAGATGCCGAGAGGACGGCCGTTGCTACGACACGCGCTGCATACCCGTCACCTCGACCCACTCACCATAGCCAGCTTCTCTACATCGCTATTGCTGACTGCCATAAATTTATCCAGCAAGCACACTGTGGTATCTAATGTGATTGCACTTTCGTTTGCACACACTGCAATCTCCATCGTCAAAATTGATTCCTTCCAAACAGCTAGCATCTTGCTCATGGGCCTTTTTGTATACGACATTACCTTTGTATTTGGTTCGACGGTGATGATGACGGTGGTTGACGGAATTGATGCTCCGATTATGCTTAGGATACCTGGCGAAGCAGCCATGATGATGCTGGGCCTTGGTGACGTTTTCGTTCCGGGGGTGGTTCTTGCCTTGGCTCGGCGTTACGATGCCTCTTCCCTCCGGAACAGGTACCCTCTATTTTACACATGCTTCTTTGCATACTTGTCATCTTTGATTGCAGCCATGTCGGCGTCTGCCATATTTCACCGTCCCCAACCTGCATTATTGTACATATCACCCGGCATTCTATTACTCATACTGGTGTATGGATTCATAAAGTCTGAGACGAAGTTAATCTGGAGTTTTCAGTCGAAACGTGGCCATAAAACGGACGAAGATACCACGCTCAATTCGAAACGTGGCCATAAACCGGGGGGAAATAGCTCCGATGCATCTGAGGAGTCTTCATCTTAATTATAAAAGTATTTGACGCATGTATAGGACAATGTTACAAAAGCAGTTCATGCTTTCAGCTGCTCCATCATACAGCTATGCGTGGACTGTGGCTTATTCACCTCTCACCTGGAGGAACGCTTGGCAAATTAGAGTTGCAGGAGCTCTCAAGTATCTCCGGCGTAGAAACGTGTCTTGTAGAGCAAAAGAGCTTCTCCGGGCCTCCAGACGGCTGCAAGCATACCCACAGGAAGGGTCGCCATAGAAGGCAGCCAAGAGGCTAAAGCTAGCAACCTCCGAAAGGTCCCGTTGAATGACGTGTGGATTAATATTTCGTGCGTCCGTCAACGGCACGACGGCAGGGCGCAAGCGACGTGATTACATCAACATTCGCGAGATGCGCACCGTTTACTTTGGTGAGAGGAAGGCTTCGACCAGGCCACCATTGTACATATTTAGGGGCCGTGCCGCCTGCTCCCCACCCATCCAACATGGGCAGAGAAACATAGCCCGCGTTCACTGAACAAGTATGTTGGCCTACCCGTCCCTCATGTCAGCGGGATCATTCTATCCTGTGCCTCTACACACTGAGGAGGCTGTGGCGAGGGAGGCTCTGAATTGCTCCTGCCCAGCCCAGCCCACGAGTCCAAACTCGCTACGCAGCCACTTGCGCTCTCAGCCGCGTCGCTGGTGACCCTGCGCCACGTGTGCGGTTGCAGCCAGCCAAATTTATTGGGCAAGCGCAACAACGACGGAGAAACTGTAGGAGGAATTTGCGCCGCCGTCTGCAGCAGAAGCGTCTACAGCTCTACACCGAGGGTTCATCTACGACGCAGTACGACCCCTGCTGGAGCAGCGAATTTGTGATTTGCGGTGCGAATAATCAAGCAAGGCTTGGGTGCCGGTTACACAAATCCTGAGCGGAAGATTATACGCAAGCTTGTGCTTATATTCTCCCGAGCGGCACGCAATCAGTGGTACCTCTTCCCGTTTCTTCGCAAATCTTCCTATTTTGCTTAATTTCTTGGCACATTAGGAGAATCTCTTAAAAGTCTCTTGCAGCTTAGGGCACCTAACCGTGGTTCTCCAGACCCAACAAAAGTCCTGCCTCACCTAAGCAGCACAGACGAGCGCGACTGCATACGAGACGGCATTTGGTTGCGAAAACACACTCCCGATTGATAACCGCAAATCTCATGCGTCCGCTCTTGTCTGAGCTCATCAAAACCTTCAACCCGCAGCTAGCCCCGTATATTTTGAGCTTCGAAGGCGGTGCCGGGGCAGAGTAGCTCCTTCCCGTCGCCCATCTTGATCAGACAAGCATGGACTATTCCGCATTCGACGCATCGCAGGGTGCAAAGTATGAAAGGACAACACCGTCGCCTGCTGAAGAAGAAACCGCTGGCAACACCTTCAACTTTGTGTCGGACACGCCAAAGTATGCTGCTCAGGGATCCGGCGGAGCCCACGATCCATCCCAGGAGAAGACCGCATCCAAGAAGAACTCTGCAGATGCCTCTTCCAGTGACGACGAGAATGGCTCTGGCGATCAGCAGGGGGAAAGCAGAGGCTCAGGGAAGATTCGTCCCCGGCTGAACTACCACCGCAACACCATCGCTTGCAGTTATTGTCGACATCGCAAAATAAGATGCGTCATAAGCGGCACGGATGGGCGTTGTGAAAATTGTGTGCGCACAAATAAGGAGTGCAAGTTTCTCCCAGTTGGAGGGGGGCACAAACGATCGTCAGGGTCTAAATCCATGTCTCCTGACTTGGGAGGTTCGACTATGCGCTTCCAACATCGACACGACTCCTTCTCAAGGACGGATCCGTATGCCGCTGCTCAGCCGCAGTACCCTCCCGAGGGCCAGGACGAAGTTTTCCAGATCCTGCGTGGATCCTACAACGAACCCCTGCAGCACAATTTTGCAGCATCAAGCAGCCGCTTCCCAGGACAAGTGGGCGGCGTGCCCAATCCGCAGAGCAACTTCGACACAACGACCCAGCAGCAGTATGCTAGTCGACGGCAAAGCGCGTCCTCGCGCCCGATGCAGCCTGTTCCGCAAAGACCCCATGAGCAGCCACAATTGCAGCAGTCACAACAGCGGACCAATCCAGGTCAGTACCCAACGCAAATTCAGCCCTTCAACCCCTCATTCCCGATGCTACTGAGCTCTATTTACCAGGATCCCGCGGTAAATTTCCATCGCATGCAGATGCCTCTTCCACGTGACGATCATACTCAGATTAGTCAACATGATCCGACACAACAATACCACCACCAGGAAAGAGCATCATCACTGGGGCACCTATCCCAACCACCCTACCGACCTCTGCAAGCGGCACCTGCGCCGCTATGGCCGGATGCCGGGATCTCCCCAGCTGGCGGGTTCACCTACCCGTTTCCTCAGCAGCCGCACCTGCAAGCACCCGTCTATCCACAACACCCACCACCACTACCACAACAGCGTCAAGTGCAGCGACCGCCGTCCCAATTCCCGGGCCAGAAGGAAGCGGAAGAGCCTCGCGGCAGACACACGGACGAAGCTTGAGTATCTATGGGCCTCATGCTATCAAGGGGATACTTAATGTAAATAGAATTTGGGGAATCTAGTTCCATGTACCGCATTCCATAGAGGCGCACACATCTTCTCCACCGTGGCACGCATGAAGCAACAATGATGGACAACTGGTGCGGATGTGTCAACCAGCCCCACCCACCACACATTTTACTGGCTACAAGATGAGGAGGAAGGCAGAAGCAGCAGTCCCAATGTACAGATAATAGATCTCCTCCCTCCCCGCTCTCCCTCCTCCACTCTCCAGTCTCGAAGGATGATTTCGGCAGGCACACGGAAAACGGCCGCCCCTCCCACCTGTATATTATCACAAGCCAGCGCATTCCCCCACGCACAACCTGGATGTACTAGCCCTCCACCCCTACAACTCCCTCCGGAAGGCATGCAGCACAGCGCTGGACCGGGCAGTGCAGACGCTCGCTCCTCCAGCGGCCTCGCCACCGCCTTGCGTCGCAGCCAGGGAGGAGCCCGACCGCAGGATGTTGCCGCGGGGAGCGCCACCACGAAGTCACCCTCCCGATCCGCTCGGAATTTGGAGCAATTTGAAAAACTGACCAGGTCGCCTTCTGCGCGCTCCGACTTCCCCCTTCCGGGCCTGGAAGCCAGTGCGCGTGAGGCGGAGGATGAAGATCCCTCGGCTCTCGCCAAAGAGGACCCGCTGGCGGCGCAGGTGTGGAGGCTGTACGCCCGCACAAAGAGCAACCTGCCCAACGGCGAACGGATGGAGAACCTGACATGGCGAATGATGGCGATGACGCTGAAGAAGAAGGAAATGGATGCAGCTCTAAGGGGGGACGCAGAGGCAAAAATGCAGACGGATAGTCGCAGGGAACAGGCAGCTGCAGAGAGCCATACCACGCGGAAAGAGTCTCAGAAGGAGCCAAGGAAAAGCCACGCCATACCTATTGCGCCAAAGGGTAGTCATGCTCACGAGGCAGAGGGCCGTCATGTCCCAGCTTCTGTTCCGAGCCATATGCTAGAACACCCCATGCAGGATGAATTCCACTATGTACGACGACATGTGAGGAAGACAAGTATGGATGGAGGACAGAGTGTAAGATTACTGCCGTGATCCAAATTAACCATAGACAAAGAAGCGTCCTGCAAATTTCTCGCCAATGATACCGGCTGCCGGAATTGTGATTCCGAATGACAATGATCTCGAGCCGCCAGACTACAGCTTGGATCCACCGGAGCATCAGCCTGTGTTTGCTCTTCCAACGTCCCTTCCAAATGTCACGCCCTTCACGATGGATGCGTATGTGGATGGTTCAGATGGCTTCTATTCGGGACCCTCCAGCTTCAACCAATTTGCATTCTCCCCCATCGCCTCACCGAAATCTGAACAACAACCCTTCAACGTCTACGCCTCGCTCGCATCGTCTGTTGCCTCGCAGGAATTCTACTCACCCCCCGGATCAGCGCTTCACTCCACAGCCACAACACCACACCCCAGCAACAACGAGGCATTCGACAGCACCTTCTTCTCCAATGTGCACTCACACTCCGCCGCCATGAATATTCGTCCTATGCCTTTCAGCGACAAATCGGAGAGCGAAATGCACCCTCAAGCCTTTTCCTTTCAGCATGTCAACCCATCAAGCGTTCAAAAGAATACCAAAGAATCGCGATCTTGGGCACCAAGCTCCTTTCAGCGCTATGATTTATTCAATTTTGGCCCAGAGTCAGACGTGGAGGAAGACAAAGAGTCTGTCTATCAAATGAAAACGCCTCCCGAGCTGTTGCAGAATAACGAGCCAACGGTGGATCTCTCCTCGTCACGGCATATTACGTCATCCAATGTCGGGGAATGGGGACGTGGTGGTGGTTCTGGCGGTGGGGATGGCCTACGAAATATACCTACATCGATGCCCAATCGAGTCCCGATCGCACCATCCCCCATGACCCGAGGGCCAGTGTATCCACGAAAGAGCGTCATGCTTGGAGAGGATGGGGAGCCATGGCAAGTCCCGTCACGCCAAGGGAGCATTTCTCGCGATGCGAGCAAGAAGACGAAACCCATCTCCAAGGGTAATGGGGCGGCGCAACAATTGACGATGACCCCTCTCGGTGGAGCACGAACGCAGCCCTCTAGCCCGATCGCGCCCTCAGAACTAGCGAGCGGCGGTACATCGAGGTCTGCCACCTCGAGTCGTGGTGCAAGTCCATCTCGCGACCCTAATCAAGGAGACGGCCCCCCACCCAACTGCACAAACTGCCATACCCAGACGACGCCGCTGTGGCGACGCAACCCGGAAGGACAGCCTCTGTGCAACGCGTGTGGGCTCTTCTTGAAACTGCATGGAGTCGTGCGACCCCTCTCGCTCAAGACAGACGTGATTAAGAAGCGCAATCGCGGCGGGGCGGGTTCGGGAAGCATACCAAGCGTGCAGTCCAGCACACGCAGTGACAAGAAGGCCATCTCCCGCAAGTCCTCGTCCAATGATCCGCTGGGGACGGGGTTTACGACAACCAACTACGCGCCAAACTCGCTGGGCGGGACACCGACCGTTCTCTCTGCAGCCGGCTCCTCCGAATCCCTCGAGGGCTTGGCTGCCAATGCCCACTCTCCGCCCGTGCATTTCTCCTCTGCCATACCGCTGGCCATAGCGCAGTCGCAGGCCAAGTTGCGTAACGCGAGCGTGGTCCCGAAGCGTCAGCGCCGCTTCTCGTCCGAGCATCTGCAGACTCAGGACAGCACCGACGTGCGGCAGCGACAGGTGGAGCAGGCGCAGAAGCAGGTCGAGGTGGAGACCAATGGTGTGCTGCAAAACGAGATGGCCAACATGCATATCCCGCAGCATGGCAACGACTGGGAATGGCTCTCGATGAATTATTAGAGGAATATAGGTTTTTTTATCCGGTTCATGTACATGATGTAATTTTAGATCCACCCATTCCCTGCTACATTTGACGAGGTGCTTCCTCTCGCGCTTCCACTGGCGCTCCCTCTGCAAGCTTAATGGACGGATCCTTCTGTGCCTCCACCTTTGCATTCTCCCACGCGTCAAACCGCTCCGTCAGCACGACCTTTATTCTGGCCATCGTACATCGAACGAGAGGACCCTGCTCATCCTCTAGATACTCCAACCCAAGCTTTATCTTCTCTTCAGTCTGCGTAGCAAGGATGTTTCGCTGGCGCAGACAAACATACCAGAGACGATGCAGATCGTCAAAACTCTTGCGTCGCAGCTCCTCCGCCGTCCACGCGCGGCCGAATTGGTGGGCAGCGTTAGGAAGCGGCACGGGGGTATGGTCTGCGCTAAAGAACTGCCATAGCGGATGCGCAGGGCTCACGTGCACGTCGACGCCGTGCCCGCCTTTTGTGCGCTCGGGGATGGGGTACTCGCGTGGCGGCCGCGCTCGTCCGCCTGTGCGGCGTGGCTGTGTGCGGAGAGAGAGGACGCTGGAGGTGTGCAGCGAGCGCGAGAGTCTCCTCATCTGCATGCAGCACGCCATGTGATTCAGGCACGCTCGATACAATCCATGGAGCGAGAATGGGTCTTGGATCTACTGCCATGGGCTATCTATCGATCTTGAGGAGGGTCATCGGTGCGCACGTCTGCTGGAATTGGGCCAATTCATCCGGTGTCGCTCGGGTGTTAATTATAGAATCCGGTGACACCTGTTCCCCTTTGCTTCTTTCTGCACAAAATCCCCTTCAGCAACCCCCTCG
>JAABUZ0100007569.1_pt1 | contig 13055 bp, 12 predicted proteins | sample 5562091 | NCBI WGS metagenome assembly JAABUZ01 (sample SAMN12813069, study PRJNA571459) | rock metagenome | isolation source: Antarctica rocks | place: Antarctica: Victoria Land, Linnaeus Terrace sud | collected 2015-12-21 | reverse complement strand
CGAGGTTGATTGGCTGGCGCCGCCCGGGCCGCGGCTGGCCGAATGGGTGGGCACGTCGTGCTCGCCGATCAGCCGGGACAGGTCCTCGGCGGTGCGCGGGTCGTCGATGCCGGCGCCGATGAGTTTGATGGTGGCCGCCGACCAGAGGGTGTCCATGCCGGGTTCGCCCCAGACCCGGACGCCTTGCTTATAGGACTGCAGGATGGTGACCGGCACGATGCCGCGGGAGCCGAGGTGGCTGTACAGGTCGGGCAGGTCTTTGATCCGGCAGATGTTCGCGGCCTCGTCCAGCACGGCCACCAGCGGCGGGTCGAGCCGGCCGCCGGCCCGTTCGGCCGCGCTCACCCCGGCCCGGAAGGTCGCGTCGGTGAGGGCGGCGACCAGCGGCGCCGCGCTGCCGGCGCCGTCCTTGGACAGCAGATAGAGGGTGTCGTGGCCGGTGACGAACCGGGCGGGGCTGAACTCCCGCAGGTTGGAGCCGTCGGGCGGGGCGGTAACCCAGCCGGTGATCTTGGGGTCGCGTAGCGCCTGGGCGGCGGTGCGGGCGGTTTGGTAGACCCCTTCCCGGGTTTCCAGGGCGCCGGATTGCATGCCGCGCAGCGCCGCGGCCGCCGCGGGGTGCCCGGCACCGTTGAGGGCGTCGACCGGTTCGGGGGCGGCGCTGTCGGCCAGCCACCGGTAGACATCCAGCAGCGAGCCGCCGGTCAGGGCGGCGGCGAGCAGCAGCGTGGTGAGCAGTTCGGCGGCGGCCTTGTCCCAGAAGTCCTCCTCGGTTTTCGCGGTCAGGAAATGCTGGGCCAGCCGGTGGGCGTCCTCCACGCCGCTGATGGCGCGCAGCGGGTTCCACCACCAGTCCCGGGGGGCGAACGCGACCTGCTGCGGGTCGAACACCCACAGCTGGCCGCCGGCGGCGCGGGCCGCGGCGGTGGCCAGGTAAAGGTCGGCCTTGTTCGAGGTGGCGATCGCCGGCCCGGGGGCGGCGAGCACGCCGGGGATGGCGATCGCGGTGGTTTTCCCGGCCCGGGGGGCCATGATCGCCAGCTGGACGTCCTCCCAGCTGCCGCGCAGCAGCGGGCCGCCCCGGCCGGCGGGGCCGGCCAGCACACCGAGCGGCGGGCCGCATTGCTCGCCGGGCAGGCCGCGTTGCTGCCCGCGGCTGAGCGCGGCCAGGGAGGGCCGTAGCTGCAGGGCGGCGGCCCGGATCGCCGGCGGGGTGAGCCGGTGCAGCTCGGCGGGGCCGGCCAGGGCCCGGATCGGGTCGCCGGCCCGTGGCCAGCGCCGGGCGATCGCCAGCCCGGCCACGCTCAGCACGGCGAGGAGCAGCGCGGCGAGCAGTGCGGCGGTCAGCCACACCGCCCGCGCCGAGACGGCCGGGAACAGGGCGTGCAGCCGGCCGTGCAGAAGCTGCTGGTAGAGGGGGGCGCCGAACGGGGCGGGGTGCCAGCCGCGCCCGGCGGCTAGCTGCGCCAGCGCCCCGGCGAGCCACAGCAGCGCGCCGGCCCCGGCGGCCAGCCCGAGCGCGCCGATGATCAGCCAGGGCAGCAGGTCCTGGCCGGCCGCGGCCGGCCGGGCGGCCGGGCGGCGGCGTAGCTGCTGGCCGGCGTTCATCAGCCGGCTTCCGCGGCTGCGGCGGCCCGGGCCGCCTCGGTCGGGGCCAGTCGGGCTTCGGGTTCGATCAGCCGGATCGCCTGGTCGGTGTCGTAGAGCCAGTGTTCGGCGCCGACCCGGGTCAGCTGCACCGGGATGCCGAGCCGTTCCCCGGTTTTGATCAGGTATTTGCCGCGGCCGGGGTGGGCGACCTGCGCGGCCCAGGACGCCGGGGCGGCCCAGCCGGCGACCAGCTGGCGTTCGGCGGTGGTCAGCGGCACCACCCGGTTGACCTTGTCCAGTTCGGCGTAGGGCAGCGCCGAGAGGATGGTCACCCCGCAGCGTTCGACCAGGCCTCGGGCCTTGGCCCGGTCGGCCTCGCTGGCCAGGGCTTCCAGGTCGGCCAGGGTGTGGGTGACCATGATCGTGGCGACGCCCTGGCTGCGGTTGAGCCGGGTCAGCTGGTCGGTGCGTTCCACCAGGCCTGGGGCGGCGCGCAGCGCCCGCCACATCTCATCGAGCACGATCAGCCGTTGCCGGCGCCGGCGCGGCCCGCCGGCCTGCTCGGTGGCGGCGGCGAGCGCGCTTTCGGCGTCGAGCATCGCGAACCCCCACGCCCAGGAGCAGAGCATCGCGGCGGCGACCAGCGCGTCGCCTTGGTTGGTGATCGCCGAAATGTCCACGCTGGCGGGCACGTCCAGGTTCAGTTGGACGTCGGAGGGGCCGTCGAAGATGCCGGCCAGCGCCCCCTCGCACAGCCGGCGCAGCGTCCAGCACAGCTGCTTGGTTTCGGCCCGGTAGGAGGGCTCGTCCAGCGCGTAGGTCGCGGCCCGCAGCGGCTGGGGGCCGTCCTCGAGCAGAGCCAGCACGTCCGGGACGGTGGGGTCGGCGGCCGGGTTGGCGGCGGTGAGCAGGTCCACTGCGGCGGCGAGCACCACTTCCTCCCCGTCGCTGATCGGGGCGCGGCGCACCACGGTCGCCAGGGCGGACAGCGTCGCGAGGCGGCGGGCGTTCATTTCCCGCAGCAGCGCCTCCCGGCGCGGGCCGGACAGGGCGCGGGCCATCCGGCCCATCGGCCCGGAGTCCAGCGGGTTGATCCGGTTCAGCCCGCGGCCGACCCGGATCACCTGCCCGCCGAGGTGCTCGATCAGCGGGGTGTATTCGCCTTTCGGTTCGCCGGGGATGAACGCCGGCATCCCGAAACCGGCGCAGCCGGTCACCAGCCGTTTCACGATCGTGGACTTGCCGGTGCCCGGCTCGCCAAGCAGGAAGGCGCCCGGGTTGGTGATCAGCCCGCGGCGCAGCCAGTCCAGCAGCTCGAAGCCGACACTTTCGCCGGTCAGCATGTGCCGGCCGACCGGCACCCCGAACGGCGGTGCGCCGGAGCCTTGGGCGAATGGGAACAGTCCGCAGGCCTGCACGGTGGTCGCCTGCCACTGCGAACCCGGCTCGACGTGCGCGGCCCGGCCGGCGCCCGAGCCGCGCCAGCCCCACGCCCCGGCGACGTGCGCGGCCGGTTCGGTTTCCGCTGGCAGCCGTCCGGCCGGGGCCGTGCTGGCCGGCCTGGCCGGGCCGAACCCGGCGCCGGCCCGGCGCCGCGCCGCCCTGCCGCGCGGCCGGCCGGGGGTCGTGCTGGCCGGTTTCATCGCCGGCCGCGGTGGGACAGGAACGGCGGGTAGATGCCGCAGGGCAGGGTGGCGGCGAAACCGGCGGCCTGGCTGCCGTACATCCGGCGTAGCCGCAGTTTCGCGGTGCCGGCGCGTTGTTCGACGTCGGCGACCGCGGCGGGCAGGTCCCGCGGGTCGGTGACGGTGGTGGTGATGTAGGTCGACCAGAGCACCACCCCGGCGCCCTGACTTTCCTCGGCGGCGGCCCGGTCGGCGCGGGCCCGGTCCTCCACCTCCCGCGCGGTCTCATCGCGTTTGGTGCGGTGGCGGTAGGCGGCCCGGAACGCGGCCGCGTTCCGTTCGGATTCCACCACTTTGGCGGCCTGCTCGGAGGGGAACACCTGGTAGGTCATGGTCACCCTTCGCGGCCAGGTGCCGGGGCCGATCACCCGGGCCAGCACGTTGCTGGTGACCTGCTGGCGGGGCGCGTCGCGCAGCGCCCAGGTGACGCTCGCCGCGGAGTCGTGCAGGTAGCTGTCCCACTGTTCCTCGGCGGCGACCGGTCCGGCGTTGCCCCAGTCCAGGGTGCCGGCCGGTTCGGCGCCGGCCGCGATCCGGCCGAGTTCGGCTTTCACCTGTCCGCGGGCGGTCGGGTCGAACGCGGTCCGGACCGCCCCGGCGATCTCGGCGGCCGAGGCGCGGCCGAGCACCGACAGCCCGCAGCCGCCGAGCGCGCTGCTCAACCCGAACAGGGTCCGGGACACTTCGGCGGCGGCCTCCCGCAGCCCGGCCGGCCGGGACGGGGCCTTGTCGGTGTCGAAGGTGACCGCGACCCGGGTGTCCACGTTCGCGGATGCCGCCGGGGACGCGGCGACCAGCTGGCGCAGCAGCTCCCGGGCCGCGATCGGTGAGGTCGGGTCGATCCGGTTCTCAATGTGATCGTGCAGGGTGTTCCCCGGGTCCGGGGCGGTGTCGATGCTGACCGCCGCCCAGCACACCGCGGGTTCATCGCCGAGGGCGGCCAGCCAGCCGCCCCAGTTCGCCACCCAGCTGTCCGCGGAGCTCTCATCGGCCAGCGACGTGCCGGTCGCCGCGACCGACAGCACCGCGGTCATCAGCCCGGTGCGCCGGTCCCACACCACCCCGAAGCTGCCGCCCTGGCCGTCCTCCACGTCCAGGCAGCGCAGCGTGGCCAGCACCCCGGGAAGCTGCCAGGCCCGCGGATGGTCTACCACCACCCCGGCCCGGTAGGAGGTCGCCGCGGCGCGGGCGGCCCGGGCGAATCGCAGCCGGGCGATCGCCGCGTCGGTGGCCCAGACGCCGTCCCAGTGGGCCAGCGCCACCCCGATCAGCAGCCCGGCCGGGGCGAGCATCACCAGGGCCAGCGGGATGCTGATGACGGCGGCGATCAGCACCATCAGCGCGGCGCCGATCACCAGCAGGCTTTGCCGGCCGTCCAGGTTGCCCAGCCCGATGCCGCGGCGGCGGCGCCAGCCGCCGTAGGTGCGGACCTCGGGGCGGGCCCGGTCCTGAACGGCGGTCACGCCCCGCCACCGTTCTTGCCGGTCGGAGGTTCGGCGGGTTGGTTGCTGCCGGTCGGTCCGGGCGCCGGGGCGCCGTTCTGCATCGCGGCGCCGGCCGTGTTGCCGCCGGCCTTGACCGCCTGCCCGGCGACCTGCCCGGCGGCCAGCCACGGGCTGACCGCCGCCGCGCCGCCGGTAGCGCCACCTGCGCCACCGGCCGCGGCGCTGCCGGTGCCGACTCCGGCGCCGACCAGGGCCGGCTGACCCGCGCCACCTCCGCCGCCCGGGCTGGCTGAGCTACCGGAGCTGCCGTTCGCGCCGCCGGCGCCCGCTGGGCCGGGGCGGCCGGGGTCCCCCAGCCCTGCGGTGATCATGTCGGCGTGGGTCTGCGCGGTCGCCGGTTTCCCGCCGTAGCCGTTGATCACTGCCATGGTGCCCGCCGCGGACCCGGCGCCGCCGAGCAGGCCGGCCGCGCCGGAGCCCAGGTGTTCGGCGGTGCTGTCCACCGCCCAGGAGAACATCCGCAGCATCACCGGCAAAGCCACCACCGACAAGATCAGCACTACGAAGCCGAGCAGCACCCCGGTCAGATCTTTTGAGGTGCCGATGAACTCGAACGCGATCAGGTAGCAGAACGCGACCATCGGCTTGTAGGCGATCAACGTCACCATCCAGGACACCAGCCGGCGCAGCCACGAGCGGGTCGCGCCGGTGATCGACCCGGCGGCCGCCAGCGGCAGGAACGCGGCCAGGATCACGATCGAGGCCTGCCGGAACAGCAGCAGCACCCACTGCACGAACGAGGCGATCACCACCAGGACGCCGAGCACGATTGTCAGCCCGGCCGACACCCCGTTGAACGCGAACACCGCGCTCATCCGCTGGGAGAACTGGTTGCCGGCGCCGTTGTCGACGAAGTACAGCGACAGGGCGTCGGCGAATTTCATCGCCCCGATCAGCCCGGCCACCCCGGCGCCGGACCACAGCACCAACGTGAAAAGGCCGGTGCCGGCGTTCCACAGCGGATCCGGCTTGCGCCGCACCGCCATCAACACCCCGTTCCAGATCAGCGCCGCGACCGCCACCAGCAAGGTCACCGGCAGCAACGCGTGCTGCAGGTTGGTGATCGAATCGGCCTGCCCCGGCACGATCGACGGGCTTTTCACCCACCAGGTCAGCAACGCTTTGATGATGTCGCCCACCCCGCCGCGCACGGCGTCCGCGAACGCGTCCACCGCCGAGCCGGCGGCCTTCCCGGCGGCGGCGCCCACCGCCGCCCCAGGGCAGGCTAAGAGGTCGCTCAGGCCGCAGCCGGTGGGTGCGGCCGGCAGTTGGACGCCGGCCGGCTGCAAGATCAGTGCGGGAACCATGCTGCCTGCTCTCAGAATGCGGTGTAGGCCGACGGGTCGGATACGGGCGACACGCTGGACAGCAGCGGCGGGACCAGCTGCCAGTCGGACCCGGACCACTCGACCGTCAGCGGGGCATCGAGGCGGGCGGCGGTGCCGGGTGTCAGCGCCTCGACGTGCACGGTGACCGGCCGGGTGGTGGAGAACTCATCGAGGCGCCAGCCCAGGTAGTCCGGGACCGGGCCGGTCGCCGGCAACGGGCCGCCGCCGGTGATTCCGGCGGCCCGGGCCGCGTCGGCGTACCTGCCGAGAAGCTGCTGCCGGACCTCCTCGCGGTGCGCCGCCGGGATCTGGCTGAGGGCCGGCAGGAACACCCGCGGGCCGAGGTTCGGCTCGAGCCGGTAGCCCAGGTGCACGGCCGCCAGGGCGGCGCCGAGCGGGGTCTTAGCGAACCCGGAGGCCTGCCCCCCGTCGGCGCTGATCGTGTGCGGGCCGGCGATCCGGGAGACCGGCAACGTCCCGCCATCCAGGGTCATCGTGCTCAAATCCGCGGCGGTGCCCGCGGACGGGGCCCCGGATGGCGCCGGAGATGAACTCCCGGCCGGGGGCACCGGCGCGGGGGCAGTGCGGTGGTGGGGGCCGCCCCGGGCCAGGATCACTATCAGCACCATCATCCCGAGCGCGACGACCACCACCACGGCGGCGGTGACCAGGCGGCGGCGGAGCAGATGTTTGGCAACCCGGTCCTCGAAGGTGGCCAGGTCCCCGTCAATCTTGTTGATCACCCTGCTGGGGGTCAGCTCAGCACGGTGCCGACGATGCCCGAGGACAACGCGATCACCGCGAGACCGGCGATGGTCCACGGGATCCCGGCCGCGCCCTCGACGGCCATTGAGTGCCGGTTACGCCGCCCGACGGTCATCATCAGCCCGCAGACCATCAGCCCGCCGACGCCGGCGATCAGCCCGATCCATTTGAGCCAGCCCAGGAACTGGTCGGTGAATGCGGCCGTGCCGGGCGGAGGGGTCGGCGCCGGGTTCGGCGCCCCTGCGGTGATGAGCTCGCTGACGTGCCCGAGCAGCTGTATGGCGATCATGTGGGGGTTTCCTTTCGACGGGTTCAGGCCGGTGTCCCGGCCGCGGTATGCAGGGCGTGCTCGATCAGGCGCAGCGGGGCGCGTAGCGCGCGGGGCACCTCGGTCAGGTGGGCCAGCGGGTCGTCCAGATCGCGCCAGCCCGGCACGTAGGGAAGGCGCTGCAGCAGCCTGATCCGGGCCGGGTCGTTCAGCATCCGGGCCCGGGCCCTGGCCTGCGCCGGGGGGGCCCACGGGCCGTCCGCGACCAGCACCACCGCCGGCCGGTGATAGCCCAGCCGGGCGGCCTGCTCTAGTGCCGGCAGCAGCGCGTGGGTGCCGGCGGCGGTGTCCCGGGTGACCAGCAGCAGCGGTTCATCCCCGCTGGCCGGGCGCAGCCCGGCCAGTTCGATTTCCTGAGTGGCCGGGCCGAGTAGCCGGGCCAGGGTGCTTGCGCCGGCCCCGCCGACGACCTTCCCGACCAGCGCCCGCGGCCCGGGGCGGCCCGGGCCGGGCAGCGGGAACTGCGGCGCCCCGACGCGCCGCCCGCGGAATGCGAAACGCTGCATAACACCCGCCAGTCGCTGTCGGGATCGGTCCGGCGCGGACGCTACGCCGCATTCGGAGTTTGTCGAGACCTGTTCCGAACTATGCCCGGCGGTGGGGATCTTGCGGCGCGGGTCGGCGGCTGTTCGCGGCGTTGATCGACACATTGGGACTGGACAGCCGGCCTGGAACAGGAGTTTCCTGCCGGACGTGACCCGTCGGGACGTGCCCCGCCGCGATGCCGGCCGCGAAGCGGCCGGGACGGCCGGGCTGCCGAAGCATCTGAGGAACCCGTGGCCGGTGCCGCCGGCCCCGGACCTGACCAAAAGTGTGTGGAGCAGCTACGAGGTCGCCGGCTTCCTCGGCGTCGGGGAACCGACCGTGACCCGGATGTGGCGCCAAGGGCTGCTGCCCGGCCGCAAGGTCGGCAAGCAGACCCGGTTTTTGCGCAGCGTGGTCGAAGACTGGCTCGCCGCAGGCGACCGCACCCCACACGAGTTCGACAAAGACGACGACCACCTCGACGACTCGGGCGCTCCACGGTGAAACTGAGCCCGGCGGCGGCCCGCATGCTGCTCGCGGCGGTCGCGCTCGGCGGCTGCGGCCCCCGCGCGGGCGCCCCCGCCGGGCAAACCCCCACTCCCCCAGCCACTCCCGCCGCCGCCGGCGGCTTGCCAACCCCGCCGGCCCGCCCGGACGCGCCGTCCTCGACCGCCCCAACAGCGGCCGCCGATGCCGGGCAGCCGGCCCAGGCCGGACATCCGACCGGGGGCCCGGCCGGGGCCCCCACCGCCGGGAGAACGAACGGGATCAATTACGGCGACCCGAAAGCCGTCGCCGCCGCGTGGATCACCGCCCGCTGGACCTACAACGCGGCAATAAACGGCCAGTACCCGGCGGCGCTGGACGCCGCCGGGCTGCTCAGCGCGGCGTTCGCCGCCCGCAGCGCCCCCACCGCCGGCCAGATCCAGGAGGCCGCCGCCTCCGGCGACACCGCCAGCTGCAAGGTCACCCACGCCGGGATCGCCACCGAAGCCCCGAACACCGCCGCCACCAGCTACGTCACGGTAGATTTCGTGCGCAGCCGCGGCTACCGCGGCGCACCCAAACCCCAGCTGCAGCAGGCGGAATGGTCGATGCGGCTGATCCGCGACCCGCAGTTCGCCGGCCGGCCGTGGCGGGTGGACGCCATCGTGATCGGCGACAGCTGATGGCCGGCGGAAAACTCGCCGCCGCCGCCGGCCTGGTCGTGGCGCTGCCGCTCAGCGTGGTGGTGATGTTCCTCGGCGCCGGCGGCGGCGTCGCCGCCGACGTGCAAGGCGGGCAGCTGTGCACCGTGCAGGCCGGCGGCAGCCAACACGCCGCCGGGGCCAGCAGTACCGTGCTCACCGGCGCGCAGCTGACCAACGCCCGCACCATCGTCGCGGCCGCCAAGGCGCTGCAACTGCCCCAGCAGGCCGCCGGGCTGGCGCTGATGACCGCCCTACAAGAAAGCCAGCTGCGCAACCTGGCCAACCCGACGCTGCCCACCTCGCAGAACGTCCCGCACGACGGGCAGGGCAGCGACCTGGACTCGGCCGGCCTTTTCCAGCAGCGCCCCAGCCAAGGCTGGGGCAGCCCCGCGCAGGTCATGGACCCCGGTTTCGCCGCCGCCGCCTTCCTGAGCCGGCTCGCCCAAGTCCCCGGCTGGCAAACCCTGCCGCCCTACACCGCCGCGCAAAAGGTGCAAGCCTCCGCCGACCCCAGCCTGTACACGAAATGGCAGCCGCTGGGCGACGCCCTCGCCGGCGCCCTCTGGCAGGGCACCACCGGGACGCTGGTGTGCACCAGCCAAGACGCAACCGGGCCGGCCAGTTTCAGGGCCGGCGCCGGCAGCCGCCAAGCGACCACCCAGGTCCTGACCTTCGCCCTCGCCCAACTAGGCAAGCCCTACCTGTTCGGCGGCACCGGACCGGAAAGCTACGACTGCTCCGGGCTGGTCGCCGCCGCCTACCGCACAGCAATGATCACCCTGCCCCGCACCAGCGGCCCGCAATACCTCACCGGCGTGGCCCAAGGCCAAACCGTCCCCCTCACCGCAGCGCAGCCCGGCGACCTGATCTTCTTCAACCCCGGCGAAGCCGGCGCCCCACCCGACCAACCCGGACACGTCGGCATCTACCTCGGCGACGGCATGATGATCGACGCCCCACACACCGGAACCGTCATCCGCGAAGAACCCGTCAACGGCTTCGGGCAACTCGTCGGCATCACCCGCCCCACCGCACCCAACCGGCATTGAGCCCGACGCCCCGCCTAGACCGCTCCCGGGGGCGGGCCGGCGCCGCTTTGCGAAACTGGCATTCGACAGTTCCCGCCGGGGAGGTCAGCGCTACTTGCCGCCGGTCTGCTTGTCGCTGTCACTGGAGGCTTTTGGCGATGCGCCCGGGGCTGGACCGGCCGGGACCTCCTGGGGCAGAGACGACTTCGCTCAACCCACTATGTTCACGCTTGCGGCGTCTTGTTCAGCCAAATGCCAGGAGGTCCCGGCCCGGCTCTTGACGATCACCAGGTGGCCAGCAACGCGCATGCGTCTTACTTTGCCCCGCGGAGTCGGCGACGTCTCGATCACGGCGGTTTAAAAAGCTAGACCTGCCAATCCACGTATGTGGGGCAGGTCCGCTTCATCAAGATAGCAGATCGGAACCGACGTGTCAGCGGGTGCTCTGCAAGTCCACTGCGACACCGATCCAGTGAATCGCTGGCGATTCGATACCCGCCCGAGCGGTCGTCGCCCAACCGTCGGCCGTTGCCGTCCGCCTCTCCGGCAGCTGACAGTTGGGCTGCGCATAGGCATCGCATCTTGAGCTACGCAGGGGGCTAGCAGGTGGTCTTGCATTAGACCCGCTTGAAGGGGTTTCTCTTGCCGCTGGCACATCAGCTTCTATTCGCAGAGTCGTGCATACTGTGAGGGTGAAGGATAAGATCCAGGACGAGTCTCCCGCCACCGAGGCGGAGACGCGTGAGCACCTGCTCACCCGACAGCGGCGTCAGATGGCGCCGGTGTTGAACGCGTTTGTTCAAAACCCGGACCGGACCGCGGACGACCGGCGCGGCCCGCTAAGCACGTTCGTCAGTAACCGAGATCTGCGAGGCCTGCAGGCGTTCCTGTTCGCAGTGGCTGTCACAAGCAACGACACCGGCAGCGACGGATGGAGCACGACGCTGTCGATCCCGGTGTGGGCGCGCGCGCTGGACTTCACCCGGGTCGCGAGCGCAGCGTCGGCCGCAACTGCCGTGTCGAAGGTATTTGGCCGTCTCGAGGACCGCAACCTGATCGAGCGAGAGCGGCACGGCAGGGAACGCAAGGTCCGGGTCACCCTCCTTCGCGAGGACGGCTCCGGTCAGTCGTACACGCGGCCGGGCCGCGGCAACAACGACAAGTTCCTGCAGCTGGCCTACGCGTACTGGCTCGATGGCTGGTTCCAAAAGCTCGACCTGCCGGCGACCGCGATGCTGCTGGTATCGCTGCACGCGAAACCGTCATTCACCCTGGCCAGCGAGCGGATGCCGAGCTGGTACGGCTGGTCGGCCGACACCGCCGAGCGAGGTTTCGCCGCGCTGGTCAAGCATGGGCTGATCGACAAAACCTCCCGGCTGAAGAAGGCCCCCCTGAGCCCGACCGGCCTAACCAGAGAGAACGTCTACAGCCTCATCGGCCCCTTCGCGCGCGCCAAGGCCTCCGCGTCGACAGCGGCACCCGACCCCGCGCGAGTTCCCAGCGAGCCGACCCCTCGCCGCCAGCGCACGCCCCGATCGGCGACTCGACCCCAGCTGCCGAAGGTCAAGGCGGAAGCCGGTGCCCGATGACTGCCAGCAACTCGCCGCCGCAGCAGCGGGCGTCGCCGATGAAGATGTACTACGTGGACGATTCCGGCGCAGAGAACACCGGGTTCGTCGTGTACTCCTGGATCGAGATCACCCCCGACGCGTGGAACACCGGCCTGCGGCACTGGCTCGACATGCGTAAGGACCTGTACGCGAGCTACCAGGTCCCGCCGTCGGCCGAGCTGCATGCGACCAAGCTGCAGAACGGCAGAACCACACCCTCTACCAACGACGCGGTGAACAACTCCAAACAGGCGCTGCGCAACATCATGGAGACGGCGCTCGAGTCGATCTGCACCAGCAGAGCGCTGAGGGTGGGAACCGTATACCGGCGGACATCACAACGCGGCCGGAACTACAACGTCCAACGCCAGCAGCTGTACGTCGCCCTTGTGGATCGGCTGGAAAAGCACCTGGAGACGAGCGGCGGGCTGGGCATGATCTTCATGGACGGAAGCGGATCAGACCCTAGCTACAAGCACGCTCACCGTGACCTGAAGCTCGCCGACCGTCGCATCGTCGAAGATCCGCTGTTCCAGGGCTCACACCTGTCGCAATGGGTACAGATGGCCGACCTTGTCGCATGGACCACCTATCAGAGTCTGCTTCGCAATGCGGGCAAGAAATGGTGCTGGGACTGGTACGACCGTTACCTGGCCGGCTGTGACGTCAACGGCGCCCCTGTCGAGCTGTAAGAGGGGGTCCGCTTGTGATCGGCCGTTAGTTGTGGCAGCCGAACGGCCGATTTGCCGCCTCGCTCGCCGTACAAATATCGGAGACCTTCGACCCGAAGGGGCAGGCGGCCACCGCGCCTGCCCGCAGGGCCGACCTCAGTGGGCGTAGAGGCTCCGCGCACAAGGGATGAGACGCGCCGGCCCGCAGCGCAGCGGAGGGGTGCGCCGCGCGGCCCCTTGTGGGTGGAGGGGCGCGTACGCACCCTTCGAAGGCCGGTCAACCCACCGTGAAAAAGATGACGACACGCCGAGGATGCTCACGGCCTAGGCCTATGCCTCAGGCCAATATCAGCAGCTATGGCGACCCAGCTACCCAAGAGACGCCGGGACGGGCTGACACGCAAAGAGGTTCTGTTCAACCTCGACGTGGATCTGAACGCGGAGATCACCCGCGTGGCAAAGAAGCTGGGCATCAGTCGCAGTTCGTTACTTGAGCACGCCCTCAAGCGCGTCGAATTCGATCACCACAACGGGCTGCCTGAGTGGGCCGACGAAGTGTCCGACCCATCGTTCGCGCAGCTGGAGTTGTCCGCCTAGCTCCCGCGGGGCCGGTCAACCGACCGGACCCCGGACAAACGAAAGCCCCGCACCCTCTTCTGCTTGGCCGCGTCGAGGTACAGGGCTTCGTCCCTAGAAGAACAGGAGCACAGCATATACCCCGCCACGTGGGTACCGCACGCCCCCATCCGGAAACGGTGGGCGTGTCGCGGACCTGTTCCCCTTGCGCGTAGCCGGCGCCGTCCGGCCCCGTGACCCTGGCGGCCGCGCCC
>JAABUZ0100007567.1_pt1 | contig 13057 bp, 9 predicted proteins | sample 5562091 | NCBI WGS metagenome assembly JAABUZ01 (sample SAMN12813069, study PRJNA571459) | rock metagenome | isolation source: Antarctica rocks | place: Antarctica: Victoria Land, Linnaeus Terrace sud | collected 2015-12-21 | reverse complement strand
CCAAGATTAAGCCCTGTCGGTGGGTCTTCTGTGTAATTCGTTTCTCATGTATCTTGGCCCATCACTCCTTATCGATGGGGAGGAAAAGCTCGATGCAAACAACCCATCCAGTGAATGCGACGCAATGTGTTGAGAAACACCTCAACTACTCTAGCATTCAGACGAAAATATCAATCCTCACTCTCTACCAATCTCTTGACTTATGCCAAAAAACTCACACAAGAAAAGAAAGCATTGGAGACGAAACTGACAGAAAGTTATGACGAGGCTATATCTACCCGAATTGCCGGGCTCGAGAAGATATCCAGTGCGTACGATGCATACAATCAGACTCAAAAGGTAGTAGTTTTACATGCAATGTCTAAAACTAGGCTGTTTCGGAATTGAATATGTTGTTAAATAGTCCTTCTTTGGATGCAGAGTTAGCAACTTTAGCACGGGAAGACCTGACTCAAGCACGGCATAAACTGAAAAGCCATGAGTCAGAGATAGTCTCTGGGCTGATCAAACCGGATCCGCAGGGTGAGTGCTCTTGCATTGTCGAGATTCGCCCTGGTGTTGGAGGGGGTGAGGCTGCAATCTTTGCGAATGATCTATACAATATGTATCTTGCCTTTTGTGCACACAAACGATACAAAACAAGTGCTATCTCACTCACACAATCGGCTAGCAATGCTATATCAGAAGTTATCTTCTCCATTGATCAAAAGGGCTCATACGGTTTGCTGAATGGCGAGGCCGGTGTCCACCGAGTACAACGCGTGCCGGCTACGGAATCAAAAGGGAGAGTCCACACATCGACAGCGGCTGTGCATGTTCTTCCACTAGTGGTAAGTAAGTCGACGAATCAGTCAGTAGATACAAAAGACGTTAGGACTGAGATCATGCGCAGTCGTGGCGCGGGAGGTCAGCATGTGAATACTACAGACAGCGCTGTTCGTTTGACTCATATTCCCACTGGTATAAGCGTGTCCATGCAAGACTCTCGCTCGCAACACCAAAATAGGGAGAGAGCCTGGCTTGTGCTCAACGCCCGGCTGGCTGAGATATCAAAGCAGGAAGCCAAGGCTGCGGATGTGGCTACTCGGCGTGCTCAGGTTGGGCGTCTGGATCGAAGTGAAAAGATCCGCACATACAATTGGGCTCAAAACAGAGTCACTGATCATCGATGTAATTACACGTTGTACAATCTTGACCAATGTATGAATGGCCTAGCACTTGGGGAGCTGATAGAGGAAACACAAAAGTGGAAACAGAGAGAAGCGGTGATGAGCCTAGATGTAGAGACTGTACAAGATTAATGAGCCATATAATATGCCAACTTCACTTCCCAAGAAGTGCCAAATCATGCAGGAAAGTGTTGGCGTTTACGATGTCGGTAGTTCCATAGGTCACAATTCTCTTTTGTTGTTGCCGACTTGCCCATTCTTGAAGATTTCCGTATTCATAATAGTTGCCTCCGCCAATGACGAAGACTGTCGCCTCATTACAGCCAGTCTTCCGTGTTGGCGGCCTCGAGCCTCTTGGCGCACGAGGATCTAAGTAAAGGTAGTCGTCAGTTTTGGAGGATGCAGATGAAGCTGGATCCATGACGGATTCGACCAGCCGAGTAATGGTGATGTCTTTTCGCGAAGGAAGAAAATTTTTGACGCCCGAGATTAAATTGTCAAATGAACTTGAAAAGCCTCCTTCCTTCAAACGATCCGTAAACTAAATGTTGGCTTGTGTAACAATCACAAATTACCCTATTGCTTATCGAGCTAAACCCTCTGAATAGTTCAGCGCTCTGGCTTGGAGGCTGCATGGGTGTAGAGGCCATCATCGTCATCCGTGTAAGCTCACGGACCTTTTTCACATACTCGAGAGCGGCCAAGTCGCATCCTTGAGCAGTGAGGACGTTCTCGTACTCTGACATGTCATTTTTCGATACTTCGTCCGACGTGAGATAAAATATAATGAACGTTCTCAATTTGTCTTCAGGATCCTTGCTTTCTGGGTCCTTGAGTGCTTCCAGTAATTGGGCTTTTGTTTGTCGCGCTCCATTTTCTTCTACTTGAAACCAATTGTCAAGTTTCCTTGCTTTTATTTCTTGTAAGAGAGCAGTCGCAATATTCAAGTGCATATCCAGAGTTGCTTTACGAGCAGTGAGCTCAGGCAAAGCGGTAATAGCAACTTTCAGGTGGGCTGCATTGGAATTTGGATCCAATTTGCCAATGCTCTCAAGATCATTTACGCCAGTTTTGCGCATGATGTCCGCCGATTCAGTCTTGTACCTCTCCATTTCGGCGGTGACATCATCTGTCATTTGAGGGAAAGGCATGTTCGCATTCTTGGCCCAGAAGAAATCTTTGGAGTCGACATCATAGGCCTTCCTACCAGTATCCGGGGTACTGACAGTTATACGATTTAGCTTCATGTTCAACACGTCATGTACTAGTGCTTGATATGTCCACGAGTGCGCAAGCATCGGGCAGAGGTCGACATTTCGATCGAGAATTAAGAGGACTGGGCGTATCGGTGGGTTTTCGGTGAGAAGGTTCTCGCGAGAATTGAGGATGTGATCGCGTAGACGCTGTTCGAGACGTTGACCTACCATCTCGGCCGCGTTTCCACGCGGACAACGTATTATTGGGACCACTCCCGTTGTGACGACAACACTCAGAAGGCCGCTGGCAATACGTTCGATTGTGCTTTCTATAACATCGTCTGCTGCAGTAGGTGTGTTGAGAGTGTGATACACACTCGGTATGGAGAGAGAGAAGAAATGGCTTTCGGAGACAACAAAGTTAAGGAACTGATCGTAAACCTGACTTATTGAGTCGGCCGCATTCTTGGCAGCAGTTTGACTTGCGATATTTTCGAGTAATGAACGAGGCAATGAAGACATGAAGTTGAGATACGCGCTCTCATAGAGACCGCGAGTGATGTCGTCAACTATAATTTTGGCATTCTCGCTCGTTGGTTCCACAAAATATACCGCAGGAACATCGGCGACTGGATGTCTGTCAGACTTTATATGTAGATGGATAGTCACGCCATTTTCCCGTAGATCATTTACCCGCATAACTGACGAAATTACATCCTGGCCCATTGCATCAAATATTAGAACCTTCCATGTGGAACCTGAATTTGCGACAGGGAGGTGTATATCACTTGGGATCGCCGTCTCGGTGTGACCTTCCAGTGGCTTGTTCAAGTTAAGCAGCCTGAGAATCGCCTGCAATTGCTTCTCCCTCAAAGACTTGGGCATATTGAGTGAGGCCACGTTTGATTGGTTGGTTGGTTGGTTGGGCTCTCCGGTGGTCGTATTTTTTTTTAAAACAACCGACATCACCAATTACGACTACACAGCAGGCGAGGCAAAGAAAGAGATCTCTAGCCACATAGAACCATCGCCAGTGTTGCGCGTGCTTGTTACCTTGGCGCTCTCTGCAAAGGACCACCTTGGAGGAAGAGCGGGATTGTTGGCTTGTTCATAGATAGCTGCAAGTGACCGTTCCCTGACGAAAATTGAGAATAAAGAAGGCGGGCCCTTCCCATGCAAAGCGATGATGGATACGTGGCGCCACAGAATACGCAATTCAACGGCGTTCAAACGGACTATGCACAGGTGTGGCAGAGCGACTTCTTCAGGCCTGCGGATGATGGCACCGCTTACGGTTTAGCTGAGGAGAATTCTACAGAGGGCGAAAATGATTCTTTGGGTCTGCCCAATACTGGCATTGTTGATGAACGGATGCTATCAGGTGGGGAGGCTAAAAGGATATTTCATCCCGAAATGGGCAGAAGGATGCCACGTAAGAGAGCAAGGCTAGATATAACACCGCCAGACGAAGTGTATCCCGTCCCAGGATTACCAAATGCAACTAGCAACCTCCGATTAAACCCAATAAGTCACGAGCAATGGCTGCAAAAGATTGAGTCCCAAGAAAGCGGCACTACGAGGAATTCAATGAACGACATGGGACCAATCGCCGCAACTACCAACCCACCTTCTAATTCAATGGTAGCTCGAATAAAAGGTACTACGCCCAAATCAAAAGCCCCCGAAATCAACAGAGTTAGCGCTACCAGTATGCGCGTCAAGAAATGGATATTCGAAAATCAAAGGGATAATGCAGCGTACAATCAAAACACGATGCTACACATCATGGATGAAGTTGAAGAAGACGTGGAAAAAATAGCCATTTTTCAAGAGTTTAAGAAAGCGGACAGCCGGGTCCTGGGTGAAATTTTGAAATTCAAACTTGTCCTTTCCCGATGGAGAAACTGGCTCGCTAGTGCATGGAAGGAGAAGAATATGGATGTCATTGATGCCTCATTGAGTATATTTATATCTATCTCCCCGAATGATGACCTCCTTGACGAACTGAAGCTGCGGAAAGTCTGCGAGCTGATCGTTAAAAAGGGGTCAGGTTTGGGTAAAGATCTTGCACAAAATCTTCTTACGAATGCAAAGACAACAACTGTGAATGCACTGACGGAGAGTACTTCAGCAGCGACACATACCGAGGATATGAAAAGTCACAACATTCCGCGGGAGGGAACAATATCCTCTGAGCGAGACACGGCTGGAACCGCGCCCACTTCACTCGTCCCAAACGGAAAGCCGAAGATACAATCGGGTTCGTCAAAACCGAAAGCAAAGCTGGCAAATACGGTTACCAACACGTCATTCTTCACAAATCTACAACAGCAGGCTGCGCCGGCACCAACTCGAAGGACTAGCACATCAGCTGCTTCTAAACCAGCGGTGGTCGCACCCGCCTCCACCCCGAATACTGCCCCAGTTGTTGCAACAAAATCAAGCTCCTCTCAGAATACTACCAATCGTGGTGTGTCTGGATTCGCATCTATATACGCTTCTTTAAAGCAGAACAAGAAACCTCTAGAAGACAATGTGGCATCCGAGGCAGAAGCGAAATTAGAGGATGCTAACATACCCTTGAGGAAGAAGAAGTCGGTCTCTTGGAAACCAGACAAGGTTCTAGTCGAAGTACGCGTGTTTGAGAACGTCGAGCCCGATTATTCTGATGGTATGTACGTGCATACTGAAGAGTTTAGCAACCTTCGAGATTTAGACCGCCACGAAGGAATGGATTTACGAAATTCCATGAAATTTCACTATGTGGAAGAAGAAGAGGATGGCGAAATGCCTTGGGTTGTTCCGACTGAAATCAGTTTTGGCAGCATTCCAGAGCATGACCAGAAGGGTATTAAAAGGGGCGGGAATAAACAACCAGAGAGTGGGGAAGCGAAGATACAACAACGCAGAGAGCAGGAGGTTCTTTTGGTGCATTACCCTATGGACAGTGATATTCCTCCTTCACCAACTGAGCCAACGAACTCGCGAGAACGCAAGGTGGATACCAAAGAGATTCCTCTGCCAGCCTTGTTGAAGCAATCGCAAGCTGCAAAATTGCTTTTGCAAGATAATTCCGCGTTGTTGGGAAAGCAGACCTATCCACTTGCTCACGTCAATAATGCTGGCTTCATGCCAGGTCAGGGAGCACCCAACATGGGTCAACTGTTGCAGCTATTGCAGTCCGTCAATGCGCAAAATGCACAGCAGAATCAATTTCAATAGGGCGGTCATGGTTATTGGCATCTCAGAAAAGATTGAGGATCTAGTTGTGATGGAAATTAGTCACGCGACTGCAGCTAGAGCTTATGGTTGAAGCTATGAATATTCCAGATTGAGTACTTCACAAGCCACCCATTTTCACGTGGTGACTCTGCCACGGCACAAATGTATACATACCCATAAATGGCATTGCTGGCGCGAGTGGGCGCCCCGTTATGATACAACATGGGTCCATTCTCCATAGTGTTCAATAATCCTACGCTCTTGTAAATTTAGTTGATCTCTATCTCATTTCCTCTCATTGTGTTGATCATCAATCAACGCCGATCCCGTCTACAAAGGGACATCCCTACTCGATGACAATAATGGAATGAGCACCACCACAGAAGTAGCGGCAGGCCATGTTACGAATGCAGGCGTTCATGTGGATGCCGTCGGTCCTGCGAATGGACAGATAGAACCAACGAGTGAATTCTTACCGGATGAAGCTACGGGTAAAGGGGGTCCCACTACACTCAGATTAAAGAGACTTGCGACACACCCTACAGAGTTGCCAACTAGGGATGTAGATTTCGTTGAAAGTGAGGGAAGTAAAAATGTGGGTCCGCCTAGAAGCTCGTTGGATGAAAAAGTCCTTCAATGGAAGCTGTCGGACGATACAAGACTTCATGGAATTCCACCGATAAGTGGTGATGTCCAAAGACAATCGTTCTTCACCCGCCTAAAAGACAACTCTGGGAAGAGGTCGTCCCATCCCGGAGGAGCAGCGTCAGATGCCGCTTCTTCCGAAGAACACACGAATGCATTTGAAAGGTTTCTTGAAAAGAAATTTGCCCATCCACACCAGGACACTGAAAATGACCTCCTTACAGCAAGAAGGAAGCTTGGGGGTAATGTTGACAATTTTGACCTCACAAGACCGCTTCAAGAAGGACGAAAACCGCGTACTGCATCTAATCCTCATTTTCGCCGCCTGGCTTCGTTTGGTCCGTCGTATAACGAAAGGAAGGATCGTCCTAAAACGCTCGAGTCACCGAAGTCATCAGGTAATCGTTGGAAGACGATAAGAGCGGGCTTACGGTTGCTGGGAACAAGGAAGGAAAAGGAAGGTCGAGAAGACAAGCAAAAGAGTGCGGAGCTTCTCGGAGAACTCTCAGCTGGGTCACCAGCGGCAATTATGTTGGCTTCCATGTTTCAGCGAGATGAAAAGGGAAGGAGAAGAGTTCCAGTCCTTCTGGAACAAGTGAAGTTGCATCTCTCCCAAAGAACGGAGGGTTCGAGGAGTACTGCCAATTTCACCATCGAGCTGGAGTATGGGAACTCGGCAACAAGAATGAAGTGGGAAGTTCATCGGGAGTACCGCGACTTTTTCAACTTACATTCCCGTTACCGTCTTGCCGAGCTGCAACATCCACTTGGGCGAGGTCAGCTCAGGCTACCCAAATTTCCTAAAGACTCGATTCCATATTTGCGTTCCGTACGCGGGCTTGGTGCTGATTCAGAATTGGATGAGTTCGGACGGCCGATAGATCGTCGGCCTTCTCAAAGTAATCTTCAGGATTCTGGACTGGAGAACGCAGCTGCAGCTTTGGAGAATGAAGAAGAAGCATTGGACAGCATAGGAATGAACGGTCTTTCAAAGCGTGAAGGCTTTGCATGGCAACAGAAGCAAAAACTCGAAACCTACTTACGTGGACTGATTTCGCTACTTGTAAGAAATAACCGAGTTTGACTAAATATAGATGTTTCGACCCGAGGCGAACCGTCTTTGTCAATTTCTGGAGTTGAGTGCACTTGGCGTGAGACTGTCGGGCGAAGGCACGTATCATGGAAAAGAAGGGTATCTTACCATGAGCTCATCAAGCGGGAATAATCGTGCGCGAACATTTAGGCCAATGGAATTGAAAGAGAGGCATTCGCCAAAGTGGTGTGTTGTACGTTCTTCATACCTCGTCTTTGTCGAATCGCCTGAAACAGTTGATGTGCACGATGTGTTTCTCATGGATTCAGGATTCACAGCGACGGTAAAAAACTCTGCTGCCCTGACAAAACTTGACAAGCTGCAGCCTTCAAGTAGACGAATAGTCACCCATCACTCCTTGAAACTTAAAAACGAGGAACGAAAAATCAAACTCTGGGCGAAACACGAGCGAATCCTGCGCCAATTTATCGACAGCATTGCATTCGCGTCATCATCATCGATATGGACCAAGCCGCATAGATTCGGCAGCTTTGCCCCAGTGCGGACCCATGTGATGGCTCAATGGTTTGTGGATGGCCGTGATTACTATTGGAATATAAGCAGGGCTATCGACATGGCAAAAGATATTATTTATATTCACGACTGGTGGCTGAGCCCTGAATTGTATCTTCGAAGACCACCGTCAGACAATGAACAATGGAGATTGGATCGTCTACTTCAGCGAAAGGCTGGTGAAGGTGTGAAAATATTTATCATAATCTATCATAATGTCGGCACCACCGTTCCCACAGACTCTGAATACACCAAACACACCCTACTCGATCTTCATCCCAATATCTACGTGCAAAGGTCCCCCAGTCACCTCCGTCAAGGGACCTTATATTGGGCACACCATGAGAAATTATGTGTCATTGATCACGCTATTGTATTTCTAGGCGGCCTGGACCTCTGTTTTGGGAGATGGGATACAGCGCAGCACGTTCTTGTTGACGATCCAGACAGTATCCCGTTTGATGAAAAGGCGCCATCAGACCAGCTTTGGCCGGGGAAGGACTATTCAAACCCTCGAATCCTCGATTTCCACACCCTAGATAAGCCCTTTGAAGACATGTATGATCGAAGCAAAACCCCGAGAATGGCGTGGCACGATATTTCTATGCAGATGGTGGGACAGCCGGCAAGAGATGTCACACGACATTTTGTTCAGAGGTGGAATTACCTCCTGCGACAGAAAAGACCATCAAGGCCTACTCCATATCTTTTACCAGCTCCTGACTTCACACCAATCGAGCTTGAGGAATTGGGACTTGCCGGGACTTGCGAGACTCAAATACTCCGATCTTCTGGCTCCTGGTCCTTGGGACTCGAGAAAACAGAGTGCAGCATACAGACTGCATATTGTAGCACAATCAGAGGCAGTGTGCATTTTGTATACATTGAAAACCAATTCTTCATCACTTCGTGTGAATGGGAAGGAACCGTGATTGAAAACAAGATCGGGGATGCTTTGTTCGAAAGGATCGTTCGAGCTCACGAGAATAGGGAAGAATGGAAGGCAATTCTTGTCATTCCCCTAATGCCTGGCTTCCAAAATGGTGTGGATGAGCAGGATGGGAGTAGTGTGAGGCTCATTATGCAATGGCAGTACGTAAGTATTGCACGAGGCGAGTCATCGCTTTTTGCAAGACTCCGCAGGAATGGCGTGGATCCGAAGAGCTACATTCGATTCTACGGTTTACGGAACTGGGGCGTCGCCGGGCCGCAGAAACAGCTTGTGACGGAAATGGTGTACATTCACGCAAAGATCATGATTGTGGATGATAGGACGGTCATTATTGGTTCTGCCAATATCAATGAACGCTCACAGCGAGGGAATCGTGACTCGGAAGTCGCGTGTATTCTGCGGGACACGGAGATGATTCGGTCCTCCATGGGTGGAGAGCCTTATCTTGCGGGTAGATTTCCGCATACTCTTCGATTACGTTTGATGCGGGAGCATTTAGGCGTGGATGTTGATGCCTTTGAGCAAGAGTACGATGCAACGAACGAAGACATGCTCTCTAAGCAGCGAGTTGTATCTGCGCAAGTGGTGCCGGATCCTGCGCAGCCTCCAAAGCATCCACTTCATGAAAGTAAAAACGAGCATCTTCAACACGTGCAAAGTCACTCAAGCTCAGACTCTACATTGAGTGTCCCTAGAACTTCCTCTGTGCGACACGCGAAGAAGAAGGACGAAGAGAAAAAGAGACGCCATTCACAAAGCGAAATTTCCAAAAGGGTGGAAGCCGGCAGTCCTGCTTCAGAGCAAACGGAGCAGTCGCTTCCCTCACCGACCGTCTCGAAAGAGGAGTGGCAGCAAACGCAGAGTGAAGCCGCCCATTGGACATCGCAAGCGCCAGAGGTTCAGCTGCACATGTTTCAAGATCCACTCCTTCCCGAGTTCTACGACGACATGTGGGATGCCTGCGCCGCGCACAATACTGCCATCTTCCGCGAAGTATTCCGCTGCATGCCGGATGACAATGTCACCAGCTGGAAGGAATACAAGGATTACCTGTCTTACTCTGAGCGCTTTGCACAGCAGCAGGGCGTCGAAAAGGGAGACTTGGAGCAGCAGCATGATGCGCCAGGGACGTCGGGTCCGCCTGGCGAGGGTCTTGCGAGCGCAATGCCAAACATCAGCCACAAGATTGCAATGCCAAATATCAGCCGCAAGATCGCGCATCCCATCTCGCATCATGCAGACAAGGAAGGCAAGACGGCGACAGAGGATGCAAAGACCAAGACGCTCCTTGATACATCGACTGCAACCACTGACGCGTCGTCCGCAGCAGACCGACAGCGCAAACGTGCGGGCACACGGGCGTCTCGCGGCGACTACATTGGGCCCGAGGGCTTGGTGATGGAGAAGGAGGTGGCGCTGGGGAAGCTGCAGTCGCTGCAGGGCAACTTGGTGCAGTGGCCGCTGGAGTGGTTGGGGAAGGAGGCTGAGGGGGGCAATTGGCTGTATATTTACGACCGCATTGCGCCCATAGAAATATACACCTAGATTTTCAAGTCCATGCCCGGCATCGATGCATCCGATGCAGACATGGACGATGCGTCTGAGCTCGGGATCGAGGATGCCATACAGATGGACGAGGATGCAAAGCACATCCTGGTGACCCCTGGGCAAGTGGTCACCTCCAACCCGCAGGCCATGCGGGGCCACGGCACAGACATCAAGCAGGGGCGGGTGTACGCAACCTTGGCTGGACGAGTGGAGCGGATCAACAAGCTCGTCTCCGTGAAGGCCTTACATTCACGCTACACGCCCGAGATTGGCGATCTGGTGATTGGCCGCATCACCGAGGTGGGCAAGCGCTGGAAGGTAGACATTGGCGCGCGCCAGGACGCCGTGCTGCTCCTGGCCTCCATCCATCTCCCCGGCGGCATCCTACGCCGCAAGTCCGCCGCGGATGAATTGCAAATGCGCCAGTTCTTCCAAGAAGGCGATCTCCTGGCCGCGGAAGTGCAGGCGCAGTTTGCAGACGGGGCCGCGTCGCTGCATACGCGCAGCACGCGGTACGGCAAGTTAAGGAATGGACAGCTGACAGTGGTGCCTTCAGAGGGGATGGTCCGCAGCGCCAAGTCGCATGTGTGCACGTTTGGCGGCGTGGATGCCGTGATGGGTGTGAACGGGTACATATGGGTGTGCAAGCACAGCGCCAAAGAGACGGCGACGGGGGTGCGTGTGGAGGAGGCGAGCGAAGGGATGTACACGGACGCCAACGACGAGGTTGACCTCGAGACCCGACGCAGCATTGCGCATGTGGCGAGGTGCATACAAAGGGTGAGCGCCGAGGGGCGTGTCTCGGAGGCCGCCATTCGCCAGGCCCTGTAGCGCTGTACGTAGAATAATGTGATGGATGCCATGCACTTGCTGGATACGCTGCGATACGATCCCGCCCTTCCACCGCCGCACGTCTTCCTCTTTGACCTGCATTACACGCGTCTGGGCGAGGCGTGTGCAGCGAATGACTTCCCACGCATCTCGCGCGACGCATATCTGCACGCCTTGCACGTCACCAGCGAGCGTCCCCAAAAGGTCCGTCACTCGTGCATGCTCTAACACCAGATCCGAGCATTGATCTCTTCCACGGGCGAGATCGCAGTGGAGGCCGCGGAGACTGCTGTCGTGCACGACCTGCTGGATGGGTTGCATGGCGGAGGACGCGTCTGGCGCGTCTGGCTCGACATGCAGAGCACGCAGGGGAGGAGGTGGAAGACGACAGACAGGCAGGTGTACACGCAGGCGCGCGCACGACGGCGCATTGGAGACGCGCAGGAGGTGTTGATGTGGAATGAGCACGGCTGCATCACGGAAGGCAGCATCACCAACGTGGCCTTCCAGGTGGATGGGAAGTGGATCACCCCCGACCTCTCCTGTGGCTGCTTGGACGGAGTGTGTCGCAGGCATCTACTGCGCCAGGGATGGATCCAAGCCGGCCAGATCCGCCGCCAGGACATCCATGGGGAATGCATCCTCTTCAATGCCGTCCAGGGCGTCGTGCGGGGCATCGTGGAATCGAATCGTGGAGCATCGTAAAATCCTAATACACGTCTAGTACATGGGCACTCTAGTAGTCCTTCTCTAATTCCCTGCCAATCTTGGTTCCCTTGGCCCCTCCGCACACAGTCTCCACCAGGATGCCGGTGACGAGGTAGGGGTCGATGTTGGAGGCCGGTCGCCGGTCTTCCAGGTAGCCGCAGCCCTCCTTGGCACACGAGCGGGGAATGCGCACGGAGGCTCCGCGGTTGGCAACGCCCGAGGTGAAGGTGTGCATGGACGCCGTCTCGTGTCTGCCCGTAAGACGCGCCTCGTTGCCGCTCCCATAGACGGCCAAGTGCTCCTTGTGCCGCATGCTGAGCTTCTGAATGGCGCTCTCAATGTGCTTCATCCCGCCCTTCTCGCGCATAGCCTGGGTCGAGAAGTTGGAGTGACACCCGGCTCCGTTCCAGTCCCCAGCAAGTGGTTTGGGCTGGAAGGAGATCTTGACGCCCCAGTCCTCGGCCACACGCTCGAGGAGGAAGCGTGCCAGCCAGAGCTCGTCGCCGCCGTCAATGCCCTCAGAGGGTCCGACCTGGAATTCCCACTGCGACGGCATGACCTCCGCGTTGATGCCGGAGATGTTGACGCCTGCATACATGCAAGCGCGGTAATGCGCCTCGACGATATCCCGACAGTAGACCTTGCCTGTGCCGACCCCGCAGTAGTAGGGTCCCTGCGGCCCGGGGAATCCCCCCTTGGGCCATCCAACCGGGTGATCAAACTCATCAAACAGGGTGTACTCCTGCTCCAGGCCAAACATGGGCCGCTCCTCCTTGTGGATGTTCATGAGCTTGGCGCACTCGTGGCGGTGGTTGTGCTTGTTTGGCGTGCCGTCCGAGTTCCAGCACTCGGCCAGGACGATGAGGTTGTCGCCGCGGCGGAAGGGGCAGGGGTACATGGCCACCGGCCTCAGGTACACGTCCGAGTCTTGGCTGGGCGCCTGGCCGGTGGAGGAGCCGTCGAAGTTCCATTCCGGCAGGTCTGCAGGCGAGGCCGGCTTGCTCTTGAGCGTCTTGACCTTGCTGCGCACGCCGTTGTCCGCATCGATCCACACATACTCTGCCTGCACACACCCGCGCTGGGGCAGGTCGAGGAATCTGTTGAGGGTGGATGTCCTAGAGGTGGTTGCCATGTGAGATGAGAGGGGGACTGATTGAAGATAGCCTGGGCAGGTCGATGG
>JAABUZ0100007566.1_pt1 | contig 13060 bp, 9 predicted proteins | sample 5562091 | NCBI WGS metagenome assembly JAABUZ01 (sample SAMN12813069, study PRJNA571459) | rock metagenome | isolation source: Antarctica rocks | place: Antarctica: Victoria Land, Linnaeus Terrace sud | collected 2015-12-21 | reverse complement strand
CGTCGACAACGTCATTCGGGCGCGATGGCAGGACCTTATGGATCTGCTCATCGCGATGGCGGCAGAGGCGGCAGCCGCCGCGGCTTCGAGCTGGTCAATCATCGGATCGGTGGTCGGTGGCGCCGCATTCGCACTCACCCTGGCTAAAGCGATCGGCGTCTGGACCAAAGTGCTCGAAGCCCATACAACAGCCTGGAATGCGGCCCAGGGTCTCGTCGGCGTCATGGCCGGGTACCTCGGTGGTAGCGAAGACCTCAACGTGCATGCTCTGCCGACCGCCTCCTACGACCATCCGGGAGTCTGACGATGTCCACCCCGCCTGACTCCACGCTCGACATTGCCGGCGTTGACGTCGGTCTGTCTCGGCACCTCAAGGACTCGTTGCGGCTGCTGGCCAAACGCAGCGATGAACCGGCATTTTCCCGCCTGATCGACGACGTGCTGTCCGGTGAGCGCAGCCTCCGGGAGGCGTACACCGACCCCGCCTACACACGGGTCATGGATGCTCAGGTGCACGCTTTTGCCGACCGCTGGGACGCGATGTCGGAGGAGGAGAAGGAGGAGCTGGCCCGCGTCGGTGAGCATCAGCTGGCCGAGCTCGGGCAGCAGCCCGACCCAGCGGCCCCGGAAGGGGTTCGTAGCGACGATGACGACTTCGACATCGGCCCGATCCTCCGCACAGACTGGTGACCATCCCGACGGCCCCGGACCGGCAAGGGAATGCAGGGCGCGGGCGACGCGCTAGTCCGGCGTCCTCAGGTCGCGTCTTCCACCGGTAGGACGAGGTCGCCGATGGTGCCCAGGGGCCGACACTGGCGGCGAGTGATCCGCCAACCTGCAGCGGTGCGCAACCACGTGTCGTCGTAGATCCCGGCGAAGTCCCAGTGCTGCACCGGGCGGCCGGGCGCGGAGAAGTGGATGGCCCGGATGTAGCTGGTGGAGGTGGCCCGGTCGCCGTCGAGGCGAATGCGATGGTTGCCGGTCAGGTGCTGGGTGGGCCCACAGCGGCCGAGGTAGCGGATGGTGTTGGCGGTGATCGCCGCCAGACCTTGTTGGCCGTAGCCTTCGGCGTCCTCGGTGAAAATCTCGCCGAGGAGGTCCCACTCTTTGTGGTCCAGGATCCAGGCCATCTCGGTCAGCTGGTCGACGATCTGCTGCTGGGGCTCATTCATGCGGGCTCCGTCGGTGGTGGTGTGCTCTGGCTATCGGTGTCGGCCAGGCGCATAAACATTGTTGACCCGCCTTTCGCCGCTGACCGATGGCGCGGGGTGAATCAAGCGGTGAGATCAGTCCGTCGTAGGCCGTTTCGAGAAACGGTGTACAGGAACGGGCCCGGTTGTTGGCAGGCCGCGGCGAGGTCATCAAGGACGGCAAGAAACTGGTGCGCCATCGCCGACGCACGCAAGTTTCCGCTGCTGAGGCAGAACGCCTGGACGCCGTGAGCGATGACGGCTGCGCGTTCGGCAGGCCGGTAGCGGATGCGGTCGTCCTTCATAAGGACAGGCCAGCCCCGGTCACCAGCGTGGCCGAGCCAGTCGACGTCCGTTACGTGCTCGTCAGCCGGGATTCCGTAAACCTCGGCGAGAGTGTGCAGCCGAATTCCGACCGCTCTAAGCAGATCAGGAACCTGGCGCCGCCCGAGACTGCGGTCAAGGAACAGAACAGGCAGCCCCGCAGGGTGCCCCGTCCTCACCTCAGGCGGCAGGAGGCACGGCGATGCGCACGGCGTCCTCCAGGTGCTCGCGTGGCACGCCGTACTCCTCGGCAACCGCATCGAGCGGTTCGCCAGCGCGGAACATCCCGATAGCGTCCTCGACTCGAGCCCCACCGTGAACGAAGATCGGCTGGCCAAATCCGCGGTTGGGATCGACGACCACCTCGGCCACCTCGTACGCCGGTAGCTGAATCAGCCGGGCGTAACCGTCGTCACCGAAGACGACTCGACGCAAGTACGACTCGATGATCGCGTTAAATACTCCCTGACCGTTACGCACGACGACAAGCTCGCGTGCGGCCCGGGCCGCGCGGGGATCGGCACCGGTCTCGGCATAGTCGAACAGGATTTCAGCCCCGTCGGTGTACAGCCGCTCGCTCGCGAGCGCGTGCGATAGCCCGAACTGTTCGTCCAGCGCGGCGAGGGCGGGGCGAATTCGTTGCAGGGGGACGCCACTGCGCCGCATGGCGGTGAGCACGAGTCCCTCGGCAAGGCCGATGAAGGGGATGACGGGGCCGCGCTTACCGGTCTTGGGCAGCGCCGTCAACACAGGTAGCCCGACAACTATGCGGCGTCGGGTGGACTGGTGGCGATAGCCGTGCGCCCAGGTAGCGAACGTACGTTCCGGCACGTCGAGGTACCGGGCGGCTTCCCTGACTGTGTAAAGCGGAGTACGGAATCGGTCGAGAACGCCGGTCTCTTCGTCGAGCATCGTCATCGTGCGCTCCTTCCTGCCGAGTCTGACTTCCATCTTGCCGCACTCGACGGCTCGTGCCTGACACCCCAAGCTGATTGGATAGGCGTCATGTCAGCCGACCTCGATGCTCGCCTGCGCCGCGAGGCGATGGCGTGGCTAACGGTCAGGACTCATGACGGTCTGCGCTCGCTATCCACAGATGAGCTACGTGACTTCATTTTTGACGGCGAAGCCTTCCGGCTTATGGACGCACAGCGCGGAATACGTAAGCCGCGACAACTCTCCGCGGCGTTGTCGATCCGCACCGTCTACCGCCAGGAGGGCGCGGCGCGTCCCTACGAGGACGTCATGGGCGCAGACGGCTTCCTCCGCTACAAGTGGCGCGGCGACGACCCCGATCACGCTGAAAACCGTGCACTGCGCGCCGCCATGGAGCAACGGGTCCCGATGATTTGGTTCTTCGGGGTGGGCGTCGCGCAGTACCAACCAGTGTTCCCCGTCTTCATCTTTTCCGAGGAGTCTGAACAGCACCAGTTCGCCGTTGCCACCGAGGTAGGGCGTGATCTCGCCCGCCCGGATACTCCGGTCGAAGCACAACTTCGCCGCTACATCATCGCTGAGACCAAGCGGCGGTTACATCAACCCGTCTTTCGCGCGACCGTGATGCGCGCCTACGAGACGCGATGCGCGGTATGCGCCCTGCGGCACGGCGAGTTGCTCGACGCCGCACATATCGTGGCGGACTCGGAGGAAGCAGGTATCCCGGTCGTGCGGAACGGCCTCGCACTGTGCAAGATCCACCACGCCGCCTACGACTCGCGCATCCTCGGCATCCGACCGGACAAGGTCGTCGAGATCCGCACCGACCTCCTGAGCGAGATCGACGGGCCGATGCTGCAGCACGGCTTGAAGGAGCGACACGGCCAGCCGCTCATGGCACTGCCCCGTGCCCGCAACGAGCAACCCGATCCATTGTTGCTTGAGGTGAGCTACGAACGGTTTCGCGCTGCAGGCTGACGGCGCGCGAGACGCCTCCGGAACGCCCCGGGTCACGTATCGATCTCGCTGATCCTCAGCTCGTACCGGTCCGCAAGGGCGGCAGTGTCGCGAAGGTAGTGACCGATGAGTTCCTCGTCCGCCCAGCGTGGGCAGCGGCTCGCCGCTTCGGCCGCACCGTCGCTGATGCGCCACCAAACTAGCCCGGTGCGGCGGTTCTCCTCCAACAGCCGCACCAGCTCGGCTGCGTCGGGCATGCTGGGAACGGTGGACGTGAGTTCGAGTTCATCTGCGCGCGCAGCCACCTGGACGGTCTGTACCCGGTCACCGAGCAGCACTGCACGCTTGAGCGAGTCCGCGGCCAGCCCTGGCGGTCGGCGACCCCCTGCCAGTCAGGCACCTTGGGCCTCTGTGTTGAGGTCGTCGGCGAAGTGTTCCGCGGGGAGATCCGATCCCAAGAGGTTCCGCTCCAGCGCGTCCGCGAGATCGAGCACGGCGCCGACCGCCTGCACTAGCCCATCCAGCTCAGCCGCGACGGGAGGCAGAACCACAACGTCCTCGGCGGTTGCGGTAAATGTCCGGCGGTCTCGAGGTCCAAGCCGTACGGCGCCGATCCGGGCCGTGCCGGGGAGCCCTCCCATCACTAACCCCTCCAACTGGGATCGGGAGAGCCGTCCCACCGGGCTCGTGGTCCGCACCGCGGCGCGGCCGTGCTGACTCGTGAGGCGCAGATCGACCGGCTGAACACGTCCGCTCGGCAGGCGGCACTCACCGACGAGGTGGCTCCGCAGGGTGCTGGGCAGCCACGTGACCGGCAATGCACCCAGGTGGTCCAGCAGTCCTACGGCAGCGAACACGCTGTCCGCATCCTCAGCTCGGCTCCCGTCCACCACGGGAAACGGCGCCGTTCCCAAGAGCCACGACGGGTCGATGGGATAGGGCTCGCAGAGGTTGGTCAGCGGTGGCGAGGGAGCGAGCTCGGCAGTGATCTCTGTGTTCACGTCGAGGTGCTTGTCGACACGCTGACTCTCCCCGAACGGGGAGTGCAGCAGTCGGACGTGCTCATCGAGACGGCGCAGCACGGTCCTCGCCTGTATCTCCTCGTAGGTCCCGGAAATATAGGGGTAAAGCACGTTGAGGCGGTCGGCCTGTGGGGGTCGCCCGTCGTCGTCGAGCTGGTCCCGTGCCGCAAGTCGTCGCTCGGTCAGGCTGTTGACCCGGTCGACCCTCCCCGTCCGTTGTTCGAGCGAGGACGGCATCCAGGCCATTCCGTAATGGTGCACCTCGTCGCAGAAGGTGTGCAGGTCCTCGCCTTCTTGGAGCAGATCAGTGGTGATGATCACCAGCGGGTAGGTGGGGGTGCGAAACTGCCGGACTGCGGTCTGATTCACCCGCCCGGACATGCCGACCACCGGTGCCCGGCTGCCCATCCACGGGGGACGACCCTGGTCGGTCTGGTTGACGTCGTTGACTTGGAGGATGAGTGGCGCATCGTCGGCCAGGGCGCAAAGCGCCTGGAATGAGGTCCACCGGTCGGAGGGCTCGTCTCGCTGGCGGCGCAGCTCCGCGAGCAGACCCTGCGCGAGAGCCGACTGGTCCGGCTGGTGACCGCCCGCCGAGAGACGGCCGTGGCGACGCAACTCGGTGAGCCAGAGGTCGAGCGCTGGCGCGTCGAACCGCAGCGTGGTGGTCAGCAACTCCCACCGCCAGCGCCGTTCGGTGTACTCGGCGTCGTCCGCCCACTCGTGGGCGAGCGTGGGATGCCAGAGTTGACCGCAGAGCTCGGTGTCTACGCGCAGGAGGGAGGCGAGTGTCTCGCCACGGACGTCGAGACGTACAGCATGTCGGTAGGCGAGGGTCGATGTGGGCGGCGGCTGCGCGTTCAAACTGATGCCTGCCCGGCTCGCCACCGCCCCGTCGGCCTTCTGGTGAAGTAGCTGCAGCCCGGCGCGTTGGGCGGCGCGGAACCGCACGATGGTGGACGGCTCCGCGGCCGCGCCGAGCCACTTCGCGCCCTCCCGGTCGAGCTCTTCGCTCGTCTCTGCGTCACTGAGGCCCACGGCGCCGGCCAGCGCGCTGAGAGCCTGACGGGCGGGTACGCCGAGCGCGGCGGCGACGTGGTTGTCCTCCAGAAGGGTGCGGTAGGCGCCGGAGCCTTGTTCCAGCCGCTGCCGCAGCCAGTAGCCGGTGAGCAGGCCCCCGTCGGGCCGCTTGCGGAACAGCCAGTGAAACAGGTTGCTACCCGCGCGGAGCTCTGCATCCTCCACGGTCTCGTCGTCCTCTGCCGCGGTGCTCGCGGCTTCCTCGTCGTCGGCGCGAACCTCCGAATCCGACGGGTGGACGGCGGTCCGGTCCTGCCGGTAGCGGTCCCACAGCTGCTCGGCCTCTTCGGGAGACGGCAGTTGCGACGCGAGGCGTTCACGGAGGTCCTGGTCGAGGCGGTCGTTGACCCGCTGAACCAGCTCGTCGACGCTGGCCACCCGCCGGGTGAAGACAAGGGCCTTGCGGCCCCGGCGCGCACCCTCGACGAGCCGCTCGACCTCCGCGTCCATCTTCGGGTGGGAAGGCGGAGCACCGAACTCGCGCTGGTGTGACTCCACCAGGCTGCGCACACCCACGTAGTCGATGCCCCGTCGCTCGTCGTCGTCGGCGCCACGATTCTGCTCGGCGTCGTCGAAGGTGCCCTCGGCCTCGTTGGCGTCCGCGCTCTCCTCGGACGGTGTGGCGGCGGTCTGAACGCGAGCAGCCGTGGAGGCCAGGCTCTCGAAGCTGGTGAGCATCCCAATCTGCAGCCGTCGCGTGCCGCCGGCGTGGTTCAGGGCGTCGGCCACGGTCTTCTGGACCAGGGCGAAGGTGAGACGGCCCCGGTCGTCATCCAGCGCAAGGGGTTCGCTGGACGTGCGGGTGCCGCCGACCCGCCACTCCTCGCGGTAGCGGTTGCGGGTGAGCAGCTGCCCGCCCACGTCGAGCTTGGTGAGGCGGCGGAAGAGGAACGAGCGCAGCGCGTGCAGTCGGTGGGCCTCGTCGCCCTCGGCGAAGCCGGTGACCTCGTGACCGAGGACGTCGAGCTGGCCAAGCACGTGGGCCGAGGTGTCCTCCATGGGGGTGGCGGAGAGCAAAAGTATGCGCTCAGTCCGCGGCCCGTACCCCGGAACCGCGCCGAGGAACTTCGGGTTGTGCCCGAGCAGGGTCCACAGCACCTGGTTCCGGGCGGCCTCGCCACCGAGTCCGCCCTTGAGGTTGTGGGCCTCGTCCACCACCAAGACGTCAAGGTGGGGCAGCAGCCGGTTCGCGCAGGCGGCCACCAGCTCCTTGGCGTCCCCATCGCCGGCGGCGGCCGCGTCGAGCAGCGCGCCGACGGTCGGCAAGTGCGCTGAGCCGAGCGGGCCGCGCCATCCGTCGACGAATCCCGCGACGTCGCCGCGACGGTGGGGAAGGGAGAAGCTGCTGAGGCGCGCGATCACGTCCGTGTCGGGCTGCTCCTGCCAGCTGGTAAGCATCGACCGGAGGTTCTCCACGACGAGGGTGGGCCGCACGGGAGCGCTACCCGGACCACGCACCCGCATATCCGAGTAGCGGAGGTTGTGTCGGGCGAACTGCCCCAGCTCCTGCGCCCATTTGCGCTGCAGGTTCGCCCGAGGGGCGAGGATCAGCGCGCGGAGGCTGGGGTCCTGGTGGCGCAGCAACGCCAGCGCTCCCGCCGCGACCAGCGTCTTACCCGTGCCCACCTCGTCTGCGACGTACGCGAGACCCGTGGTCTGCAGCAAGTTGTGGGCCGCGACGGCGCCCTCCAGCTGGGCACGGGCAAACCCCACAGAGAGTGCCCGTCCGTCGGGCCGGCCACGGAAGTCGAGCAGCTGGCCCGCGTCGTCAACGTTGATGCACCGGTTAATCATGGCGTGCGCCCAGCGAAGCGTTCTCGGGCCCACCGGAGGAACCGTGCCATCTCGGGGTCGGCCGGGTTGGCCGCGATGACCTGGCGCTCCAACGTGTCCAGCAGCGCCGCGGCCGCCTGTGACGCTTCCTGCAGCTCGGCGCGGAAGCGCTCCCGGAGTACACCGGTGCTGCGGGTCAGCAGGTCCTGCACCGCCCACGTCACGACGAGCGCGTCGGCGGCGCTGGTGGCGGCGAGGGTGCCCGCCAGGTCGAGCAGATCGCCCACGCAGCGCGAGCCGTGCCCAACGAGCCGGTAGCGGACCTCGCCGTCGTACCCGTCCTCCGCCAACGCGTGCAGATCCCGCCTCATCAAGGCCAGGGCTTGGAAGAGGGCGGCCTGGTTCTCGTACACCGAGGGTGCTGCGACCTCGGTCTCGGGGTTGAGCTCGGTCTCGGCGATGTCTGCATCCTCGGCGCGCAGGCTGCCGGTGCGGGAAGTGCGTTCCGCACCGTCGAGGAGCAGGTCGGCCACCGCGTCGGCGAGCGTTCGGGTGGTGTCGGCGGACGGTTTCCGCTCGATGTGCTGCTCGACGACGATGGTGTATCCGAGGTGCTGGTCGCCGCTGTGCACGTCGAGGACGGCGCTGGAGGTCTGCAGGTGGTTCAGCAGTGCGGCCGTTGCCTCCTGCGGAATCGGGGTCTCGACGCGGGTGATCGCGACATCGGCAACGTAGAGCGCACCGGCGGACAACCTCACGTTCGCCACCGCCGCAGCGCCGTCCCAGCTGGAGGTCGCGGACCTGGCCTGCCAGTCGACGACGACGGTGAGCGCAGCCAGCGTTACGCCGCCATCCGGCGCGGCCTCCTCGTCGAGGTCGTCTGGCGCCACGAACCGGGTGGGCCGGTCGGTGGATTCTAGCCATGCCGTCCCGCCTTCCAAGACACCGATCGCGACGGCCGCTTCGACGTTCTGGCGTGCGCCGAAGGCTTGAGTTGTGAGGTTCACTGATCCAACGACGGTGACGTGGTCCTCGCGGTCCCACTCGAGCAACCGGTACGCCTTGGCATGCACGCGCCGGGCTGCAGCCTCCTTTTCGCCGGGGCGGGTCACACCGGCAGGCAGCAAGCCCCACTCGATGTCGTCGCCGAGCCGACCGACGGCATCTGCCGACATGCGAGCTTCGCCGTCTGCGCACTGGGGTACCATGACTCGCAACGCGGGGCCGCCGAGGGATTGGCCCAGCTCGCGCACCTGGACGTCACCGGTGTCGCTGTACCAGGGGGAGATGATCTCTAAAGTCGCGCCGTCACACTCGTCGCCCGCCATGGCGGCCAGCCAAGCGGCGAACCCGTCGCGGTTGCCGATCCCCTTCCAGAAGAAGCGTGGCTCGGTAAACGACGCGCGGGACTGCTTCACCCGTTGGCCGGCGGCTCGGAGGAAACTGACGATTTTGGTGGCCGCGTACCGGTCATCGCGGTGGCGGCTCTGGCGGCGCAAGTACTCCGTGAAGCTGAGCAGGTCATCGCGGCACCAACTGCTGGCGCCGGCCCGGATGGACCACACGTGCGCGCACTCCACGTTCTCCCACCACCCGGCGCGAGTGAGGTTTGCAGAGCCGACGCTGACGACGAGCCGCTCACTCTTGGCGTCGGCGACCAGAACCATCGTCACCTTAGGGTGAAAGACTCCGGTCCGGTGCTCAACCGGCACCACAGCCACGGGGACCCGGCTGCCGCCGCTGGCCCGCATGATCTGCCGGGCGTCGGCGTAGACGGTGATCTGGGTTGCCCCCAGTGAGAGGGTCTCCGCTAACTCCTCCCGACGCACCACCAGGTTGCCACTGAGGGTGTGGGGCACGAAGGTCGGCAACACCTCGTCGAGCAAGAAGTCCTGCTCCAGGACGAAGGTGGTGAGTACGGCAGCGCAGACGGTGCCGTCGTCGATCTCTTTTCGCAACGCGTCGGCCAGCACAGCAGTCGGGACAGGGGTCACGCTGGCTCCTGCAGGTCGCCAGCCAGGCTCAGCAGCGGCGGCAGGTAATACGGGTTGAACTCGCCTTCGCTGAGCTCCTCCTGAGAGGGCAGCGCGGAACCCTCCCGCAGGCGTACGTCGATGATGTCCCCCACGTCCAGGCGTACCCACGGTGCGCTACCACGCCACAGCATCGTGTGCTCGTGCAGGGCAAGCAGCCCGCGCACCGCATCGGTCCAGCGAGACGCGGCTGCGGCCTCGGCGACGTCGGTCCAAAATCTAACCCGCTGTGATCCGAGCGCGGTACGGAGGACGGGCGCGACCATCGCCCGGAACTCACTTGCCCGCACCGAGCTCCCCACGGCCGGCCAGGCATCTCCGATCCGGCGAGCGACGGCGGTGACCGTGCTGCCGTGCCCCTCTTGCAGCAGTGCTCCGAGCGCCGCGTTCGCCGGCTGAAGGACCGTCTCCACAATGAGGATGTGTTCGAGTCTGCGGGCGAGGCCTGAGTCGTCGTGGTTCGCCGCAGCTGCCCTCAACGCCTGCACCAGCATGGCCAGGGGTGCGGTGAGGCTCCGCTGGGAGATTAGGGCGGCCAACTGGGTTTGTCGGCCGTCGGCCAAGCCTCGTGCGGGCTCGCTCGCACCGCCCACGATCCCCTGCACCAGGTGCCGATACAGCAGTGCGCGGTCAGTCACGGTGCCCTCTACCAGAAGTGCTGCCACCCTGGCTGCTTCCGGTGTGGGGTCGCCCTCCGCCATCACCGTTAGCTCCTGGCGCCTGGTATGCCGAACCGCAGTGAGGACCGAGGCCGCTTCTGCCTCGAGCTGTGCGAGCCACTGCTCGACCACGTTGCGTCCCGCAGCAGTGAGCCTTCGGTTCTCCGTGACGAGCCCGGAGGTGCGGGCGGCCCGGTTGTAGAGAACCCATAGGCCGGTCGCCCGTTGGTCGCCCAAAATTTGGTGTCGAGGTTCCTCGCTGATGGTCAGAGCGTCACCTGCGTCCAGGGCTCGGCGCACCCGTCGCGCGCCTAGCGGTGCGGCGCTGTCGTTCGCGGCCACCCGGCAGGCGGCTGCGGCCTGCTCCCACCGTAGGAAGATCCGCAACCGCTCCGCCGCAGGGGCGTCCTCACCGGGCAGCCCGTACCCGATGAGCAGGGTGCGGAAGCCCGCGATGTCGCTGCTGACCAGGGTGAGGTTGCCGACAAGCTGGCGCCCAAGCGTGGCCCACACTGCCTGGATTCCCAACGGGTCCCGCGAGCCGCGGATCTTCAGCCTGGGGTCCAACTCGGTGAGGAACGGCACCGTGGCCACCGCTGTCATCGGGTTGGCTTGATCTTGCGGGGCCAGACGGGTGCGGGGTGCCAGGCTATCCACCCGCCTGCAAGCGGGAACTGAGACAGCGTGATCTCCAGCCAGCGCGGCTGCTCCTTCGGCACGGCTTCCACCCCTCCCACTCGCACGCGAGTAAACCATCCTTCGCGGGATGGGATGGACAGGCGGGTCTGCCACTAGGGTCCGACCTGGGCACGCCGAGAGGTTGTCCATCGAGTGAGCGCTCGCCCTCTATATGAGTAGGAGACCGATGAACAGGTCGTTGGTGTATTTGCATGGTGTAGGTGACGGCGACCCCACCGGAGGGTGGCTGCCGGCCCTCAACAACGCACTTCAGCTCCAGGACCTGCCAGCCGCGGACCAGTCGTTCGTCATCGCCCCGCGCTACGACGACTTGCTCTCTACCGACGGAGTCGCCGCCAAGATGCCCGAGGTGACGTACAAGGTGCGCTCGGATGATCGGAATCGGCGCGAGTTCGAGCGTCGACAAGCACGGGTGCACCGCCGGCTGAGCCTCGAGGCAGACGTTCGTGCGTTCGGCTTCAACCGGATTCCGGATGCGATGCTTTCGGGTGCCCAGCGCACTGGGCTCAAGTCAGGTCTCGACATCATCAAACAGGTCAATCGCTACGTCGGCAGCGACGAAGTCCGTGGTGCCGTGCTGCGGCGCATCCTCAGTCACCTTCCGACCAGCGGCGAGATCGTCATCGTCGCGCACAGCCTCGGCTCGGTGATCGCGATCGACCTGCTCGATCACCTTCCGTCGGATCTACACGTCAGCCGCTTCGTTACCCTCGGAAGCCCAGCGAACGTCGAGTCACTGCACCGAGGGAGCGAGCGACTCCTCAAGAAGTTCCCCTACGCGCGGGTGGACGACTGGTCCAATTTCTCGGGCCTGGGCGACCCGATCACGGGTGGACGCGGTCTAGCCTTGGTGTTTCCCGGAGCGCAGGACTTCATCATTGACGTCGGGAAGATTGCTCACTCTTCCGCCCTATACCTCAAGCATCCGGCTGTCGCCGGACTCATCGGCGAGATGCTGAGCACACGCCCATCCATCGCTGCTGGTCCGCCGACGAAGGACCTGGTATTGCGGATCTCCGAGGAGCAAGAAAATCTCCTGCTGGGCTTAGCTTTCGGGCATGCGCTCGCGGCGCACACCACCGACAAAGATGCTGCCGAAAGGTACCGCTCGGCGTTGCAGGTCGTCCAGGACTCAGCGGCAGCCCAGCTAGAACGCGCCGCTGCTGCCGTGGGAAGGTCACTCCCTCTGGAGGTAGCAGACCTCAGTTCCGGGCGACCACCTCAGCTATCGCAACGGCTCGAGATGACTGAAGCTGTCCTGCGGCTGTCCACCCTCGCGGAGAGCAACGTGATTGCCCCCTACGAGGTGGACACCGGCAAGGCGCACCTCATCGCACTCACCGACATTGCGACCCAGCTAGGCTTTCGTCCCGACGTGGGCAAGCGCGTCGGCGAGGCTATTGCCGAAGTGCGGGAGCACACGGGCCGCCGCGGTGTGCCCTGGGGCCGCATACTCACGGGGGCCGCAGGTTTGGCCTTAATCGCCTCCGGTCCCGTTGGGCTGATCGTGGCCGCGCCGGCCACAGCGTTCGGTGCCGCGGCGATCACCGGCGGACTTGCGGCCTTCGGCCCCGGCGGGATGGTCGGCGGCATGGCGCTCATGGGCGGCCTCGCTTCCGCTGGGGCGGTGGTGGCCACGTCGGCCGCGACCGTCGGGCAGTCAGAGCAATCTGCAGTCGAGCAGGCAGGCGTCCTCGTCATCAGAGTCGCCGCGCAGCGGGCTATGCAAATGCTGGATATCCCGCACGACCCCGACCTGTGGTTCGTAGTGACGAACCTCGAGACAATGCTGTCGGCTCAGCTCGCGCGTCTTCGTCCGTTCAGCGACCGCAAAGCACCAGGAGTCGACGACCGGGAACGCGCACTGTACTTGGTAACAAGCCTCCTGCGCTTCATGGTCGCCAAGGGCCTCGGGCCCGGTGAGCTCGAGGCCCCGCAGAGCCGCGCTGAGGACGAAGCCCACCACGCCATCGAGTGACGGCGCGCCCGGTTCCCGATTGCGTATTCACGAGAGGCGCTCACCGGTGGCGCTCCGCCAAGGCGTACCACGTACATCGTTGGCGGTGCCGGGCAAGCGCGTCCGCATCTGGGTGCTGCGCCGAGTCAGTGGGTAGCCGCAACCGCTGCTGGTGATAACGCCCATACTCGGTACCCCGCAGCTCGGGTGCCACCGCGACCAGGAACCCCGCCGTCGCAGTGATTGAGGTGCAAGTCGAACAGGGTGTGGACGTCGCTCCGCAGCAAGATCCCGTTTCTGACGTGCTGCGTGTGGTCGCCCGAGTAGGCGTCGATATGCGCAGCTTCAAGAACCGGAGCGGCACTGGACCCTGTGACCGCACACCCGCCTCCGTAGGCCGCCAGAAGCCGGCCCCGAAACTCCTGCTGTC
>JAABUZ0100007565.1_pt1 | contig 13060 bp, 19 predicted proteins | sample 5562091 | NCBI WGS metagenome assembly JAABUZ01 (sample SAMN12813069, study PRJNA571459) | rock metagenome | isolation source: Antarctica rocks | place: Antarctica: Victoria Land, Linnaeus Terrace sud | collected 2015-12-21 | reverse complement strand
GGCCCCGGCGCCCGCTGCGGCGGGCCGGGCGGGCGCGCACGGCTGGCCGCGCGCGGTCCTGGGCTTCCTGATGGCCGCCGGCCTGGCCATGGTGCTGGCGGTCGGCCGGCCGCCTGCGGCGTACGCGCGCACGCTCGCGCCCGTTGAGGCCGCGCCGGCCACGCTGGAGATGAAGGCGCGCGCGGCGGCCCAGGGTGCAGGGTGTCGGAGCCAGGGTACAGGGGTTCGCTCGGGACGCGCGCGCAATGCCATCGGGTTGGAGCGCACCCTGCGCGGCATCAGCAGAGCTCTGCACGTGCCCTGTGCTGGGCCAGGCCGCGGCCGCGCGTGCACCGTACGCCCCGTGCCCGGCGTGTGAGCTGAGGGTTTAAAACCCTTATGGCTGCCCGCAGGCGCCCAAGCCCAGCCCGGCCGAGCTGTCGCCGGAGGAGCTGCAGACGGTTGCGCTATTTCAGGAGAACACGCCGTCCGTCGTCAATATTGCTAACATTGGTGCGCGCGGCCCCGGGCTGCTCGCGCCGCCGCCGTGCAGCCTGCGCATGGTGAATGTGCGGCGCGCGCTGGCGTGCCAGCGCCTGCGATGCGGGCGCCAAGAGCGGGGGCCGAGCTGGCTTGCCTCCCGAGTCGCTCGGCTTCCTACGCGCCGCTGGCTGAACGGCATGGTCTGACCCTAATGGCGGCGCGCAGCCTCGCGGCAGAGCTTCTACAGCATGGACATGCAGCAGGTCCCGCAGGGCATGGGCTCCGGCTTCATCTGGGACCAGAAGGCGCGCGCTGCGCGCCCGCCCGCCCACCCGGCGGCCCCGCTGCCGTCCTGCCTCCGCACGCGCACAGGCGCTGCGACAGTGCGACTTGTGAGTGTGTGAAATGAGCTCTGTCTATAGATGTCGCACTGGCCGTGAGCGCGGCGGCTTGCTGGGCCCGCATCCTGCTGGGTGCCACTCGGGGCGGCTGCGCGCTGCGCATGTGACCCTAAACCTATGCGGTGCGACGCGCAGGGCCACATCGTGACCAACTTCCATGTCATCCGCGGCGCGTCCAACATCAAGGTCGCCCTCATCGACTCGTCCGTCTTCCCCGCCCGGGTGCGGCGCGCGCCCCGGCCGCGCCGTCCTCAGGAGCGCTCGGCTGCCGCGCGCGGAGCGGTCCGCGTCGGTCGCCGGTCAGTGGGCTCCGACGTGCCGCAAGCACAGGGCTGGCATGCAACCCGCGGCGAGCCGGGCACTGCCCGGCGGGCAGGGGTGCGGCAGAAGGACCGCCTGGCGCGGCCGCCGCGTCTGGCGGCGCTCGCACCCGGCGGCGCCCGCGCGCGCGCACGGCGATCAGCGCGCGCGCCGCAGCGCCTAACCATCTCACCCTATTTATATAACAACCTAAGCCCGGGGCGCCAGGTCATTGGCGGCGACCCGGACAAGGACGTGGCGGTGCTGGAGCTGCAGGCGCCGCCGGAGAAGCTGGCGGAGCTCAAGCCGGTGGCGGTGGGCAGCAGTGCCAACCTGATGGTCGGCCAGCGCGTGTACGCCATCGGCAACCCCTTCGGCCTTGACCACACGCTGACGCAGGCGCGTGCGGCCGCCCGCCCGTGCGAGTATTGGGGCGATTTCGCCCGCCAAGCGGGCCAGCCGGGCGCCGGGAGCTTGGCCATGCCGTGGTCAACACACAGACACGGTTCTAGTAAACAGACCCGAGTGCAGCGCAGCCAGTAGGTGTTCCGGCAGCGGTGGCGTTGCTTGGGCGCCTTGCATGGCAGGCATGGGAGTCAGGCGATTGTGAGGGGTTGTGCACTCCACACATCCACCAGCGGCCAGGGCAGTGCTCGCACTGTCTGGCAAGCCCTTGCTGGCCTCTGTGAGGGGCGCCGGCGTGCACGTGCAACATGGAAGCAGCCGACCGCGGCGCGCGCTGCCGCGACAGGGCATCGTGTCGGGGCTGGGGCGCGAGCTGGCCACGCCCGGCGTGCGCGGCGTGCCCATCAAGAACGTGATCCAGACCGACGCGGCGATCAACCCGGGCAACAGCGGCGGCGTGCTGCTGGACTCCAAGGGCCGCCTCATCGGCATCAACACGGCCATCGCCAGCCCCAGCGGTCCGCCGCCCTAACCCTACCCTGCCCCCGAGCCCGAGCTGGCAGGCGCATGGGCATCTCTACATCCAGCACATCGGCATCAACACGGCCGTTGCCAGCCCCAGCGGTCCGCCGCGCGCGCCCCTGCGCCTGTCCTGACAGGCGCAGGTCCATCTGTACATCCAGCAGAAGGGCAGAGTCGCCATGGGCGGGGGTGATGTGCAGCATGCTGCAGCCAGCATCACATCATATATGTCCGCTCCAGCAGCCGTGCGGGTGCATAATTGAGTAGGATGTACAGCGGCACACTCTCGCACGCCCTGCCCTGCTGAGGCACATGGTGTTGGACCGAGCTGCCTGGTTGCGATGCCACGGCGCTCGGCCTTGACAGGCGGCGCGCCCGCCGGCGGCAGGCGCGTCCAGCGGCGTTTGGATAGGTTACCCAGCGGCGTCAGGATAACCCTAGCCCTAACTCTACCCTTTGGTGGCAGGCGCATCCAGCGGCGTGGGCTTTGCGATCCCCATCGACCAGGCGCGCGGGCTGGTGGAGCAGATCCTGACGTACGGCAAGGTCGTGCGGCCCGTGCTGGGTGCGGCCCCGCCCGTGCCCAGGGCTTGGGTAAGGGTAGGGTGGGCGCGCCCCAGCACCTGCAGGGCCGGTCCGGCAGAGGCGCCGGTGCAGCGCTGACAGGGGAGTGTGGCCTTGGGCCGCCGCTCGTGTGCCCGGGCAGCCCGGGCAGCGAGCGCCGGGCGTGACCGCGGCAAGGCACGTGCGTCTATGCATTCGCATGCGCTTGGGCGGTGCGAGCCTGGCTGGTGTTGGCACGGGCGCGGTGCTTGGGCAGGGGTGCAGCTCCGGGGCCCGAGGAGGGCTGCGGGAGCTTGCGCGCGGCATGTGTTCTGCCACCCGCGCTCCCAGGCAAGCGCGCGCCGACGCCTGCACCGCGCCGCCGGCGCGCAGGCATCACGATCGCGCCGCCGCAGCTGGCGCGCCAGGTGGGCGAGGAGGGCGTGCTGGTGCTGGAGGTCCCCGCGGGCACGCCCGCCGACAAGGCCGGCTTCAAGGGCACCTACCGGTCCGCCCTCCTGTCCCAAGCCCCGTTCTGACCAACGTTGCACAGCGCTGTGGGGTGTCCACAGAGGCAGGGCAGTAAACGATGTCGTGATCTGAACGAGGACGAGTGCGCCGCTATGCAGGTGACGGGTGGGCGCGGGCGAGCGCAAGGACACATGGCTGGGGCATTTCTTTGCTTGCTGATACACATGCCCTGTGTGGCAAAGCCATGGCGGGCCAGAGCGGCCGCCGCCTGGAGCACGGCCGGGGACCTTGCCCTGTCCAGCCTCGCAGGCGCGACCGCTGACGCGCCCGCGCCGCCCGGGCCGCGCAGCGACGAGGCCGGGCGCGTGATCCTGGGCGACATCATCGTCGGCATCGACGGCCGGCCCGTGCGCCTGCAGCGCGACCTGTTCGAGGCGCTGGACGAGAAGCGGCCCGGCGACAAGGTGACCGTGGAGGTCACGCGCGACGGGCGGCGCACGCAGCTCCTCGTCACGCTCGGCGGCCGCGACATCACCGGCATGGAGTGACGCGGGAGCGCTGCGGGCGGCATCGAGACGCGCCCGGGCGCGGACGGGGCGCCGCAGTGGCTGGCTGGAGCTGTTGGGGGCGTGAGTGAGTGGCGCGGTCTGTGCAGATGCAGGGCGCGTTTCGCCATGCTGAGCAGCGCCCGTACTGACCGCAGCTGTGCAATGACTTTACTGACATGAAGTTGATGCAAGATACTGCGCCTGGACGTATTGAGCAGGACGTATCAGCAAGTGTGCCGCGTGCATGCATCATTTTAATGCAGGGTGCAGTTAGCACTTGGGTGCTGCATATGCATATGAGATTGTAGGGCGCATCCTGGGAATTGGCAGAATTGCTTGTGCTGTGCGCGTCCGTCTCTTGTTACGCGTCACACGCACGTGTCGATGGTTTGTGTCTGTCGGTTGCGGTATAAAATGGATGTAAGAAGGCAGCAGGACTTCTCTGCCATCGAGTGCCTGATGTGGGGTGGAGAAGCCTGCTGGTAGCAGCCTGTCCTATGCTTGGAACAGAAGGCGAGCATATGGGATTACAGGTGACTTGGACCCCGCTAGTGGCGCGAGGCTGTCGCAGGCTGCGCCGTGCACGGCGTGTCTGGGGCAGGGAGCGCCAAGCACTGTGCGCTGCGCTCCTGTGCAGCGTTGTGCGCAACATAGTCCCTGCGCACACCTGTTAGAAAGGTGCAGCAGAGGACACTGACAACAGCCCGCTCTACGTGCCTGGTCACCTGTATGACTCCAGCTGCAGCGGCGGTGTGTCCTCTGCCGGCACTGCGTCTGCGTTCCAGCTGCGCTCAGTGCTGGGCTGGTCCCAGTCGCCGCGCGCATGATGCAGGCGCGCGGTGTGCTCCCGCACCGCCTCCAGCAGCTGTGCAGCGACCGTGTCAGACGCCGTGCTATCCGATGAAGACGGCCACACCAGCAAGTGTGCAGCTCTGGTGCAGATCTGGTGCACGAGAGTTTAGCTAGCGGGGAAGAGCGCGTGCCTTCAACTGCTCACGGTCACGCGTGTCCACCCTCGCCTCAAAGTCCTTCAGCAGCGCATCAATGCGCTCGCTCTCCATGGCTGCTCGTCACCGTGCAAAGGTGGAGGCAAGCTTATTGTGAGCAGGGGGCGTTACAACGAGCAGCACATTGTGTTTGCCCAGCCCCGTTCGAGTCTTAAGGCAAGCGATGAACTTCGCCAATGCCCGCCAGAAAGAAGCCAGCCGGCAAGAGGGCGGCTAGTGCCGCCAACAAGGCGCCCGAGGCGAGCGAGCCTGATCATGACCCCAGGTGGGAGCAGGCGCGCACAGCCCCGCAGCGCACCTCACACTTGGTTGCTGTTTCCGCACGAGCACGCTACGGTTCACTTTGAGAGCATCACGCACAGCTTGCTCGCCGTGTGCGCCGCTAGCCCGTTCCCGCCATCCCTGCTTGCGCCAGGCGCAGCCTGCTCAAACAGCTGCCCACACCGCCGCGCGCCCCTGCCGCGCCAACAGGCTGCAACTCTGCGCCAGGCCGTGGCCAGCGGCGTGCTGGACTTCTCGCCGGCGGACCTGCCGGACGCCAACACCTGGCCCACGCACGGCGCGCTGCGCGAGCGCCTGCTGCTCGCATGCCGCGCGGTGGAGCTGCCGGGCTGCCACGCCGCGCGCGACGCCTTCCTCGCGGAGCTCGTGCGGCTGACGCCGCCCGAGCTGGCGCGGCTGGTGCGCTGTCTTCTTCCTCTTGCTGCCTTCCGTTGATTTGGCGGCGCTCTGCACGCGCATGAGCGCTCAGGCCCTCTGCCTGGGCCTGTGCGTCTGCGCTGCTGTGCTGCCACGCCGCGGCGTGCAGCGCGTCCCCGAACACCGGTGCGGCCTGACGACGCCGGAAGCGGACTGCTTACTCTGCGGATGCTGCCGAGCTTCACAAGACGCCTGCGGCGGCGCGCGCACAGGCGCTGCGCGGCGCGCCCAACCTGTCGCAGCTGGTGGTCGCGCCGCTGGGCGCGCTGCCCGCGCTGGCCGTGCTCGACCTGACCGCCTGCCCGCGCCTGGGCTACCTGTTCGTGCAGGCGCCGCTGCTGCACACGCTGCTGCTGGACCAGTGCGCCGCGCTGGGCAAGGCGCGCCGCCGGCCCCACCCCGCCGGGCCCCGCGCCTGGCCTGGCACCGCTCGCACTGCTCACAGTCCGCGACCGCGGTCCCATGCAGGCTTGCTACGGCCTTGCCTGGCTGTGCCGCAAGCGCCTGTGAGTGCGGCTCGCCACTGGGCGGTCGCCGCACAGGCTGTCATCTACTGCAAGCGCCTGGACACGTTGCGCATGGGCGGCTGCGCCGCGCTGGGCGTGCTGCTGCTGTGGAGCGACCGCCTGACTGAGCTGTCTCTACTGGACTCCACGGCAAGCTCGCAGCCCGCTCACACCTTTCCCGGCTGAGCATGCCACTGGCTTTGCGGTGTAGTCTCATCCTAGGCTGCATAAGGGAGGCTGCTCCCTGCTCATGCTGACAGCATTGCAGCTGATGCAATCCCGGCGCTGTAGTGCTGCGATCTGGACTGATGCTTGGACTGATGCTGCTTCTGCTGATATGCACACTCTCACCTCCAAGCCCGAGTCATGCTGATACTGCAGTTACATCGGAGGAGTTCAGGGCCCCATCCCATGTCGGCCACCAGAGATGAACATCGGGACCCCAGTGCCAGGGCACTTCCGCCTGTTGTGCATACCTGGATAATCCGTGTAGCATAGCCGTGCTGCCTGATGCGCCAGGGCGGCAGCGCCTGACCACACGGACTTCTTGCATCTGAAGGTCTTTCAGCGCGCAGGGCCTGCATCATGTGGAGCTGCGCTGCCCTGCCCTGCTCGACCGCAGCGGCGTCCCGCCCCTTGCGCGCCCCGCCCCAGTGGCACCCGGCGTCCAGCCACCGCCCATTGCCGGCCTCCTCAAGGTCAGCGCCTCCCTGTAGACGCCTGCTCCCGGTCAGTGCAGCATCGCCATGCATGCACACCTCGGCGCATGCATGACGCACAAGCACAGGATACAGCCCCAAGTTGAGTGCCTGAAGGTCATGACATGGCGCACAGCTGAGCGCAGGGGTCCAGGCCCCTGTGGCAAGCCGTGGCAGGCCCAAGTATGACAGCACATCCACGTGGCTCGCCTGCTTTGAATATGAGTGCGCACCATCAGGTACTGGTGGCCTGTCACCAGCCTGATCATCTCGTGGCTGCTGGCGCAGGAGCAGTACCAGCTGAGGGGCAGTGCGGGGCTCGCCGGATGCCTGCCTCATGCAGAGGCACCTGGGCATACCTGCTTGTGAGGCCAGTGACGGCAAGCCGCTCCGTGGCGGCGTAGCACGCGCCAGGAAAGCTATTCACAGGGAACTCATGCAAATATTGGTGTGCCATGGCTGTGTGTTAAGAGCGCACGGCTGTCACTGCACTCCCGTGTACAGCACGCACTTGTGATTAGCCAGGAGACACAGAAGAGCTCTCTCTCCCTTGCAGGGCAGGTGCCTCTGCCCCCCGCATCACTGTTACACAGACGCACCAGGCAGACGCAAGCGCAATGCAGACCCGTGAGGCATCTAAGCACAACTCGCATCTAGCCTGCAGATCACTTCATCACACCGGTTGCATACACTGCGGTGAGCACGAATGGGACTGTTGGGCTTGAAGGCGCACGGCGCTCCCCAGCATGCCCACTACTGCAAATGCATTGCGGTGCTTGCAGAACGACCCAAACTTGGGGCAAACTTACGGAACCTTGAAGCACTGAGCATGACAAAAGGCAGGCGTGCACGCGCGATGCAGCTGCGCTGGGCTGCAAGTGCGACATCAGTCCGTGCAGCATGGCCATCCCGTCACTGGGCAGGCGCAGGCGGGGCTGGCATGGCACATAATGTTAACCGCTTCTGCGCTCGCAAAACCTCCCACTGCGTCACGGCAGAACGAGGTTACCATGGCCAAAGCCGCTGCTATGTTGCTATGTAAAACTGTCCCGGTACTCCTCTGCCCGCCGCCCAACTGGCAACGGACAGAGGCTTTTATAAAATTTTGGCGCAATGCTTTCACACGCGAGCCGCCCTGCTGCAGCTGCCTTATCGTGCTGCGCCAAACGCTTTGAGGGGGTTGGGCAGCAACGTACGTGTATTGCTCACGCAGCTCCCCTGCGTGGCAAACACAGGAGATACCCCAGACGTCATTTGCTGGCGGGCTCACTGGCGCAACAAGCGCACAGCATCCGGTTGCTCAGCGCACCGCCTACCTCCAGCATACACTTCAGAGTGGCAGCGACCAGCGCAGACTCGCAAAAATCATATGCCAAGACGTGAGCCAATTGCTCGCCATGGGCTTCCCAATGCTGGCCATGCCTTGCCAGTGGTACCATTTACAAGACCGGGGTGACGGCCCACACAGCACCCCTCCTCTGCTTTCCAGTGCACATGTAGAAGTCCGCCTGTGCAGCAAAGTACGCAAAGTTGCAGCAAGGCTGTAAACCGAGGAGGACATGTGTTGCCGCAGCATGCCCAGAGCGGGCGCCCTGTCCGTCACTCTCCCGCATTCCGCATGCAGGAACGCGCCGGCGCAGGAGTCGCGCCCGCGCCACAGGGCGTTCTTGCGCGCTGCTGGACCAGCAGCGACGACGCGCAAAAGACGGCTCTGAAGGCGGCAGCTGCGGCGGCACTAAACACCCCAACCCTGACGATAGCTAGCATCTGTGCTGCCGGCCAGGCTGCCTGGGCCCGGGCGCATAAGCGGCCCTGCAGCCGCGCACCCCATGCTGTGACCCATGCTAAACGCCGGGTCGAAACAGGCCAGGGTGCAAGCAGGCCCGAGGCGGCCGGGCCGGGCGCATCGGCGACGGTGATCACGTGTCGGCAAACGTCAGGTTGGACGAAGGCGCAGGCAGGCCCGAGGGCGAGGTGTCGGGCGCATCCGCGGCGACCGTCCAGTCGGACGCCGGGCCGAACGCGGCCACCGGCCGCGGCGGCAGCGGCTGGGCGAGCGCCCACGTGGCGTTGACGGCCGCGGCGGCAAATGCGATCTGGTCGCTGATCTGGTCGACATGCGCACCCGAGGGCGTGCCTGCGCAGGCCGGTGGCGGCTCAGGTGCGGCTGCATGTCGGCGCTGGCATAGGCCCCTGCGTGTCAGTGCTGGCGCCGGTGACAATCCCGCCCTGGCTGACGAGCGAGCGCTACGTTGGCGGCTACCCGAATAACAGCAAAACCAAAGCAACGTAAGCCACATGGTGCACGCTAAGAGGAGTGTGATCCGGCGCGTGCCCATGCGGCGCGATGGCGCGGCTACTGGCGGCGCACGCGTGCAGCACGCGCAGCTCGACCCACACAGGCAACGCGGCCAGCGCTCAAGCGGCAAAATGCGCACCCGCGCCGTGCCCGGTGTTGTGCGCGATGCGCAGGATGAGCGGGTTGCGCTGCGGCGAGTTCGAGTAGCCGGCCAGCACGTGCTGCAGCGCCGCGACGAACTTGTAGCTGTGGCTCGGCACCACCGTGTCGTCGTGGTCCGCTGCCGCGGCCCCAGGCGCGCGCACCTCACACCCTCCTCCAAATCCCAGGGCTTGGTAAACTCCCTCTGTCCGCCGCACGCACAGCGCTGCACGGAGCTGGGCCTGCACCGCGCCGCTGCTCACGCAGCAGAGCTGGGGAGCTGGCGGGGCGGGGCGGGTGGCGGGGCGGGCTACCTGTGGTCACCATGACCGCCGGGTACTGGCCGGTGCCGTTGGGCACGTTCACGTTGTCCACGGGCGAGGTGGCCAGCAGGTACGGGAACTCCGTTGCGTTGGCCGGGTCGCCATACTCGCCCACCCACGCCTTGCCTGCGCACACGCGCGCGCGCGCGCATCAGAGCCTGCAAGCATTTGCCTGGCAGGGCGGACGTCGGAACTGCGGTGCGTCCTCGCACTGCTTTGCCGGCGTGTCCGCAGCACGGCAGAGATTCGCTTGCCACGGCATTGTGGATCGCAAACGGTTTTGGTCCTCATGCTCATATGCTCACACCCCTCAAAAGTGACGCTCCTCGCGCACAGGACTTGGGGTCGCGTACAGGGACAAGGGTGATCACCACGGACGCATGCACTCGGGGTCGCGGGCCCCATCATGCACGCGCTCCCACTCGCAAGGCAGGTGCGCAAGCTTTCGCACATGACAGGACGGTGGCCAGCAGCGGCGAGGGGCACACCAATGGTGAAGAGCGGGTAGCGGAGCAGGTCCATCACGCCCGCGTCCGCGATCACCGCCGCAAACATGTTGGGGTGCTGCGCGCGCGGCGCCCATGGCATCGGCAAGGTGCCTCTCTGGCATGGACGGCGCAAAGTTGAAAATTCCTGAGACGACTGGTAAGCAGGGATGCCGGCGCAGGCGGCTCACAGGATGCGGGGGTCAGGCACAGGGCCTGCGTCTGGACGCCCTGCCGCTCCAGCAACGGGGCATCGGCGCTGCATCGCACTGTGCATGGGAGAGTATGATGCGCAACACAGCAGCTGTTGAGAGATGCTGGGGGAGCACGCGCACGGCGCACCTGGTTGGCCTCCACGCCCATGAGCAGGCCGCCGTTGGACTTGCCCTGCGCGAGCCGGGCGCTGCAGTCGGCAACCTCCCCAGCGCTGGCACACTTCGCATGCGCTGCTCTGCGTGCCATCAGTGGCCCCCTCCGACTGCCCTCCAGTCCAATGCACTCCCAAGCCTGACGTGCGGCCAATCAGTGTGTGCGACCAGAGGCCCAGACTCCGACTTGCGGGCACCCAGCACATGAGGCGCAGCGCTTGCAGCGCAGTGGCAGCACCACGCAAGCTGGAGCCAGCACACGGGGCTTGCCACCATAGCAGGCAGCCCGTAAAGCCCAACTCGCCCCACAGCTTCAAATCAGGCGACCCTTGGCGGCGCAGGCACGGGGGTGCTGCCAGAGGCGCGGCGTGCGGCGGGCAGACAGGAGCGCACTGACCGCGATCGGGCTGCAAGGGAGCGCCGCTGAAGGCTCAGCGCGGCCTGTGGGGCAGCGATTGGGCAGGGTGGGTAGGGTCAGGGCGCGCACCACGATGGCCAGGCCGTTGGGGGAGGTGATACCGCCGTCGATGAGGTAGTCGGCGCAGGCGGCAAAGTCGTCGTAGCTGTTCTGCTTCCGGATGCGCCGCCCGGCCTCCCACCAGCCGCGCCCCTTGGCGCTGCCGCCCCTGCGCCGCGCGCCGCGCCTGAGCACAGCCGGCGCCGTCGGCGCTCGGCTCTCCTGCGTACGTGGGCTCTCCGGTTCTCGCTCGGCAAAGAGGAGTGATGTCTGGTGCAGTGTCCTGCGACACCCCTGCCTGACCTCATATGTCGTGCCTGCGCATGATGGTAAGTGGGCGCATGACTTTGCTGTCTGCCATCGGCCCTGGACACCTGGTATTACAACAGGTGCATGCCTGGGTGTGGGAGTGGCCCAGCGTCGAGTGGGCCGCACCGGATGTTGGCTACGGCGTACACGCCGTTGTATGCGCGCATGAATGCCAGGCGGGCGATGCTGAAGGAGGGCGTGACGGTCTTCTGGAAGCCTGCGCGTGCAGAGCACGGCAGTCAGGTGCGCTGAATGAGGCTTGGCAGACACCAGAAAGGCACCACTCTCAAGGCACCCTAGCCACCACGCTTCAATAGCATGATGCAGCATGGCCATTATGAGCCGCAGCCCGACCAAGCGCTCCGCACAGCACGTTCGCCCTGCCGACCTCCAACACAGTATGAGCACAGCGCTCGCACAGCATGCACAGCTGCCTGGCGCCTTCACAAGGGCGGCGCAGGCAGGGGGGCGCGCCACCATAGCCGTAGAGCATGGTGGGGTTGTTGCCGTCGAGCGTGATATTGATGGGCGCGACGATGAACATGGGGACTTGCGCCCCGTCGCTGCTGACCACAAAGACCTGGCCGCGCCCGCGACCAGGCGTGGGGCAGGGCCGCACGCTGGAGCCCACCCTACAAGCCCGGCCCTGCCGCATCACAGCGAGCGCAACCCCACATCGCCCTGAATTGTACACGCTCCTTAGCCGCGCCAACCTCTGCACGCTTGGCAGGCGCGCCGCATCCGCTGGAGCTTGCCGCACAGGCGCAGCCGCTTCCGTACCGGGCGGGGGCTGGTCTCCGCCAATTCCGTGCCTGGCTGGTCTCATAGTCATCCAGGTTGTAGCCGCCCGGCAGCACAATCGCATGTACCAGGTCCGCAAGCTGGCCCGTCAGGCGCGAAGTGTCCATCCTGCGCGCGCGCGGCGCGTCCCGCAGGCGCTCAGCAGCGGCGCGGCCCCTGCTGTGGCGCGGCGGCGTGCGCACGCGCCCGACGCAGACGATATAGCAGACACGGCGGAAGTGGAGAGCTGGCCGTCAGGAGACTCTAGCAACATCGCGGGCCCAACATCAACAGGGCTGCTCTTCCGGGAGCAGGACCCGTCCCGCTGCGCGGCGCGCTGCATGGACGCCGTGCCTGGCGCGGCAGCAGCGCACAAACCAGCTCCTGCACAATGCGCACGCCCGCTTGTACCAAGCATACCAAGCGGTCTCGGGCAGGCCCAGCCAGGGCGCAGCACGCACGTGTAGATAGCGCCCGGCTCGGTGAGCGAGTTGTAGGAGAAATGCAGGATGGGCGAGACGCGGCGGCCGGACACCTCCACGCTGCCCAGGCCGGGCAGCCGCACGGCCTGCAGCAGCGTGCCCGTCGCGAGCGAGCGCAGGTGCAGCACCGCCGACACGTCGCGCAGGTAGCGCACCACCAGCACGTCGTCCTGCGCGCAGCAGGTGCAGGTCAGGGACATGTAGGGTCAGGGACAGGGTCGGCGGTCTATGCACGGCGCGCTGTCGCGAGCCGGATCACCGCAGGCCGGACGTCCGGCCTGCGGCGCAGCCCTGACTTAATCGCCCGCCGCACAGCCAGCGGCGGCGCGGCCGTAGCCGGCCCGCCCTGCACACGTCCGGGCCGCCGGCTCGCCCCCGGCAACTTGCGGCCGGCTCTGCTCCGACCTGTCACATCGCTGCATGGCCGGACTCTGCCCACGCTCCACCTGCTGCTTGCCGGGGGGCCAGGCCACCGCTCCCGGCAAGCAACAGGTGGAGCGTTGGCAGAGTCGGGCCATGCAGAGATGTGACAAGTCGGAGCAGAGCCGGCGTATGCATGCAGGCGACCTGCTGTCACCGCAGGGCGCCTGCTGGCGCCGGACGCAGCCTGGCTCTGCCTCCCCCGCTCCGGCTGGGCAGCTGCGCACCTTGAGCGCCAGCACGGACACCACGAGGCCAGGCCACTCCAGCAGGGTTTATGGTAGGGTAATCAATCACCTTGAGCGCTAGCACAGACATCATCACGAGGCCAGGCCACTCCCGCAGGGTTTAGGGTTGGGTAATCGCTCACCTTGAGCGCCAGCACGGACATCATGGTGTCGGAGCGGTGCTGCGAGATGACCTCCGGCCAGGCC